>Ga0209562_1000006_pt1 | contig 167458 bp, 140 predicted proteins | sample WorMetvacBELIZE2_FD_187399 | JGI IMG/M metagenome (GOLD analysis project Ga0209562, IMG submission 187399) | Marine gutless worms symbiont microbial communities from Max Planck institute for Marine Microbiology, Germany - Olavius vacuus BELIZE.2... | ecosystem: Host-associated > Annelida >... | reverse complement strand
AGCGTGTTAAACCGGAGCAAATCCCTGAAAGCGTGATGGCGTTAGCCGACAGCGATTTAAAAATTGGCTGGGCGCCAGCCTACTCATCGTTTCAGTCTTTTGTCACTGCAATGCGCATTTTAGAGGGCGATAAAGCCACTAAATCATGGCTTAAAGGCATTAATAAGCACGCTAAAAAGTATGCAGGTGAACTTGGCGTGGTTATGGGTGTTGAGCGCGGAGAAGTGGATATTGGCTTTGCAAATCACTATTACACGCTTCGCCTTAAATCAGGTAAGCCAAACGCAAACGTGGCGCTGGCCTACAGCAAAGGCGATGCAGGTTGCTTAGTGAATGCTTCTGGTATTGTGGCGCTAAGTGATGGTGACTTGCCGGTTAACTTTATTCGTTATCTGCTGTCGCATGAAGTGCAGTCTTACCTTGCTCGCGAGGCTTACGAGATTCCACTGGTTCAAGGCGTTGAGCAGCCTCAAGGCTTAGCAAACTTAAGTACGCTGTCGCCACCTGAAATGGACCTTCGCAAGCTGGCCGATTTGCGTCCCACACTTAACCTTATGAGGGAAGTTGGCGTACTGTGACAAATTGGCCAAAGTCGTATTCACTGGCACTTCTTATCGCGCTGATGGCTTTATTGCCCGTCGGCGTTTTATTTTCTTTAGCTCAAGATAGTGCACAACTTTTTGATACTCATAATCTTCGTGTTTTAGGTAACACGGTTTCATTGGTTGTGCTTACCATTATTGGTTCGGTACTTATTGGTGTGCCGCTTGCCTTTTTAACCGCTTATGTGCAAATGCCGTTTAAGCGGTTTTGGCTTATTTTACTTGCCGCGCCATTAGCACTGCCAAGCTACATTGGTGCGTTTGCCATGTATTTTTCATTTGGCACGGGCGGCGAGATTGAAAACGTTCTAGGAATTAGCACCCCCCCTATTAGCGGCCTGTGGGGCTCTGCGCTGGTCATGAGTCTCTACACTTATCCCTTTGTGATGATGACAACCCGTTCAAGCTTATTGAGTTTAGATGCAAGCCTAGTTAACGCTGCACGTACTTTAGGGCTAACATTAGGTGCAAGTTTATGGCGCGTTGTATTACCGCGTGTTGTGAATAGCGTCGCCGCAGGCGCTCTGCTTGCTGCACTGTACGCACTATCGGACTTTGGTACGCCGGCAATAATGGGCTTTGATACCTTCACGCGCGTAATTTTTGTTGAATACAATGCCTTTGGCTTGAGTCAGGCTGCAATGCTGAGCCTTCAGCTTATGGTTATTGTGGGGCTTATTTTATTTATTGAAAGCCGTATCAGCGGCGCTCAAGAGCGCCCGGGTAAGCATTTATCTTTGTTTCCTGTGCGCTGGCAGCGAAACTTAATGTTGCTGGCCACCTTGCCAGTGGTATTTATGGCTATTGTTCTTCCTCTGGCTATCTTTACGCTGTGGTTAGTGCGAGAAGGCACCGGTGGCTTTGAGTTGAACTACGCGTGGAACTCTGCGCATGCGTCTTTCATTGCGGCCATTGTTGCTGTGCTGCTTGCCATCCCAGTTGCTCATGCCGCTATTGCCGGAAAAGCAGGGCGCTTTATGGAGCGTATCACGTACTTTGGCTTTGGCGTGCCAGGTATCGTCATGGGAACTGCCCTTGTGTATGTCGGCTTACAACTACCCGCGCTTTATCAAACGCTGAGTTTGCTGGTAATGGCTTATGTGCTGCGCTTTATTCCACTTGCCGTGGGAAGTGTAAGAAGTACGGCTGAGAATATTGATTCTGGTTTGGTAAAAGCTGCCCGTGTACTTGGTGCGAGCCCCCGTGAAGCGTTCATGCGAATTACGCTGCCATTAACCCTTCGTGGTATGATAGCCGGCGCTGCGTTAGTGTTTTTAGAAGCTATGCGCGAGTTGCCTGCCACGCTTATGTTGGGCCCTACAGGGTTTGAAACCTTGGCTACCTACATGTGGCGCGTATATGAAGCGGGTTACTTTGGCCGTGCCGCCGTACCTGGACTTCTACTTGTTTTATTATCAGGTGTGGGACTAATTCTCATGCTGTCGGGTGAAAGAAAAGCCCAGTTTACCGTTACCGAGGATGGCCGTTCGTAATGCTTAGTGTTAATAATTTGTCCGTGAATTATGGGTCTACCCGCGTAGTCGACAAGTTAAATCTTGAGCTTGGACAAGACGAAATCCTTATGTTGGTAGGACCAACCGGCTGTGGTAAAACCACTATCTTGCAGGCGTTGGCAGGGCTTATTCCTATCTCAGAAGGTTCTATGAGCCTTGGCAACTGGCAAAGTACAGCACGTAAACATGTGCCACCTGAAAAGCGTAACGTGGGTATGGTGTTTCAAGATTTTGCGCTTTTTCCACACCTTACCGTTCAGCAGAACGTGTGCTTTCGTTTAAAAGACACCAAGCTTGCCGACCATTGGCTTAAATTACTAGGCTTAGATAACTTCCGCGATGCAAAGCCTGCTCGTCTCTCGGGTGGTCAGAAGCAGCGCGTTGCGCTGGCAAGAACTCTTGCTCACGAACCATCATTTGTATTGCTAGATGAGCCACTTTCAAACCTTGATGCAGCACTAAAAGATAGCTTGCGCTGGGAAATACGTGACGCGCTTAAAAAGGCGGGTGTTCCCGCTATTTGGGTGACACACGATCAGGAAGAGGCGCTCAGCGTAGGCGATAGAGTAGGCATTCTAAATAAAGGCGTACTTGAGCAACTAGACACACCGGAAGCCTGCTACTCTTCGCCAGCTAGCCGCTTTGTAGCGCGCTTTATGGGTGAGGCAAGTTTCTTAAGTGCAACCTTTGACGGTAGCGCAGCAAATGTCGACAGAACGGTAGTCACCGATATTGGCAAGGTGCCCGGAACGCCACTTCAAGGCGCTAATGGCAACGTAGACTTATTGGTGCGCCCTGACGACTTAAGCCTAGATGCTACCCTTAGTGAGACTAACTGTACGGTAGAGTGGGTACGTTATGAAGGCGAGAGTCGACTTTACGCGGTTATTTTAGACAGCGGCGACGAGCTTAAAGTACGTGTAAGTCACGAAAATGCAATTAAGCCGGGTACTCGCGCTTACGTGCAGCTAATCACCACGCATCCACTCGCTGTATTTCCTCGGTCTTAGTGGATCGAGCTTGGTATATTTCGCGAGTAGCTCTCGAACTCCTTAGTACGCTGACGCTCAGACCGCTTGGACAAGTGTTGTTTGAATATAGTGTTTTAAGTCGCGTTCGCACATGGGTTTAGCGTAAAAGTAACCTTGCGCATAAAAGCAGCCCAGAGAGAGAAGCGTGTCAACTTGAGACTGGGTTTCCACACCCTCAGCTAACACTTTGCATTCAAAGGTATCGGCAAGGGTTAAAGCAGAGGCGACGATAGCTCGGTGACCCCGGTTAGTGTCTATATCTGAAATAAAAGACTTATCGATTTTAATAGTATTAGCTTTTAGGTTATCTAAGTAGGCCAACGAGCTCATACCTGTCCCAAAATCATCTATCGCAATCTCTACTCCCAGGTCTCTTATATCACTTAGCGCGCTATTAATATGTGCGATGTTAATGCAGGTTTCGTTTTCAGTAAGCTCAATCTCGATGGCGCTCGGGGGCAGGTTAAATTCACGAAGTAGCTGTGAAATATAGGTAGCCAATGTCGGGTCGAGTAAATTGTAAGGAGACAAGTTAATAGCGATAGGGATGTTCATATTCTCTTTTCGCCAGTCACTGGCATGCTGCATGGCTGACTGAATAATGTAGCGACCGAAATCCTGAACTTTTCCAGAATGTTCGATTAAATCAATAAAATGATAAGGGCTTAATAAGCCAAGTGAAGGGTGTTGCCAACGACAGAGCCCTTCAACTCCAGTTATAGCGCCTGTCCGTATATCCACTTTAGGTTGAAAATGCAGGATAAGTTGTTTTTCTAGCATCGCATTATTAAGCTCTGCCCTTAACATAATGTCCCGTTCATTACTGATGCGATTTTGCACATCGTAAACTTCCCACCCACTGCGTTGTTTTTTAGCCTTATACATCGCGGTATCTGCACACGATAACAGCGACTCTAAATTGTCGGTATGCGAAGGGTAATGAGAAAAGCCGACGCTTGCCCCAGTGTTTACCTCTAGGCCATTTAAGGGAATGGTGGTATCACAGGCGTTGATAACCTTCTTGGCTAGCGCCTTACCTTCTTCAACGGAAAAACCTGGAGCCCATATAATAAATTCGTCGCCCCCAATACGAATTAACTCACATGGCTTATCTAGTATTGCTGATATACGGTACGACAAGGTAATTAACAGTTGGTCGCCAGCACTGTGACCAAATGCGTCGTTAACATCCTTGAATTTGTCTAAATCGATGGCGAAAAGGCAGGCTTGGATGGAAGGGCCGCTGTCTTTATGTGTGTTTGCGAAGTGTGCTAACAACTCTTTCAGATAAAAGCTGTTAGGTAGCCCCGTTAAGGAATCATGAGTTGCTAGGCGAGTTAGCGCTTCATTTATTTCATCTGCGCGTTTGGCAATAATAGAAGATAAGGTTAACGCAAGCCAAACCGCTATCCAAAAAACAATAACAGTCGTTATGAATAATCGCTTAGCCACAGTATAGAGCGCTGCGTCAAGTAAAGCAGTCTCTCTCGCGTAAACAATAGTAGCGCCATTTTCTGATGCTACGTCCCACAAATAGCTTTTATCCCCCAGCGTGATCACTGGCTCATTTGTATGGCCTGCTAAATGCTCTCTACCGATGATAGCAACCAATTCTTTCACAAGTTGCTCATCGAAGTTATGGGTAATAGTGAATTGTTCTTCGGTTCGGCCAACGTTTACAAAAGCCGCAGTCTCGCTTTCTGAAATGAGATTCTTGATTGCTTTAAGGCGCTCCTCTTTTATTGGAACAGGATCACTAACCTCTCTTCCAATTAAAGAAAGAAGCAATTGCATACTTTTCATTTCCGCCTGCATGTTTACATCCGAAGTTAATCGATAAGAAACTGTGACATAAATTGCAGAAACAAGTATTGATACCGCTAAACATGCAAAAATCAATTTTGAACGAATAGCGGTTTTTTTAGGGAGAGACGGAGAGTGCTCCATTAAGCCTTGCTGCTCAATATTAGGTTCTCTCTTTCGTGCTTATCCCAGCGACTTGATAAACCGGGCACCATCCACTTAAAAGGGAAATAAGGTTTAAAACCCCAAAGATCCCTAACAGGACTTCAATAAATACGTCTTCAATAATATTGCCATTAAATAGCGCGAAGGCTGTAACTCCTATACCGATTGCCCCTCGTGTATATCGGTCTACGCTGCTCAAATTAGACTTTATAGCCATTAAAAACCCCTCATGTGGTGATTGGTTTAATAATAGCCGTTTTTTAATCAACTAAGTACTAAACTTTAGAGAGGTCTGTGTAGCAATATCTTCTATTAAATGTCAGTATTTTTTGAGGTTTAGTTGTCTAGGAAACGCGATAACGTATAATTCGCGGCCAATATTCTGATTGAGCTTCTAAGCTTTCTCAAACTAGGTAGACTGGAAGATTATGAACGTAATAAAACGCGATGTGCTTGTAATTGGAGCAGGAGCCGCAGGGCTTTTTTGCGCCGCGCAAGCAGGCAGTCGCGGGCGAAGTGTAGAAGTACTCGATCACGCTAAAAAAGTGGGGCGGAAAATTCTGATGTCTGGTGGTGGTCGTTGTAACTTTACCAACATGTACGCGGGCCCAGAAAATTTTTTATCGCAAAACCCTCATTTTTGTAAATCTGCACTTAGCCGCTATACCCAATGGGATTTTATTAGCCTGGTTGCAGAGCACGGCATTGCGTACCATGAAAAAACCTTAGGCCAGTTATTTTGCGATGACAGCGCGAAAGACATTGTCGATTTATTGCTTAACGAATGCAGTAAATCGGGCGTTACTATTACCACTCGCTGTGAGATTTTGAAGGTCGAAAAAATTGAAAGTGGGTACTCACTTACTACTACCAATGGAGAGTATGAATGTGAGTCTTTAGTGATTGCTACTGGCGGTTTAAGCATGCCGAAGCTGGGTGCGACTCCATTCGGTTATAAAATTGCGCAGCAATTTGGTCTAAACGTTCTGCCAACTCGAGCAGCATTGGTGCCGTTTACCTTACACGATAAAGACAAAGAAACCTTGGCTGAACTTAGCGGCATTGCTGTTGATGTATATGCCAGCTGTAACGACACCACATTCAAAGAGGCGATGTTGTTTACTCACCGAGGTTTAAGCGGGCCTGCCATGCTTCAAATTTCAAGCTATTGGGATGCTGGTGACACGCTTACTATTAATACGTTACCTAATGACGATGCCGCAGAGCTTCTACAGACTGCGCGTACCGACACGCCCGACGCTTTGCTTGCTACTTGCTTGAATAAAGTATTTCCCAAGCGCATGGTGCAGAGTTTTATTGATTATCACAACTGGCGCAACGTGCCGGTAAAACAGCTTTCTCACAGTGAATGCGACGCTATTGCGGGCACCCTAGAGAATTGGAAAATAAAGCCAAATGGCACGGAAGGGTATCGCACTGCCGAAGTTACATTGGGTGGCGTAGATACCAACGAGCTTTCATCTAAAACCATGATGGCAAAAAATGTCGAAGGGCTTTATTTCATTGGGGAAGTCGTAGACGTAACTGGCTGGTTGGGTGGCTTTAATTTCCAGTGGGCATGGAGCAGCGGCTGGGCAGCAGGGCAGGTGGTCTAGTTCAGCCCCCGCAAATCTTTATCAGTATGAGTGGTAATGCATCAGTGACGCATTACCTCTTCTTTTTAGCGTTAAAATAGTTTACTAAGCCGAAGGTCAACGCGCCTAGCACGAACATAATGACCATTAATAAAACCAGCGGAATCTGAAACTCGATGAAAAGCAGTTGCAGAGTAACGTCCTCGATATTCTGAAATAGAACCGCTCCAAGCAATGCGATGAGAGACAGGTAAATCGCTACCTTCGTTTTCATATAATCTCCTTACTTTTCCTATCAGACGATTCTTACTACGCGTAAGTTACAGTTTTTGCCGAAAAAAGTTTATTTTTCCTAACAACTACTATTCATTCTGACTTCTTACTGCAAAGGACAAGTACGTACTTACAATTACAGAAAACATGGTAGGCAACCTGCGTATCACGCAGGTTGTTATATGAAGAATTACAGTGCCTTATCAGCGCTAGTGAGCTTAAGCTCCCCATCAATATGAACATCTCGTTGCGGAAAGGCGACCACAATTCCTGCTTTTTCGAAGGCTTCACATATAAGAAAGCGAAGGTCACTACGAGACTTACGCCGCTCCATCTCTGAGCTCGCATTTAGCCAATAGTACACCTCAAAATTAAGGGCATTGTCGCCAAAGTCGTCAAACATTACCGCGGGCGCCGGGGTTTTTAGAACACCGTCAATTTTGCCTACGGCACTGTATATGAGTTGTTCCACTTCTCTTACCGAAGAGCCGTACGCAACCCCTACCTTTACCGAGGTTCGCGTTTCGGTATTCACCAGATTCCAGTTAATGACTGTATTTTCCAGCAGCTTGCTGTTAGGGACTAGCATATGCACCCCATCTACTCGACGAATACGCGTTGAGCGGGTATTAATGGCTTCTACTCGGCCTCGGGTATCATCTACTTCTAATGTGTCTCCAATGCGAATTGGCCGCTCCCACATCAAGATCCAGCCACTTATAAAGTTGTTTATTATATTTTGCGCACCAAAACCAACACCAATCGCTACTGCACCTGAAACAAAGGCGAAAGCAGTTAACGGGACATTCAATATATCGAGGGTGGTTATCACTAACATGACCAGCACTAATATCTGCACAACGCGATTAATTAAGTGCACCGCGTCGGGTGTTACTCCATTTTTGATAAGCAAGCGTGGAATAATTTTAGAAATGAATTTAAGTAGCCATACCGCCACGATTAGCATTAACGGGATTAGGATCAGCATGCCAACCGTGAATTCACGAGACATAAACTCGAAGACAGGTCGGTTTACAAAAGCAGTGAGATCGTTCATCGAGTCTCCTCAACGTTATAGTTTTGTACCAAGCTCAGCGGAATAAAATTATTCATTGTTTGAGGCTACAAGACTTTGTTCAAAACTGGTATTAAAACGGGATATTTTTTCATGTAGGCACGAGTAGAGCTTTTAATCGGCTTAAAGCTCGTCACTTTTGGTGCTCAACTACTGTGGTTGGTTCATTTTAAGTGAAAAACTGCCTGCTTTTAAAACGACATACCAATAGCCAATCCTGCGACCACCGCACTTTTGTGATTGCGGTGGTAATCATAATGAATTTGCGGTGAAAGGGTAAAACCTGAGACTTCAAATTCATACAAAAATCCCAATCTCGCTACTTCCATCTTATGACTACCGTGAAATTCAACGCCGGGGCCTATTTGAGCAATGAAGTTATCGGTGATGTGAAGGTCAGCAACAAGCAAATAGGTATATGCATCCAAGTCTTCAAAGGCATATTCGGCAACGAAACCCACACCTAGAAAGTCGCTGACACGATATTCATAGTCGATGCCTATCGTAAAGGCATTACCACATTCTTTTGTATACGTTGTGCCAACTAATGTAGATAAGTGATGGGGTGACGTTTCCCAATGGTGAGCACTTCCTTTTGCAGCAACAACGGGGGCAAATGCCAAGGCAGTGACCAAGCCTAAAGCTATTTGGTATCGCATAATGATGCTCACTCATGTTTAACAGTGACTACCTAGAAGTTTTCTTTTCTAGCACTAATGAAAGCGTAGGCGCGATACGCGCATCTCACCAATGAACTTTAGTTGAAGTGATGGCAAGAGTACTGAGTAGTCAAAGTCAATCGGCGATACGAGCATAGACAAACTCATGTCTATCCTCAGCGTCGAAATCTCGTTAAGGTGTATAACGATAAGCCATCAGTGGAAGGGGAAAAGTTATGATTGAAGAGAAAGAGAGAGCAAGGTTTTTAGATGCTTGTACTGAACAGCTCATCGCTCTTTATACAGCAAGCAAAAACGGTAAAAAGGTCGATGCTGAGAAATACCGAGTGCAGGGGTTTATGCATGCTGGCGAGATGCTTGGGGTAATCACTAATGAACAGGGCAAAAGCCTTATTGCCGAGTTACACCTACAGGTCTTTGGTGAAACTATTGATGAGCGAGCGACAAGAAAACGTAAACTAAATGCATTAAAAGAATCTGACCCGGATGCTTATATTGAGATCCCAGCCATAGAAAGACGATAACTTAAAGTTAATGTAGGTTGCCTGAACTGACTTTGCGATAATCTTGTTTCTGAGACTATACTTTGTTCCACACAAGAGTGAAAAAGCTGTATCTAACGGTTCGGCTGGTTCTAAGTAGGGATGAAGACATAGTGTTAAAAGAGGCATCTCGTGCTTAAGCAGTTAGTTTACAGAAGTCAGTCAACGGCAAAAATTGATGAAAAAGAACTGCTCAAAATAACAGACGATTCGTTGCCATTTAATGAGCAAAACCATATTACAGGTATTCTTTTGTTTGATGGAGAATACTTCTTTCAAGTGCTTGAAGGAGAATGTGAGAAGGTAAATGCACTTTTCGAGCATATAAAGAAAGACAGTCGTCACGGTAATATTATGAAAGTGACCGAAATGGTCATTCACAAACGCGATTTTGGTGACTGGAATTTAAGAACACTCTCCATTGCTGAAGAAAGCCGCTGCTATTGGCTTCCGTCAGACATTAATATTGGCAGGGAAAGTCGGATATTTGCACTTCTTAATAGCTTTGCTTCAGGAAAGTGGCGCACCTGTTTAAGCCAGGAAGCTCGTAGAGGCGTTAGATCTACTGTAATGACATCAGAGAAGACAGTTAAACCTGTCGAAAACTCCAATATTCAGTTTGCCTTTCAGCCTATTGTTGACACTCACAGAGCGTGTGTTTCTTCAATCGAAGCCTTGATTAGAAGTGACGATGGAAGATATCCCGAGGCTATTTTAGAGGGGATGATTGGACCTGAGAAATACGAGTTTGACTTAAGAAGCAAGGCTATAGCAATAAAACAAGGAGCAGCGTTGTTAAGCTCCGAGCAGACTTTATCAATTAACTTGTGTCCAGGTGCAATCACTTACTCTCCTAACGTCGCGGATTACCTTTATGAACTGGTCCAACACAATAATTTAAAGCCTCAGCAGCTGGTTATAGAAGTTACTGAAACAGAAATAATCAGTGAAAACGATACATTTTACCAAGCGATTGAGCATATCCGTTCACTAGGAATGAGAGTCGCCATAGATGACTTTGGTGCAGGATATGCAGGATTGTCATTACTCGCAGACTTCACACCAGACAAGATTAAACTAGATAGAAAAATAACGACAGGTATCGATAGAAACGGGCATCGACAAGCTATTACCGAGGCCGTACTCGAGTTTGCCAATTCCATGGGAATTCCCTTAGTAGTGGAGGGAGTCGAAACTGTAGATGAGTGGTTGTGGTTGCAGCATGCTGGTGTAAAAAGGTTTCAGGGGTTCTTGTTTGCAAGACCTAGGTTAAATGGCGTTAGTAGTATTAATTTTTCCTTTGACGGCGCTAACGGCTAATGCAACTGTAAAAATACGAATCTCTTATCATTAAAACACACCATTTTTTCAAGCGTTTTAATATTTTTAAACTAGACTTAATGAGTGTGAGTAAGCCAATCGATAAATAGATACAAATGCTCACCTTTTTAAATAGCCGTACAGGGATATTTTTGCTACATGGATTGAGCAGCAGTACCAGTAGGAAGCATATCTATGGCATGTGGCATGTCGCATATTATTCTTCGCTTATTATATGGGTTTAGCCTGTTAACCTTGACTACGTTTGCTAGCGCCACATGTTTGATTAATGCAGAAAATAGTGCGCCTACTTCCATGGTGGTAGCGCTTAAGGAGGGAGAGCAGCGCGTTTCACTTAGCTGCAACGTAAGTTCGCCTCATGTTCTCTATTTTCCTAGAAGTTACCTGTCTTACAATCAGCTGTATGATAGCGAAATGCGTAAGGTTCCCAAGCTTACTGGTGCTTTCGAGTCGTATGCCATAGACAGTACGCATAAGCTACTTTTCCTGGATATTCGTTCTCAGGTCGAGCGTCCCATAACGTTAAATATCGTTGCCCTACAAGATTTTCAAAAGCTAGCATCCATACATACCTTCACTTTAAGTTTATTCATCGGTTTTTGTTTGGCATTAACGCTGTACGTAGGAATGCTAGGTACAAGCATGCGCAATTACGGTTTCTATTCCTACAGTTTCTATGTGCTCAGCGCAGCGATTTTCTTCTTGCTTCAGGAGGGGCTACTTAACATTGCCTTCCCCCACGTCACCTTTTTCTCTAACTTCAAGCTACATTTAATGTTTGCCGGGATTACCGTTTTTGCTGCGGTGAAGTTCCTCGATCATCTACTCGATTTCAAAGCGCTGTTAAAAGTCTGGCAACGGAAATTCATCCTTGGAATGGCGTGTTCAGCATTGGCTCTCTCTTTTGTGCAAATTATTTTATCGACGTCAGACGCGATGAAGGTTAACAGTATGCTCAGCGTTATAACGCTAATTACTATGACCTGTACGCTATCAAGTTGTATTTACGCCGCTTACCGCAAAGTTCACTGTTCAAACCTGGTGTTAATGGGCATCGCTATCATGGTGTTCTCTATGCTCTTTCGCTTGGTCTTTTCTGACGTGTCTGCGTTTATGTACCGCTATGGTCTTATTGTAGGTATCACTATCGAAGCCTTTATTTTTGCTATTGCTACATCAAGAAAAGTTAAAAAGCTTGATGATGATAGGCTAAGCGCGTTTAAGCGAGCGTCTACAGACTCATTATGTAAAGTGTTAAATCGCAGCGGCTGGGAGGGCATAGCACAAAGCCTACTGGCTAACTTTAATAAAGAGGGTGGTTATTTAACGCTACTGTTTATCGATGTAGATAACTTCAAAGGAATTAACGACCGGTATGGACACCATTGTGGCGACAAGGTACTGCAAGTGATTGCTAAGATTCTGCTAAGTCGATGCCGCGATCAAGATGCAGTAGGGCGCCTTGGAGGAGATGAGTTTGTAGTGCTTAGCCACTGCTACAGTGAAGGGCAGTCTGAGCGATTAGCCGCGCGAATTGACGCCAGTTTGGTGGAAAGGGATATTAGAACAGATAACGTTGTTATATCAGTGACAGCTAGCGTAGGTGCCTACATTACAAATGAGCGCTGCAAAGACCTCACTACCTTATTAAATAAAGCAGATATTCAGATGTACAGCGTAAAAGAAAGGCACAAAACAGCGCAATTCGCATCTCCATAAATTACGCCTGATTACCCCAGTCTGAATACCGCACACTCTTTCTTAATACTGCCCGAGTTTATTTTAATTGTGCTTTCGCTACTTTCTTTACCGCTTTGGTTAAGTCGGCAAGGGCTGCTGATTCAAGCGTTGTCCAGTGCCAAAATAGCGGTACACCAAGCTCCTTTTGAGGAAATAAAGGAACGAGTTCACCTGCGCTAACCTCTTGCTCTACCTGAAGGGTGGGAAGTAACGCCCACACCACACCATCTAATGCCATTTTCACAAAGCCATGAGAAGACGGGAACCAATGACAAGTGGTAAAAGAAGGGGCGATATCCAAGCACTCTCGTTGATAATCAGAAAGTAAAGTTACGTCGTACTCATCGTACAGGAGGCCTGGGGTTTTCATTACTCGTTCTGGCGATATTCCTTTGTGCAGGTAGCGCTCGATAAAGCGTGGTGAAGCGTAGAGTTGATAGCGCATAGTGCCCAACCTTATCGACTGTCCGCCAGTTACAGGTGTGCCTGTTTGACTGATACACGCCATTACTCGACCTTGTTGCAATATATCCCGGGTTTGAGTTTGATCTGCGTTGACGATATGAACTGGGTTGTCGCGCGCGCTACTGAAGGCCGCCATGACCTGCGAGAACCACGTAGCAAGTACATCGTTATTAACAGCAACACTAATAGGGGCAGCCTGTGCTTCTAAACCACTTTGTATATTCAACGCTTCTTCCAAAACGCTTACTTTCTGAATATGAGCAAGTAGCTCTTTTCCCAGTGGGGTAGCCCGGAGGGGTTTGGTTCGCACCAGCACAGGACCACCCACACTCTGCTCTAAGCGCTTTATCTTCTGTGAGACGGCCGATTGAGTGAGGTTTAGCGCTTGCGCACCTTTTTCGAACCCGCCGTAGCGAAGCACCTCATGGAAACACCTAAGAGCGTCGTAATCCAACATGGCTGAGCACCTGTGAAAAGAAGGTTATAAGTATTAATTTTGCTTATTCAAAACAAATATCATTAATTTAATTTAGTTGCTCAAGGTGTATAAAATCAAGCCAATTATTCAGGTCATAACAATAAATTCCGTTACGACTTTTGCATTTTAACTTATTACACCAAGAGGCATTTATCATGTTGGCGGCAGCAACAAGTGGTTTCGTGATGGGCGGCACTTTAATCATCGCCGTAGGCGCACAAAACAGCTTTCTTATCGAGCAGTCGATGAAACGACAGTGGACAACATTATTTGTATTGCTTTTTATATTAAGTGATGCCATTTCGATAAGTCTTGGCGCGATGGGCTTTGGCTTGCTGCTGCAGGAGTACCCTATGCTGGTGTCCATCACCAAGTGGGCGGGAGTAGCATTTCTACTGTGGATTGCGTTTAACAAAATTAAATCGTCTATGGCCAACGACTCTCTAGTGTTGGAGATGGCGAAGAAGCAATTATCGTTTAAAAAAGCATTGCTTATCGCGCTTGCAGTCACTTGGCTCAACCCTCACTTTTATTTAGATACCTTGTTATTGATGGGGAATTTAGCTAGTCAGTGGCAAGAAAACAAATGGTGGTTTGTAGGTGGAGCAATTGGTGCATCAGTGGCGTGGTTCGTTGGTCTTAGTACGTTAACGGCACGCTTTGCACACCATATGCAGCGCCCTAATTTCTGGCGTTGGTTTAATCGCCTTAATGCTGCAGTGCTAGGTATGGTGAGCATCCAGTTAGCAAGTTTGTAAGATAAAAGCGCTAGGTCGCGAAATATTGCGACGCGTTGTGTTCTATTCGCTTTATCAGTAGGTAGGCTACACAACAGTGAGATTTATTGGAAAGCGCGATGAAAAGGACACAAAAGTGAGCTGGATATATTTAATTGTTGCAGGGCTTTTAGAAATTGGTTGGCCCGTTGGACTTAAAATGTCACAAGAGGCAGAAACTCGCATATTGGGGATTCTGCTTGCCATTGGGTTTATGGCTGCCAGTGGATTTTGTCTTTGGATGGCGCAAAAGCAAATTCCAATTGGAACCGCATATGCTGTGTGGACGGGAATTGGCGCGGCGGGGACATTTCTAGTGGGAGTTATGTTTTACGGCGATCCATCATCAATGGCGCGCTATGTTGGTGTAGCGCTCATTGTTGCAGGTGTCGTCGTGTTAAAGCTAGCACACTGAAAAAACACTCAACAAGACGAAGGAGCCCGCTTGTACAGACTGCTAGCGGGCTGTGATACGCGTACCGAACCTTCTTAGGTGTTAGTGGTACCCAAGTTGGTTCTTGAGTTCAGCAACAAAGGTGGTGATACGTTCTGCATTTCTACCTAAATCAGTGGTTCCCACACGAGACTTGCTGCGAACATCAACCAAGGTGTCATCGCTTTTGGCCGTTAAGCGAATCACCACATCATCTTTAAAACCAAACCACGAAGTGGTAACAGTTGCTTCTAATGTGTTGAGACGTTCGCCCTGGCTAACCCTCTCCCATTCCAATGCTTCAATCGCTTTTTCCGCGGCGATATACACTTCATTCATCGGTTGAGGAAGCAGGTAAGTTTTGATTTCAGGGTAAGCTTCTAATTGCTGTCGAGTTACCTCGCCGCCTTCATAAACAATGGAGTTTGGCGCTCCTTCTCGACGTGGCGCAGTAGCAACAAACTCAGGCGGGTTAGTTACATCGGTAGTAATGTCGTGAATAGGAGGAAATGTACTTGCCTTGCTCATCAAGCTAACGGGAATGCCGACGGCCACTAAGGCAAGAACAGCACAGATGAATGTACTGCCCCAGCTTACCTTCTTGCGATTTAATAGCACCTGCAAAATAATCATTATCAACGCCGTGCCACCTACATACACGCCAAATTGAAGCGACATCATAGCGGTACCCAGGCTAACGCCCGTATATTGATAGAGGGGGCCGGATAACACCACCATGAGGAAACCAACAATACTGGTTAGGGCAATGAGTGCTTTCAAGTAAACTCCAAGGATATTATTTTAATTGTACTGATCTACTTTAACAGTGAACGTAACACGTTGGATTAATTTCCAGCAATAATGCAGGCACTAGGGTAATGCGAAACATGTTTGTACACTTGGGTCTGTTGATCTTTACTGTACAGTAAAGTCCAGCAGGCCCTACATTTGATAGTTATCACCCCAATTAAAGCAAAGGTAATTACGTTTTGCACAACCCGTCTGATGCCAGCGAAGCTTATATGCTTCAAGCCGAACTCCTTGTTGATATTCTATCAACCCAAAAATCACTCTTTGAAAGTGGAGTCAGCGAGTACGCCCTTATTGAGCTATTGAAGAAGGCGCCTTATTACTTCTTCGACGAGGATGCGCTACGGGAACCTTTAATGCTATTTAAAACCCACTTCATTTTGTTTCACGCCCTTTATCAATTGAAAATGAATTGGATACAGGGCAATGAAGGGGTGCTAGATATTCATACGCTCAATATCAAGCTTAACCAGTGCGAGGCAAACGACGCACAACAACTACGTATAGATGAAGGCGGGGAGTTAACCGAGGCGGACCCCTTAGCGGAGTACTACCTTGACTGGGGCAACTTTGAAAAAGCGGATAGAAAGAGTGTGGATGCACTACTTAATGCTTTTTGGCAGCGCATGGTCGGTGGAAAGGTTACCGTCTTTAATGAAGCCGATATTGAGCAAGCGCATATACGCTTAGGACTGTCTCAGAACGAACATGTATCGCTTTCAGTTTTGAAACGGGTTTACAAGAAAGCCCTTCAGGTGGTTCATCCTGACAAAGGTGGAACGCAAAAAGAAGCCCAAGAGGTCATTCACGCTTACCAGCTATTACTCGGTTTCTATTCGTTTAAATAGAACGTTAGGCGCACTGTGGCTTCGCTTTATTCGTATAACGTATATAAGCTCCGGCATTTGACCGACAACTTCAGTAATTTCAACTTCATTGACTTTTATTATCACGCATTAATGCGCACAATATGACCTATAAGAGCGTAGACTCGTATCAATGATCGCTTAACTATGCCACTTCACGACCAATTATCGCTGTTTTAGCCGAAGAAACGCGCGAGATAATTCGGTGCACTGGAAGCAATACGCTTTAATTTTAATATTGTAAATACAGAGCAAAGGCCGTGCTCTGTAAAATAGTTATTGGGAAATAGAAAATTTATGAGTCGCATTTTGTATGTTACTGCAGCATTAATAACGCTTGTAGGCGTTATTGGGTGTTCAAATGAGGGTGAGCAAGCGCATCAAGGTGCTCAGCAAGGCATGCCTGCACCATCAGTGTCGGTAATTACACTGAAAAAGCAACCTGTAGTACATGAAATGGTGTTACCGGGCCGCGTAAGCCCGTCACGTCAATCGCAGGTGCGTCCTCAAGTAGATGGCGTAATTACAGAGCGCCTGTTCGAAGAAGGTGCACATGTAGAAAAAGGGCAGCAGCTTTATCAAATTGATGAAGCCCGTTACTTAGCTCAGTTAAATAGTGCAAAAGCTGATTTAAAAAGCGTTCAGGCAAACCTTAAAACCCTAGAGGCAAAAGCTCGACGTTATGACGATCTGGTGGCTCAGAATGCGGTAAGTAAGCAAGAATACGACGACGTTATTGCCCAAAAAGAGCAAGCTCAAGCAGCGATTAGTGTGGCAGAAGCCGCCGTAGATGTGGCTAAAGTTAACATGGGTTACACCAAAGTGTATGCGCCTATTAGCGGCCGCATAAGTCGTTCTTTTGTGACCGAAGGAACGCTTGTTACCACTAACCAATCTCAGCAACTTGCAACCATTACCCAGCTTGACCCTGTGTTCATCGATATGCAGGAGTCAGGAGCGTCAATTATTACGCTTCGTCAGTCAATGAGAAACCAAGGCTCAATGGATGTTGAATTAACGGTAGATGAAGTAACAGGCAAGCGTTACGACCAAACAGGTAGCGTTAAGTTCTCAGAAGTAACCGTTGATGAGACTACAGGCTCTGTCACGCTTCGCGCTGAAATGCCAAACCCAGATGGCGTATTGCTTCCAGGCTTGTTTGTTAAAGGCCACGTTATTACTGGGCGCGAGAACGCGCTGCTTGTTCCTCAACGTGCAACCACTCGCCAACCAGACGGTTCATTATCGGTTTATGTTGTTAATCAAAATAACGAAGTTGAAGGCCGCACTTTGGAAGTTGGAAAGATTTATCGAGACCAATACGTTGCGTTAAGCGGTGTGAGTGAAGGCGAAAAGGTAATCGTAACTGGATATCAAAAAGTTAAACCAGGCGCGAAAGTTAATCCGTCAGAGTGGCAACCATCATCACGTGGCTCACGATAGCAAACAAGGGATTTAGTTAATATGGCTCGTTTCTTTATAGACAGGCCCGTGTTTGCATGGGTGCTGGCAATTATCACAATGATGGCGGGGGTGTTGGCAATCACCTCACTCCCTATTGAACAATATCCCAAGGTTGCGCCGCCCTCGGTGACTATCTCAGCGACGTATCCAGGTGCATCTGCAGAAACTGTAGAGAACTCGGTTACTCAGGTGATAGAACAAAGCCTAACGGGGATTGATAACCTACGTTATTTTTCAGCAAGTAGCTCGAACAGCAGTATGTCTATCACGCTGACTTTCGAGCCGGGTACAGACCCTGATATTGCGCAAGTACAAACGCAGAATAAAGTACAGGGTGCACTGCCACTGTTGCCTACTCAAGTGCAACAGCAAGGGGTAACAGTAACCAAGGCAAACAGCGCGTTTGCATTGGCAGTTGGCTTCTATTCTGAAGACGACTCAATGACGCAATACGATTTAAGCGACCTGTTAGTTTCTCAGTTTCGCGACCCGATTTCTCGTGTTAACGGTGTGGGTAATGTAAGGGTATTTGGCGCGCAGCGTTCAATGCGTATATGGTTAGATCCAGATAAGCTGTACAGCTACAACCTTACACCAACTGACGTTCAAGGCGCTGTTCAGGTACAAAATACCGATGTGTCGGCTGGTCAGTTAGGTGGTATGCCTGCAATAGAAAATCAGCAAATCAACGCGACTATTCAAGCGCAAAGTCGCCTTCAGACCGTCGAAGATTTCGAAAACATTGTGCTTCGCGTAAATACCGATGGTTCACAGGTTCGCGTGCGTGACGTTGCCCGTGTTGAACTGGGTGCACAAAGCTACGACGTTATTGTTCGATACGATCGCAAGCCTGCATCAGGTATGGCAATAAGCCTTGCCTCTGGCGCAAACGCACTAGACACCATTAAGGCAGTAAAAGCCCGAGTTGAAGAACTGCGCTCGAACTTGCCAGATACAGTTAAAGTGGTTTACCCGGTTGATAGTTCTCCTTTTATCGAGCTTTCTATTGAATCGGTAGTACATACGCTTATTGAAGCGGTAGTGCTGGTATTCTTAGTGATGCTGCTGTTCCTTCAAAATTGGCGCGCAACATTAATCCCTACTATTGCGGTACCGGTAGTGTTGCTCGGCACCTTTGCTGTACTACTGGCGTTCGGGTTTAGTATCAATGTGCTAACCATGTTTGCCATGGTACTTGCTATCGGTCTACTCGTAGATGACGCCATCGTAGTAGTGGAGAACGTTGAACGTATTATGGAAGAGGAAGGCCTTTCACCTGCCGAAGCCACTAAAAAGTCGATGACCCAGATAACAGGGGCGCTTGTTGGTATTGCCGCCGTGCTTTCAACGGTATTTATCCCAATGGCGTTTTTCAGTGGTTCAGCAGGAGCAATATACCGTCAGTTCTCGGTTACTATCGTATCGGCTATGGCATTCTCAGTGTTGGTCGCTATCGTTCTTTCTCCGTCTTTATGCGCCACGTTATTGAAAAAGCATCCGGAAGACCACGACAAAAACAAAGGCTTTTTTGGCTGGTTTAACCGCACGTTTAATAGAGGACGTGACCGTTACCAAAAAACCACAACCCATATGGCGAAACGCTTTAAGCGTTATTTCGTTGTTTATGGTTTGCTTGTTGGTGGTATGGCATTTATTTTCAGCCAGCTTCCTGGCGCGTTTCTTCCAGATGAAGACCAAGGGCGTATGATGGTGTTAGTCAGCACACCACCAGGTGCAACTGCTGGCCGGACTCTTGAGTCTATTAAGCAAGTTGAAGACTATATTCTTGAGCAAGAGCAAGACGCGGTTAACGGTATGTTCGCGGTTGTGGGCTTTAGCTTTGCGGGTCAGGCGCAAAACGCGGGTATGGCGTTCTTAAACTTCAACGACTGGAGTGTAAGGGATGAAAATAACTCTGCGTTTGCAGTGATGAACCGCGCTTTCGGAGCATTTAGCCAAATTCAAGATGCCTCAGCCTTTCCTATAGTGCCTCCGCCTATCATGGAACTAGGTAATGCAACGGGTTTTGATATGCAGCTGGTTGACCGTGGTGGAAATGGTCACGAAGCGCTGATGAACGCGCGTAATCAGCTGTTGGGCATGGCGGCACAGAACCCCAAACTGGCGGGCGTTCGCCCTAATGGACTAAGCGATGTTCCTCAATTTAAAATCAATATTGATAGTGAAAAGGCGTCAGCTCTTGGCTTGAACTTAAGTGAAATTAACAGTGCACTGCAAATTGCCTGGGGTTCAAGTTATGTTAACGACTTTATTGATAAGGGGCGCATTAAGCGGGTTTATATGCAAGCCGACTTACCCCATCGCATGACACCAGAAGACCTTGATAAGTGGTTCGTGCGCAATAGCGATGGTGAGATGGTTGCCTTCAGTACCTTCTCTACCACGGAGTGGGTATATGGTTCGCCCAAGCTAGAGCGCTTTAACGGTGTTTCATCGGTGAACATTCAAGGTAGCGCTGCGGAAGGCGTATCGTCAGGCGAAGCTATGGCTGAAATGCAAAAGCTGGTAGAGCAATTGCCTCCTGGTTTTGCAATTGAATGGGCTGGATTATCGTTTGAAGAGCAGGAAGCTGGCTCTCAAGCTCCTTTGCTTTATACCCTTTCAATTTTGATTGTTTTCTTGTGTTTGGCAGCGTTATACGAAAGCTGGTCTGTGCCATTTGCTGTAATGTTAGTCGTGCCGTTAGGCATACTAGGCTCGGTAACAGCAGCATTTATCTTCAACTTGCCGAACGATGTGTACTTACAAGTCGCGTTTTTGACAACGGTGGGCTTGGCGGCGAAAAACGCCATTCTTATTGTTGAATTTGCGAAAGAGCAATATGAAAACGGCGAAGATTTAATGACTGCAGTATCGAATGCGGCTTCTCAGCGTTTCCGTCCAATACTGATGACATCAATGGCGTTTATTCTGGGGGTAACCCCGCTAGCGCTGGCAAGTGGTGCTGGTGCAGCAAGCCAAAATGCGATTGGTATTGCAGTTATGGGCGGCATGTTTGCTGCTACATTCTTGGCAATTTTCTTCGTGCCTATGTTCTACGTGATGGTAGAAAAACTCTTTCACAGGGAAGACAAGTAACAAGCAAGTGCGCTAGAGTGTGAAAAAACATTTCATTTTTGTATAGGGATATAGGTAATGACTACCGTTGTTTTTTCTCACGGCAAAGAAAGCGGTCCATGGGGCAGTAAAATAACAACGCTTTCAAATGTAGCGAGCGATATGGGCTTTGGCGTCGAGAGTATTGATTATCAAGATCTCGACTGCCCAGAAGCACGCCTAGCTCGCCTTAAAGAATTTGTCGCTGAAAAGTGCAATGATGTTGTTTTGGTTGGCTCCAGTATGGGTGGCTATGTTTCACTCGCTGCGGCTAGCCATATCTCCGCCAGGGGCGTATTTCTTATGGCCCCTGCGTTATATCTGCCGAACTACAAGATTCAACGTTTCCCCTACGACGGCTATGTGAGTTTAGTGCATGGCTGGAATGACGATATCGTGCCTATTGAAAACAGCTTAAAGTACGCGCGTCATCAAAAAGCTCAGCTCTTATTGCTTAATGACGGCCACCGCCTTGCAAACAGTAAGTCTGTTATTTCTCCGTTTTTCAGAAATTGGTTGGAAAAATTCCGATACTAAATCTTCGATAGTAGGGCTTGCTAGTTCAATAAGCCTACGACCAATCGCTTATAGCTCACGCTTACGCAAATGCGGGAAAGCACCTGTTTTTATGGCATGATGAGACATTGCTTAAAACAGGGCAGATAGAAATGACATTTAGTTTACCTCAAGCGCCACAATGGTCGTCGCTGATAAAGTCTGGTTGCCGTGTCTTTGTTGGCGGAAATGCCTCAGTGCCGCACGCATTAGTGCAGCATCTTATTGATAACAGCGAAGGGTTTAGCGACATCGAGCTGGTTCATATGCTGGCCTTAGGCGACACTCGGTGGGTAAAGGAAGAGTATAAAAACCTTTTTAAAGCCAACACCTTCTTCATTGGCGGTGAAGCCATGCGTAAGGCAGTAGACGAAGGTCGCGCTGATTACACCCCCGTTTTCTTGTCTGAAATATCAAGCTTATTTAGCGACGGTACGCTGGCGCTTGACGCCGCACTGGTTAATGTAAGCCCTCCAGATGAATTCGGCTACTGCTCGCTAGGCCCGGCTGTAGATATTGCTATGTCGGCAATTAGACAAAGCAAAAAAGTGATCGCTCAAATTAACCCTCAGGTGCCAAGAACCGCCGGTCACTCGTACATCCATATTAGTGAAATAACGGCTTGCATCGAAGCCGAAGAGCCACTTGTTGAAGTATCGCCGCCGCCTATCGATTCGGTGGCGGAGCGAATTGGTCAGTATGTTTCAATGCTGGTGGACGATGGCGCAACGCTGCAATTTGGTATTGGGAAAATACCGAGTGCCACCCTTAAATATCTGTGTAACCACAAAGACCTGGGTATTCACAGCGAAATGCTCACCGACAGTATTATTGAACTGTTGGAGTCTGGCGCTATCACCAACAAGAAGAAGACTTTCCACCCCGGTAAAATTGTTACTAGCTTCGCTATTGGCACCCGCAAGCTTTACGACTTAATTGATAGTAACCCTCACATCGAGTTTTACCCGAGTAGTTATGTAAACAAGCCTACCAATATTGCTAAGAACGACAATATGGTCGCTATAAACAGTGCACTTGAAGTGGATTTAACCGGTCAGGTGGTGGCCGATTCACTGGGCTATGATTTTTACAGTGGCATAGGCGGGCAAGTTGATTTCGTAACGGGCGCGTCTATCAGCAAAGGTGGGAAAGCGATCATAGCGCTGCCTTCTACTGCCAAAAATGAAACCATTTCCCGTATTACACCGCGCATAAGCGAAGGGGCGGGGGTTGTGACTTCGCGAGGCAACGTGCAGTACGTGGTGACCGAATACGGCATAGCGTCGCTTAAAGGTAAGAGTATTCGAGAGCGAGCACTGGAGCTTATTCGTGTGGCACACCCGAAATTCCGTGCAGCGCTCTTAGAAGAAGTAAGACAGCATTATTGGGTGCCCCATTATCAGGAAAAGTACCCGACCGACATTCCTGAACTGGGGGCAATTCAGCTCAAAAAGCTAAATATTCAAGGGGAAACCTTTTATATGCGCCCGCTGAACCCAGCCGATGAACGGCGCTTGCAGGAATTCTTTTATTCCCACACTAAAGAAACGCTGAGGCTGCGTTATAACTACGATCCAAAGCAAATGTCTCGTGAAAAGTCGTGTAATTTGGTGTCGGTGGACCAAAGCTCTGATGCGGCATTGTGTATTGTAAGACAAGAAGGCTCCCGAATTACCATTCACGCTGTGGGGCGGTTTTACTACAACCCTAATGACAATACTTGTGAGGCCGCGTTTGTTACCCGTGAAACCCAGCAGGGAAAGGGTATGGCAAGTCGGTTGTTAAACGAGTTAATCAACGTGGCAAAGAAGAGGGGGATTGCGAAGATGATGGCCTACGTGCGTGGCGATAATAGCCCGATGATTGCCATTTTCGAGCAAGCGCAATTTAAACGGAAGTTTACTGGCGACCCCAGTGACATAGAGTTAGTACTAGATTTGGCATCACTCGCATGACAATTAAAATTTTTCGCGGCAAACACGGCACTAAACACGACCTTGGGAAAGATCACCCCGAGTCACCGGATCGCTTGTTCGCCATTGACGACCAATTACTGTCTTCCGGACTCGATATGGTATGTGAGCATGCCGATGCTACACCTATTGCCGAAGCCTATCTCAAATTGGCCCATGACCCTTACTATGTGAAAAGTGTGTTTGAGCATGCGGCTCAGTCCATTTCTAGCGACCACGAAAAAACGCTCTATTCCGAAAACAAGGATAACGTGGCCTGGTTAGACGAAGATACTGGTTTAATGCGCCACAGTTTAAATGCAGCGCTGGAATCGGCAGGTGCGGGGTGTAACGCCGTGGACTGGGTCATGGAAGGTAACGACAGGCAGGCATTCTGTGCGACCAGGCCACCAGGGCACCACGCTACCTACGATAGCGCCATGGGCTTTTGTATTTTTAATAACGTTGTTATTGCCGCGCGCTATGCGCTTCAAAACTATGAATTAAAACGTGTTGCCATTATCGATTTTGACGTACACCACGGTAACGGTACCGAGCAAATTGTCGCTGGCGATCAGCGCATTATGCTGTGCAGCAGTTTTCAGCATCCCTTTTATCCTCACAGCGGGTCGCCGGTATCTGCAAGTAATATTCTTTCGGTACCGCTTGAAGCGGGGACTACGGGTGAGGTATTTCGAGAAAAAGTACAACACTGGTTTGATGCATTACGCAATTTTCAACCGGAGCTGATTCTTATTTCTGCGGGTTTTGATGCCCATGCCGAAGACCCTATGGCCCATTTGCGTTTGGTGGAAGACGATTATTTTTGGATAAGCCAACAGCTTCGCGCTGTGGCAGATGAATGCTGTCAGGGTAGAATAGTGAGTATGCTAGAAGGCGGCTACGATTTAAGTGCATTAGGTCGTAGCGTGGTGGCGCACCTAAAGGGAATGAGCCGCCCTATTGAATAATCTCAACAGGACAGCATTGCACGTAAGTTACAGCGCCGGTAATCGCATCAGAAAATCAAAGTCATAAAATTGTCTCAGTATCGGCGCTTCAGCTTTGTTTAGCTTAGGCTATCCATTTCGTAAGCATATATAGACCAGCACCTAACATGGCAAGGTTTTCGGTAAGCGATATAAACCCAAGAGGTAGATCTGAGTTACCGCCAACACATGCGCATTTAAGTTCACGTTTATCGATATATACCGCCTTAATAACAGACACAGCTCCTATTGCACCGATAAATATAGAGACGGGCGATACCAATATTGCTGGTAGGCCAGCTAACATACCAAGTCCTGCAAAGGCTTCTGCGAAAGGATAAACATAGGCGTATCTAACGTGCTTCATTGCCAGCAAATCATAAGTAATGAACTGATTTGAGAACGCTACAATGTCCTGTAGTTTTTGTAGTGCGAGGATCACCATGGTGACACCGATAAAATTCATTACAAAAGGTTCGATACCAGCCGGTAAACCCCCTTTGAGCATAAGTGCCAATACCATGAGTGCGGCTAACGAAAAAATGACGATAATTGGTGTGTAGCGCGACCCAAACTCACTTTCTTGCTTTAAATTGAAGTAATCTCTTAAGTCGTCATAGCCACCAATACGCTTATCATCGATAAACGTTTGCGGGGTGGTTTTTACATTGTGTTTTTCTTTAAATGCGTCGGTTTCACTTCTGCTGGACAAGTGATGGTCTTCAACGTCGTAGCCCTTTCTTTCGAGTAAATCTTTTGATTTAAGACCGAAAGGGCAAATGTGTTCCGAGGTAACCATGCGATAAAGTACGGCGCGTTTTGACATTGTGGACTCCTTGTAAACCTTTCAGGAAACAAACGTAGATGAGCAAAAAATGCACGTTTTTTGCCCACATTTAAGCGATATTACGTATTACAGAGAAAGATTACAGAATTCGTGCCAGCGGTTTAGCAGAAGCAGCCTACTGCGTCGGTATTGATCACCGCACCACGGTAAGGCAGATGTGAGGTATAACCCACAACCTGGTCGACAAGGTTGTTGCCAGTAAAGCAGCCATAGCCCGTAGCGTAAGGGCCTAAATAGCGAAGTTGCGCTTGCCCATCTAACACAATTAATGCCGGGACGGCGTCGAGCATAGCTTCTAGCTTCGGTACGTCTTCTACATTAAGTCTGACTTGATGAAAGTCGTCACCTAATTTCGCAAGCAGTTGAGTTTGGTGAGGAGTAGTAAGCGTTTCACAATAGCAGCGGGAACGCGTACCCACATGAATTATAGAACCTGCGCCGATGCCCTGTTCTTTTAACAGCGCTACAAGCGAGGCATCGAAGTCTGGTGCTGTGGTGCGATGCAGCAATTCGCCATTAGGGTCGAAAGGAGAGAGCTGACGTTGTCCGTATACTAACAGGGCGGTGAGTAAACTTACCGCCCAAAGCATAAGTAGTAGCCAGCTTGTCTTTTTTTGCATTAGGCAAAGGCCTACATTCGTGCGCGATAGAGACAGTTAAAGCTCAAAGCGTTCAATGGCGCTGCGCATGCGCTGAGATATTTGTGATAACACTTCAACCTCACCCGCAAGCGATTGAGCAGTAGCTAGCTCTTCTGAAGTAAACTCGCTTAAACGCGCCGTACTTTGCGCAATTGAAGATGATGCCGTTTCCTGTTCAACCGCTGATGTTGCGATTTCGGTCATGCTTTCACTCGCTTCACGAATTTGCGTCATGATCTCTGTCATGGCTGAGGTTGCGTTATTACTGGAGATAACGGCTTCGTCGACCAATTGAATACAGGTTTGCATTTGCTCAACTGAGCTGGCGGTTTGAGCAACAAGTTGTTCAGTAATGCTTGTGATTTGATCAGCACTTTCTTTCGAACGAATAGCCAGCGTGCGTACTTCGTCTGCGACCACAGCGAAACCACGACCGTGTTCACCAGCCCGGGCGGACTCAATAGCAGCGTTCAAAGCGAGCAAGTTAGTCTGTTCCGCTACTGCTGTAATCGAGCGCATGGCATCGGAAATATGTGAGCACTGCTCATTTAGAGCTGAATTGGTTTTGGCCGCGGCATTTAGCGTATTGCGCAGCGAATCAATAGTGCGGCTTGTATTAGAAATTGAGTCTCGTGTGGTTTGGGATGAACTTTGCGCTGCGGTGGCTTTATCGCTGGCAAGGGTTGTTTGCTCTGTCGACAACTGCATAGTTTGCGCTATTTCTTCTGACGATGCCGATACCATAGCAATTTCTTGGTCGGTGTTTTTGCTAATTTCAAACATATTATTTGCCGCTAATTCCATCTTACCGCAACCGCGAACGACTTCGTCCGTTAGGTTAGAGGCAAGCTCTATTAACGATTTCACTTGGTCAATAAGCTCGGCAAACGGCTTAACGATTTTGTTATCGCGGTTAAGCTTCACGGCCAAATCTAATTTGCCATCGGCTTTTTGCATGGTGTCGATGGCTAAGCGCAACTCAGCTGCGCCTGCACCTTCTTGGTGACTTTGTTTAGCCATATACATCAATACGCCTCCTTCTGAGAGCGCGAAGACCGCATGCATTAACAATATGGGGAAGGTAACGTGACCTTCTTCAAAAATGAATAAGGGTGCGCCGCCCGCTTGTAAAAAGAAAAACGAGATATGATGAACGGCAACAACTGCTGTACCTGTAGCAACCACTTTCCAGTCTCTGAAATACGAAAGGAAAGCTAGGAGTACAAATATTTCAAAGTGTATTTCTATTAAGCCGAACGACTGGTGAATGTGAAGGGCAGTAAGCAGTTGTGCGCCAATTGCCATCGCGTGACGACTAATTGCCGAGTAGGGATTTTGAATGCTAAGTACTAACGGTACAATTGCAATGGGAATACCAAAGACAAATGCAGGAAGAAGTTCGCCTGTATACAGCCCAATAGCAACCGCAACCAGCAGTTGGACAACAATTACAACGCGAAAAATCTTGTGACCTTCTAGGAGCCAAGGGTACTGCATGCCAATCTCCGACAAGTATTTTGGATTAAGTGTAGGTTAAAAATTTGGGCTGTGCTAATTTCGCTTTAGTTTACGTAAGCCACGGTTTTTAAGCCATTTAACTTTTGTATAGAAGCCCTCTTATTAAAAAAGTTTAATGCGCTGTTGCCCGAATGAGTTTAAGGACCTCATCATGCCTTCCATCGCTTTTCTTTCTACCGATAACCTCGAAGATTTCTTTGTGTACGATGAACTTTTGATTCCTTACTTTAACGACCGCGATTGGTCAGTTGAAACTATATCGTGGCATAAGAAGTCGGAAAATTGGGATAGATTTGACTATGTGATTGTTCGCAGTACGTGGGATTATCAGCAGCACGCCGAGGCTTTTCTGGCTTGTTTGGAAGAGATTGAAGCGTCAACAGCCACTTTGCTAAACCCGTTGTCTCTTATTCGTTGGAATATTGAAAAACACTACCTTAAGGACTTGCAAGACAAAGGTGTTCCCATCGTAAAAACACAATGGGAGAGTGCGTATGATAACAGTGTTATAAATGACGCTTTTTCTAGTTTTAAGTGCGATACCCTAGTGGTTAAACCCACACTTAGTGCAAATGCAGATGACACATTTAAGCTCTCACAAGCTGACTGGCACGAACAGCAGCAGGTTCTCTCTGATACATTCAACCAGCGCGATTTCATGGTTCAGCCATTTTTAAAGAGTGTGGTTGACGAGGGGGAGTACTCCCTGTTTTATTTTGATGGGAAATACAGTCATGCGATAAAGAAGGTGCCGCAACAAGGCGATTTTCGTGTACAAGAAGAGCACGGGGGAAGCTTGCATCTGATTTCAGCAGATCACGAACAATTAGATATTGCCCAAAAAGCATTGTCAGCAATGCCTTGCAACGCGCTCTATGCGCGGGTTGATTTAGTTAGGCAAGATAACCAGTGGGCAATAATGGAACTAGAACTTATTGAGCCCTCACTGTATTTCAACCTAGACGAGCAATCTCCGCTTCGCTTTGTTGAAGCTTTAGTAAACGTTCATCAGTCTGGCATTTGAGCACAAAAAAGGCTGGAAAAATAAGTTTTTGCCAGCCCTTTTAAGCTAAAGCGTTGCTAACTCTTTGTCACTGAAAATGATGCTCAGTGTCTGACGCCATAAATTCTCGATGCAACTTTGAAAAAGCCCCCACGATAGAAGTAATATTTAGCAAACTAGTGCTTATAGCTCGTACCTTTCGAAATACTCCTTTCTACGCGGGACACCTGCCTTTGGGTCTTCTCGCTACGGGCAGATCTCATCTCACTGCGTTTGTTTACTTCAGCACTTCGTGCTTGAACACGGTTTTCAGTTCGGAAACTACCTCGCTCAGCGCGTTCAGGTTTACTGCTTTCGCGAGCGAACTGTCGGTCTTGCGGACTGGTTTTTTCAAGGCGCTCCCTCGAATCAATTTGCTTGCTTGAACGCAGTGGCGTCTCTCCCCGGTTAGCGAACCGTTTTGATTCTGCGGGTGATGTTAATCGAGCAGGCTTATCTCGCTTTAATTGCTGTAAAGTGTTGTCTCTTGTTGGCCTTTCATTTTTGGCTACCGCTTGATTGCGTTTTAACGCGTGTTCAATCGATTGCTTACGTTTAACAGTATCTTGTCTGTTAGGTAAACGATTTTCTCTGAGCGGTGTTACTTGCTTAGGCTCAATCGTACGTTTCACGGGATTCGCTTCCCCTCTTCGCACCATTGTTTTTACAGCGCGTTCACCGTCGTGACGGGCCGGTGAGTTCGTCGGTGTAAGCCGCCTATCTGACAAGTGCTTTGCCCGCGTTACACTGCCATGTTCATAGCGTGTGGGCGCACTATGGACGACGCGGTTCGAGTAACGTGCACGACGATGTACAGTGTTGTGCTCCCAGCGGTAGTAGTCTCGACTTATTACTCTTTTTCTAGGACTACCGTGATAATACCGGCGAACAGGTTCGCGGTGAATCACTACATGACGATTATGCCAGTGCACGCTACCAAAGAAAAAGAACGTAGAAAGATGAATACTAGGAGACCAATAAACATTGCTATGGTGATGGTAGCTAACGTGATGACGCCAGTGCACTGGGGTAGTAGCATGCCACCAATGGCCGTATACAACCAATGGGTCGTAGTAGGGTACGTAGACCACTTCCCGCTGACGCGGCTCAATGTAAATTATTTCACGAGTAGATTCGCGTTCTCTTTCAACTTCAATATAGTCATTGGTCACCAAGTTACCGGTGTTTAGCGCGTGCTGGCGAAGCACTTGAACTCGGTCTAGCACGCGACTTTGATCAATCAAGACACTATCACCAAGCTGCTGTAACCATTCAAGACCATTTGCCATTGTATTCAGTAGATCTGTAAATGGAGCGAGCGCTTTTACGCTCGGGTCCCAGCTAACACTCTCTAAAACATTTTCCACTTGTTCAGGGGTTAAATGCTGATTGCTTTGACGCCAGCGATCCGCGGCTACCACATCTAATGGATAGGTAGCAGCAATCAATATGTGGGTGAGAAGGGTGTCAGGGTAAAGTGCAATAGGCGCAAGTACACTGTCTAGTTCTGCGTCAGAATATTGCTGAGTTGACGCTGAAACCGGTGCAAGACTAGCGTTAGATTGAGCCAACGCTGGCAACGCCGACGCACTTGAAAGTGCAATAATCACAGATAAGGTTATGTTTTTCATACATTCTCCTTACATTGCTATGCTGGTGACCAGCTGCTTTTCGCGCGCAATGTGGTAAGTCTATATATGTTATAAACTGCGTATGATTAACCTAAGCTGAATAGAAAACGCCCACAACAGTGGTGGGCGCTTTAAAAATGGGTGAACGGTTCGTAACTATTTGAAAACGTGTGGATCGAACGCGTGACCAAGTTTTTCCGTTTTCGTTTTAAGGTAGTGTTTGTTGTCTTTCGTAATGCCGTGGTCAATTGGCTTTCTCGCAACCACATCGATGCCAAGTGCTTTAAGTGCCGCCAACTTTTTCGGGTTGTTTGTCATAAGCTCAACGTGCTTAACATGAAGGGTATCTAGCATCAGTTTGCAGATATCGTAACTTCTAAGGTCTGCATCAAAGCCAAGGTGTTCATTAGCTTCTACTGTATCCATGCCGCTATCTTGAAGGTTATAGGCGCGAATTTTATTCAAAAGACCGATACCGCGTCCTTCCTGACGCAAATAAAGCAGCACACCGTGACCGTTATCCACGATGTTTTGCATGGCTTTTTCTAGCTGAAAGCCACAGTCACAACGAGTGCTAAATAACGAATCGCCCGTTAAGCACTCTGAATGTATACGAATTGGAACAACGTCGTCTTCTTTCCACTCTCCATAAGAGAGAGCAACGTGCTCTTGGCCGCTGGCTTCGACAAAGCCGTGGATCTTAAAATCGCCCATTCGAGTGGGTAATTTAGCGGAACTGACATATTCGTATTTAGGCTGTTTGCTACTCATGTTACTTCTACACTTTGGACAGTAGGCAATAAGTGGGGGTGACTTCTTTTTTTGCAAGTCTACCACTTTATTATACGCGAGTTGACGGTTGTGCTATCACTTTTTTCGTAAGACGTGCATTAAGTGCAGTTATTAAAGCGGTGTAAACTCATGTAGAGGGGCAGGCTTGGCAACACCGAACCCTTGGGCAAAATCAACGCCCATTTTGCCTAATTGCGCCATAGTGCCTTCATTTTCAACAAATTCGCCCACGGTCTGCATACCCATGGCTTTCGCTACATCATTAATTGAGGCGACCATAGCCGTATCTACACTGTCGTTCAACATATCTTTGATAAACATACCGTCAATCTTTACCTGGCTCACGGGCAAGCTTTTAAGGTAACTGTAAGAAGAGAAGCCACTGCCGAAGTCATCTAACGCAAATGAACACCCAAGGCGATTAAAGGTGCGCATAAAGGCAAGGGTATCCTCCATCTTTATAATCGCAACCGACTCGATAACTTCAAAACAGATTTTGTTATACGGAATATTAAAAGTTTCGAACGCATTTAGAATGAACAAGGTGAAATCTCTATCTGCCAGAGAGTGGCAGTTAAGATTAATGCTGCATCGCTTCAACTCTGCGAGGTGATCAGGGTGTTCAGACAGCCATTTAAACGTGTTAGTAACCACCCATTTGTCGACATTGACATTCATTTCAAATCGTTCTGCGGTGGGTAAGAAATTAGCGGGCTCTACGAGCTTGCCGTCTTTTTCCCGAAGTCGCAGTAATACTTCGTAATAGTGCCCATCGCTGGCCTTGCTCAAGGGTCTAAGTGATTGGTAGAAAAGTTCAAAACGGCCTTCTTCAAGTGCGTTGTTAATAGAGGAAACCCAGTCCAGTTCACGCTGGTAACGCTGCATGCTCTCGTCATCTTTATTGTATCTATGAACCTGGTTTCTGCCTTGCTCTTTGGCAAAGTAACAGGCGGCATCGGCCATACTTAGATATTGGCCTGAGCTTATATCGCTATCATCACACACGACCATACCGATACTTACGCCCAAATTAAAAATGCGGTTGTCCCACATAAACCGATACGCTTGCACTGCGTTTAGGATTTTTACCGCGTTGAGGTATACCGCGTCTGCATCTAAATTCGAATAAATAACACCAAATTCATCTCCCCCGAGTCTAGCTAACTGGGCGCTGGGAAGTAACGCGTTTTCAATCAGGCGCGCCACGTCTTTTATTAAAACATCCCCGGCTTTATGACCGCAGGTGTCATTGACGACTTTAAATCGGTCTAAATCTAAAAACAGCAAACACACAGGCAGCTCGCTGTGGTTATGCACTTTTTCCTTAAAGACAGATTCAAACTGCCGTCTGTTATAAACACCTGTGAGTGAATCGTGAGTGGCTAAATACTGAAGGCTTAAATCTGATTGCTTTTTCTCCGTGATATCGATGATGGAGCCATAGAGGTAGCTACCCTCATCGTTTTCTCGAATTTGACATGAAAGCGAAAACCAAAACTCTGTGCCGTCTCGTCGCTTTCCTCTAATTTCTTTTCTGGTGACATGCCCTTGCTGAGATATCTCGCCTAGTAACACATGCCTGTCTTGGGGAGATGCATAAAACACTTTCGTATTTGCGCCCTCAGTTAGCATCTCCTCTTCATCTTCGTACCCAAATACCTTACACATGGCAGGGTTTACCGAAATAAGCTTACCATCCCATGTTGAGGTGTAGTGGCCTTCCGTTGAATTTCGAAACAAGTCATAAAAGTGATTTAAGCTGGAAATAGTTTCAGCCTGAGTGGAAAGCTTATGCTGATTGAGCACGTGCTCCTTTGTAATCACTGCAAATCCGAAGCATAAGAACCCCAAGGTTAAGAAAAACAGCATCCCCATAGCCACTTCAACAGTATAAATGAGGTCGCCAAAGAGGTTTTGCGTGACTAATGCGTAAAATGCGAAGAAGGATAGCCAAGCCAAGGTGTAAGTTGTGCTGACTACTCCACTGCCTTTGTCTTTAAAGACAAGAGCTAAGGTAACGTGATACAGGCCCATTGTCGCTGTAAGGACTAGCAGCGTAATGGTGACCATATAGGCGTTAACGGTAAAGCAGTAAATGGTGGCGGCAATAGGTACCGCATAATTAAGAAGCCTTAAAACCAACGGTACGCGAGCAAATAAGTGATGCGTCACTTTAGCGATGCATAGCAACAATACGCCAAAACTGACGGCGTAAAACTGCTCGCTGGCGTTGGTGAGGCTTGGCCAAAGTGCAAGGCCACCCTCTGTGATAAACAGCAGCGCAATTAGTACCAGTGACGACATGGTTAGCCAAAAACGGGTGGGTATGCGCTGATAGAAATAGGAAAACAGAAAATAGAAGGCTATTAGCATCATTACGCCCGATACCGCACCAAATAATGTCAGCATATTGGTATCGTGTTGAGCCAGAAGATCACGCTCCCAAAGGGAAATAGGAAAGTACTTAAGCCCCTCGTCTTTAACAGCAACGAGCAACCTGGCGTCTTGGTACGGCTGTAGCGTGAAGGACAGCCTGATATTGGGAAGCGGTTGCCTTAACGAATAGTCTCCCTTTCCTGCCTGATAGCGGTACGATTTAATAATTCGCTGGCTGCCGTCTAAGAGGTAGATTTGTAGATCGTCGACGTTCAAACGATCGATGTTCAATACTAGTGGAACGGGGCTATAACCTGTATGGACAAGCTCTGTGGAATACCACACTCGCTCGTTGGAGGAGGGCGCTACTGAGGAAGACTTGCCCGAACTCCCGCTAAGAATATCAAAATACGTTGCGCTGTTTGGCGCCAGTGATATCCGAGCATGGTTATTGATGATTTCCTTTTCAAAAGACTCATCGATGCTTAAGCGCGGTGTGGCGAGAGCGCTTGTGCTCAACACTAGCCAACTAATGAGCAAAGCTAAAACGTACTTTGTTAGCCGGGTGATTGGCACTAGCATGATCCTTGAAGCGCTAATTATGTGTTTTCAATAGAATAATACTAGTCTGCGCCAAAAGCCAAACAGAAAGAAAAAGCGCGAGAAAACCTAAGCACTTTGCAGATAGCGATAAATCGCGTCGGGCGATTGCTGAGTGCCGATTGGCTCCAGCCAAATCGCTTCGCACAGCCACTCTACACAAAGCATGCATTGAAAATGTGTATCGTTGGATTGGGTGGTAACAAGCGCCTGAAAGCGATCAGCACCCCAATCGGTATCAGATAGTGAAAAATGAAACAATTCACAAAACTGCTCTACCCACTGCTGAGTTTTAAGAGGTGTTGATGGTAAGGCAAGGCGAATTTCTACGCTTTGTTCGTTAACCACGGCGTGTTGTTGAATATCACTTTTTGTAAAAGGCTGCATAGAACTCATCAATTTACTGGTTTTGTAAACCCGCTCGCTTTAAAAAGTGTATATAGTACAACACAAAAACAATAGCGTTAATTCAAGCGTATTAAGGACGGGGTATGCTAACACTTCACCATTTAAACAACTCTCGCTCACAGCGAATTTTGTGGCTCTTAGAAGAGCTAGGCGTAGAGTACAAAATAGAATTTTACCAACGAGATAGTAAAACTAACCTAGCACCAGATTCGCTGCGCGCTGTTCATCCGTTGGGACGCTCTCCGGTGCTTACTACGCCGCACGGTGCCATTGCCGAGTCTGGCGCTATTGTGGAATACCTTGTTCGACACCACGCTACAGACGCGTTCTCTGTGCCCCAAGACCCAGAGGCACTTCAACAGTATTGGTTCTGGTTGCATTTCGCTGAAGGCTCGTTGATGCCGCCATTGGTGGCAAACTTGGTGCTGGAAAAAGCGCGCCAAAAAGGTTCTAAGCCCTTCTTTATCAAACCAATTACTAACAAGCTGATAGACGGTATTTTAAATGCTTATTATGGCCCTAATTTAGCGCAGAGTTTACGCTATGTGGAATCCTACTTAGCGAAAAATACCTGGTTTGCGGGTGACGCGCCTAGTGGTGCTGATGTTCAAATGATATTTCCGTTAGAGTCGCTGGTGGCGAGCGGACGCGCAAGAGAATTTTCTGCCATTCAAGGTTACGTTAAGCGTATTCATGCCAGAGAGGCCTACAAGGCTGCGCTCGAGAAAGGTGGGGAATACGCTTACGCCTAGCGTAATTATCTTAAAGCGTGGACGTTTACTTAATGTCATATTCTTCGACCAGCAGGGTATAAACCTCAGTTGGTCTACAGCGACTAATGATCGCGATTTATATAGTCGTCAATAAGCTGGATAAAGGCCTCGCCATAGCGTTCGAGTTTGGTTTGGCCTACGCCGCTTACACCAAGCAATGTGTTGCGCGTAGTGGGGAGTTTACACGCCATATCCACTAAGGTGGCGTCGCTAAATACCACATACGGCGGCACTTCATTTTCTTCGGCCAACACTTTGCGTAAGTGCTTAAGACGGGTGAACAACGTTCTATCGTAATTGGCCGGCGCTTGTTTTGCTTTTTTCTTGTCGGGCTTAAATTCAAGTCGCGGAACAGCAAGCTGAACGGCGACCTCGCCCTTGAGTACTGGTCGTGCGGCCTCGGTTAAACGCAACGCGGCATGAGCAGTAATATCAACGCGTATAAGGCCTTTATGAACAAGCTGGTTGATAATGTTGTGCCAGTAGCTATCCGACTTATCTTTACCTATGCCGTATGTGGAAAGCTGGTGGTGGCCTGCTTCCTGAAGACGCCTAAGCTGCTTGCCTCGCAAAACATCAATGACATACTGGCTAGAGGCTTGCTGTGAGAGCCGAAGTACACACGACAGAACTTTTTGTGCAATCACCAATCCGTCTATCATCTTAGGTGGGTCTAAGCAGATATCACAGTTGCCACAGGCGCTGTCGCTAAACTGAGAGAAGTAGTTTAACAATACTTGTCTACGGCAGGTTTGCGCTTCTGAAAAGGCTTCCATAGCCGCAAATTTTTGTAACTCTATTTGGTTTCGCTCGGCTATTTCACCTTGCTCTATCCATTGTTTTACACGGGCTGCGTCTTTTTCGTCGAACAATAGTAAAGCTTCAGATTCCAGACCGTCTCGCCCCGCTCGGCCGGTCTCCTGATAATAGCTTTCGACACTGCGCGGAACATCGTGGTGAACCACATAACGCACGTTCGATTTGTTGATACCCATGCCAAAGGCAACGGTGGCCACCACAATATCAATTTTATCGTTAAGGAACTGGCGTTGTACCAGCTCTCGCTCGTCGTTATCCATACCTGCGTGATAGGCCGCACAGCGAAAACCTTGTCTGAATAATTTAGCGTGCAGGTCGTCAACTTTCGCGCGACTGTTACAGTAAATAATGCCGCTACCTTCTTGTTGCTTCACGTAAGCAACAACTTGGTCAAACGCTTTGTACTTGCTCATTACGCGGTAGCGAATATTGGGTCTGTCGAAGCTGCCTTTATAAACCAGCGGGTCGTTAAGGTTGAGCTGCGTTAGTATGTCTGCTTGGGTGGCTGAATCTGCAGTAGCTGTAAGTCCAATAACCGGAATAGAGGGAAAGCGAGACTTTATTTGCCCCAGAGCGCGATAATCCTGCCTGAAGTCATGCCCCCAGTGGGAGACGCAGTGCGCTTCATCAATGGCAAATAGGGCAATGTCGGCATGTGCAAGCGACTGCTGAAAATAATACTGCATTAAACGCTCAGGCGACACGTAGAGCAAGTCCAGCTTTCCTGCTTGCAGCGCGTCATTTATACGCGCTTGTTCGTCTGCTTCCAGCGTTGAATTGAGATAGGCAGCGTTTACGCCCAGCGCTTTAAGCTGCTCAACTTGGTCCTGCATAAGCGATATTAGCGGTGACACAACAATAGCGGTTCCCTGGCGCACTAACGCAGGAATTTGATAGCACAGCGACTTACCTCCACCTGTTGGAAGCAAAACAAGTGCGTCTTTACCTTCACATACTTGGTGAATGACTTCGCCTTGACCGTCGCGAAAAGCATCGTAACCAAATACATCTTTTAAGACGGTTTCTGGTGTTTTTACACGTTGCGTTTCTGGCGCTAATTCTGATGGAGCTATTGCAGTTGTCATGGCGCTGGATTTTACGCGTTTTTGCCGATGTCTTCACGGGGCAATTTAAAAAACTAGACTAAAATTCAGCAACCGCCCTTATAAGAGGGGCAGTCGCCCTCATAATTTATTTTGATTTAATATCATTGGTTGGATGAATTTCCGTCAAACTCACGTTCAGTAGTAATGTTCCTATTCAGAAGCACTTCAAACGTCATTTCACTAAGGAAAGCGAGTGGATAAAAATACGACCAATAAACGTCAAGCGAACGGCAGTGAAACGCTAAACCATCAACTAATGATTAAACATGTAATTGGGCTTTTTCGTGATACTATGCCTTTTAACCAGTTGCTGGGCTTGGAATTTGTTACTGAGGGAGAGGGACTGGAGACTCAGGTTTCCCTACATCTTGATTGGCAACCAGCGCTTACCGGCAACCCAATGCAAAAAATCCTACACGGCGGTGTAACAGCGACTATGCTAGACACCATTGGGGGGTTAGTTTCAATTGTAGAAACCATCAAACAAACCGCACATGAGCACCTTGAGGATCTTCAGGTTAGATTACCCACTATGGGTACAGTCGACATGCGCGTTGACTACCTAAGGCCGGGAAGAGGTGAGCGTTTTATTGCAACAGCGATGATTATACGCAAGGGCAGTAAATTAGTGGTTTGCAGAATGGAATTGCACAACGAAAAAGGCGACCATATTGCCTTTGGAACAGGTACATACATGCTGGGGTAGCAGCCACGCCAATTGGTTTGCGCCATCCCATCACGCCTGTTTTCAAGCTGTGCAAAGGAAGTGAGCGGTATTAACGGGAGGTGTAGCATGGCAGAGCCATTACCAGATTTAATTGAAGAGATTGTTACCGAAAGCATGGGTGATGATCCGGCGACCTTGTTAGCCACTCTTGCGGGGCAAGACGAGGTGTACATCGCATCACTGTTAGAATCGCTGCCCGTAGAAAAACGTTTGGCGGTGTGGGAAGGCATTCCTCGCGACCGTAAGCTCGACGTATTGGTTGAGATGCGTAGCGACCCCCGTGAAATTCTTATCGACAATACGCCTCACGACGAATGGACGTCTATTTTTGCTGATATTGATGCAGAGGATTTACTAGAGCTACTTGATTCATTGCCAAAACGCCTAGTCGATATGGCCTATGAATCACTTGATTCCAAAGAGCGAAAGTACTTTAGAGAAGCCACACAATTTCCCGATAACCAAATCGGTCACTGGGTTAACCACGAGCAGTTAGTGCTGCCGTCGAACGCGAAAGTGCGAGAAGGATTGCGCTTGCTAAGACGCGACATTCCTCAGCACTGTGATAGCATTTTTTTGGTGAATCGCTCAGGTCAATTTTCCGCTCTGGTTAAAATTAGCCACCTTTTCAATGCGCAAGATCACGTGTCGCTATTCGATTTGTCGGAAGAAAGTGTGACGACCATTCAAGGGGCTGACGACACAATGAATGCCTCGCTTCTTGTTCAGCGCTCAGGACTGGCATCGTTGCCAGTAGTTGACGAAAACAACAAGCTTCTCGGACGATTAGACGTGACCTCGGCTAGTGAGTTGGTTAATGAGTTTTACGAACGCCAAGTGATGGCTTCGGCGGGTATGGATGAGGACGAAGATTTGTTCTCGCCTGTAGCGAAAAGTGCGAAAAATCGTGCACTTTGGCTTGGAATTAACCTTCTCACCGCATTTTTAGCCTCATGGTTTATTGGATTGTTCGAAGGCACCCTTCAACAAGTGGTTGCGCTAGCCGTGCTCATGCCAGTGGTGGCCAGTATGGGAGGGATTGCAGGTAGTCAAACGTTAACCCTGATTGTCCGAGGCTTGGCGCTGGGGCAGGTCACACCTGCTAACGTACGGGCGCTTATGGTGAAAGAGCTTAAAGTAGGCGGTGTTAACGGCGTTATTTGGGCTTTAGTGATAGGCGTGGTTGCTTATTTCTGGTTTACCGACGCCATGTTAGGTTTGGTTATCTGTCTTGCTATATTGTTCAACATTGTAGCCGCAGCCGTAGCTGGCGTATTCGTGCCTGTAATCTTGGACAAGTTAAAAATAGACCCTGCTTTGTCGGGCTCGGTAATTCTAACAACGGTCACTGACATTGTAGGCTTTGTAGCCTTCTTAGGTTTGGGCACACTGTTTCTTCTATAACCTTTTTATTGCTTGTTGCTTTAAACTGACAGACCCAGCCAAAGCCCCACTGAGTGAGTACATTTAGTGGGGCTTTTCGTTAGTTATGCCGCTTGATAGGCGCCCTTTGCCGCATTGGAAAGTGTTAAGGGTTGTGTATTCACCGAACCTGATAAACAATACGCGCCTTCATCCCCCGAATCTCGTTGGAGTTAGTCTTGTCTAAGCAAGCCAGTGCCGCTCAAGTCGGCGTTATTTGTGCTATTGCCGCCTATAGTATGTGGGGTGTTGCACCTGTTTATTTCAAACAGTTGATGGTGTTGCCGGCAGCCGAAATCCTTATGCACAGGGTTATTTGGTCTGTAGTGCTTCTAGTTGGGCTTATAGCAGTGCTAAAGCAATGGCCAAAAGTGGGCGCTGCTCTTCGCAACAAGCGAGTTATGCAGATTTTGTTCGTTGCTGGTTTGCTACTCGGGGCGAACTGGCTATTGTTTATTTGGGCAATTAATAACGACCATATCCTTGATGCAAGCCTAGGCTATTACATCAACCCCCTTATCAACGTGTTTTTAGGGCGACTTTTCTTAGGAGAAAGGTTACGCAACTTACAGCGCGTTGCTGTCGGACTTGCTGTTATTGGCGTGGCTATTCTAATCTTCTCATACGGCCATGTGCCGTGGATTGCCTTGGTGCTTGCAGGAAGTTTCAGTGTGTACGGCTTATTGCGCAAGCAGGTGGCGGTAGACTCGCTACCCGGCCTTTTCATTGAAACCTTAATGCTTTCACCATTGGCTATTATCTACTGGATATTCTTCGGGTCTGAATACAGCAATTTATTTAATAACGACGCCACGCTAAATACCCTTATTTTGGCGGCTGGCATTGTAACTACCGCGCCACTACTTTGTTTTACCGCTGCTGCAAGGCGCATTATGTATTCAACGCTAGGCTTCTTTCAGTACATTGGGCCAACGCTCATGTTCATACTGGCGGTTTACCTATACGGCGAACCGCTTGAAGAGTCCCGTTTGGTGACCTTCGGCTTTGTGTGGTTTGCGCTTATCTTGTTCAGCGCTGATTCGCTAGTCAATTATCGCAGTCAGCGTAAAGCGCAAAAGCTCGCAGTAGAGTAGGGGCTGGTTCTCACAGCCCTGCGTAATACCAATCCGCAAAGCGGTGGCGTAAAACGCCTATATGCAAAAGCAGCGCGCCTATGATGAAAGAGCTAATGTGCGTGGAAAATGGTGAGTTACGCAATGGTCAGAAAGCACGGTTAGTTAAATGGGAAAGCTAAAGCAGTGAAGCTTGCTCTTGCTGAGGTACATCTGGCGGTTCACATTTGACCTGATTGCGCCCGCAATTTTTTGCAGCGTAAAGCTGTTTATCTGCAAGGCTTAGTAGCTTATCTACGCGCTGGGTATGGGCGCCGCTTACTCCAATGCTACAGGTCACTTTAATGTCGGTTTTGGGAAGTTGAATAACTTCCGCTTCCACTACTTTTCTGAAATCTTCTAAGCGTTCACACGCCTTTTTTAAAGGTGTAGATGGCATATAAATACAAAACTCTTCACCACCAAACCGGGAGATGATTTCATCTGGGAAATAAAACTCAATAAGCGCCGCCAGGGCTTTTAGCACAATGTCACCGGCGTCATGGCCATGGGTATCGTTTATCGATTTGAAAAAATCGAGGTCAATAAGGGCTAGGGCGTGATCCTCAGACAGGTTTTGGTGTTGCACAGTAACCATGTAGAAGAAGTGGCGCCTGTTAGGCAAACCTGTTAAATAGTCGGTGTTGGCCACACGGCGAATTTCTTCAACGCTCTCAATATATTCGACGTTCTGCATTACCCGACACAAAAACTCTTCATGACAGTAGGGCACGCGTAAGAAGTCATTTGCACCACTTTTAATGAAGTGCGCAGACATCAACATGCCTTTGCCTCCGGCTACCCCCATTATGGCAAGTTGCTCTTTAGAGAAAGCTTTCCTTAAACTGGCAACAAAATGCGTGCCTGTCATATCAGGCAAGGTGTTGTCGGTGATAACAAGACGTACGTTTTTATGTTCAGACAAGCATTGCATTGCGTCTGTAGCCGTTAAGCATTCAAATGCAATAAAGTTATGACGCTGAAGTAATGAAACCGTTTTTGAGCGCAAAACCCGGTTAGTACTTACCACCACGACCCCTGTGGACTTGTTCTTCTCCAACCGGCTAATAAGGCGATTTAAGTAGTCGTAATTTTGTGAATTTTCTTTGGGGATGTAATCGACAACATCCCGTTCAAGGACTTTATCGCGAATAGCGCTGTCTAAACTTTCCGTAGTTGCGATGGTGGGTATGAAAGACTCAACAGTAAAATCAATGGCTTCGCCCTTTGGCGCATCGGGCAACGAGTAGGCTACGATGGCACATAAAAAGGTTTCCGGCATGTTTTGCGAGAATCGTGCTTTGCCTTCGGTAAGCGACGTCGCACCCACGGGAGTAAGACCCGCACGGCGCACTAATTTCGCTATGAGTTCAAGGTTGCCTTCACCATTTCCGATGATCAGCACATGTTGCTGCATACATTTCAACTTAGGTTTCGGCTACCTTGCCAATTAATTATGTTACGCTTTCTCCAGCTTTGCGTAAGCAAGTACTAGCCATTTGCTGCCAAATTCGTCGAAGTTTACTTGAACTCGGCCATGCTCACCACTACCTTCGTAGTTAAGTACAATACCTTCACCGAATTTACGGTGTACAACCCGTTCACCCAAACTAAAGCCGGTCTCTTCAAAGCTCGCATGCGATGTCGCCTGACTAAAGCGATTGTGTACCGGACGCGATATTGTGGATTTTAGCCTTACTTCTTCCACGCAGTCTGCTGGCATTTCACGAATAAATCGTGAAGCAGTATGATACTTATCTTGTCCATATAATCGACGACTTTCTGCATAAGTGATATACAACTTTTGCATAGCTCTTGTCATTCCAACATAGCAAAGTCTTCGTTCTTCTTCCATTCGACCCGGTTCGTCGTTGGTCATTTGGCTTGGGAACATCCCTTCTTCCACGCCGGCTAAGAATACCAACGGAAATTCGAGGCCTTTAGCGGTGTGAATAGTCATCATCTGTACCGCGTCTTGATCTTTATCTGCTTGAGTTTCACCTGCTTCCAATGAAGCATGAGCTAGAAATGCTGCTAAAGGCGACATCTCTTCAGCTTCTTCAGGTACGATAAAGGTTTTACATGCAGTAACCAGTTCTTCTAAGTTTTCTAGTCGCGCTTGCGCTTTTTCACCACGCTCTGCTTGGTACATGGCGTACAGACCAGATTGGCGAATAGCTTTGTCGGCTTGTTGGTCAAGAGGCTCATCTAGTGTGGCTTGTTCTAGCTCTGTAATAAGCAACACAAAACTTTGCATGGCGTTTAAGGCTCGGCCCTTAAAGCCTCCCTCGTTAATAAGCAGCTGGCAAGCCTGCCACATTGAACAGTTGTGCATTCGCGCGGTGTCGCGCACTTGCGAAAGGGTTTTTTCACCAATGCCGCGACTTGGGGTGTTTACTACGCGTTCAAAAGCCGCGTCATCGTGCGGGTGGCTTACCATGCGCATATAGCCAAGGGCGTCTTTAATTTCTTGGCGTTCGAAGAAGCGCAGACCACCGTAAATGCGATAGGCTAACCCTTCGTGTAGTAAAGCTTCTTCCAGCACACGTGACTGCGCGTTGTTTCGGTAAAGAATGGCGGTATCGCTAAGGGCGTTGCCCTGATTAAGCCAATCTTTGATTTTCGAAACAATAAAGCGCGCTTCATCTAGCTCGTTAAAACCCGCATAGACAGAAATCAGCTCGCCTTGTGCGTCTTCCGTCCAAAGCTCTTTCCCTAAACGGCCAGTATTGTTGTCGATAACCGTATTCGCTGCCTTAAGAATGTTTCCGGTAGAACGGTAATTCTGCTCAAGGCGAATAGTGGTAGGCTCGTTGAAGTCTTTCAGGAAGTGCTGAATATTATCTACATTAGCGCCACGCCAGCCGTAAATAGATTGGTCGTCATCACCAACAATCATAATATTGTTATTGCCGCCACTGCACAGCATACGAAGCCAGGCATATTGGATATTGTTGGTATCTTGGAATTCGTCAACCAATACTGCACGGAAACGACGTTGATAATGCGCTAATACTTCTGGGTTTTTAGCCCATAATTCATGGGCGCGTAGCAACAGCTCAGCAAAATCCACCAGACCTGAACGGTCACACGCGTCTTGATAAGCAGCATAGACTTCGCGCATGGTTTTTTGAATATGATCGCCGTGGGTTTCAATATGCTGAGGACGCAAGCCTTCGTCCTTATTGCCATTTATGTACCACTGTATTTGACGAGGCGCCCAATGCTTTTCGTCCAGGTTCATGGCCTTAAGAATGCGGCGAATGAGTCGGTACTGATCGTCCGAATCGATTATCTGAAAATTCTCAGGCAAATTTGCTTCTGCGTGGTGTGCACGTAACAGACGATGTGCGAGCCCGTGGAAGGTACCAATCCACATATTGTGCAAGCTGCGACCCATCAATGACTCTATACGACCGCGCATTTCTTTGGCCGCTTTATTGGTAAAGGTTACAGCCAGAATAGAAAAAGGGGCGATGTTTTCGACTTCCATTAACCACGCGATGCGATGCACTAATACGCGGGTTTTACCACTGCCCGCGCCAGCCAAAACTAGGGCGTTAGATAGTGGGGCTGCTACTGCTTCACGCTGTTTGTCGTTTAGCTCGTCTAGCAGTCGAGATACATCCATAGTGTGGTACCTGTTAGTTGATAGTGTTATACATTCAGCAGCGCGCTATTATGCCACCTGACTGTTAATTTATACAGTCCAGTTTTCCCGTTGAATACAAACCTTCGTACTTTTTAACCTGCGTCTAGATACTAGGTTTTAAGTATTTCTTACTGAAAGAAACGAGCGGTTTCTTCGGTCTACTAGTAGCGGCGAAAGCACTTAACGCGACGGTAGGAAGAATCAAACGTATACACATGTAATATACGGTTATTAGCTATAACGAATTAATTCGATAAATTGATCGAATTATGCGCTTGGTCGGTATTTCATCGGTATTGCATCACGTCGAACTCAGGTACACTTTCTACCAGATTTTTTGGTTAGCATTGCAGTGCTTGCCAAGCAACTGGTTAGTCCGCTTACTCAGTTTTCTAACAGTACACAGCATTTTTATATAACGGGACATGCTCATGACCGCACTATCTACGCCCATCGATTTTTGGTCGACGCTAAAACAAGAAGCGCAAGTTGTTGCTGAAAACGAGCCTTTGTTGTCTAGCTATGTGCATGCCAGTGTTCTTGCACACCACAATTTTGAATCATCGCTAAGTTTTATTCTTTCCAACAAAATGGCAGACGACGTTATGCCTGCGCTCGCTATTCGCGAAGTGTTTGATGAAGCTTATTTACTTGAGCCAGGCATCAGTGAAGCGGCCATTGCCGATATTTTAGCGATAAAATCGCGAGATGCGGCGGTTAATGATTACCTTACTCCTTTACTCCACTTTAAAGGTTTTCATGCTGTGCAAGTGCACCGTATGGCCCATTACCTATGGGTTCATGGGCGTCATCAGCTTGCTTTATTCTTGCAAAGCCGTAACTCGGCAAGCTTTGGTGTAGATATTCATCCTGCTGCGCGCATTGGCAAAGGCGTCATGTTTGACCATGCGACCGGTATTGTTGTGGGTGAAACCGCTGTTGTTGAAGACAACGTGTCTATTTTGCAGAGTGTTACGTTAGGTGGTACCGGTAACGAGTCGGGCGACCGTCACCCTAAAATTCGCCAAGGCGTGTTAATCGGTGCTGGTGCCAAGATCCTTGGAAATATAGAGATAGGTGAAGGCTCAAAAGTAGGCGCAGGTAGCGTTGTACTTAATAGCGTTCCAGCTCATGTTACAGTGGTAGGTGTTCCAGCTAAAGTGGTTGGGAGACCGGTTTGTCAAAGCCCATGTGAATCCATGCGCCAAAACGTACTAGAAGACAACTCCCACGTATAAAATTGGGGTCAGAGTACATTTCTGCCTTAAATCTGGGGTCAGAGTACATTTCCGCTTCAAGCTTTGTTAGCAATAGCGATAAATGTACTCTGACCCCGTTATTCAATAGCGATTAAATGTACTCTGACCCCATTATTTAAGGGTTATTGTGTTACCGCCTTTTTCTTTTGAGGTGTAAAGCGCGCGGTCGGCGCGTTGGATAAGCGTCTCAAGTGTATCGTTTTGCTGCATGAGAGTGACACCAAAGCTAGACGATAACGACACTCCAGATATGGTGATCGCGTTTATACCTTCACGCACCCTTTCCACTAGATGAAGCGCGTTGCTTTCGCTGATATTGGGTAATAGCAGTACAAATTCGTCGCCTCCGAAACGGGCAAAAACATCGGCTTTACGCACAACACCCTTTGTAACTTGGCTTAACTGCCGCAAAGCATTGTCACCGTCAACATGCCCTAACTCATCGTTTATACGTTTAAATTTGTCTAAATCGAAGATAGCGAAATAAAGGGGGCTGCCAGATTCACGACTTTGCGCCATCTCTAGGGCGCTACGCTGCGCGAGATACTCTCGTGTATAGGCTCGGGTAAGGTTATCTACAAAAACGCGGTCTTTTAACAAAGCGTTGTCTGCTTGTAGCTGAGGAATGGCTATGCCAAACAAGGCATTGGCAGCGATGACGTTGAGTGCAAACTGGTACACTTTAGCGTACTCCATTAATGCAAAAAGATGCACCAGCAACACAATGCATACGCTGCTTATAGCAAGGCTAATAATATTGCGTTTCGTACTTTCAGTGCACGCTATCCACATATGGGTAATAGCAAGAAAGAAGATGGCAAATGCACTATCACGAGACTGGGTAAGTTTTGCCAGCAACATAACGAAAACAATAAGAGCTAAATTAATCGCCACTTTTTTAAAGTAGCCACGTAAGTTGGACGTAGAGTAGTTAGAGAACGCCAGAAGATTTATTTTAGAAGTGGCACATATCTTCACTAAAAAGCCCGCGAAAAGGGGCGCAAGTACCACGACTCCCGCCATATCTCCTATCCAAAACGGTAGCATGGCCTGTTTTACATCCGCTGCTGGCATTTGATTGGTTAGAACAAGAGAGCCAATGACGAGCTGCGTTGCGACTAGTGATGTGAGGCAGCCTATGATCAAGAACGACACAATAAATTGAGGCGTAGTAACGTCGGGTTTTCTCAATAAGTGGCCTAGTGCACTAGCCCCCACGTAGTATGGCAATAGATGAGCAGTGCTAAATAATAGCCCACCCCAGATGAGTTCACTAATAGTGAGCGGTAGAGAGTAATGTTGGCCATTCCATACTGTAATCAATACAGCGGCGACAATTATGGGAAATACTGCACGCCAGCCAAGTACCAAGCAGCACGCCAACGTGTAGCCAGAAGCCGGAAACCAAACACTGACGTGTTCGGTATATTCGACAATGCGTCCAATTTGCCACACGGCAAGCCACGAAAGGATGATAAAGACATCACATAGTAGGCCCGATAGTGGTTTAAATGGCAAAAATGAGCGACTAATCTCGGCGCGTTCGTTTGCGTTCGAGATTGACTTATCTACCGTGGACGCCTGTTGCGACCTTGACTTCGAGGCAGTTGGTTTTTCCATAAGGACACAAAGACTACGACATCAGTTTTCAGTGTATAACGAGTGAGCGCTGAAATCCATATACCTTACGGCTGTGCCCTATAGGCGTTAAAATCTACCTTGCCTAGACAGCCAGAAGCGTCATTTGATATATCAGGAAAGGTTGAAAACCTTATACAAATTGGGTGAGTTCTTCCAACGTATGAAGTTGCACATGGGGCAGTACCGATACGGGTTCCAGAGCTAATTCCATAGGGCGGTTACATGCAAACCACGCTGATTGATAGCCCGCGTTTACGGCACCTAATACATCTTTAATGATGTTATCACCAACATGTAGTATGTGCGCAGGCTCGACCTTTAAAAGCAATGCCGCTTCATTAAACATGCTATCGGCGGGCTTCATAGGGCGCTCTATACTAGCGTGTAAAATGTTTTGAAAATAGCTGTCTAGCCCCACTTTTTGCGTATTTGCATTGCCATTTGTAATACCAACAAGTGGTATACGCTGGCTCAGCTTATCAAGGGTGTTGTGTACATTGTCGGCTAGCGTAAAGTCACTTCTGGCGTCATAGAAGCAGTTGAAACAATCGTCCACAGCAGAGCGTAATGCCAAGTCTGCAGCGGGTGCTAGCGATAGTTGGTTTGCCGGCGTACCTGATAAGGCCGCAGTAAGCACAACACGACGAAGTTGTCCCATGTCAGATGCTAGGCGAGTGTCTTTGGCAATAGCGGCACGTTTAAGCTGTAGCCAGTCGTGTGCAGATAATTTAGCGGCCTCGCGATGATGTTCTGCAATATGAGCCTGAAGTGCTTGTTCCGCCCGTCGAATAATAGGCTCGTTATTGTATAGGGTGTCATCAAGGTCGAAGGTCATAGCCGCGACTTTATTGATAGACTTGAAAAACTGCATGGTAAAACCTTTTGTCGGGGTTATTTTTTGTGTGCGCGAGGGTGCGCTGCATCATACACTTTGGCGAGATGCTGAAAATCCAGGTGAGTATAAACTTGTGTCGTTGACAAGTTAGCATGGCCTAACAATTCTTGAACCGCACGTAAATCACCACTGGACTCTAATACGTGCGTAGCAAAGGAATGGCGCAGTTTGTGAGGGCTTACTTTTTGTGAAAGCGACTGTTCTTTTGCCATTTTATCGAGGCGATTCGCAACCTGCCTGTTAGATATGCGGGTTTTGCGCTTACTTACAAATACCGCACTTTCATACGGTGACGCATAGGCTGGACGCACTTTTAACCATGCGTTTAATGCTTTTTGTGCGTGCCGACCTAAAGGCAGTATTCGCTGTTTACTGCCTTTACCCATGACTTTTACTGTGCCGTCCTTTAAACAGTCTGCCAAGTTAAGCCCAGTCAGTTCGCTTAATCGAAGACCGCAGCCATACATTAGCTCAAACATGGCGATATCACGTAACTGCATGCCTTCATCATCGTCACTGCTTTGAGGTGTGGCATTAAGTAGCTGCTGCATTTCGTCCACGCTCAACTGTTTTGGCAAAGGCTTACCTTGTTTTGGGGCTTGAATACCTTCAACGGGGTTACTGAACAGCTGCTGGTGGTCAATCAGGTATTGGCAGAAAGTTCTAAGTGCAGACAGCCGTAATGCAATACTGCGCGGACTGTGTCCCGACATTTTGGCATCGCCCATGACCCGCTTTATATCGCTAGGCGTAAGCCCTGACCACTCGTAAAGGCCAAGTAATTTTGCAACTTCGGTAAGCTGGCGCTGGTAGTTTTTGATGGTGTGAAGAGATAGCCCACGCTCCACTTGAAGGTGAAGCAGAAACTTATCTAGCCATTGCTGGCAGGGTTCGCTTATCAAGGCGTCCGTAGACACTACACCTAATATCCCATCATTTCAGGCAAGATGATATTGAGTACTTGCTGAAGCTGTTGAAGCAAGAGAGTATCCATATCTGGCGTGAAGTGGCTGGCGTCGCTGCTGCTAATGCCCAAAATCCCGAGTTCACGGTTGTCACCAAGCAGCATTAGCGCTACAGATTCTGCAGGGCTTTCGCCGAAAAGAAGCTGGCGTTCGTGCTGAGATAAACGGCCAAAGAAGAAGTTAGTATTCTTAAAGCGTTTTTCCGTGAACAAGCGTCGCTGCAGCTCTGGAATAGCATGCGGGCCTTTAAAGCTCTTGATAACCGCTGACGACAGCTGCAATCGCTCTTGCAGCACATCTTCTAACGTGAACTGTACTTCAGCAACACTTTCACAGCGTAAAAGCTGCACGTTTAAATCGGTGTAAACGCGATAAATCTTCTCATTTTGCTTAGCAATGGTAACGAGTTGATTAAGTTTGAAATTTAGCTGGCGAACCTTCTTTCTAAGCTGATCACTCTGGATTTCTACAAGCGATACACTGCCTTTGTGTTCGTGGGGGAGCTTAATTTTTTCAAGAAGGTCGGCGTGCTCGGCAAAGAACTCAGGGTTTTGTAACAAGAACGCGCGCACATCAGCACTCGACAATTCCGTCGTGTCGTTAAATGGCTCAATCAATTGCGTAGCGTTAGACTGCCCTGATAATTCGCTCATAGATTTATATGTCCGTCATATACGTGTTCGGCAGGCCCTGTCATTTTTAACACGTTATCTGGGCCAGGCCAGCGTATACGTAAAGTGCCTCCGGGTAAGTCTACCCGCACGTCTTTTCCTAATTTACCCTGAATTTGGCCAATTGCAACTGCGGCACAAGCACCGCTACCACATGCCAATGTCTCACCCGAGCCACGCTCAAATACGCGAAGTTTAATGTGTGACTCATTGATAATTTGCATAAAACCTACGTTTACACCTTCAGGGAATCGCTCGTGTTTCTCAACAAGCGGACCAATTTCAGCTACGTTAGCAGTATCAACATCGTCCACTTCCATTACGCAGTGTGGGTTACCCATCGATGCTGACCCAATAAATAAAGTGCTTTCGCCGACACGCAAAATATAGGTATTTTCTTGCTTATTGGCTTTAAGGGGAATGTTCGCAGGTTCAAACTCAGGTTTACCCATGTTTACGGTAACCTGACCATCTTTCTCAAGATAAAGCACCATTTTTCCAGCCTTGGTGCTTACAACAATTTTGTTGCGGTTAATGAGGCCTTTCTGCTTAACAAAACGTGCAAAACAGCGCGCGCCATTGCCACATTGTTCCACTTCCGAACCATCAGCATTGAAGATACGGTAGTGAAAATCTTGCTCGGGATCGTAAGGCGGTTCCACCATCAACAGCTGGTCGAAGCCAATGCCGAAGTTTCGGTTAGCCAGTTGCTGAATTTTTTCTTTAGAGAAAAAGACGTTTTGAGTAACGTTATCAATAACCATGAAGTCGTTACCCAAACCATGCATTTTAGAAAATTGAACCTGCATTAAACGCGCATCTATCTTGTTAGTTTGTCTCTAGTTTACGGAAGTTTATACTCACCTTGCCAGAGATCTTTTTGTTTTTCTCGCTCGCGAACAACAATTGCTTTGTCGCCGTCTACCATAATTTCAGCAGGACGACAGCGGCTATTGTAATTCGACGCCATAACGAAACCATAGGCACCAGCGCTGCGAACCGCAAGTAAGTCAGTGGGTTCAATAGCTAATTCGCGATCTTTACCTATAAAGTCGCCAGTCTCGCAAACCGGCCCTACAACATCATAAACACGTGGTGTTGCCGTAGCTTCCTCTTTTACAGGAATTATTTTTTGCCAGGCTGAGTAAAGCGCTGGGCGCAACAAATCGTTCATGGCAGCGTCGACAATCGCGAAGCTCTTTTCTTCACCTTCTTTGATGAATTCAACTTCGGTCACCAAAATACCTGCGTTGGCTGCAATGGCGCGACCTGGCTCAAGAATTAGCTTCAGGTTTTCACGACCTACCATCTTTTCAGCCATAGCTTGTGCATAGGCTTTAGGGTGAGGTGGCTGCTCGTTATTATAAGTAACGCCAAGACCACCGCCCACATCTAAATGCTCAATGATAATCTTGCGCTCGGCTAATTCATCAATAAGCAGAAGCAGGCGCTCAAGCGCGTCTACAAATGGGCCAATTTCTGTGAGCTGTGAGCCGATATGGCAGTCCATACCAACTACATTTAAATGAGGTAGCGATGCGGCTAATTCATAGGTTGCCAGTGCACGTTCACGGGCAATACCGAATTTGTTCGCCTTCAAACCCGTAGAAATATAAGGGTGAGTTTTGGCATCTACATCCGGGTTTATGCGCAGTGAAATAGGGGCTTTTACGCCCATTTCGCCCGCAACTTGGTTAATGCGGTGAAGTTCAGGCTCTGATTCTACATTGAAACACATAATGCCTTGTTCTAAGGCGAAACGGATTTCGTCGTGCTTTTTACCTACGCCTGAAAATACAACCTTACTTGTATCGCCACCGGCTTCGATTACGCGAGCTAATTCGCCGGCTGAAACAATGTCAAAGCCTGAGCCAAGTTTAGCAAGAACGCTTAATACACCAATGTTTGAATTCGCTTTAACCGCATAACAAACAAGATGAGGATGCTCACCAATAGCATCATTAAACGCGTGCCAGTGACGCTCTAATGTAGCGCGTGAATAAATATAAACCGGCGTGCCATGCTGGGCTGCAATATCAGAAACAGCCACTTGTTCAGCATGCAGCTGACCTTGGCTGTAGGCGAAATAATCCACTAGTTCAGCTCTCCAGAAGTAGTTGCGGGTGAAGTGTTATTGGTGGCAGAGTCAGCGCCGGTTTCTGCATTTTCAGAAGACGCTGGTTCAGCAGACGTGTTTTGTGCAGGCGCCTCAGGAATGTAGAGCGCCCCTTTGTAACCACAGCCACATAATGCTGTGAGTGTTAGCAAGAAAACAACTGACTTTTTAAGCACGAAAAATCCCGCGAAGAATACGACAAATGCCGCTATCATCGCATTGCGGTGTTAAATTGCAAGAGCCAATAATCGTTCTTGTGTTTTATCGCCGTATCGAACGTTTTTCCACAGGGCATCACATAGGGTTTGGGTGTCGGAAAAGTCTTTATTTTTAAGCCAATCTATAAGGATATTTGGATTGTCTGGAAAGGAAATAGCTTCGTTATCAGGGGCTTCAAGCCACTCCTCAACTGTGTCAGTGTCGAGTTGAAACAGGGTTTGACACAAGTCGAGTTGGTTTAGCGTGAGCGCATTCGATAACTGTTCAAATTGGCCATGCAGAGGCTTAATCAGTAGCTTCTTACCTAACTGTAGCGCTTCACTTGAAAGTTCAAACCCGCCGTTTGCTATTACGCCACTGGCATGCTGCAACGCTTTTTGAAAGTGCTTTTTAGAGGTTGGGTGCCATTGAATATGTCCAGCTTCCGTGGCTTCAGCAATGTTGGGATGAAAACACTTAAATACCTGGTCGCTGAGCGGCTCAAGCATTTGTTGAATGTCTTCGATATCTTCAAAAGGCAAATAAACCAAAACATGGCTGTTGCTTGAAGACAATTCCGGTTTTTCTGCAACAAATGGCGGAATGATAGGTTGATTGAAGTGATACCAATGCACACCTAATTTAAGCTCGGTAGGTGCGAAAATTTTCATTAGTAGGGTATCGAAAATAGTAGCGCCACTTTTAGGTACATCGTAGGCAAACGCGGCTTGGTGACTAATAGATATAGAGGGCAGGCCTTGTTGTTTGGCAGCCCATGCAGTAATAGGCTCAAAGTCATTAACAAGCAAATCGTAATTGCGGGTATCAAACGCTTTCACGTCTTTTATAAACTGGCTCACGTTTGCGTTTTTAACAGTTTCCCATTTATCAATTCGTCCCCCTTTTGTCATAAAACTCAGGCCGGTAAAGGTTCGGTAATCTCCGAATATTTCCATGTCGAAATACTTTTCAGGCGGGCGACCTGTAAATACGAAGTCAACGCTGACGTCGTCACGCTCAGCAAGCGCTGCCGCCATTATTCTAGCTCGGGCGATATGGCCGTTGCCGGTGCCTTGCACACCATACAATAATCTCATGCTACCCCAGAATAGAAATACTCAATGTTGCTATAGTAACGCCTAGAAGCGTGCCAGCGATCACGTCTGATGGATAATGTACGCCCAACAGCACACGTGAAAGACCAATTAAAGCGGCCCAACTATAAGCTAATACCGCGAAAGAAGGATAATAATGGGCCACGATGCTCGCCATTAATGTAGCTGCCGCAGTGTGGCCAGAAGGAAGTGAAAATTTATCTGAAGGTGTGACATGTGCTGTTAAATTCATTAGAAAATCGCAAGGGCGAGGGCGCTTGAACATTTTCTTAAGCAGCACATATATGGGTAATTCCAACGCATAAGCCATCAGCGCTGTGTAGAGGAAAAGCTCGCCGTGTTCGGGTTCAAATGCCCAAAGCAGTGCACCGATAACCAGGTATAAGTATCCGTCGCCAGTTTTCGATAGCCAAATAATGCTACGGCAGTCTCTTTTTTGCGTCAGTTTGTACAGGCGATAAAACAAGTCAGTATCGTATTTGGTCAAGGATTTCATCAACATCGCCTTGTCCCCTATCGGTTAATTACTGCACAAGCTAAAGTTTATCTGTGACCAGTGGGTGACGAAAAAAAGAAACTTTTTTGACAGCGTGTGTCGTTTTTTCGTTTGCCTTGGCAGACAGATATTGGGAATGGCTGTAAAAGATAAAAACTAAGCAAAATATGTGCTCATGTGAGATAGATTAGGGCAAAGTCTGTTGGGTCTAGAAAAAGTAAAAAATTCGACGAAAGGCGTGAAATCAAACGTTTGCATTACCACATTTAATGCTATGCTAGATTTAGAAGCGTAAACAGCGCTTTATTTTTCACTTAATTTTAGTCTTCTCAATTTTAGTAAGGCAGAACGATGGAATACAACACATCTGAATTATGCGATTTATTTGCTGATAGCGTAGACGTGGTAGATCCAATTTTCGCGAGCTTTGGTGGCCGGTATTCTTTCGGTGGTGAAATAACCACGATTAAATGCTTTGAAGACAGAGGTCTAGTAGACCGCGTACTTGCGCAACCTGGCGCAGGGAAAGTTCTGCTTATTGATGGCGGTGGCTCTAGCCGTCGTGCACTGTTTGATGCATCCTCTGCTCAAATTGCAATCGATAACGATTGGGAAGGGGTTGTGATTTACGGCAGCGTGCGAGAGGTAGATAGTCTTGCCGAATTAGATATCGGTGTGTTGGCGGTGGCCGCCATTCCAGTAAATGCTGAGTGTGAAAGTATTGGTGAGGTAGACGTGCCGGTTAATTTTGGTGGCGTTACGTTTTTACCAGAAGATCATCTATACGCCGATAGCACAGGCGTTATTCTTTCACCTGAGCCGTTAGATTTAGACTAAATCATCGGCAAGCAGACGCTAACAGCTTTGAAAACAAAGAAATAAAAAACGGAGGCTTTGTGCCTCCGTTTGTATTTCTATTTGCGTTTAAAACGATTCAAGTGCGCTCAGCGTTGACACACCGGGTGTGAAGCTACTTGTTTGCTTCATCAAACACTTGGTTTAGATACAAGGCAATGCGAATTCCCGCCATCTGCAAACGCTTTTTAGCAGTAGGCAGGTGGTTGTATAAGTAGTCATAGCTCATGTTGTTTGCGTCATCAGGATAAATGGTATCGCGAATAGCGGTGCTTTCTTCAATCCACACCATAGGGTCAGTGGTTGCCCAACTGCGAATATCTTTAGCAGTAATGGCTTGCGTTAACCAAGACGTCCACTCTGAATAAGACAGATCGCGCTGATCTAGCATTTGCGAGTCCCACACGCGGTGTAGGTTAGAGTCTTGCCAGAAGAAGCGCACTTTTACATCGTTACCGCCACGATCAGTACCATTTCCGGCATGAAGTGGTTGATGGAGATCGCCAATAATATGCACAATAAACTGAAGGGCCAGGCGCTTTTCATCAATGGTGGCCGTGTCGCTTTTCAAGGTTTCAGTAAACTGCTTTAACGCGGTAACCGCATCACCTTGTTTGGGGGCACCCACTTCTTCATAGGTTTTACCCGCAGGCACAGACACATAGTGCCAAGGACTAGCTGTTTTTTGCCAAAATTCGCTGGGGTCAGAACGCATTTCGTCAGCATGGGTCGAGGCTTCAGCTAGTGAACCATGAGGCAGTAATTCCATAAGCGCCGCCTGAGAAAGCGGGCTTAGATACTGCTCGGCAATAGCGCCAGTCACTCGGTGGCCGGTTTGTCCCCAGCCGAAAGCGGGTGATGAAATGCACAATGTAAATAGCGTGCTCAGCGCAACTGCGCAAATCCTGTTTGCAAACGCGAACATGGTTAATCCTCAGAATGTTTGGAAGACTGGTAGCCCCATCTTGCGACAAGAGACTGCTCAATACCTAGGTGATCTAGTATGCGCGCCACCACAAAATCTACCAGGTCATCGATAGTTTTTGGGTTGTGATAAAAGCCTGGCGCTGCGGGCATAATGGTAGCACCCATTTGCGAAAGCTTGAGCATATTTTCTAAATGAATAGAAGCAAGTGGCATTTCACGAGGCACCAAAATAAGTTGTCCACGCTCTTTTAGAACAACATCAGCTGCACGCTCAATAAGGTTGTCGCTAGCGCCAATACTTATAGCCGATAGGGTGCCTGTTGAACACGGGCAAACCACCATTTTCGCAGGGGCTGCTGAGCCAGATGCTACCGGTGAAAACCATTCTTCTTTACCAAATACTTTGATTTGGTCAGGCTTTGCATTGCAATGCTCGGTAAAAAACGCGGCTGCGTCTTCGGGGCGCCCGGGTATCTTCACATTCTCTTCGGTGGCAAACACCACTTTGGCAGCGGAAGAGATTAAGACATACACCTGGTAATCGGCGTTAACTAGCGATTTCAATAGTGTAAGTGCATAAGGCGCGCCAGATGCGCCTGTGATAGCAAGTGTGACTTGCTTGTCATGTTTCATTGTATAGCCTCTGTAGATGACAAGCATCGCGCTTGTCTATCGGATAACACTTCATATTATTCTGTCTTTTTTACAGTTTGGACTTCATTTTCAGAGCGTCGAGTATTCGGCCATGAATGCCTTCGAAACCGCCGTTACTCATTACAAGAATATGATCGCCCGGTTGTGCTACGTTGCAAATGCCTTGAACGATCTTCTCTACATCTCTGAAGCAGTGCGTAGGCGCATTGCTGTGCGCTACCGAATCGACTAACGACCAGTCCATGCCTTCAGGTTCATAAAGGTAAACCTCATCGGCTTTCTGCCACGAATTTGCCAGCGTATCTTTGTGCACGCCCATTTTCATCGTGTTAGAGCGCGGCTCTAGCACAGCCAGAATACGGGCATTACCCACTTTCTTGCGCAGTCCATCAAGTGTAGTCGCAATTGCAGTAGGGTGGTGTGCAAAGTCGTCGTAAAGGGTGATGTTGTTTACTTCACCCTTTACTTCCATGCGACGCTTAACATTCTTAAAAAATGATAAGGCTTCTATGGCATCAGGTAAGGTAACACCTGCATGGTGGGCGGCAGCTATGGCCATTAAAGCATTGTCCACATTGTGTTGACCAACCAGAGCCCAGGTTACCGTTCCAGCTATAACGCCGTTATGTAATACATTGAATTCACTGCCGTCTTTCTTTAATAGTTCGGCGTGCCACTCCTTACCTAGCGACTGGCGAGAAGACCAGCAACCTTTCTTGAGCATATCCTCAATGGCTGGTGTACCGTTTGGTGTAAGAATAAGCCCGTTTTCCGGCACCATGCGAACCAAATGGTGAAATTGGGTTTGAATAGCCCCAAGGTCAGCAAAAATATCCGCATGGTCAAACTCAAGGTTGTTAATAACCAAAGTTTTTGGGCGATAGTGTACGAACTTAGAACGTTTATCGAAAAATGCGCTGTCGTATTCGTCAGCTTCAATGACGAAAAAGGGGCTTTCACCCACGCGAGCCGATACGCCAAAGTTCTCCGGAACGCCGCCAATCAAATAACCAGGGTTAAGACCAGCGTGTTCTAAAATCCACGCAACCATACTGCTGGTGGTTGTTTTACCGTGGGTACCTGATAACCCAATTACCCAACGATCTTTTAGTAAGTTATCAAGCAACCATTGTGGGCCACTGGTATAAGGAAGATTTCTATTTAACACGTATTCGACGGCGGGGTTACCGCGCGACATAGCGTTACCAATCACCACCATGTCTGGTACTGGGTCAAACTGACTTTCGCAATAACCTTCGGTCAACTCAATGCCTAATGCTTCAAGCTGGGTGCTCATAGGGGGATAAACGTTTTTATCAGACCCTGTTACTTTGTGGCCAAGTGATTTGGCAATGGCAGCTATGCCACCCATAAAACTTCCACAAATGCCTAAAATATGTACATGCATAGCGCATTCTCAATGAATTATCATGTTATTGGGGTACTGTATCAGAACCCTGTGGCCTATAGATAATTCAATTTTAATCATTCAATAAATGCGCTAAGCCGTTGTAATACGCGAAACCCCGAAGAATCCAGTATGGGCAAACTGGTATGGTGTGTGTATGACATTTTACGGGCGTGTTCCACTTACCCAAGAACACGGTTACAATCTAACCACAGGTTTAAAACCTGTGTGTGCTTCAGACAAACGCCGGTAAGGAAAGCTGAGCGACTGGTAGCACAACACCCTACACACGAAAAAAAGGCTTACATTCAATGAAACGTTTAAATTCCCAATTGCAACAAGACGGTGCACCGCTTGAGTTAATTTTACTCATTCGTACACTGCTAGCGGGCTGTAAAGAAATTTCTTTCCGCGTGAGTCAAGGCGCACTTGCTGGCGTGCTCGGTTCAACCCTTTCAGAAAACGTACAGGGCGAAACACAGAAAAAGCTCGACGTTATCTCTAACCACATTTTAAAAGACACGCTAAGGGAATCTGGCTACGTTAAAGCCATTTCGTCTGAAGAAGAAGACGACGTAGTTCCATGCAATCCGGAAGGTAAGTACTTAGTGAGCTTCGATCCACTTGATGGCTCGTCAAACACTGAAATTAACAGTTTAATCGGTACTATATTCTCAATTGCTCATGCGCCTCAGTGGATGGAGCCAGACGATCCGTCAGCTTTCTTGCAGCCTGGTACACAGATGGTTGCAGCGGGATATGTACTATATGGCCCGTCTACAATGCTAGCGTTGACGACAGGTCGCGGCACGCATATTTACACTCTTGATAAAACCCACGGTGGTTTCCTGCTTACCCACCCGAATATTCAAGTGCCAGAGCAAACGTCAGAGTTCTCGATTAACGCGTCGAATCAACGTCACTGGGAACCGGCAATGCAGGCATACATTGCCGATCTTCTTGCAGGTAAAGATGGTCCTCGAGGCAAAAACTTTAACATGCGCTGGGTAGCGGCAATGGTGGGTGATATTCATCGTTTGCTTTGTCGTGGTGGTATCTTCATGTACCCATTCGACAACAGAGACCCGTCAAAGCCAGGTAAATTGCGTTTGCTTTACGAAGCCAACCCAATGGCGTTTCTGATGGAACAGGCTGGTGGTAAAGCGGAAACGGGCACGGGCCGAATTCTAGAGGTGATGCCTGAAGAAATTCACCAACGTGTACCGTGCATTATCGGTTCTAAAGACGAAGTTGATATGTGCTTAAGCTACAACGACAACGCGAAATAGCGAAAAAATGGCCCTGATGGGCCATTTGGTTTTTAAAAAGCAGCAAAATTTAACGAAAAATAAAGAGATTAGTACGACATGGGTCGTAAAGCGTTTTTATTTTGCTGCTCTCACCGTATACTTAACCCAAAATTTCTTATACATCATTGAAAGGACCAAAGAATGAGCTTGAGTGCTATTTCTGCTGGTAAAAATGTACCAGACGAAGTGAATGTGATCATCGAAATTCCAGCACACGCTGACCCGGTGAAGTACGAAGTAGACAAAGACACAGGTGCACTATTTGTTGACCGTTTCATGGCAACTTGCATGCACTACCCAACTAACTACGGTTACGTTAACAACACATTGTCAGAAGACGGTGACCCAGTTGACGTTCTAGTAATGACACCGTTCCCACTACTTGCGGGTTCTGTAATTAAGTGTCGTCCAGTTGGCGTACTAAACATGACTGACGAGTCTGGTAAAGATGCAAAAGTACTAGCGGTACCTGTAGACAAGCTTTCTACTATTTACCGTGACGTTAAAGAAATTGCAGACGTACCTCCGCTTCTTCTTAAGCAAATTGAGCATTTCTTCGAGCATTATAAAGATCTAGAAGAAGGCAAGTGGGTGAAGATTGACGGTTGGGCAGACGCTGCCGCTGCAAAAGAAGAAATTACCGCAAGCATCGCGCGTTTCGAAGCAGAATAATTCACGCTGCTTAAAATTGATGATACAAAGGGCTGGTGTAATACCAGCCCTTTTTGTATGTGGTCTAAAAGTGAAGATGGATAACTAAAACTAGGCACCACAACAGAAAGCTTAACAGATACCTGAAAGAGACCAGTATGTACAACCTGAAACAAACCGTAACCTCATTATTTGCTGTACTAATGATGGTTGTGTCCTTCAACTCTTTGGCAGATGAGACTCCCATTGAAGTATACTGGGAGGACCTAGTGCCTGAAGGCTTTAACGAACTCGCGCCGCCTGCTGTTCAGCACAATGGTGAGATGAGTCAGCTTCAGCCTGACGCGCCGATTGTCGATACCTTTGATGGTAAACGGGTGAAAATCCCGGGTTTTGTTGTGCCGCTAGAAGGTACGGCAGAGCTAACCACCGAGTTTTTACTTGTTCCATATTTCGGAGCCTGTATTCACGTGCCACCGCCGCCGTCTAATCAGATAGTGTACGTAAAATTTGAAGAAGGTGTGCGCATAGATAATATTTACGACGCGATTTGGGTAACCGGCGAACTATCGACTGACGGTTGGAAAGGCGATATTGCGTCTGTTGGTTACCGATTAAAGGGTGAGGTGGTTGAGGGGTTCTAAATAAAGAATATTCCGACTACCTCCAGCTTCACAGGCTTCTTGGCGCAGAGACTTCACATAATCAATGCGCTAACGTTATGAAGAGCTAAACGTTTTAAAAAAGGACATCAGGTGTTTACAGGATTATCAGCGTTTCCCATTACTCCATTCAAACAAGAAGCTATTGATTTCAAAGCACTTCAAGGGCTTGTTGAGAATTTAGCTTCGGCGAACGTAGATTCAATTTGCGCGATAGGCTCTACTGGGCTGTATCCTTATCTAACGCGAGAGCAAAAGTACGACGTAGCCAAGCTCGCCGTCGACCACGCAAATGGTATTCCTGTTATGGCAGGCGTTGGGGCGCTGCGTACTTATGACGTGCTAAAAAACGTTGAAGCTGTGCAGCAAGCAGGTGTTAATGCTGTGTTGTTGGCACCAGTATCCTATCAAGTGCTTAATGAAGAAGAAGTGTACGGCCTATATGAGGCAGTGAGTCACGAGGTATCTGTGCCTATCTGCGTTTACGAAAATCCTCGTGTGACTAATTTTACCTTCAGCGATGATTTGTATCGCCGCATAGGCAAATTACCGAATATCGGGGCGATTAAAATACCCGGTACTCCGTTTGCCAAAAGCGCAATGGATAATAGTTCCAGCAAGGATATCCCACCCTCTGAAGCAAGCAGTAGCGAAGGCGCTCGTCGATTAGCATCATTACGAGACATAATGCCTGCAAACATTGCTATAGGCGTGAGTGGTGATAGTTTTGGCGCAGCAGGAATGAGTGAAGGTTGTGACCTTTGGCTCTCTGTTATAGGGGGAATATTCCCGCGAACCGTAATGCGTATTATCGACGCCGCTCAGTCTGGTAATGCTGTGGATGCACAGGCTCAGTCGCAAGGGTTAAGCGGAATATGGAGCATGTTTGCGCGCAATGGCGGTGGTTTGCGTGTGGTTGCTGCCGCAGCAGAAATTTTGGGCTATTGTGAAACGCCTAGCTTGCCTGCACCCTTCTTACCTATCGACAAGAAAGAGTACAGCGAGCTGGAACTTATTATCGCGCAGTTGTCGTTTAGCTAGCCCTGCGTATATATCTGCTCAGCGCGGTTAAACAGAAGCCAAGACGTTAAAATGTACTTGTCGTTACTTTTTGGAATTTGGCCGCGGTGTGTGTGAGTAAAATAGGCAGGCGCAATCACCATTCTGCCTGCTTTGGGCTTAACCGCGCGGTTTTGATAATAAAATTCCGTCTCGCCGCCTTCTTCCACATCATTTAAGTAGTACATAAACAGCAACACGCGGTGCAGCGCATCGTTATGTTGAAGCTGTGGATAGACTTCTGAATGCCAGTATGGGTAGCCACCATTGCCCGCGGTGTAGCGCTGTGCATTTACATCGCCAACCCGAAACAGGTAATTCACCAAATTAGCCAAATTGGGTTTACCCACTTCATCAAAATTTTCACCTGTTACTTTCACCGGTTCGCCAGTTTTGGGATGGCGTACGGTTAAGCCAATAGGCCCAACAAGCGCAAAATAGTACTTTTCAATGTAGGAGACCAGCTGCTGCCCAGTGTGCTGCATCACTTGCTGAAATAAGTCTTTAAACTCAGGGTTGCGGCTTATCGACACATCCATGCTGCGTTTTTTATCTAAGTCGACGCCGCCGCCAGTACGGCCTTGAGACAAATTAGGGCTGCTTTCAAAGCGCTCCATGAGTTGTTTGCACAGCTCAGGTGGTAACACATCATCAATAACTTCAATTAAATCGCTCATGGAGACCTCGTACTGCGCTCTGTTACTTAGTTGGTATTTCTTTAAAGTGTGACTGTAGTTCTGATTTCACTTCATCCGGTATAGGCGCAGAGCGCTGTGTTTTATAGTCAAAATGTACCATGGTGGTCACGCCGGTTGAGCAAAGCTTGTCGTCTTGCCATACCTCTTGAAATATATCGAATGCACTGTTGCCTAAACGGCTAACGAAGGTTTTTACCGTTACCGGTTTGCCGTAAAAAATTTGAGCTAAAAAATCGACCTTATAACTGGCTAAAATTAACGGCCAGTTATTTAAGTCTAGTTCAGGGGTGAACATTCTGAAAATAGGCTCTCTGGCTGCTTCAAACCACGTAACTAACGCCGTATTGCTAACATGTTGTAAGGCATCGGTTTCACAAAAACGCACGTCAAATGATGTAACTAATGGTGCTGAATGGCTCATACTTCTTAGTAGGGTTCGTTGTTTATTTGGTTTTCACTCTAGCATTATGACGCGGGTATTTCAGTCATTTATCAAAGACCATGCAACTCAGTTGGAAAACATTTTTAACACCTAACCAAAAAAGCGAGTTCAAAAACAAGTTGATTTATGAAAATATTTGCGCAAATATTTGCGTAATTGGTTTTATGTAATGAATTGAAAAGGTATTTACCATGATCAGAAGCCCTCAGTTTGGCGCGATACTGTTGCGTGCTAGCGAGCTTATTGCAACTCAAGGCCAAGAGGTATTTGAAGCGCTTAATATTAGTCTGCCTGCAAATCGTATTTCTCTGGTACTGGCGATCCATACTCAAGGGCCTCTTTCGTCAACTGAGCTGGCAAGCCACATCGGTCTTTCACGTCAACTTATTGAAAGTCGATTGAAGCAAAGTGTTGCTGACGGCTTTTTTGTTTCAGTGCCCGATGAGCGAGATTCGCGAAAGCGCGTATACGATATTGCGCCTGCAGCGAAGGCAGAAGCGGCGCAGATAGTGGCGATAATGCAAGAATTTGAAGACGTATATGATGCGCTCTGGGAAGAAATAGAGGTAAATCTTGAGGCATCACTTAAAACGATGGAACAGGCGCTAAAAAAACAATCACTTCTTACGCGCTTAACTGAACAATTTCCCCATCACTCCAATTCATAATAAGGAATATTATGATTTATCGAATTATTATATTGCTGTCATTACTCCTTCCGCTAAGCAGCTGCGCACAAAGCCAGGGTTTCAATACGAAAGAAAGCTGGCAAGCCTTTGTTCAAACTGTTGAAGACAACTACGCCTACTTAGATACGGCGCCTACCGACTGGGAAGCTTTAAAAGCGTATTATCAACCCCTTGCATTGAGCGCCACAACGCAAGAGGAATTTGTCGATGTATTGCAGGTGGTGAAGCAGTTTTTTATCGACCCGCATTTTAACGTATCACCGCTTAATGAGGCAGACTACAGCGTCACGCCAACGGGTTCTGATATTTGGGTGGAAAAGCAGGGTGATGACTTTGTTATAACACGTATTAAAGCGGGCAGTGCTGCTGCCAATAGCCAGTTAGCCTTAGGTGACGTGATTGTGGGTATTGACGGCGAGTCTACTGAAGTCGCAATACATCGCGTTTTTGGAAACACATCGCTACCGATTACTGACGCACACAAAACGTGGGCGGTTAACGTGGCTTTAGGTGGGCGTCGCAATCAAGAAAGACACATTGAAGTGGCGTCTGATTTTGATGATGCCAAACGCGTGCAATTAGCAGCTAGCTACGCTGCTATTAATCTACTTCGAACAAAAGCTCCTCTGATAGTTAAGCAGAAAGAGGGAATAGGGTACATCCGCTTTAATAATAATCTAGGTAATTTTGAAACCGTTCGTGCGTTCAAAGAAGCCCTTGAGTCACTTGAATCAACACAAGGGTTAGTGATTGACCTGCGCAATACGCCGAGCGGGGGAAACACTGGCGTAGCTGAGCCTATCTTGGGGCACTTTGTAAATGCCAAAACCGCATATCAAGGTTACAAAATTCAAAATGCGGGTAAACCCTACCAAGAAGCAGAGCTACACTTGGCCTATGTTACCCCTTCATTACCTTATTACAGTAAGCCAGTAGTGGTACTCGTTGGTCATTGGACCGGCAGTATGGGAGAAGGTATGGCTATTGGCTTTGATGCCATTGGTGCAAAGGCGGTAATCGGCACACCCATGGCTGATTTGCTTGGCGGGATAAATCAATTTCAACTACCTGATTCGACCATAACTTTAGAGCTGGGTTTTGAACGTCTTTACCATGTGAACGGCTCATATCGAGAGGACTTTGTGCCCCAGGCGGTATCTTGGGACGGGCATACAGCCAGTGACTCAGAGTTAAATGCTGCAATAGCTCTGTTAAAAGCAATATAGCTCAATTACATACAAAGCTAGAAAGCACTTTCGTATTTACTTACAATCCGCTTCTAACTTTTTGAGCGAACATACTATGACTGCGATTGGGATTGACTACGGTACATCAAATTCTGAGGTTGTGTATTTTGATGGAACGGCCCATCAGCACATCAAACTCGACCCGTTAGATAAGAAGGGCAATAAAATCCGTTCTTCGGTGTTCATCTATTTTGAAGATGAACTGCCGCCGCCACCCGATGCCATGGTCGAAGCGAAAGTTGCACAGCTACAGCGCGTTATCAGTGAGCAAATAGATAAGGCGAAGGACGGCTATTATTCGGCAAAAGATCCAAAAGAACAGGCGATGTACAGCGACCGTATCGACTCGCTGCGCGGTGATTTGCACAACAAGCCTGCATTACAGCGCAAAGCTATTGCACAATTGATGCATGCCATGTCGCTAGACGAAATTCCTTTGCTGCGCTTGGTAGAGCACGGTAAGTTTGCGTTTGGTGAAGAAGGGTTTAGACGCTTTCTTAAAATGCCTGATAAAGGCCGTCTAATTTATTCACCTAAGAACTTTCTAGGCGCCTCGCTAGACGGTGACCAAAAACAAGCGTTCATCGGTATTATTGCTAAGCAGTTGGCGTATTTTAAACAGTGCGCAGAGCAGCAGTTAGGCAAGGTTGTTAATAATGCGGTTATTGGCCGTCCTGTTAAATTTCACGGCACCCGCGGTGAAGAGGGGAACGCGCAGGCCATACAAATTATGACTGAAGCGGCGACGAAAGCCGGATTTACAGGGGTTAATTTCCTAGATGAACCTATCGCCGCGGCGTATAAAATTGAGCAAACCCTACCAAGGGATACCACTACGCTGATTGTAGATATTGGTGGGGGTACCACGGATATTTGCTGTATTAAGCTTTCTCCCGAGCGCTCCAACCAGCTTGATCGCAAAGATGATGTTCTATCGGTAACAGGCAGACGTTTAGGCGGTATGGATTGCGACAAAAGCTTGGTGCTTAAGGCTATTGCCCCAGAAATGGGAATGGGCCTTAAGATGATTAACGGGCTTCCTGTTCCGCCCACGTACTTCTCTGATATGTGTGCGGTTGATAACATTCCTGCTCTTACTCGCTTTTTCTCTGACGATTACGGGTTAGATATTTCTCAAACCATGTCTGTGATTAAAGAGCCTGCCCAACTAGAACGCTTGCTTATCGTTCAAGAGAACAAGTTGTCTGCCCGTGTGGTGAACTCGGCTCGACTAGCCAAAGAACTACTGTCGAGTAAGCAGAATATCACCTTGCCGCTACACTATATCGAAGATGATTTTGATGTGGAGATTTCGCAAGAGTCACTTAAAAAGGCGTTAAAACCGTGGCTTGATAAAGTGAAAGCACTAGTGGTGGAATGCTTGGAAAACAGCAGTGAAAAGCCAGAAGTGGTGATGATTACAGGTGGTATGAGTTTATCACCAATCGTCGTTGATGCGCTGTATGAAAACCTGCTTACCGGTTTACCGCGATTAGAGAATGACGCCTTCAACTCGGTGTGCGAAGGATTAGCTATTCAAGCGGCGAAACACGCGTAAAATCGCGCACTTTGTTTAGATAAAAAATGCTAAGCCTTAGCGTAGTAACCCATACTACGCTAAGGCTTTTTTGATCAGTGCTTAAGGATATTGTGTTCTTTTAGATAAATCGCGATGGCCTCAGGCGACTCGAAGGCTTTTAACAGCATTTCTTGTGCGCGTGCTTTTACATCATTGTCTTCTGATGATGACAGTAGGTGATACCATGTTTTCACTAAGGCTAATGGCGGCGTTTGGTTCATTAGTTGTCGCTCCAGCAATTCTTACTGCAAAAATACACAAAAATCATCGTAACGTATGATTTGCCAATACAAGCTCTGACCAGCATGGAAAAACGTGTAAATAAACGTCAACGTGCACTTCTTACAAGCTGCTGTGTAAATTACACAGCAGCAAAATAGAAAACGAGTGCGCTTTACGCTAACGGATTTACCTCGTTACCGGCTCAAGCTTGTGTGAGCATGGGTTTCAGGAATCGACCTGTATGCGAAACTTCTTGTTGTGCCACATGCTCAGGTGTTCCCTCTGCAATAATCTGGCCACCTCCGGATCCACCTTCGGGTCCAAGGTCAACAATCCAGTCTGCGGTTTTAATCACATCTAAGTTATGCTCAATAACCACAACGGTATTACCGTGATCGCGCAGTCTGTGAAGGACGGCTAATAACTGTTTAATATCGTGGAAGTGCAACCCGGTGGTTGGCTCATCCAAGATATAGAGTGTTTGCCCAGTGTCTCTTTTTGACAACTCTTTCGCCAATTTTACGCGCTGCGCTTCACCACCTGATAAGGTAGTGGCTGCTTGGCCTAGCCGAATATATGACAAGCCCACGTCCATGAGCGTCTGCAATTTACGCGAAATAGCCGGGATAGCATCAAAGAACTCACGGGCATCTTCCACCGTCATTTCCAACACTTCGTGAATGTTCTTATCTTTGTACTTTATCTCAAGGGTTTCACGGTTATAGCGTTTGCTCTGACACACGTCACAAGGCACGTACACGTCTGGTAAAAAGTGCATTTCCACTTTAATTACGCCGTCACCCTGACACGCCTCACAGCGACCGCCTTTCACGTTAAAGCTAAAGCGGCCAGGCTTGTAACCTCGTGAACGCGACTCTTGTGTGCCGGCGAACATTTCACGAATTGGAGTGAAAATGCCAGCGTAAGTCGCTGGGTTAGAGCGGGGTGTTCTGCCGATAGGGCTTTGATCAATATCGACCACTTTGTCGAGCTGGTCTAATCCGGTCATCGACTTATGTGGTGCCGGTTCAGACGTGGTCGCCTTGTTCAGCTCCCGCTGTGCAATTTTGTAGAAGGTGTCATTAATCAGCGTTGATTTACCCGAGCCCGATACACCAGTTACACAGGTCATTACACCAGTAGGTATACGTAAATCAACAGACTTCAAGTTGTTGCCGGTAGCGCCTAAAAGCTCTAGCCACTTGTCGTCTTTTACCGGCGTACGTGTTGCAGGGACATCAATCTTCTCTCTACCAGATAAGTATTTTCCAGTAAGTGAGTGTTCACTGTTCTTTATATCTTCCAGCGAACCCTCGGCGATAATCTCACCACCATGCACACCCGCCCCGGGGCCGATATCTACAATGTAATCGGCTTCGCGAATGGCATCTTCGTCGTGCTCTACAACTAACACGGTGTTACCTAGGTCGCGCAAGTGTGTAAGCGTGCCAAGTAAGCGTTCGTTATCCCGTTGATGAAGTCCGATAGAGGGCTCATCCAGCACGTACATAACGCCCACTAAGCCTGCGCCAATTTGACTTGCCAGTCGAATACGCTGAGCTTCACCGCCCGATAGGGTATCGGCGCTGCGCGACATAGAAAGATAGTTAAGACCTACGTTTACCAAGAAGCGCAAGCGGTCCATGATTTCTTTCAAAATCTTCTCGGCTATCTGAGCACGTTGACCTTCAAGTTTCAGTGTCTCGAAGAAGCCGTACGCATCGGCAATCGACATGTCAGCAATGGCTGGCAGGTTGGTGTCTTGTATAAATACATTACGTGCTTCAACACGCAGACGGGTGCCGTTACAGCTACTGCAGTGCTGCTGGCTTAAATATTTTGCTAGCTCTTCACGCACTGAGTTCGACTCGGTCTCGCGATAGCGACGCTCCATATTAGGGATAATGCCCTCAAATGGATGCTTACGCTCCATCACGTCGCCACGCTCGTTTATGTACTTAAACGACAGCGACTTGCCTTTAGACCCGTAAAGCACAATGTCTTGGTGCTTTTTATCGAGCTCTTCAAATGGCGCGGTAAGGCTAAATTTATAATGGTCTGCTACTGCCTGTAGCATTTGAAAATAGTAATAGCTGCGCTTGTCCCATCCGCGAATAGCGCCGCCAGACAGACTCAATTCGGTATTGCCGACTACGCGTGCGGGGTCAAAGAACTGTCTTGTGCCTAAGCCGTCACAGGTAGGGCAGGCGCCCGCTGGGTTGTTAAATGAAAACAGGCGCGGCTCTAGTTCGCTAATGCTGTAACCACAATGTGGGCAGGCGAAATTAGCAGAAAACACAATTTCTTCTGCGTCTTTATCGTCCATATCAGCCACAACCGCGTTACCGCCAGCAAGGCTCAGCGCCGTCTCAAACGATTCCGCTAAACGCAGCGCCATGTCATCGCGCACTTTAAAGCGGTCGACCACAACTTCGATGGTGTGCTTCTTGTGCAAATCGAGAGGCGGCGGATCGGATAGATCACACACTTCACCGTCGATACGCGCGCGAATAAAGCCTTGAGCAGATAGGTTTTGCAGTGTCTTAACGTGCTCGCCTTTACGCTCTTTAACAATAGGTGCTAGCAGCATTAGCTTGCTGCCCTCGGGCATCGCTAATACTTTATCGACCATTTGGCTGACCGTTTGTGCATCTAGCGGCACATCGTGGTCAGGACAGCGTGGCGTACCCACTCGCGCGAACATCAAACGCAGGTAGTCGTATATTTCAGTGATGGTACCCACCGTTGAGCGGGGGTTATGCGATGTTGATTTCTGCTCAATGGATATTGCTGGTGATAAACCCTCAATATGATCAACATCTGGTTTTTCCATCATAGATAGAAACTGACGGGCATAAGCAGACAAAGATTCAACGTAACGACGCTGACCTTCTGCATATAGCGTGTCGAATGCAAGAGACGATTTACCCGAGCCTGAAAGGCCGGTTATCACCACCAGTTTGTCTCGTGGCAGTGTTAAATCGATGTTTTTCAAGTTGTGGGTGCGAGCACCGCGAATTTCGATTTTATCCATTGAAGCCTAAATGAGAGAAAAAGAATCAGTATGCCATAGGTGTCAAGTAAAGTGATATGACATTCAAGTTATACTGTAAGCGGAGTGAGCAGATCACCTCACGGACATAAGCTTACAGATCTGCGTTGGGAAATGGTGATTTTATCCCCACTTTTAAACCCCTATTAAGGCAAAAGGGCTCAATCGACCCATTGAGCGGTAGAAAACGCCAATTGTATTAATCGAATTTAAGGTAAGTGGGCGCAAGAGCAATTTATGCTACACTTCGCGACCTTATTCATAATGCAGCAGAAACAGGTGTTCTCTGCGCGCTTTTTTGTTTTTTTGATTTTATTTATTGAGGGAAACAGACGCTTTGAACGCTTTGGAATTACGCGCCGCGCTTGCACTCGCCTCCGTTTACGTATTACGCATGATGGGGCTGTTCATGGTTATGCCCGTTTTGGCTGTAGCCGCAATGGACTACCCGGATTATTCACCGCTGTTGGTAGGGCTTGCCGTGGGTGGATATGGCCTAACCCAGGCTGCGCTGCAAATTCCTATGGGCATGATGTCTGACAAATGGGGGCGTAAACCCGTTATTTTGCTTGGACTTGCTGTATTTGCATTAGGTAGCTTTGTAGCAGCAAACGCCGACAGTATGGCCATGATGATTGTTGGGCGTATTCTCCAGGGCGCTGGGGCTATTGCAGGTGCGATAATGGCGCTGGCTACGGATGTCAGCCGGGAAAGTCAGCGTGCCAAAGTGTTAGCTATCATAGGCATAGCCATTGGCTTTTCCTTCTATTTAGCGGTTATTTTAGGGCCACTTATTGCTAACAGCTACGGGCTTACCGGTGTGTTTGGTATTACTGGTATTTTGGCCATTCTTTGTATGCCGCTGGTTAAATGGGTAGTGCCAAATGGTGTGCAGCTTAGCAGTGGCGATACACTGCCACAAAAAGACCAGCTGAAGCGCTTAATCTTTTCTTCTCAGTTATGGCGTTTAAATATCAGCGTGATGATTCTACATATGATGATAACGCTGTTGTTTGTTCAACTGCCCGTAACGCTACTGAACTTTGATATGACGCTAGACAGTCACTGGACGGTTTACTTACCCGTTTTAGGCGCGTCAATTGTAGGTCTGATTATAATGATGGGAGCAGCAAGAGGCCGTACGCCTAAATCACTCCTTGTAACTGGTGTTGTATTAATGGGCGGCGCGTTTTTGGCGCTGAGTCTAGAAGACCATAGCTGGTGGTGGGTTTGTGCTGCCGTGGTACTTTTCTTTACCGGCTTTAATTATTTGGAAGCGAATTTTCCTGCATTGGTGTCGAGCATTGCGCCTGCGGGACAAAAAGGAACGGCCATGGGCCTCTACGCTAGTTTTCAATTTTTTGGTGCGTTTTTGGGCGGTGTAATTTCAGGCTTAGTCACCGATATTTGGTCGAAAGAGTTAGCTTATGGGATTGGCGCTGCTAGCACTTTGCTTTGGCTGTTCATTATATTTGGGGTTAAAGAAGTGAGCCGCGTTAAGCGCGTAATGATGCATGGTGAATTTAACGGTTCAAATGTTTCCACTATCGAAGCTGAATTGATGTTAGTACCTGGGGTACTAGAAGTTACACTAAACAGTCAAAATAACGCGGTATACCTGAAAGTAGATCGTGATTTCGATGCAGTTAAAGCGCGAGACGTGTTGTCAGCATAATTGCTCATCGCATTGCAACCATGAAGGGCTAGCACTACACCATTTTAAAAAGGAAGCGAACACTATGATTGACCTAAGCTGCTATAAAGCCATTATTTTTGATATGGATGGCACTTTGGTCGATTCTATGGGGGCGCATATTGATGCATGGCAGCTTACGTGCACCGCGTTTGGCTACCCTTTTGACCGAGACTATCAATACAGTTTAGGTGGTGTTCCTACCTTTGAAACCGTACATCTTATGAATGCCAAGTATGGCAAAAACCACGATCCAGCAGAGGTTGCTTCATATAAAAAACAGGCTTTCGAAGGGCTAGATCATGTGCCAAGGCTTATTCAAGATACCCTTAACGTGTTTAATCACTATAAGGGAATTATACCCATTGCGGTGGGTACGGGCTCAGATAGGCAGCACGCGCAAATGGTGTTAAATGAACACGGCTTGCTAGCCCAATTATCTGCGCTAGTTACAGCCGATGACGTAACTCAAGGTAAACCTCACCCTGAAACCTTTGTGCGTGCGGCAGAATTAATGGGGGTAGCACCACAGCATTGTGTGGTGTTTGAAGACACCGACATGGGCCGAAAAGCGGCGGTTGACGGCGGCATGGCGTGCTTTATGGTCGATAATGGGCGGCTTATCTACTAAATCTTACGCTGAGTGAGCCTTCGAGCTTAGCGCTAACGCTAAATCAATCGCGCTCACTCTATAATTTCTTTGGCTTATACCGCCTCTATTTCTCCGAGAGCATCGCTGCAATTATGCAGCAGTGAAGACTTAATGCGTTTGGTGGCATCATCTATGGCCGTTTTCATTGCATCAATGGCAATTTGATTGCTCTGTTCTTCGCTGATATTGGCATTCACATTCATGCTTTGCCCTCTAAAGGTTGTAGCAGGTGAATACTCATCCGCATAGTCTGGCTTATACCTTACCTTAAGCACAACGGTGGCAACCATATTACTTCCCAAGCTTTTTATAAACGCTCGGTTTAATACCACTTTTACGCTATTAGCTGCTTCAATATCTGGACTAACGTTCATATCCTCTAAGCTTTGTTGTAACAGCGTATAGAGCGTATCTTCCGTTACATTACTGTTCCCAACTAATAGGTCCTTGCTCGAACGGATATCGCTCAGTTCAGCTAAGTTTATAGGACATGCTTTCGCTTTAGACATAGTTAGTTGGTAGTCTTTTCTTTGTGATGCAGGAATTAAGGACGAGTCCATCTCAGGCGGAGTCGATTCACAGGCAATCAGCAAAGGTAGGGTGCAGCAGGCAATAAAAAGTCGCACTGGTGATTTAAGGCAAGGTATAGAAAATATTTTACTTTTCATTAAATTATTTTTGTTTTAAGCAGATAGATTATGCAAGTAATATTGACCGAGTATAAGTAAGTTTGTTCCGCTAAGAAATAGAACAACTGTTGCAAACTGTTACAGCTCGTTTAGCCTAAGTGAGGAACGGTCCATTTTGCTATACGGATTTTTTGATAGCGACACGACCACTAAGCTTTAATAACCAAAATATAAATTTCGCCATAACCATTCAACACGGACAGTTCTTAAATGATGACTTTTAAAAACGCAGTAATCAGTGTAGTTGCCAGTGTGTCACTCATAGGGTGTGCGATTAACGTGTCGCCGTCGGCCTTTTTTTATCAAGATGCTCAGCAAAAGCCCCTCGATACCACAAAGCTGCATGCCGCTATTCAAAAAGATAAAACCTCGGCGGGCATAACCCGTGTTGAAATAAAAAATGAGACAGGTTTAACCTTAAGAGGGGTAGCCGTGTCTTACCCCGATCCTATCGTTAACATCGTTTTCTTTGCAGACAATCGTATGCCTGTTAGCGAGAATAATAGTGTTATTCATAGGTTGGGTAAGCTGCCTGCCAACATCCTGTGGCTCGATTATCAGGGAGTTGGGGCAAGCGATAAAGCTAAGGACTTAAGTATTAACGCGATTAAGCAAGACGCGTTGACACAGTTTGATTATGTACAGAGTGCTTTTGATGCTTCAATCCCTACCGTTGTTCATGGTCGAGGTATAGGTAGCTATTTTGCAAGCTATGTTGCTGCAAATAGAAAGATCGACGCTTTGGTATTAGACGGCGCTTTCAACAACATTTCTGATTTAATTGCCAATATGGTGCCGGGTTTCTCTAATTCTTTCACAAACATGAAACTTCACGACGAAGTTCATAGTATGCAAATTGCTCCAATCTTACGTCATTATGAAGGGCCGCTTTGGCTGGTGGTAGGTGAAGAGGACAAAATAACGCCTTACCCAATTAGCCAACAATTGTTAGAAGACGCATCAAGCAGTGAGAAGTATATTTCTGTTATTCCAGGGGCAACGCACAATGCAACGCTAAAAAGCGATTATGCTATACAGGAGTACAAACAATTTTTAGCTAGATTCGCTCAGTAATTGAAACCTTACACGCTGTGGATAAGTAGTGGAAAACCTTGTTGGTAAGTCTGTTAATAGCCATATAAAACAATAGATCACGATCTTGCTGTTACTTTCTGGTCGGATCACGAAATATCAGTTAAATCAAGCGCTGTAGAGCAATTACTTCCGATCTTAATCTTTTTTGATCGTAAAGCTGTGCAGGATCAGGCATTTTTCCTCATTGGGGATAAAAATCTGAAGCGAAACGATCAAGTGGTTATTTTTGTCAATACTTTCATGTCATGAAATTTTTAGAACACAGTTGAACAGTAATACATCGAATTACGATTAATCGGCCATCAAACTGGCTTATAAGTGATTAAAAAAAATACCCGCATTGGCGGGTATTTTTTTAATCTTATCTATCTCGTATAAAAAGCGAAGGACTATACCCTTACCATTGAGTCTCGTTTTACTACAGTGGGGGTATACTTAAATGTTAGGCCATCTTCTGGTTTGCTTCCCGATGCATACTTCAATGCAAGCTCCGCCGCTTTTGCAGCCATCATTTCTACGGGATAACGCAGGGTAGTTAATTTAGGACGACAATACTTTGCTAACAGTACATCATCGTATCCCATCACAGAGACTTGTTCTGGAACTGAAATACCATGGTCTTGCAACATGGTCATTGCTCCGGATGCCATCGCATCGTTGTAAGCCAAAACCGCAGTGAACTTTGCGCCTGTAGCAAGCAAGTTTTGCATTGCTAGTTCGCCCCCTTCTTGGTCTGGGGTGGCGTATTCAATCATGCTTTCAGGCAAACTTAAGTTGGCGTTGTTAATTGCGTTTCTAATACCTTCTAATCGGTGATTAGGGTCGTCAATGCGATACTGACTGCTTATCACCGCAACATGTTCGTGACCTTGGTTAATAGCATATTCAGCCATAAGTCGGCCGCCGGTTACGTTGTCTAACCACACACAACGATTCGCAATTTCTGGTATATAGCGGTTAATCAAAACAAACCCAGGAACTTGGTTTGCAAAGCCGATAAGGGTTTCGTCATCAAGTGCTTTGCTATGCACTACCATGGCTTCTACTCGATGTTCTAAAAGGGTTTCAATTGCACGAAGCTCCGTCTCTTTTTCAATAGAGCCGGCACTTAACAGGATTTGCACGTTGTTCTTCCGGGTTATTGACTCAACGCCGTGGGCCAACATAGCGAAAAACGGGTCATGGAGCTCAGCTATGACAACACCTAAAGACGCACTGCGTTTGGTTACAAGGGCCCGAGCATTTGCGTTAGGACGATAACCCATCTCTTCCATGATCTTTTTGACGCGCTTGCGAGTTTCGTTGCCCACTTTAGGGCCATTATTAATAACTCTTGATACGGTCGCCAGTGAAACCCCTGCGGCTTGGGCGATATCTTTTATAGTTGCCATTTTCTTTCAAACTTCGTTTTTAGTGCGTGGAAGGTCGTAAGACCTGATTGTCATAGCGTACATTATATTTACAAAAAAAGATAAAATTCTAACTACAACCTTGTGTTGTCTTTCTTAGTATAAGGAGCCAGTTCGAGAGGAGGAAAAAGACTATTAAGCGAAGTGGTTTTACCATTCATTATTGTTGACCAAAGCGCTGTGAAAAAGAGTGGAAAACGTATAACCTCCTTGGCATTCTGATAAATTACATTATCCATCAATGTATAAAAATATGTGGTAGGTTGGGAGAGCGCCAACTTACTGAGCATGTTTTAAGGTAAAAATTTTGTTATGAAAATAAACGTATCTGCTTTTGGTGAAGTAGCAGGCGAAGTCGTAAACGCCTTTACTTTATCTAACGACAACGGCATGTCAGTTACCTTGCTCAATTACGGCGGAATCATTAAAGAGATTCAGGTTCCGAATGCAGAAGGCGAACTGGTGAGTTGCGTTCAAAGCTACAACACACTACAAGATTATATTGACGACCCAAGTTATCGTGGCGCTATTGTAGGTCGCTATGCAAACAGAATAGGTCACGGCACATTTACCTTAAACGGTGTTCAATACGCGTTAGACAAAAATGGCGGAGCGCATAATCTCCATGGCGGACTAGCAGGCTTTCACAAAAAAGTATGGGCGGCAAAAACGCAAGAATCTGATGACAAAGTTAGCGTTACTTTTACCTTAACTAGCCCAGATGGGGAAGGTGGCTTTCCTGGAACTGTTAACGTTGAAGCCTGTTACTCTCTCAATCAGGACAACGAATTATGCCTTGTGATCACCGCAAACACAGACCAGGAAACCCCACTGAGTTTTACACAACATGCTTATTTCACATTGAGTAATGACGCTAAGGTTGGTAATACGCTTTTGCATATAGATGCCGACAAAGTAACAGATGCTGATACCACTTTATTGCCAACAGGGGACTTGGTCGATGTCGCCAACACGCCCTTTGACTTCACAACGCTAATGGCCATAAAACAAAGGGCAGAACAAATTAATTCCCACCCATTGTTCGACCGGGTAGGAGGTTACGACCATAATTATGTCTTGCGCAATGCGCCAGAGCATAGCCCCCAAGCAATAGTAAAGGCAATTGATACAGGTATTACTATGGCACTATTTACTAACTTGCCTGGACTGCAGTTCTACACCGGTGGGCTTAAGAGTGATGATCAGCTTGGTGCCTTGTGCTTAGAACCCCAGCACTTCCCGGACGCACCCAACAAGCCAGAGTTTCCAAACTGCTTTGTTAAGCCAGGAGAAACGTTCACGGCAAGCATGCGATATAAGTTCAGCGCGTAATATTAGTGGATAAACGACAAAAGAAAATTATTTGTTATTAATTTAACAATTAATTTTCTTTGTTCCGTAATTGATAAACATAGGCGCTTGCTATATCATTATCAGGGTAAACGTTTAACCCTATTTGATGTTGCGCATTTCGGCGTAGCTGGCTAATTCAGAGAGAGTGATTATGGGAACCCCTTTCGACCCTACCAACGATCCACATCGCCGTTACAACCCTTTGTTGGGTGAGTGGGTGTTAGTGTCGCCTCACAGAGCTAAGCGCCCTTGGCAGGGAGCGTCTGAAGAACCAAATAACGAACAAAAGCCATCTTACGACTCGACGTGCTATTTGTGTCCGACTAACACACGGGTGAATGGTGAAGTTAATCCAGACTATAAGGGTACGTTTGTTTTTCAAAACGATTTTGCAGCCCTGAAGCAAGATACAGAACAAGCGAGTGAGAAAAAGGGGCTTTTCCAATTCGAGACGGAGCAAGGCTGCAGTCGTGTTATTTGTTTTTCCCCTGATCACAGCAAAACATTACCTGAGCTTTCCGATGAAGAACGCGTAGACGTAGTCAACACGTGGAAAGCGCAAACCGCTGAGCTTGGTGAAACCTATCGCTGGGTACAAGTTTTTGAAAACAAAGGCTCGATGATGGGGTGTTCGAATCCTCATCCTCATGGTCAGGTTTGGGCTCAGCAACATGTGCCAACTGATCCGGCGAAGAAGGTCGTGCAGCTAAAGCAGTACTTCGGTGAAAACGGCACGCCTATGCTGTTGGACTATGCCGAGCAAGAAGTAGCAAAGCAAGAGCGAGTCGTTTGTCAAAATGATGATTGGGTTGTAGTTGTACCATACTGGGCCGCTTGGCCGTTTGAAACGTTACTTTTACCGAGATTTGACGTGCAATCTATGAACATGCTCTCGGATTCTCAGTCGCTATCTCTTGCTAAGATCATTGGCGAAATCACAACTAAGTACGACAACTTATTTGAAACGTCTTTCCCATACTCTATGGGATGGCACAGTGCCCCATTTGATAGTGAAGCGCACCCTGAATGGACGCTACACGCGCATTTCTTCCCGCCACTTCTGCGTTCAGCAAGTGTCCGTAAGTTTATGGTTGGGTACGAAATGATGGCAGAGGCACAGCGAGATTTGACCCCTGAACAAGCGGCAGACAGATTAAAAGCACTATCCACAGTGCACTATAAGAAACGTGAGAATGCGAATGGATAATCAAGTACTTTCTTCTAAATTTGAAACGCATTACGGCGAGGCGCCAGCGTTAATTGCACATGCGCCGGGGCGAGTAAACATTATTGGTGAGCACACCGATTACAATGAAGGTTTCGTATTTCCTGCTGCAATTAACTTTGGAACATGGGTTGCGGCTAACAAGCGCGAAGATAATGACATCGTGGTCACTGCGATGGACTATGAAAACCAGCAAAACAGGTTCTCGCTATCAGAAATTAATTACGACGAAGAGCAGGGGTGGGCTAACTATGTTCGCGGCGTAGTAAAAGTACTAAAAGAGGCCATTCCAGATTTTGGTGGCGCTAATTTACTAGTAACGGGCAATGTGCCACAAGGCGCAGGATTAAGCTCTTCGGCATCTTTTGAAGTAGCTATATTAAAAGCGTTGAGCGCGCTGTATGAGTTGCCCCTTGATGGCGTACAGGCTGCACTATTAGGCCAGAAAGCCGAGAACACGTTTGTTGGCTGCTCATGCGGAATTATGGACCAATTAATCTCTGCTATGGGTAATGAAGGCATGGCAATGCTGCTTGATTGCCAGTCGCTAGCCATTGAACATTCACCACTACCAGACTCGCACCAAATCGTCATCATCAATTCGAATGTTAAACGTGGTTTGGTTGACAGTGAATACAACTTGCGTCGTCAGCAGTGTGAACAAGGCGCGTCCTTGTTGGGTGTGTCATCGCTACGCGAAGCAACTATGGAAATGCTAGAAGGCGCTAAAGCACATATGCCAGAGGTGGTTTATCGCCGCGCGAAGCATATTGTTACCGAAAACGCTAGAACACTGGCAGCAAGCCAGGCGTTAAAAACTGGCGACATCGAAACGGTTAGTGAAGCCATGGCGCAATCTCACATCTCCATGCGTGATGACTTTGAAATTACCGTTCTCCCAATCGATTACTTGGTTGAGATCATTGGTGAAGTGCTGGGTAAATCGGGTGGTGTTCGCATGACTGGCGGTGGATTCGGCGGCTGCGTTGTGGCCCTTGTACCTACCGACAAAGTCGACGCGGTGAAGCGCGTGGTAGCCGACAAGTACTTTGATGAAACCGGTTATAACGCTGATATCTATGTATGTACGGCTACACAGGGTGCATTCGCCTGATAGTCGAACCAAATACAACCTAATGCACAAACCTCTCCCCTTTCTAAACAATCCTATTCTTTAGAATTGTTTGTGTCCCTTAAGCCGCATCCATTGGTTGCGGCTTTTTTTTACAAAAAGTGCACATTTCTAGTTAAAAAAAGTAAACAAAGTGTGATACTAATACTACCCGCAGCAACGCGATAAAATTAACGGTGAGTTTCTCGCCTATTAATAGTTTATTGTGTTTTGCGAAACGCGTTTTAAAAACGTGACACCGGTGTGGCAAAAACCAATAGAATAATAAAAACAATTTTTCACCTGTGTACCCTGCATAACAATCGCCGCACCCAAAATAAGAACTTTGGGAAAAACTATGAAATTAGCATCAATAGATATCACGTTGTTCGTGGTATACGTCGTCGCGCTTATCGGAATCGCGTGGTGGGTTTCTCGCGAAAAGCAGGGTCATCAAAAAGACACAAACGATTACTTTTTAGCGGGTTCAAGCCTTCCATGGTGGGCAATTGGCGCATCACTCATCGCCGCCAATATCTCTGCCGAGCAAATCATCGGTATGTCTGGCTCGGGTTACCAATTAGGGCTTGCCATAGCGTCGTATGAGTGGATGGCAGCCATTACATTGCTTATTGTAGGCAAGTTTTTCTTACCTATCTTTTTAAAGCATAAAATCTACACCATGCCTCAATTTCTAGAGCAGCGATACGACCATCGCGTGCGTAAGGTAATGGCAATATTCTGGCTAGGCGTTTATGTTTTTGTAAACCTAACGGCTGTGCTGTGGTTAGGTGCATTGGCCATCAATACCATTGCGGGTGTTGATATGGTTTACGGCATGATGTTCTTAGGCCTTTTCTCGTTAGCCTATTCACTTTATGGCGGCTTGAAAGCAGTAGCTTTAACCGACATTATTCAAGTGGTGCTATTGGTTATTGGTGGATTGTTCCTGTCTTATACGGCGTTAAACCTAATCAGCGACGGCAATGGTGCCATCCAAGGTTTTGTTGACCTAACTAATAAGCTACCCGAAAAATTCGACATGATTTTGTCAAAAGACAATCCACACTATATGGACTTGCCGGGCATTTCTGTATTGATTGGCGGTATGTGGATCATGAACCTGTCGTACTGGGGCTTTAACCAGTACATCATTCAGCGTACATTGGCGGCAAAAAGTGTCCAAGAAGCGCAAAAAGGTATTGCGTTTGCGGCTTTCCTGAAACTGCTAATGCCTTTAATTGTGGTATTGCCAGGGATTGCAGCAGTGCTAATTGTGCCAGACTTAGCTAAACCGGACCAAGCATATCCAAGCCTAATGACACTAATGCCTGTTGGCCTTAAAGGCATTATCTTCGCAGCCTTGGTGGCGGCGATTGTGTCCTCGCTAGCGTCGATGACAAACAGCGTTTCTACTATTTTTACCATGGACCTCTACAAAGATAAGCGTCCAAACGAGTCGCAGCAGCATTATGTGAAAGTGGGTCGTATCGTAAGCTTGGTCGCGCTTATTATTGCTATGGTGGTGGCCAAGCCGCTGTTGGGTAATTTCGATCAAGCATTCCAGTATATCCAAGAATTCACGGGCTTCTTTACACCAGGTATCTGCGCGTTGTTCGTTTTAGGTATGTTCTGGAAGAAAACTACAGCGAACGGTGGTCTGTTGGCCGCATTAGGCTCATTTGTTTTAAGCATTGTGTTTAGACAGTTCTGGCCTGAACTGCCGTTTATTGACCGTGTTGGACTTGTGTTCCTGCTTTGTGTTGCTTTAGCTGTGGTTGTTTCTCTGCTAGAGAAAAAAGGTGTCAGTGAAAATGCTGTCGACCTAAACGAAGTGCAGTTCAAAACCACAAGCGGATTTAATGTGGCATCTATCGCTGTAGTTATCCTTACAGCGGCGTTTTACATTACGTGGTGGTAGCAGACAAGGAAGGGCGTTTTTAATCGCAACGCCCTTGCTAAAATTAGCTAAAAACAACGCGAAAGTTCAGAAGACGCTGACAATAAATTTTGTTAAGTTCTAGAACGTGTTGCAGTTAGTAACGTAAACCTGTGGTGAAAAACTTCAATTTTCCCTCATAAAATACGGTATACTAACCGGCTAATATTCGATGAACTTTCGCGCTTGCTGATGTCTTACTAAGAAGAGTTATACAGCAAGCCACTAAAAACGTTACAGGAGACATCAATGGCAACGAAAGGCGTTAATAAGGTTATTCTTGTTGGAAACCTTGGCAATGATCCTGAAGTTAGATACATGCCTAACGGAAACGCCGTTGCGAACTTAAGCCTAGCAACTAGCGAAAGCTGGAAAGACCAACAGGGTCAGGTTCAAGAGCGCACTGAGTGGCACCGCCTTACAATGTACCGTCGCTTAGCAGAAATTGCCGGAGAGTACCTGAAAAAGGGCTCGCAAATTTATGTTGAAGGTAAATTGCAGACGCGTAAGTGGCAAGATCAGCAAGGCCAAGATAAATACACCACTGAAATTATCGTAGACCAAATGCAAATGCTTGGCGGTCGCGGCGGTGACGGCGGTGGTGGTAACGGTGGTTACCAACGTCCTCAGAACAACCAAGGGGGTTACAACCAGGCGCCTGCACAAGGCGGTTATAACCAAGCGCCACAGCAAGGTGGTGGCCAGCAGGGCGGCTACAACTCAAACCAAGGTGGCGGCTACAATCAAGCGCCTCAGGGTGGCAATCAAGGTCAGCCAAAGAACCCACCAATGGCTGAGCCAGATTTTGACTTCGACGATGACATTCCGTTCTAAGAAAAAACAGTTCACGTGTTGAAAATATTCTAAGAGCCGCTTTTATAGCGGCTCTTTTTTTGAGCTAAGTTCGCCCAATTATGAGATTGGTGCCCGCCATTCTTCCCCCGATTACCTTAAAATAATTTCATCATATTCCCATTGTTGTTTTCCCCATAAACGCGATGAGTGAGCATTAAGAATTACGTGTAAAAGGTTGGGTTTTTGCAGTGTCAGTAGTAGTAACCTTGGTGGCTTTTGTTTTGTTGTGTCTTAAAAGCAGCGTGTTGTTTGCTCAAACAGACGGCGAATGTGAAGGGGAAAGCTGCGCCTCCAAAAAGCCTACAGTAGTATGGTTGCGACCACCCGAGCTAGGACTTGAAGGCAGTGGTGTCAGTATCACTTCAGGGCCCATTTATGACGTCATGGCCTACCTCTCTACACACCTGGGTGACTACGAACACCAATATGAAGCCTATCCAGTTAAACGCGCTTGGTCGTTGGTACAGCATCAACATTCCGCACAAAAAGTGTATTGTTTTTATGGCGCAGCATACCAAGAAGAACGCGCTGAGTGGGGATATTACTCCCAGCCTACCTCTATAAACTTACCGCTACTTATTGTCGCTAGAAAAGCACTGCAGCCTTCTTTGAAAAATGAAATAGATACCGCGCAGCCTCAGCCAACGCAGGAATATTTTGAGTCCATTTCTTTACGTGCTCTGCTTCAGCAAAATTTGAGAACGGTACTCTATAACGATGTGAATAATGTGTACGCCGATACTGTTGAGCAATGGGCTACAAAGAACAATGTGGTACGTTTAAATGGGTTGGGCAAAGACTTAGGCATGCATACCATTGCCCTGCTGGAAAGTGGAAGAATAGACTTTGGTTACGTAGGGCACCGCGAGCTTTCGGCATTACCGGAAGAAGAACTCGATGCGCTTAATGTCTATCAAATCAGCGAACTGTCACAGCAATTAAGAGGAACAAAGCGCGTACTGTGTTCTAAGAGTGAACTAGGAAAATCGGTAACGAGTGATCTAGACAGCGCGCTGACTCACATTACATCTACGCCTGTAAAAAGCCAAACCTTGAGAGACATCAACTTCGCGGCAGATGGATATCCGTTATTTCTTAAACCACTTTTTGATGAAAGGTGGAAGCAATACCTTTCAAACTGAATACTAATTAGGTTTTACGTTTTACCATTTCCTTTATGCAAAACATGCTTAATTTACAAGCTTTTGATGGCAGGTGAATCACATTCGTAAAGCAGGTGTTGGACTAGTGAAGCCCGTCTTTAAAGTGCGGATAAACGCTTAGCTAGGCCGATTCAATTACCTCTCTTTATTTTTCTTAATCAACAATAATAATAGTGTTTGGCTTGTGCGATACCCGTGACGAGGTATTATAAATTTGCCTGTTAATAACGAGAATATTACCCAAATTATGAAAACGTTATCCCTGCTTTTTGGCGGTGCTGTTCTGGTTTCAGCGACCGCGGCCATATCTCTTTCGGTATCAGCTGCTCAAACGCTTTATAAGCCGTTTCCAGCCGACGTAATGCCATCGTTAAGTGAGAAAGGTAACTATGATGTTGGCGTAAAGACAATCGAAGCGGCTTATCCTGCTAAAGTAAAAGACATTGCTGGTAATGAAGTCGAGCGATCACTTACTTTGGAGGTTTGGTATCCTGCAGCAAGCTCGGCTCAAAAGGCCACTTACATTAATGAAACAAGAAGTGGTCAGGTGTTTGAGGTACAAGCTGATGCAAGCCGTGATGCGCCTATTGCCGCTGCTGACACTGATTTTCCGGTAATTGTTATCTCTCATGGTTATACCGGTTACCGCACCCTTATGTTTTATTTAGGCGAACACCTCGCGTCTCACGGTTATGTAGTAGTGGCAATCGACCACACAGATTCCACAAACAAAGATGTTAATTTTGCAGAAAACCCGTATTCAGGCTTTCCAAGCACGTTACTAAATCGCTCGCGTGACCAAGTTTTTACTTTGAACAGCATCAGCGAAAATACCTTTTTTAAAGAGAGTGTGGATGCGAGCAAAGCAGGTATTATCGGCTATTCGATGGGGGGCTACGGCGCAGTTAGCACGGTAGGAGGATGCTATGCTTTTAACGACCAAACCGCTGCAACCTTCACTGGAACACAAGATCCTAAAGCGGTAGCATTGATAAAAGAAGCGCTTAACACCTGCGCAGGTGGCATGGCCAGTAGCGAAGAAACACTGCCAGCTTGGAAAGCAGCGTTAGCACTTGCGCCATGGGGCGGGCAACATCAGCTTTTTGATGTTCAGTCGCTAAAAAATGTTAAAGTTCCTGTTCTCTATGTTGCTGGTGATAACGACGATATTTCTGGCTACGATGGTGTTAAGTGGTTGTTTGATAACACCGGCAGTAAAGAATCTAAGCTACTGACCGTGAAGAATGCACGTCATAACGTTGCGCCTCACCCTGCACCTAAAGAAGCCTATGGCAGTGAGTTTGATCTGGGAAGTTACATTGAGCCTGCATGGGAAGTGCAAAAGCTTAATGCTATTAACGAGCACTTTGCTTTGTCGCTTATGAACTGCCACGTGAAAGCCTTGTCTGAATATTGCGGCTACCTAAACGTAGATGGCAGCAGTGCACAAGTTCCTGTTAACGGCAAAAAGCCAGAGCCTTGGAAAGGGTTTGATGATCGCTGGGCGTTAGGTTTGGAAATGCAAAGCAAATAATGCGTTAAAAAGGGTGCACAGGCACCCTTTTTAATTCTTGTTACATATTTGCGCTGTATCTATTTAGATTGTGGCGTAATGTATATATTTGAACGTTTACGTTTTCGCCACTGCTGCCAAGTATTTCAACCATTAATAGAACTCATCATTACATCATAAGGAAGTGAAATGAAAATGCGTAAGTTAGTTACTTCAGTGCTTTGTGCCTGTTCTTTTGTTGCCGTACAGCCTGCTGTTTTTGCTGAAGCGAATGCCGTAAAACAAGACAAAGTTGCGTCAACCAGTATTGACGTAACGGCGTTAAAAGCATTCTTTAAGGAAGGCGATTTCGCCCGTGTAATAGATGCCCTTGATGATGTGCAAAACAAATCACCTGAACAGCACAATATGTTGATTTCTGCATTGATGAATACCGATTTGGACGATGCTGAAGAGGCGGCTGAGCAATTTCTTCAAGCGTATAGCGATGACTATAGGGCTTACCACACACACGCGAGTGTAATGGGAGCACAGGCTTCAAGTAGCATTTTTTCTGCTCTGGGTTATGCAAAGAAAGCGAAAAAAAGTTTAGAGATGGCCGTCAAGATTGCACCCGAGAATATTGAGGTTTACCAAGCCTTAATGCAATTTCATTTAATGGCGCCATCTATTGCTGGCGGGGATATGGATGAGGCTATGAACCTAGCCCAACAAATTGCAGCTTTAGACAAAACCGAAGGTCAATTTGCTATTGCGCGAGTCTATCTGGAAGACGAAAAAGAGTCAGAGGCAAAGGCAATATTTGCGTCCCTTATAGAAGATGAACAAACCCAAATTCGAGCGCGTGTTGAACTTGGAAGTTTCTATTTGTCTGACGAGCAATACGCGTCTTCATTCGACATATTGTCGCCACTTTCAGAGCTTGAAATAACGGAAGTAACAAAAGCTGAGAATGATGCATGGGAAATGTATCAAAAACGCAAAAGTAGCCTTATGTATGGAAAGTATCGTTTGGGACAAGTTGCAGTTGAAAGTGGTGAGTATACTGAATTAGGTATAAATGCTTTAAAAGATTATCTGCAAGACTATAAAACTACGTCTATTGATACAGAGAGCTTACCTACACCTAACTGGGCGCATTTACGCTTAGCTGAATTGCTCCTTAACGCTGGTCAGGTCGATGAAGCACAACGTGTTGTTAACACAATTACAGAAGAAAAAGACGAGCGTTTTGCAAAGGTGCTTAATAAAATCAAAAAGGCATTGAAAAAGCGAGCGGCGGCTTAAAACCGCCAGTTCGCTCCAACTTCTAGTTTGTTGCTGTTATTTCTATTTCTAAACAGCTTTAACGGTGTAAATCAATGCGGTTTGTGGGAATAGCACCGGCAGCTGCATACCGTATTTCATCAGTACTTCACCTGAGAATACTTGCCCCTGCGTTTGCTGCAAAATAGACGGCGTGTATTCTTTCAGCTTTTCAGGCCATACACGCTCAATGGTGTATTGTTTATCCCCATCAAGGCCTGCGAAATAGAAGCGATTAGGCGTAGTACGCACAGTCTCTGTAACGCTGTTATACGCAAAAATGCCTTCTTGCTTGTCTTTAGACACATAGCCAAATTTTACATTCATACCGTCATCGTCCATGCGGAATAAGTCGCCGCCGTGGGTGATATGACGGTACTTTTTGTAAAGTGAAATGGCATCAGTAAGTACGCTTTGCTCGTGTTCAGTAAGTTCACGGGGGTCCATTTCTATACCCATGTGACCAAACAAGGCCACTGCCGAGCGAATCTCAATGGGTAAGTGTCTACCCGTTATATGGCAGTCACGCGGGCCAACGTGTGCCCCCATTACTTCAGATGGGAAGAAATATGAGCAGCCACGCTGAATATACAACCGATCTAGTGCGTCGTTAGAGTCTGATGTCCAGAAACGGTCTGTATGTGGCAAAATCCCTAAATCTACACGTCCGCCGCCAGAGCAACAGCTTTCAATTTCAATACCTGGGTGTGCGGCCTTTACGCGGTCAATTAAGCTATAAAGTGCAGCCATTTGGCCATGCATAGCAGGCTTGCCTTGAAGGTTGCCCGGATGGTTTACATCGCGGTTCATGTCCCATTTGATGTAGCTGATTTTTGGATAGGCTTTCAGTACATCGGTAATTACAGTGTATAAATACTCAACCACTTCGGGGTTAGTTAAATCCAATACGTACTGATTTCTGAAACCAACATGAGGGTTGTTTTCGGTTTGCAACGCCCATTCGGGGTGTGCACGATACAAATCACTATCGGGGTTAACCATTTCGGGTTCAAACCAGATGCCGAATTCCATACCAAGTCCGGTAACATGGTCAATTAAGCCATCTAGCCCTTCTGGATAAATAGCCTCATCCACAAACCAGTCGCCCAACCCTGCTTTATCGTGACGACGGCCTTTAAACCACCCGTCATCCAATACAAATCGCTCTATACCAAGTGGTGCCACTTTGTCAGCAAGCGCCTTTAACGTGTCTTCATTGTGGTCGAAGTATATGCCTTCCCATGTGTTGTAGTGCACTGGGCGTGGCTTTGACGCGGCGCTGTGGTTTAACACTTTACTACGAATAAAATTGTGGAACTGCTGTGAGAGAGAAGAGAAACCTTCACAGCCGTAGCCGGTATAAAGCACGGGTGACGTATAACTTTCACCCGCGTTAAGTACCACTTCGCCAGGGAACAGCAATTCACCGAATTGAACATAGCTTCTGCCATCAGCCATAAGCTCAGCGCGAAGTTTATGATTTGCTGAAGCGCCTAGGTGGTAACCGAAACACTCACCTTGCAGTTCGCCTGTTCCTTGTGAAAAGGCGATCAGACCAGGGAAGGTGTCATGAGAGGTTTTGCCTCGACGATTTTCACGTACATAACTTCCAAAGAACAAGTCATGATCCTTGGTTTGAAACTCGGCCGACCAGCGGCCTTCAAACGTTTTGATTTTGCTCACTGTAGTAGGCAAGGGCAGGGTTGCGGCGTTCAGATAGCCCAAATTGAAAGGTGTTTTACCACTGTTCTCGATACGAGAAACGTGCTTAACGACACTGGTTTCATCATCGAGCTCAACGGTGGTGATAAGACGCATGCCGCGACGAGCGTCTTCACCAACAAAAGCGACAGACTGTGCGTCTTGATTTACTTCAGTTAGAACAAAACCTGCTGACCACTGGTCGGCATCGCCAAACACCTCTAGTCCTGGTTGACCCGTCCATCCATCACCATGGGTCGGTACTAATGAAATGGGCGGTTCAATTACAGGGGCGCATTTTGCTTCTTGGCGCGTATTTAAAACGCTCAGCATTTCTGGCGTTGTACTGTCGCTTAATGGCGCACCATAGTAAATGACTTTGGGCATACGACCCTGGCAGTCGAATATTAATGTGGCTTTTTCGTTCGACAGGCGAACAAATGATGTGAATGACGACATAGAAACCTCATTTTACATGCCTAAATTTCTATAGCGCATGTTGTTTAAAAAAAGATGATTGATGTGTACAGCAGGAGTATCTGTACAGTTCTTGGTTTTACAACGAGTTATCGAGCTTAATACCTACCTTCATAGCAGGGTCGTCGAATGATTGGGTTAGTTGCACCAATCTATTGTATTGCCGTAGCGATAGAAGTAGGGCGTTTATCGCCATTGATATACCTTCTTTGTGAAACTGCAATACGGTGTCAGCTTCAAGTTGGGCATACTTTTCTTCATTGATGGAATAGAGCCCATCTGTATGAAAACTTTGCCCAGATTGTCGCGTTATAGTGACTGAAAGTGGAGATAAGAGATCGTGCTGCTTTAAAATACTCACAAAGGCAGCGGCTTGCTCTTGCCCAGCTAACAGTGTGGCTAAATTTTCTTGCTGCTGCTTGAGGATTGTTGTTGGTTGTCCATCTGATGAAAAAAGTTTAGCGCCTTCACCTGAGAGTTTGGTAAGTCGGTGAGACGACTCATCGATGAGTACATTTACGCGATTGCCTTCTATAGTAAAGTTGAATGGGTAACATTGAATACTCAATGGTACAGCATGACCTAGCCATCGTTCTTCACCGCAATAAACATTGCCTAATTCCTCAATACCAACACAACATGCCAGCGTTAGCGTTCCGTCATTCCCGCTTTTCACTAAAACCAATGGCATACAACCACTTAGCGATGCGATTTCGTTAAATCCTATATTGACTAGTTTGAAATCTTTAGCGTGGCTAAATGATGAGTCATCAATCAATCTGATGTCATTATGCTTGGTTGGATCAAGATGAACGTATTGCGGTTTCGACATAATATTTCCACTGAATTTATTAACTACGCTGAGCCAATTGAGCCTAGTAAAAACTTTCTATAAGGCCTCGATGTGAAGGCATTCGCGACTTTAACTGTTTTATCAAAGCTTGGTTTAGGGACAGTTGTTTGTCGGCAAATTCTGCGTGTTTTAAGGTGCGTCGATAAGTGCTGGCAGAATTGATATTACTGTTGCTGTTCAGCATGCCATAGAGAATGTAGCGGTAACTCTGTGCACTAAATGCATCGCTACTTTTCGAGAAGTCGCTGTCCAAAATTGGTCGGAATTGCCATTCTTTTAACAACGATAAGAGTCTCGGAGGAATTGACTGCTCAAGTCGATTATCCTTCCAAAAAGCTGCATTATTATTGCTAAGTACATAGTGAAGTTTTAAAAAATCGATGGCGCTTTCCCACATGCCCTGTAGCTGTTCATTGAAGCGATGTTCAACGAGAGGCATAACTTGCGTGTTTGCTGGTAACTGCTCGGCAAGGAGAGTGGCGCTTTGCTCTATCAGCATAAGTGACGAGGCTTCTAAAGGCTCTAAGAAACCACTGGAAAGTCCAATGGCGACACAGTTTTTTTCCCAAAACTTACGTCTATAACCGGTACTAAAGCGTATTTCGCGAAACGCAGATTTATCCACGGGGGCGTTAGTATATTGGGCTAAATATTTTGCAAAGGTATCTCTAGCAGCATCATAAGATTGATGTTTACTGCTATATACATACCCAGTTCCCCTGCGATGTTGAAGTGCAATATCCCATATCCAACCGGCTTCTTGTGCCGTGGATTGTGTATAACATGCTATCGGAGCGTTTGTATCTTCGTACGGCATTTGGCATACGAGAGCTCTGTCAGAAAAGAGATATCCAGACGCGTCGACCAACTTAACGCTCAAGGCCTTTTCAATCAGCAAACTACTGAAGCCTGAGCAATCTATATATAGTTCAGCCGTAAGGTTTCCGCTGTTGCGCGTTTCAACAGATCCAATACCATTTTCGTTTGGATTCACGGATATCACATCGTCAACGATACGCCGAACGCCAAGCTTCTGTGTGCAATGCGTTCGAATTAGATCAATAAATTGCCCAGCGTCTAGATGATATCCATAGTTTGCAACAAATGACTGATTTGAATGCGCAGATATTTTAGGAGCCAGGCCGGCTTCGCAAAGTGCGGGCTGAAAGCAAACATCGTTAGCATATTGCCCCTTCTTATCCTGAGAGGAGAGCCAATATGGCGTGATATCTAAATTAGCAGAGCCTTGGGGCGCGCTGAATGGATGATAATAGGCATTGCCCATCTCGTTTTTGTGCCAGTTAACAAATTTACTGGCTTGCTTAAACGTTGCTCCTGCACGCTTGATTAGGTCAGCCTCAGGTATACCAATCTTGGACAAGGTACGTCGCATTGTAGGCCACGTGCCTTCACCAACCCCGATGGGATGAACGGTATCCGACTCAACGACAGTAACAGTCAGTTTATTACCGTCTTTATCGGGTTCACTGTGAGTGGCAGCAAGGAGGCCTGCAGTAAGCCAACCAGCAGTGCCGCCACCAACGATAATTATCCGATTAATCTGAGACATACAATAAAAGAGTAACCTAACCTTTTAGCCGTGTGCTGGTTCGTTTTCTATCAAACGTCCACGCCACTGCGCGCTTTGCTTAAACACCAGCCTATTCAATATAAGGGCAAGAGAAATACAGCAAACCAGAGTAACCAGCATCAAATGAATGTAATGCAGGCCGAAAGGTGCGTGCACGAAGCTAAAGTAAGCATACAGACCTACACCGAAAACAACGGCCGCTATTCCAGCGTTGGCATTTACATTATTAAATAACAAGCCAACGATAAATATGGACAGAATAGGCATACTTAACAAACCAAATAGCTGTTGAAGTAAATTGATTATGCTTTCTGCTTGCGCATAAACCGGGACCATGAGAAGCGATACTATGGTAAGCGCTGCCGTTACAAAGCCGCTCAAGCGGGCAACATTTGGCTTCTTCTGTATATAAGCTTCATGTATATCACAAACATATAATGCCGTGGCAGAATTGAGGTTACTGTTATAAGTGGTGAGTACCGCCGCAGCAAGAGCCGCTGCAAACACGCCAGATAACCAACTTGGTAACACGTCACCTACTAACGTGCCGTATGCAGCATCGTTAATATCTCCGTAAAGCTTATATGAAATGATGCCTGGAACTACGATGATGGTTGGTACTACGATAAAGCGAATGACTGCCGCTGCGTACACGCCTTTTTGTGCTTCCTTTAAATTAGGTGCAGCCATTGCACGCTGAGTAATAACCTGATTAGTGCTCCAGTAAAAGGTCTGGATAAACACCATACCCGTTAACAACGTGTGCCATGGAAGCGGGGAATCGTTATCGCCAATTAAGGTAAGGCGCTGAGCAGGTATGCCAGAGAAATCAAAATCGATGGCAAAAAGTGCTAAGACGACAACAACAATAGCCATAGTAAGAAGCAAAACGCCAGAATAGGTATCTGAAACTGCAACCGCGCGAAGACCACCAAAGATGGCGTAGAAAGCCCCAATCAATGCAAAGGCAGTGGCAACGTACATCAGTGGAATGTCTACATTGAACATATTAATCATGAACAATGAGCCTGTGTAGATAACCGCAGGCATAAAGATAAGACTGCTTCCTAGGAAAAAAAGAAGGCCTATTAGCGCGCGTATATGCTTGTTGTTATAGCGCATTTCCAGTAACTCAGTGGTTGTGGTGCACTGATAATGGTAATAGACGGGAAGAAATACTCTAGCCAGAATGATAAGGCCGGCAACCGCCGCAAATTCCCACCACGCAAGCAGCGCCATCTGGTTACCGTTCATCCCTACAAGTTGATCGGTACTTAAGTTCGTTAGTGTGATTGAGCCCGCGACGTAAATCCATGTTAGTCCGCCGCCAGCTAAAAAATATTCTTTGTTTTCGTTGGCTTTACTATGCCCATGACCGCGACACTTTAGGTAAGTAAGAAGTCCGATAAGTGCGGTAATGAAAATAAAAACGACAAGTTGGGTTAAGCTGCCTGACACGAAAAACTCCTCAGCAGAATAAAGACAAAAGGGGGCAACAGCGCCCCCTTGTTATACTAGTTGCTATTAAAAGCTAGCACGAACACCTACGGCGTAACGCGCACCGTCAGCAACTTGTTGAACGAAATGTTCTGACAAGCGACCACGACGTGTTAGCTCTTCATCGGTAATATTAATACCTTCAAAGAATACCGTTACTGACTCTGTTACATCGTAACTTACACTCATATCAACTTGGGTGTAAGTCTCGGTGAAACGAGGTTCAGTACCGCCTAACGTGCTTACAGCTTCTTGCATGAAGGTTTCACGATTGTTCAGTGCCACACGCGCTTGGAACGCATCTTTTTCGTAGAACAACGTTATGTTCTGTGAGTTACCTAAACCTGGCAGGCTAAATTCAGCATCTGAATTAACGATAGTAGCATTAGCTTGAATACCAAATCCGTTTTCAAGCGTGTGCAACCAAGCTAGCTCTAAACCTTCAACTTCAAGAGTATCGCCGTTACGAGGACGAAGTACACTAAATACATACTCGCCGCTATCTAGGAAAAGAGACTCATCAGCAACATCGCCCGCAATAAAGTCTTCTACTTCTTTGTTAAATGCTGCAGCTGAGAAATAGCTAGTGTCATCGTAGTACCATTCTAACGACACGTCCCAGCTGGTGGCTTTATATGGCTTCAGTTCAGTGTTACCCGCTTGTGCTTGTAAGTTACCTGGACGGCTTACAGTCACATTGAACACAGGGACTAAGTCATCCATCATTGGACGCGTTAGCGTTTCTGAGAATGCATATCGTAGGTATAAATCGTCTGTTAACTGTAACTTAACGTTTAAGTTAGGTAGCAGCGAAGAATAGCTATTTTTCTCATTAACTGGTGCGCCGACTTCTGTTTCATAAACCACATTAAGGTCAGACGGATCGTTAGGGATAGGCTGAAGATCTCTTACAATTTGACTTGTTCCATCAACTGAAGTGTCAGTCTCGCTGTAACGGAAGCCAAAGTTAACATCAAGTGGCATGTCTGAGATTTCGGTAGTGAAATAGAATTGAGCGTATGCACTTAGTACTTCTTCACTCACTACGAATGAGTCGTTACTTGGCTGCGGGTTGCCAATGTTTGTTGCGTCAATCGCTGCACGTACGTCATCAAATGATTCACCAGTCGCGTCGGCAATTTGCTGTACCGCTGCATCAGAGGTTGCGTAGTCAAAGAAGGCTTCAGGATCGTAAGTTAGCCACTGATTAGGCACACCGCCGAAGTAGTTTTGTGCGGTAAACACGGTTAACAGTTCGTCAGGAAGGTCGAATGTGTAACCACAGTAGATGTCACAGCCCGAAGCGAATAAACGTGTGTTTGATTTCTCACGGTCTTGGAAGTAAATACCAAAATCAGCTTTGTAGAATGCATTGTTTGAATCAGGTACCCACGAGAAGTCGGCACGGTATTCACTGATAGTATCTTCGGTGTCAAAACCATTGCGCTCATTATAGTGCATACGGCCTAGTGACGGGGTTTGTAATGCAGCGTCTCCACCTGCAACCGTTAGTGACGGAGTTGCACCTGTGAAATCTACGCTGTATTCGTTGTTATAACCCACAACGGTGAAGAAGTTATCACCGCCACTGCTGTCTTCGGCAGTAGAAGTTGAGATATCAATGTTTGCTGTTAGGTTATCGTTTACAAGCCATTCGAAGTTTGCACCAAAAGCTTGAATTTCAACGTCTCGACCATAACGGCGGCGAATAAAGTCGGTAGCACCACCTACACCATCTACCACAGTACTTGTTACACCAGACAAGCTGCCATTATCGGTAAAAGACATGTTATCTAAGTTGCTATCTGAGAACCAGTGACCAACACTGTGGGCGTCAGAATCAACTTCAAACTTAGAGTAAAGACCGTCTAAGGTCAGAGTCATATCATCATTCGGGGCGTATTGAACAACAAGATTACCTGACGTTCTTTCACGGTCTACCAAGTCAACAATTTGGTCAAAGTTCTGTGGAATATAAACACCGTTGAACTGAGCATTGTCAGCGTAATCAGGGTTATCTAACTCAGAGCGGTCAGTAAGGCTTACTCCTGGACGCCAGTAGCGAGTTTCTAACATATTCGTTTGAAGTTTACGCTGTTGGAATGACGCGGCAGCTAGAACACCTAATTTACCGTCCATAAAAGTATTCGTAATTAAGCCTGACATTTGCGGCGTTGTTTCTTCAGAAATGTCTTCATACATTCCTTTTACGCTAGCAACAGCCTTGAAACCGTCAAAAGCGAACGGACGGGCAGTTGTGATTTCAACTGTTGAGCCGATTCCGCCTTCTTGCATAGATGCAAGCGGGCTCTTATAAACTTTTGCACCACTGATAAGCTCAGCAGGAAGCGTATCGAAACTAAAAGCACGACCTTGGTTTTCAGTAGCAATTTGGCGGCCGTTAACAAGTACGGTGTTAAAATCTGGGCCAAAACCACGGACAGTAATAAATTGACCCTCACCACCAGAACGATCGATAGCAACACCCGTAATTCTTTGTAGTGATTCTGCTACGTTCTGGTCTGGAAATTTACCTAAGTCTTCAGCAGTAATACCATCATAAACAACATCAGATGCTTTTTTATCAAGCATTGATGCTTTCAGTGAGCTGGTAAAACCTTTAACTTCAATAACCTCTACTTCTTTATCAGTAGCAGTAGTGGCTTCCTGGGCCAGTGAAATCGGGGCGTGTAGGGCAGAGGCGATAGCAACACCTAAAAGTGAGCGTTTCGCAATAGGGCCTAACTGTGATGTGTTAATTTTATGTGTCACTGTGTTTTCTCCGTGAGTAGGCTACGTTTTAACGTACTTTGCACTTAAATTACGTTTTTAGTATGTGCGGATCAAGCGTATTAACAATACTTTTACACATTTAACGTTATATTTTCGTGATTATTATTTGTAACTTTATGAAAAATATAACATTTCTATTTTAAGGTAAAAGGTGAAACGTTTACCTTAAAATCAATACTAGCACAAAATGACAATGTAATTACAATGTTATAAAAAATTTTTTTGTATAAAAAAAGTGCGGTCTATAACCACACTTTATTAACATTCAGAAAAATAAGAGGAAATTAGCTACAGCGGATACGGTCGACTGCCGCTTTCCAGCCGTCATAGGCTTTATCGCGTTCTTGCTTGGTTAACCTTGGAGTGAAAACGCTATCACTCTTCCAGCAATGGGTTAAATCATCGATAGAATCGAAGATTCCTGCCTGTAATCCAGCGAGAAAAGCTGCACCTAATGCGGTCGTCTCTGTAATTTCTGGCCGTTCCACTTCAGCACCTAAAATGTCCGAAAGAAAGCCCATGACCCAGTCATTACGGGACATCCCGCCATCTACACGAATAGTGGTAGGGCGAGCGCCGTCGCTTTCCATTGCTTTTTGGAGATCTTTTGTTTGATAGCAAACAGACTGTAGGCCCGCTGCAACGATTTCGCTAATGCCCGTGTCGCGCGTCAAACCTAATATGGCGCCGCGGGCATCAGGATCCCAGTACGGCGCGCCTAATCCTGTAAATGCAGGTACTAAGAATACGCCATTATCTTGCCTCGCACGCTGTGCAAGTGCTTCTGATTCGGCAGCATCGTCAATTAGTTTTAAGCCATCGCGCAGCCATTGAACGGTAGCGCCAGCCATAAAAATACTACCTTCAAGCGCGTAAGTGGTCTTGCCATTAAGGCGGTATCCCACAGTAGTGAGCAGACGGTTTTTAGAATGGAGCGGGGCATCACCGGTGTTCAAAATCATAAAGCAACCAGTACCGTACGTGCTCTTTGCCATGCCTTTTTCAAAACAGGCTTGCCCTACTAATGCGGCTTGCTGATCCCCTGCTACCCCTTGAATAGGAATAGCCTTGCCAATGATGCCTTCATCTATTACGCCAAAATCATCCGCACAATCCATTACCTCCGGTAACATTGATTGTGGGATATTGAATTTTTTGAGTAATTTTTCATCCCAGCATTGGTTGTTGATATCAAACAACATAGTTCGCGAGGCGTTTGTCGCATCTGTTTTATGAGACTTACCGCCCGTTAAACGCCATATAAGGAAAGTGTCGACTGTTCCAAAAAGGAGTTCTCCTTTTTCTGCTTGTTCACGCGCACCTTCCACATTGTCTAGAATCCACGCCACTTTAGTTGCAGAAAAGTAGGGGTCTAAGAGAAGTCCAGTCGATTCAGTAATATGCGAAGTGAACTCTTCATCTTCACTTAACTCGCGACAAAGCTGCGCGGTGCGTCGGTCTTGCCAGACAATAGCTGGGTAAATGGCTTCGCCGGTGCTTTTGTTCCACACCAGCGTTGTCTCGCGCTGATTGGTTATGCCAATGGCTGCGATATCAGTTGGGGTTAACGAACATTTATTAAAAACTTCTTTCAGAGTAGAGATAACGCTTTCCCAAATTTCTTCTGGATTGTGTTCAACCCAGCCGTCTTTCGGGTATTTTTGAGAGAATTCCTGCTGTGCAATGGCTTCTATACTGCCCTTGGACGAAAAAATGATGCTGCGAGAGCTGGTTGTGCCTTGGTCTATGGCGAGAATATGTTGTCCCATAAGGTCACTCCTGAAGATAGTTTTTCGTAGAGTTTGCATCATTTACACGGGATTAACAATGCCATATTTTCGAAAACGAACATTGGCTTTTCGTTTTACTATGGGAACATTGAAGTTAAGCACGTATAATTAAGAATATTTTCTGTTTCAAAGGACTCGCGATGAATCAAACGCAAAGACACGAAAAAATTGTTGGGCTTATAAAGCTACATGGCTTTATGTCTATCGATGATTTGGTGAATGCGTGCGAGGTCACACCGCAAACGATTCGACGAGACCTAAACCAACTTGCGGAGAAAGGCGTTGTTAGCCGTTACCATGGTGGCGCAGGGCTAAATAGAAGTTGGGAAAATACGCCATATCAAGAGCGCAAAACACAAAACAGTGAAGTTAAAGAAAAAATTGCTGAGGCGGTTGCAGCTATGATCCCTGACGGTGCTTCATTATTTATAAACATTGGCACCACCACGGAGATGATTGCAACAAAGTTGCTCAACCACAAAAATCTCCACGTGGTTACCAACAACATTCACGTGGCCACTATTTTGTCAGCTAAAGAAGACTTCTCGGTGATTATCGCCGCTGGCGAAGTACGCTATCGCGACGGTGGCATTATTGGTGAGGCAACGTGCGACTTCATAAGCCAGTTCCGCATGGATTACGGTATCATCGGTATAAGTGGGATCAGTGCTGACGGTGCATTGCTAGATTTTGACTTCAGAGAGGTAAAGGTGTCACAAGCCATTTTGGAGCACACTCAACACGTCATTCTGGCTGCAGACTATAGTAAGTTCGAGCGTCGAGCGATGGTAGAGCAGGGGCATATTTCGCAAGTAGATTGCTTGGTTTGTGATAAAACGCCACCGCCTAGCATAAGTAAAATTATTAAAGAAAATAACATTACCTTTGTTAAGGCATGAGCACCTTTGCTTAGATTTTCTCAAGTTTTTAATTAGGCTCTTTACTCCTTTCCTCACATACAACGGCCTAATCGAATTAGGTGTTCACTAAACCCCGCTATACGCTACCTATTTTTATTAACCTCGTCGTTAAAGCTGCATGCGAATCTCTCTGCTTTCCCATTACGACGTTGCCTCTTAATTTTCTTTGATGTTCGAAAATGTTCGTTTTGTGTTGACATGTTTTCTTTTTGCTTGTCAAATAGACAGCAATATGAGAATACCCATATAAATACCAATAGAGGCAATGTATGAGTCAAAGCAATCAAACTGAAAAAACTGTCGACGTATTAGTTGTTGGCGGTGGTGTGAACGGCGTGGGCATAGCTCTAGATGCTGCGGGACGCGGTCTTTCAGTTGCTTTGTGCGAGAAAGGGGATTTAGCCGGTGCAACATCATCTTCCAGCAGTAAGCTTATTCATGGTGGCCTTAGGTATTTAGAGCATTACGAATTTCGGTTAGTGAAAGAAGCGTTAGCTGAGCGCGAAGTATTACTGAAAAAAGCGCCTCATATTATGTGGCCGCTGCGCTTTCGTTTACCTCATCAAAAACATTTGCGTCCAGCATGGATGATTCGAATTGGCTTGTTCCTTTATGACTCGCTTGCAAAGCGCAATATGTTGCCTCGCTCGCGCAAGCTTTCTACCACAAGCGAAAGTCCTCTAGTCAGCGATATATCTACCTGTTTTGAATATTCAGATGGTTGGGTAGACGACGCGCGCTTAGTAGTGCTAAACGCGTTGGCAGCACAAGATCAAGGCGCTGAAATTTACACAAGAACCGAGTGTATTAAAGCTGAGAAGCGAGAGAATTCATGGAAGGTAGAACTTAAAACGTACCAAGGTAAAACGTTTACAGTGAATGCTAAGGCTATCGTAAATGCAGCAGGCCCCTGGGCAGTTTCGTTCTTGGACCGCTTAGTTAATGTTAATAACCCTAACGCGATGCGAATGGTTAAGGGCAGTCACTTAATCGTACCTAAGCTTTACGACACCGAAGAAGCGTATATCCTCCAAAACAAGGATGGACGCATAGTATTCGTTATTCCTTACGAGGGTGACTTTTCACTTGTGGGTACCACTGACGAAGACTTTACCGGTAATCCGTCAGATGCTGCGATTTCAGATGAAGAGACAGATTATTTAATTGACGTAGTGAACAACTACTTCAAATCTAAGATCGCTCGAGAAGACATCGTTCATACGTATAGCGGCGTGCGTCCTCTTTTAGAAGAAAAAAATGCTTCTGCACAGGAGCTGACAAGGGACTACAAGGTAGAGCTGAAAGGTGAGCGTGGGAAACCCGTACTGTTAAACATTTTCGGGGGCAAGATTACTACCTACAGGAAGCTTGCTGAGCACGCGGTAGATAAGCTTGTCACTTGTTTCCCTAAAGCGAAAAAGGCCTGGACGAAAGAAGTACCGCTTCCCGGTGGTGCATTTGAAAATCAAGTATCGCTTGTTGCCCAGTTAACCGCTGAGTTTCCGTGGTTAGATAAAACGATTGCCGAGCGCTATGCGAGACAATATGGCCTGCTAAGCTACAAATTTCTTAAAGGTAAATGTTCTGTAGACGCTATGGGTGAGCATTTTGGTGCCGGCATGTATCAGGCTGAAGTCGATTATCTGATTGAGCGCGAATGGGCATGTAGCCTTGAAGACGTGATTTGGCGCAGAACCAAACATGGTTTGCGCTTGAATCAAGCTCAGCAAGATACGTTGTCGTCTTATATAATCACAAAAGTTTCTGGCCCAGTTGCAACTGAAGAGCAGGTGGAAGCTGCGCTGGCGAGCGCATAGGCTAGCGAGACTAAGAAAGTATTCACAATGGACAGGGATGATATGAACAAGATTTCTATTAAAGAAGTGGTACTTATTAGGCACGGTAAGCCCCTATCAGCGCATAACGACAAGGTTAACTCAGCACAATATGCACAATGGGTGCGTAACTACGACAAGTCTGTTCTTGACCCTGCGAGTCATCCAAAGCAAAAAGCTAATATCGACAATAGCTACATTGTGGTTAGCCCGTTATTGAGGGCTAAATTGTCTGCGGATTATTACGGGGCGAATCACATTGATGAAGAGCTATCTTATCTCAAAGAAATGGATATTCCTTACTACAAACTCCCGTTTACGTTGCGCAGTTGGCACTGGGTGGTATTAAGTCGCGCCCTTTGGTTTATGGGCTTTAAAGGCAAGTTTGAGAGCTTTAAAGAGGCAAAACAACGCGTTAATTTGGTTTCTCAGCACATCGAGAAACTCACTGAAAGCCATGAACGAGTGGTACTTTTTGGTCATGGCATGACCAACTACTTCACTCGAAAATCATTAGTAAAACGCGGATGGCAACTAAAGCAAAAAGACGGTGATTTTTGGGGTATTACAGTATTGCAGAAAGCGGTACCGTAACTCCTAGCCCACGGGTTTCTAATTAGACATCCTTTAGGTTTGTTAAGACCCTACTTCATTTTTCCTTCTAAATGTCGATAAAATAGAGCATTGCCAGACAAGCACTGACGACTTGCGCTAAGGCATGGGGAAAATAACAATGAATAAAACCAACAACCAAAAACCTGCCACATCAAATGTCTTTAAAGCGGCCATTGCTGCTATTTTTGCAATTACACTCGGCGTGACTATCAGCTTTCTTCATACTGATGAGCAAGACACCACAACAACCGCCTTCGCAATGAACCTTGAAACGTTTAAGCGTCACGTTGTTTCTTCGCATTGGCAGTGGCGAGTGCGACAACCTGCTACGATGGTCATGCTAATTCATTACAATGAGTCAGGCAAGGAGACTAACCGCACCCCAGTGCGTATGAATCATAATGGGTGGCCTACCGCTGAACTCTCTAGTGAAGGGTGCGAAAAAATTTGGACTTCTTTGGTTGCCACGCCACTGCGCGTAGACGGATTTAAAATTCACGCAGATTATTATGCTGAACTTGAAGACAATGAAAATAACTACTGGTGTCGCTATAGCTTAAGCAGCGGCGTGTATTTTGACTACTTTCCTGCTAGCGGCACGGTATCGGATTTAAACGATTGACCGAACTAAATAAATTACCGCACCTAATATAAGTCTATGCTTATGTAGGTATTTGTTCTATTTAGATAATTAGTCTACTTTTGAGTTATCGCCATGTCACTCATTGGCGCCTTAAGGTATTGTCGATTATAAGATAATACACGGCATTAACGAACCAAGTAGATATATGCTATCAAGGTTATTTTCTTCAAAAAGTAGCAAACCTAATGTCACGGTGGGCGTTTCGGTCTGTGCTTCCGAGCTTCATATTGTTGCTATCGAGCGCAGTGAAGGTGCTATTACCCTCAACGCTGTATCATCCATTCCTTTTGAAGAAAGCCAGCCTCTTAAACAGCAGCTATCTGCGGCGCTAGCCCCATATACTAAATTAACTTGTAATGTTTCTATCGTGCTGTCGCAGGAGATGTATCATCTCGTACAGGTAGATAAGCCGGATATGGCAGAAGAAGACATTACTACTGCGCTGCCTTGGACATTGGGGGAGTTAGTCCCTTATGAATCCAACAACATGGTTGTTGATTATGTTGATTACCCGGTAAAAAGTCGTACTGGGGGCCAAAAGATCGATGTATTTGCTGCCGAAAAAACCTCTCTAGCTGCCGTTGCGTCTAGCATGGCGAAAATGAAAGACAAACTGCTCACACATATTCATACCAAAGAAGTGTTAGCGACAGAGATGGTTCCCGATGACGATTATGCGCGTTTGCTCATCATTCAAGAACCCGACAGCGAACCCTTTTTGATGATAGTGCGTTCCCAAGCTATATGGCTGGCGCGTCGTCTTCGTGGGTTTGTGAATAAGGTCGATGAACAAACAGATTTGGCACAGCTAAGTGATACGTTGGGATTGGAAATCCAGCGCTCTATGGACTTTTACGAATCACAACTCAAGCAGCCGCCTTTAAAAGAAATCCTCTTTAAAACCCAGTTTGACTGCATGCCCGTTATTGAGCGGCTAAAACCTTTTCAGCCTGCGGCAATGAACGTATTTACGCCACAGCTTGAATTGGCCGATGTGGTTGAACCTGCTTGCCACTTTGCTTTAGCCAGTGCACTGGTTGCAACGAGAGAGGTGGCATGAAAAGAACAATAAACCTTTACCAGGACTCACTTAAACCGAAGAAGGAACGGTTGCCATTTTCAAGCGTACTTTGGCTTAATGGCGCCGCGTTAATAGTCATGTTGGTAGTGGTAACTGCGCTCAATTTTACATTAGGAGCGAAGCAGCAAAAGTTAAGTGAAAAAACTCGTGCCATTGGACAACTGAACAACGAGATAAAGACGCTGAGCGCGGCACTTGAGAGGAAAAGAGACACTCAGTCACTTCAGCAGCAACTTGAGCGAGTTAACGCCAAAATTGAAAATAGAAAGCGGCTGTTGGCTTATTTAGAGAGTGGTGAACTTTCGTTTGACGCAACCAAGTATGGAGAGGTTATGGATGATTTAGCTAACTTCCATAATCAAAACCTGTGGCTAACGAGCATTGATATCGATACCCAAACGATTCGGTTGACCGGCCAAACCGTGGCGCCATCCTCTATTCCCGTGTGGCTCAAAAACTTGCAAAACTCTCCGTTTTTTCAGGGCAAGTCATTTTCTTCTGTTCAGTTTGATGAAGTAGACGGCAGTGAAAACGTAAAGCAATTCTTAATTTCCACAAATTTTGAAGGAGAGACTGATGAATCAGTTCCAGCAGCTCTCTGAAAAATTCTCAGCTCTTGAAAGTAGAGAAAAGCAGCTAATTACGTGGGTGAGTTTCGGTCTCATCATCTACTTGTTTTTCTGGTTTGGCATATCGCCTGCTCTTGATGAATTGTCTGCAACTAACAAAGCGATAGTAAGAAAGGACAGTGAATATAAAGCGTTGAATATTCAAAAGGAAGCTATGCAAGAGGCGCTTACCATCGACTATACAAAACGTACACAGCTAGAGCTTGATAAAGCCAGACAGGACCTGCTCTCTATTGATGAGTCACTTCTTTCACTTAATGAAGGGTTCGTTGCTGCAGACCGAATGCCGGAACTGCTCATGACGCTTTTAAATGAAGAAGATAACGTGCGCTTGGTAAATTTTAAGGTTGAGCCCACAGAGCTGGTTCGTTTTGGTGATGGTGAGTCTCAAAGCACTCCATTTTACCGTCATAACATGCGCTTAATTATCCAAGGGAGCTACTTTGATTTACGTGGATATTTGGCGCGCTTGCAAGACGCACCTGAGAAGGTTGTTGTAACGGATTTTGCTTATAACGTTGAAACCTACCCAAGCGCGACATTAGCGTTGGGTCTGGCAACGGTAAGTAGTAACGCAACCTTTATATCGCTGTAAGGAGAGGGTGTGAAACGGTTCGTAGTTGTAATCACAAGTATCGTAGCAGCCAAGGTAGCATGCCTACCTGCAGTCGCGTCAGTCGACCCGACACGACCTGCAACTTCTGCAATATCTATTTCCAATAACGGCGATAGCGTAGAAGGAGAGTTAGCTCTTCAGTCTATCTTCAAACGCAGTACAGGTTACAGCGCCATTATATCGGGTAAGTCTTACCGAGTAGGCGACACAATTAACGAGTACACAATTTCTAAAATCAACCCTAAGAACGTGGTGATCACTGACGGACGTCAGCAGAAAATACTAAGAATGTATGCCTATGAAATTAAAAAATAGAGTTACTTTTAATGCATTGATTATGACTGCGGCGTTGGCGGTAGCGGGTTGCCAGACTTATGGTGTTGGCGAGGAAGTGAAACCCCATATTCGCGACGAATTAGCGCGTTCTAAAAATTCCACCACTAGCATACCTTCACTACCACCGCAGCTGAATCAAGAATTGTTAGCAGAGGTTGCCCGTTATCAAACGTTGCCTGCGCCAACATCACAGAAAATGTTTGCAGTTTCTGCTAACAATGTAGACGTGCGACCTTTCTTCGACGCGTTAGTTGAAGACACACCCTATAGTGTTGCCGTTCATCCCGCAGTCTCAGGGCAAATTAGTTTAACGCTCAAAGAAGTGGCGTTAGACGATGTATTAACCATTATCTCAAGAATGTATCCGCTGGACGTATTCTTAGAAGGGAAGGTCATTCAAGTAATGCCGTCTCAACTGAAAACAGAATCTATCCCGGTTAACTTTCTTATGATTAAGCGCTTCGGTGTATCTAACGTAAGTGTGATTGCCGGCGGGGTAAGTGAGCAAGATCAAAATAACGGTGGCAACAATGGTGGAATTAACGGGAATAATAATATTAGCGGAAACGCGCTCGGTGGTCAGGGTGGTTTTGGAGGCCAGGGCGGACTTGGCGGCAATAATATTCAACAGCTCAATGGTTCAAACATTCAGACTACCAGTGAAAACGATTTTTGGAGCGATTTAAAAGAGGCACTAAAAGTCCTGGTCTCTCCAACAGAAGGTCGTCAGGTTGTAGTTTCACCGCAAGCTGGCTTGGTCACAGTTCGAGCGCTGCCTAGCGAAATCGCAGTGGTGAAAGACTTTTTAAACCAAAGCCAAGAGAGCTTGCAGCGACAGGTAGTATTAGAGGCGCGCATTATTGAAGTCACACTAAACGATGGTTATCAGCAAGGCGTGCGCTGGGATCGCATTGCAAGCGGATTAACGGGAAGCGTCAATTTTGGCTTCAGTGGCGGCGCTATAGCGTCAAACTTTGCTGCAAATACTGCCGCAGGTATAGACCCTGCGATTAATGCAGTCAACGGAATTGGTAATTCAATCTCGACAGATATTGGCGGCGTTTCCACTTTGAGAATTTCCCGTGGTGACTTTGACGGCGTTATCAATATGCTGCAAACCCAAGGTGATGTGCAGATGTTGAGTAACCCCAGAGTGACCGTTACTAACAACCAGAAAGCCGTGATTAAAGTAGGCCAGGACGAATACTTTGTCACTGATGTGTCGACCAGTGAAGACCAAAGTGCCACACAAACTGAAAACGAGAACGATATCGAACTAACCCCGTTCTTCTCAGGTATTGCATTGGATGTTACTCCTCAAATTGATAGAAGTGGTTCGGTGATATTGCACGTTCACCCCTCAGTGACGGAAACCGCTGAGCAAACTAAAGTTATTCAGGTAGGCGATCAGCAAATCTTGCTGCCATTGGCACAAAGCAATATCCGAGAGTCAGATACGGTTATTCGCGCCCGCGATGGAGAAATTGTCGTGATTGGCGGCTTAATGGAAACCGTTACCAGCGAGCAGGAATCAAAAACGCCTCTGTTGGGTGACATTCCAATTATCGGCAACGCATTTAAGAACAAAGCTAAAACGCAAAGTAAGCGCGAGTTGGTTATCTTAATCCGCCCATCCGTAGTGCAGCCGGATACGTGGGAAAAGCAGCGCCTTCGCACTCAATCGCTACTTGATCAGTGGTATAGAAACTAATTATGTATCAGGGCTTTTTTCACTTCACAGATATGCCGTTTTCGCTTACGCCGAATACGGATTTCTTTTGCGCGCTTGCGCCACACAATGAAGCGTTGAAAGTCATTTTATCAGCATTGAGCATGTCGGAAGGCTTTATAAAAGTCACCGGCGAAGTGGGCACAGGCAAAACGCTGTTATGCCGTAAATTGATAAATCATCTTTCCGATAAATTTGTGGCGTGCTACCTACCCAACCCCTACCTTTCACCTGATGAATTACGCCAGGCATTTGCAAAAGAGTTAGGAATTAAAACAAGTGATGAGGGCGACAACCAAGGCTTGCACAGCGCAATAGAGACAAAGCTATTAGCCCTTAAAAAAGAAGGGCGACAAGCGGTATTGATTATTGACGAAGCCCAGTCGCTGAGTTGGGATGCTCTTGAAATGCTGCGCCTTTTTAGCAACCTAGAAACTGAAAAAAGTAAACTGCTGCAAATTGTCATGTTTGGTCAGCCTGAGCTCGACGACAACCTGGCAAACCCTAAAGTCAGACAAATACGCCAACGAATAAGTTTTTCTTACACTTTACGCACTATGACATCAGCCGAAGTCGATTACTACATTGGTCATAGATTAACCACCGCTGGTGGAGACGAGCAGCTGATACCTAGAGGCCTGCGTTCATTTATTGCATTAGTCACTAAAGGCACTCCCCGTTTAGTAAACATCGTTTGTCATAAGATGCTTTTGCGTGCTTATGGTCAGGGCAAGGCATCGACGACCTGGTCACATACCCTAAGCGCCGTTTTCGATACACATGACTGTAAACGCCGACTTATTCCAAGGCAGAGTCTTGTTATTTTGTCGCTTGCTGTGGTGGCAGTAGCAAGCGTACTGCATGTATACGGCGCAGGTGGCATATGAGTATTTTGAATGACACCTTGAAGTCACTGGATGAACGCAATAAAAGCGAAGACTTTGGTCTGCCACCAACTGTTGAAGTGAGTCAACGTCCATCGTGGCCAATAGCACTTACAGCCGTAGCTGTTTTGTTATTGGCTGTATGGTTGGGAGTGACGCTTCTATCCGGTACTACACATAGCGAAAAGAATGAAGGTGGGTTTAGCGCAGCGGCCGAATCAAGTACTGCCGCTTCGGTTGCTGCAGAAGCGGCGCCCGAACACGCTACTAGCAGTACGCCAGATATGAACAATCAATTAGAGGGAATGCAATCAGTGCCTCTATCTGAAAGCGATATAGCACTACAAAACAGTACTTCAGATGTTGCCGAGCTTGTGTATAACACGGTAGATGAATCTTTAGAGGATGATGAGGCTAAGTACAGAGAAAAGGTATCGAACACGGTATCTACAGGTAACACAGTTGACGACGCGAAGACGTTAAGTATCAATGGCCGCACTGTCGCCAGTACCACTGCAGAGTTAACGGCTGTAAAAGAAATAAAACCAGCAATCACCACGGCCGAAAAGCCAAAGCCCGCAAGCATAGTATCGAGGGACCCGGTGGTAGAAGTAGCACCTAAGTCACCTCAGCAGCAAAGTGCGGTGCATTTAGAAGCGGGTCTAAAAGCTTATAATTTTGGCATTTTCGACGAGGCTCAAAAAAGCTTCACGTTAGCTCTGGCAACCTACCCGCAAAATGATGAGGCGCGCAAGCAGCTGGCTGCGCTTTATTTTGGACAAAATAATAACTTACAGGCGCTGCAGGTACTGTCAGAGGGGATTGTGATTTCGCCTAGCGATTTAACATGGCGAGAGCTGATGGCCAAAATTTTGGTACAGGAAGGCCGTTTTGAAGAAGTGCTGAATTTAATGCCCGATAGCTTAGACGCTAAGGCCTTAGCGGAAGGGCGTGCCGACTATCTAATTTTAAAGGGCACCTCTGCCCAAACCATCAACAAACCACAGCAAGCGGTATCGGCATTTAGTGCTATGACATCGCTACAGCCAAACAATGCCAAGTGGTGGTTGGCGCTAGGGGTGAATTACGACGCATTAGCCGATGAGCGCTTGGCGATATCATCGTACTCAAGGGCGCTCACCATTGGTGGGCTTTCCTCTTCATCTGAACAATATGCAAGCACGCGTCTAACTGATTTACAGGAGCAGCCTTAATGCGACCTCGATTAAAGATGCGCCTTGGCGACTTACTCGTTCACGAAAATATCATCTCCAGTGAGCAGCTCGACAATGCATTGGCGGCCCAGCGAACGTCAGGACGTAAGCTTGGCGATACACTTATCGATTTGGGCTTTATAGGGGAGCCTCAGCTACTTCGCTTCTTAGCGCAGCAGCTAAACATTCCTTTCTTGGATATAACACAACGCCGCATTGACCCCGAGCAGGCTCAGCTTATTCCTGAAACCTATGCCCGTCGCTACCGAGCGCTGGTGTTAGAAGCCGATGACGATGAAGTGCTGCTGGGCATGAGCGACCCGACTGATTTGGGAGGTCTAGATCAACTTGGACCTTTAGTAGCCCCGCGAAATATCGAACTGGCCATTGTGCAAGAGAATCAGATGCTAGAGGCATTCGATTCTGTTTACCGCCGTACACAAGATATTGCGTCGTTTGCTGAAAAGCTAGGCGAAGAATATGCAGACGAGGCTGATTTTGAATTGTCAGCCCTCGATGACACGACTTCAGATGCTACCGTTGTTAAGTTACTTCACTCTATCTTTGAAGATGCCGTACAGGTTAGAGCCTCAGATATTCATATTGAGCCTGACGAAAAAATTCTGCGCATTCGCCAGCGTGTTGATGGGGTGCTGCAAGAAAATACGCTCAATCAAGTGAAAATAGCCTCAGCGTTAGTGTTACGACTCAAATTGATGTCTGGCTTGGATATATCTGAAAAGCGTATTCCTCAAGATGGGCGATTTAATATTAAAGTGAAGGGACACACTATAGATGTACGTGTGTCGACCATGCCGGTGGCCAACGGAGAAGCCGTTGTAATGCGTTTGTTAGATCAGTCTGCGGGTCTTTTAACGCTTGATCAAACCGGGATGCCAAATGCAATGGCGGATAAGTTCAGAGCTGCCATCCATCGCCCCCACGGCATGATCCTGGTAACGGGGCCTACCGGGTCCGGTAAAACCACAACCCTTTATGGAGCACTTAGCGAACTCAATAAGCCTGACCTTAAAATCATAACGGCTGAAGATCCTATTGAATATCGCTTACCACGCATTAACCAAGTTCAGGTTAATGCCAAAATCGGTCTGGATTTTGCCGCCATTCTTCGCACTACGTTACGTCAAGACCCCGACATTATTATGGTGGGGGAAATGCGCGACCAAGAAACCGTTGAAATAGGTCTTCGCGGAGCGTTAACCGGTCACTTGGTATTGAGCACGCTTCACACCAACGATTCAGTAACCAGTGCTATTCGCCTTATCGATATGGGCGCGGCGCCTTATTTGGTAGCGACTTCACTAAGAGGTGTACTTGCACAGCGTTTAGTTCGCAGGGTGTGTGAAAACTGTAAAGAACAAAAGCCTGCTACAGCTCAAGAGCAAGCTTGGGTTGGCTTCTTAAATCCTGAACTAGCCACTGAAACTTTCTACAAGGGGCGAGGGTGTAATAGCTGTAATCACACTGGATATAAAGGGCGAATTGGCGTTTTTGAATTTTTGGAAATGAATGAAGACATGATGGAAGCCTTGCGTGAAAACGATACACAGGGCTTTGTTGATGCTACCAAAGCAAATAAAGACTTCGTTCCCTTATCTCATATGGCACTGGACTACGCAGTTCAGGGTAAAACCTCGCTCGATGAAGTGTTTAAAGTGGCAGAGTTCGTGCCCGAAGTGGTGAATCACTAATGCCACAGTTCAAGTACGCAGGTAAATCGGCGCAAGGCGGGCCCCAAAAAGGCGTGATTGAAGCTGCTTCGGCACAAGCTGCAGCCCAGGCTTTGTTGTCGCAGAATATTGTGCCTCTTACCATTGTTGAATCAAAAAAACGCGGTGCAGAAAACGAAGGAAACGTCTTTGATATAACGCGCTTATTTCAACAAAAGGTAGGCTTGGATGAAATGATCATTTTCTCCCGCCAAATGTACTCACTACTTAAAGCCGGTATCCCCATTATTCGCGCTATTAAAGGCTTAAGTGAAAATGCATCGCATAAACGCTTTCAAGAAATTTTGAAAGATATTGCAGATCAGTTAGAGCAGGGACGAAGCTTGTCTTCTTCCATGGCTAAATACGAAAAGGTGTTTACCCGACTTACTATATCCGTGGTGGTGGTGGGTGAAAACACCGGTAAGTTAGACGACGTATTCCTACAGCTCGCCCTCTATTTTGAACGGGAGCAAGAAACCCGCAAGCGCATTAAATCGGCGCTGCGCTATCCCACCTTTGTGTTAATCGCGCTGGCAATAGCCATGTTCATTTTGAATTTATTTGTGGTGCCTGTGTTCACCCAAATGTTCGAGCGTTTTGACACCGAGCTGCCAATTATGACTCGGGTATTAATTGGCACTTCCAATTTCTTTGTTAACTATTGGTGGCTATTACTGATCGTAATTATCGGCGGAATTATCTCTGCTAAACAATACGTTAATTCGACTAATGGACGACTCAAATGGGACAAATTTAAACTAAAGTTGCCTGTCGTGGGCAGTATTATTGAGCGATCATTACTCTCAAGATATAGCCGAAGCTTTTCAATGATCCTACGGGCTGGCGTGCCGCTCACTGCGGGGCTATCACTCACTGCCGATGCAGTTGATAACGCTCATATGCAGCAGCGTATTAAAGAAATGCGTCAAGGGATCGAGAAAGGTGAAAGTTTGCTTAGAGTTTCGAAAAATAGCGAACTGTTTTCTACACTTGTACTACAAATGATTGCGGTTGGTGAAGAGACGGGACGGTTAGAGCCGTTATTAGAAGAAAGTGCTGACTATTACGAACGTGAAGTTGATTTCGACTTGAAAAGTTTAACCGCCAAGATCGAACCTATTTTGATTGGTTTTGTTGCGGTTATGGTGTTGATTCTGGCGCTTGGCATATTTACGCCAATGTGGAACATGATGTCGGCGGTGAAAGGCGGCTGATTGAGCGCCTTTTTACTGGGGTACAGCGTGGTAAGCACCAAAACCGGGTTACTCAATTTTATTGTTATAGGCGTCTTGCTTGCAGTTGTTGGTACAACCTATGTGTTTTACGCAACACCTGTTATTGATGAAGCGGAAAAGGTTAATAAAGAAAACGCGGTTGCGCAGTTTCAGCGGATAGTAATGCTAGCCAGGGCGCAGTGGATAAAGTCAAAGCAGCATACTGTGATGATTTATGAAACTGAGTTCGACGCTGGTGGAAAGGTCAAGCATCACAAAGACGTGGCGGCAGAACTTTACATTAACGAAAAAGGCTGGCCCGAAGGCTTGGAAAAAGATCAGGGGAAAGCTTGTGAGTACATGCTTACCTTGGCCACGCTAAGAGAGTCTGAAGGGATGTCAGAGGTAACGGTAAGTGATCAATACACAAATGGTTACTTACAGTGCACGTTTTTTTTGGGCAAAGGCATTTGGTTTGAATATAACGCTGGAAGCGGCGTTGTAAGACAAAGAAGCAATTGATTAAGCGGCGGCACGGTTCGCCTTTATCGCCATCAAGGAGATGTTATGAACACCAAACAACAAGGCTTTACGCTAATTGAGCTGATAATTGTTGTAATAATCCTGGGGTTGCTTGCGGCCACCGCTTTACCTCGCTTTATTGATGTTACCGACGAAGCGCGTGAAGCAAGTGTTGAAGGTGTTGCTGGCGGCTTTGCAGCAGCAGTGGGACTTGTAAGAGCCCAATGGGAAGTAGAGGGGCGTCCAAGTGGCAATAATGGAAGTGCTAACGGTACTGTAGTTACCTACGATCAAACCCAAGTAGGGGTAGATGGCACCATTGGCTATCCTACAGGTAGCCCAACGGGGAATACGCTAATCTCTTCAGTCAATGGCACTGAATGTAAAAACGTCTTCGACCTAATTCTTCAGTCAGCCCCTACGAACACAACGTCAACCAGCGATACAGTTGTCGCTGATTTCAGATATGCCGTTCGTGAGGATGATTCAGGTGCAAACACGCTATGTGTGTACTACTTAGTTGAATCTATGGGCTTGCCTAACAGTTCTGCACCAGCTGACGGTACGCCAGACGGCGCAACGTTCGATGGTTTCACCTATAACCCAGCCACCGGCCAGGTTACTGTTTTTTAATTAATACCTAGGAAGTTTAATTATGCAAAAAGTATCAACACAAAAGGGTTTTACCCTAATCGAGTTAATCATTGTAATTGTTCTGCTGGGTATTCTAGCGGTAACTGCTGCTCCTAAGTTTTTGAATCTGCAAGACGATGCGCGTGACGCGACGCTTGAAGGAATTAAGGCCTCTCTTCAAACATCGGCCTCGGTTGTTAATGGTAAAGCTTTGATCAACGATGTTTTGGGTACCACAGACACACCGGTAACATTAGATGTTGGTACTGATAACGTGACTATTGTAAACGGATATCCAGAAGCGACTAATGCTAATATGGCTGCACTGCTTGATATCGATTCTGCAGATTTTGGTACGGCTGAAATAACTGCATCAAGTTCGGTTCTCGTATATGCAAAAGGGTTTAGCACCTACTCTACGACTGCTCCGTCTACTACTACTGCTCCTTGTTCAGTTGAGTACTTTAACTCCACAGGTGAAGGGATTCGACCTTCAATAGTAGTCAACTCTTGCGTTCAGTAATGTGAAGAAAAACGGTTTTACACTTGTAGAACTTATCATAACCATATTGGTTATTGGGGTGTTGGCGGTAACCGCCGCACCTCGTTTTCTTGGAGATGATACCGAAGAGGCTATAGCACTTCGCGATCAAGCCCTTCAAGTGGTGCGCAATATACAGCTGCGAGCAATGCAAAATTTTCAAGACACTAGCTGTGTGAAAATAACCGCGACAATTATAGCTCCTCCCGCGGGGCACGATTGCTCAAACTCCCTTTCTACAACCTTTGATGCCGATCAGGTAGTTAATGCATCAAGCACCGGTATTACCTTCCAAACTGCGGATGAGAACGGAGACAGTTTTTCTCAGATTCAGTTTGACGGGTTTGGCAGGCCACGAAACATTTCCTGCTTAACAGCCTGCACAATTCAAATAAACGCGTTTGCCGTTTGCTTGCAAAGTGAAGGGGCAGTTTATGCGTGCTAGGGTAGCACTGTCCCCGTATAGGAAATGCATGAAAGGCTTTACTCTGCTGGAGCTTGTGATTGGCATTGTGGTGTTTACTATAAGCTTAACCATTGTGCTCTCTCTTATTGTTCCGCAGGCCGAACAGACCGCAGAGCCTCTTCGGCAGGTCAAAGCAGCGAAATTAGGACAGTCGCTAATGAACGATATTTTAAGCCGTTCATATGACGAAAATAGCGATCGAAGCCCGCCGTTTGAAACCTGTAATGCCAAAGGGAATTGCTCAAGTACGTTGGGGCCTGAAGAGTCTAGTGAGGACGAATACGACGACGTAGATGATTACAATGGCTATTCAGTCAACGTCGAAAGCGGCAGTTATGCTGGTTACAGCTACGCTATAAAAGTAGAGTACGACAGTGACCTAAACGACACTACGGTTAATGACGGCCAAACCTTTAAACGCATCGACATTGCGGTTACAGCACCCAATGAACAGATTTATAACTTCAGCGCGTATAGAGGAAGTTATTGATGCAGAAAGTGCCCGCATTACGCCATCAAGGCTTTACGCTAATCGAACTCATATTAGTCATAACTATATTGGGCGTCATTAGCGTATCAGTCGCTCAGGTGATTTCTTTAAGTGCACAAATTTACACAACAGGCGCAGAACGAACTCGATTGGTTGCCGACGCGCGTTTCATTATTTTGCGTTTGGAAAAAGAGTTGAGAAATGTGGTTCCCAACTCCGTATCTTTTGATTCAAGCTTAGGCTGTCTTTCTTATTATCCAATTAAAGAAAGCGGTACGTATGTTGGTGATGCTTTTAATAATCCCCTGCACGTCGTCATATTTGACAGTCAGTTAAGTGAAGACGACGTCCTTGTTATCTATCCGACTAATCCGCAAAGCATCGACGACAATGGGCGGGTTATCGACGGCATTGCTAGTGCTGCAGATGCGCCTACTAGCCCGAATCAATTTGACCTAACACTGAATGCTCCTGTCACGCAGACCTCACCGGGTAAACGGTTTTTTGTGCCTGAATCGCAGGTGTCTGTATGTAGAACGACAACGGCGCAAGGAGAAAGGTTGGTCAGAACACAAAATGGAAGGTCTGGGATAATTGGTACAAACGTTGTTGCGTGGAGTGCCAATGTGGTCACCGCAGGCTTACGTCAAAATGGCTTAATAGAACTGCAAATGACGTTAGAAAGCAGCGATAGCGAGCAGTTAGCGGTTGTACACGAGGTTCATTTCCCCAATGTTCCATAGCCAAAAGCGTCAGCCAGTAACCTCTGTCAGACATCGACAATCAAAACAGTTGACGGCGAGTCCTGCTTCACAACGTGGCTCCACCACTATGGTTGCGATCATCATTAGTATAGTTTTGCTGGGGCTGGGAATAGCATTATCCAACCAAATCTCATCCAATATTAGGCAGCAATCAATTGAGTATTATGGCGCTCGCGCCTATTTGTCGGCACAAAGTGGGATGGAGGTTGCGGTTTCCAGATTGGTGAACGGTAATAACCCGGATTGCACTACAATTACACAGCCAGTAAATATCAACGCTGTGTACTTAGAAAACTGTTCTCTAACGCTTTCGTGCCAAGTTGAAATAAATGTCGTCGAGCCGGAGGTGGCTGCTGGCGAAATACGTGTTTATTCGTTGGCATCGGAATCACTATGCCGAGCGGGTCAGCTTGAAACGTCGAAGCGAGTGCTTGTTGAAGTAAGGCAGGAAGAATAATGCATTTTTGTATTCATATCATTCAGCGTTTATTACTAATAGCTTCAATCTTAGTACCGTTGAATGTGTATGCTGTGCCACAAATCGAAGGGCGCTTCATCGAGCTACAGAATACGTACAACAAAGCCGAGTGGACCACCATTAGCTTTTCACAAGTTTATGATGAGCCGCCAGCGGTATTTATGCTCTCTACCAATCAAGGCAGCAACCCTGCCATTGTCAAAATTCGTAACGTAACACGAACGGGATTCGAAGCACTGCCCTTAGAGCCATCGGGGGAAGACGGGCCGCACGTCACCATGGGGGCACACTACTTAGCTATTGCGTATGGTGTCCATGAGTTTCCCAATGGAGATTTCGTTGAAGTTGGTAAGATGCAGCTTGGTGCAGAGACGATTCAAGCATCGACGAACTCTCCTTGGTATGAGCCAAATGGGCCATTAAAGTTCGGTGAAGAAGATGCGAGGTACGCTCGGGTTTTGCTTGAAACTGATTTTGGTGAAAAGCCGGTTTTCTTTCACTCTATTCAAACGTTAAATAACCAAATTGACGTTAATGGAAAAAAGCCACCTAACGAGCATCTACTGCCTTTTCTTACCATTGCTGCGAAATACGAAGCGCCATCATATTTCATTGCGCTTGAGGCATCTGAAACAGACTATGCACCCGTTACACGTACTGAAACCGTTGCCTACATGGCAACAACCGAAGGGTTTGACCGCAGATTTTTTGATGACAATGGCGTAGAAGTTGTTTGGGAGGCTGGTTTTGCTGATGTACGAATTCAGGGGTGGGACGATGGATGTTTTCGCAATGACTTTAAAAATAGGTATGCGCAGACTCCCTTAGTAGCCGCCAGTAAAATAAGTCGAAACGGCGGTGATGGTGGTTGGCTTCGTAGCTGCGGCGTCAATAGAAATAGACTCGGGCTGCGGGTAGACGAGGATAGAAGCTTAGACTCGGAACGAAGCCATATAGAAGAAGACGCTAGTATTCTGGCGATGACGTCTGAATTTGTATTTAGTGGTGATGTCCCCAGTTGTGACGTTGTTTTTCCCGGTGCACTAGCGGCGTTCAATGGGGCACCTATTTCGCTAGTCGCTGGTAGCCGCATGATCGATGAAAATGATGGCGTGTTGTCAGCGCAACAGTTTATAACCGATGCGACGAGAGGCTCGTCTGATTATCCAAAATGCGGCCAGAATCCTGTCGACTGTACGGTAAACAACACCGACGCGCTTACCGCTTCACAAGTAAGAGCGATTCCAACCATTACCATTGACGATAGTGGGCCTGAGATTGCACAAGGGAATTTAGCTGGAGATTACTATTTCAATCGTCAACTGGTAACTATGGCGGCGGGTAGCTATAACGTGATTGCACCCACGCGAATTTATGTCTCTGATCCGGGCGATAACCTCGGTGGCGTTCCTACAAAATTCACCATGGTAAATGCAAACATTACTGTCGCCGAGGGGGCTTATCTCGCTATTTATGTCGATGGCGATGTGCTCATTGATGGTTCAAACCCGAATGCACTGGTTATTGCAAAAGGAGAAATCACCTTTGCTAATGTGTCTGACGGTACGTTAAAAGGGCGTTTCACCGCTGGCGGCGGAGTTGGGTCGCCCGCTACGTTGAGGGTGACGGCTAACGAAGTGCCAAACAATATTCCTGGCATCTGCGGTCGGGAAGTCATCGAAGTACTGAATCACTATCGTTTTGAACTGGCTGATAACAAAGGCAGCAGCTGTGCTGCGAAAGAAGTTACGCTAAAAGCCTGTGCTGACGTGAACTGTGATTTACTTTACTCGCAACCATCTACAGTCAATTTAGTCCCCGTGAATAGCGGTAACTACCGATGGTCACCAGACGATAGAGTTACATTCATAGGACAGACATCTCTGACCCTTGATAGCCTCAAAGGCGCAGATCCAGAACTTGCTACCTCCGGTGAAAGCCCATCTTCTCAGTTGCGCTGTTTCATTGCTGGGAAAGAAGTCAATTTAAGTAGTTGTAAAATACAGTACGAAGCTGACGGCTTGGTATTCAAAAATATTACTGACGATTCAGAAACCATCGTTACTCAGCTTTCTGGTAAACCTTCAGACGTTGGTTTCAACAGCAAAAATTATGTTATTGAAGCATGTGGTAACTCCGATACACTCAAAAACCAAATTGTTGACGTCGACCTTAATTATAATTGTTCTAGCTCCAGCAATTGTTCCAACAGCCTTAAGTTTGTGAACAACGGTAATGAGCACCAGTTAGGCTTAGCCCCGCGTACCTTCCCTATACAATTCGATGCTGAATCGCGAGCTGCTTTTACTATTCAATACCCCGATGCTGGAGAGCTTTCGTTAAGCGCAGATATAAAGGGGCGAAGCGGTATTTCGGGTTCGTCTAACACCTTCAAAGTGCGTCCTTTCGGCTTCGCCATGGATATTTTAAATGACGGCGAAACAAGCATTAATCCCAATGGCTATGCGGATAACGCAAATGGCTCGTTGTTGAAACTCACCGGTGAAGACTTTGTTGTAGGGCTGCGCACAGTGCAGTGGGTCGATGGTGAAGACAATAATGACGATGGAATACCAGATAACTTTACTGCATTGGCTAACAACAATACTGCTGAGCATTTTTCGGGGAGTGTGGCATTAACCCCTTTAACGTTGCTACCTAGCGGCGGCGCGACAGGAACGTTGAGTGTGCCTGGCGTTGTATTTAACGACGAAGGAAAAGTTAACGTTAAACTCAATTATGATGAAGTGGGTACAATTTCTGTTGCCGCACAAAGCATTTATTTGTCGGATACCACCGTACTTGGGCAGGTACAAAACGTCGGGCGTTTCGCCCCTTCCAATTTTGCACTAAGCGGAACGGTTGAAGCTGCCTGCGCGGTGAATGAGGCGTTTAATTACTTTGGTCAACCTATTAGCGAAGTGAGCTTTTCTCTTACCGCGCTAAATCACAAGGGAAGTCGAACCGTCAATTATTACGAAGGGTTCGATAAATTGATAAATATGAGCTTACAGGTAGAACACGGTTCAAACTTGCTGGATAGGCTTGAAAATGCAAACTCGATAAGCTGGCCGCAAAATGCCAATGCGGGACTAATTTCATTTTCGGATGCAGATATTGTGTTTAGCCGTCTTAGTGGTGCTGATTTAGATGGTGCTTACCTCAATGCGAATATTGCGCTGGTGGCAGATCCATCACAGATAGAGGGAGCGAGCTTTAACGGGGCGCCCTGTGTCGGCTCGTGTGTTGGCACGATTGGGGATTCACTAAACTTTGCCTACGGTCGCGCAACGCTTATCAATAATTACGGGGCAGCGGACGAACCCTTATTGCTGCCTCTACGCACTCAGTATTGGGATGGCAATAACTGGCGAATTAACGGCTACGATAGCTGTACCACCTACCAACACAGTGATATAACGGATGATTCGGGTGAGCTAATATCATCGGGTAACAACACGCTTGGCGAAGGTGCCTACAGAAATGGTGAAGGTATGCGTCTCTCATCACCTAACGGGGCAGGTAATTACCCAGTAACATATACACCCAGCCCATGGCTTTTGTGGGATTGGGACAACGATGGTGAAGCAGATAACTCGCCAAGTGCCACATTGACCTTCGGTGTGTATCGGGGGAACGACAATATTATTTATAAACGAGAGCAAATCGGTAACGAATAAATAGCGCAATTACAGGTAGTACCGCTTTTTCAAGAACGGCGATTTATCACGTCTGATATTGCGTTATCTATTGCTCAACCCAACACAAATCAATTTTGAACCTTCTCTTTTTTACGCGGTCATTATGTGGGTCTAACTCCGAAATTATTAAGAAACGCGTGTGTGGTATACCTCAGTGGGTAAAGCGCTAAAATTACAAAGCAAAAATGCAGTTATTTTGTCACTTAATTACAGCATTACTTGCCCAAAATTGCCCCCATTGTTAAAGTGTGCGAATAAATATCGACTTCACGTTAAAGCGTCGCCATCTCACCTTTGCAAATACGCGTTAACACAGAAACAGGAATACACTCTTCATGTTTAAAAAGCTTCGAGGCATGTTCTCTAACGATCTGTCCATCGACCTCGGAACAGCTAACACGCTGATTTATGTTAAAGACCAAGGCATAGTGCTAAACGAGCCTTCAGTAGTAGCTATTCGTCAAGAGCGCGCAGCAGGGCCTAAAAGTGTTGCAGCGGTGGGTGCAGAAGCTAAGCGAATGCTTGGCCGTACGCCAGGTAATATTCGTGCAATTCGTCCTATGAAAGACGGTGTAATTGCCGACTTTTATGTGACCGAGAAAATGCTTCAGCACTTTATTAAACAAGTGCACGACAACAATTTCTTGCGTCCTAGCCCGCGTGTATTGGTATGTGTTCCATGTGGTTCAACACAGGTAGAACGCCGCGCAATTAAAGAGTCAGCCCTAGGCGCTGGCGCTCGTGAAGTTTACCTTATCGATGAGCCAATGGCGGCTGCAATTGGTGCGGGTTTACCGGTATCTGAAGCAACCGGTTCAATGGTGGTCGATATCGGTGGTGGTACTACAGAAGTAGCTATTATCTCACTTAACGGTGTGGTTTATTCATCATCTGTTCGCATTGGTGGTGACAAGTTTGATGAAGCTATCATCAACTACATTCGTCGTAACTTCGGTTCATTAATAGGTGAAGCAACTGCTGAACGTATCAAGCATGAGATTGGTGCTGCCTACCCAGGCGAAGAAGTACGCGAAATTGAAGTACGCGGTCGCAACCTTGCGGAAGGTGTACCTCGCGGATTCACACTAAACTCAAACGAAATTCTTGAAGCACTGCAAGAGCCGTTAACCGGTATCGTGTCGGCGGTGATGGTGGCACTAGAGCAGTCTCCACCAGAGCTTGCTTCAGATATTTCTGAGCGCGGTATGGTACTTACCGGTGGTGGTGCGTTACTGAAAGACTTAGATAGATTGCTAATGGAAGAAACGGGCATCCCAGTTGTAATTGCTGATGATCCGCTTACTTGTGTAGCACGCGGCGGTGGTAAGGCATTCGATATGATTGACCTTCACGGTGGCGACCTGTTTAGCTACGAATAAACAGGAAAGGCAACCGTAAGGTTGCCTTATTTGTATCATGGATACTATTTTTACCCGCGGCCCTTCGTTAAATAACAGGCTTACACTGGCGCTTGTGCTGTCGGTGGTTCTGATATTTGTAGACCACAAGCTAGATGGCTTCAAATCCACGCGGGTGTACCTCAACTCATTTATGAGTCCGCTTCAGTACTTGGCAAATCTTCCTGGTTTAATGCTGAATGAAAGTGCGCAGCGCCTAACCTCTCAAGAACAACTGCTTGCCGAAAACCAAAAACTTAATAATCAACTGTTGCTGATGAGTGAAAAGCTCCAGCAGTTCGATGTCATTGCAAAAGAAAATGCGCAATTGAGAGAGTTGCTGCAGGCTCCTATTCGGGTTTCCTCTCGAAAAATGGTTGCTGAGCTAATGGCGGTGGATAAAAACCCATACAGTCAGCAGGTGGTAATCAATAAAGGGGCGATAGACGGCGTGTACTTGTCTCAGCCAGTTATTGATGACAAAGGCATAGTCGGTCAGGTAATGGAAGTTGGGTCTACAAACAGCCGCGTACTGCTTATTGCTGATGTTACCCACGCTATCCCTGTACGTTCTCTTCGAAACGATATCCGCTTTATTGCCACCGGAAGTGGTGCGATTAACGAACTATATCTAGAGCATGTTCCTCATAGTGTAGATATTCAAGAAGGTGACACGTTGATTTCGTCTGGTTTGGGAAAGGTTTTTCCTGAAGGCTATCCTGTAGCAACAGTGACCCAAGTTGTCCGAGATGAAAGCCGTCCGTTTGCTCGTGTAATCGCCACACCTCTAGCGAACTTAGACAGGCTCAGACACTTGTTGTTGCTATGGCACACGCCTGAGTCAGAGAATGAGTCTGATACTAACTCAACTGACGACACTGATAAGCCAGCTGTAAACGAGGAAGAGTCTTCAGATGCGTAAACGTAACCTCGTTATTTGGATAAGCCTGTTAATTGCGCTTGTACTGCAAATTGTTCCCCTGCCGACTCAGATTGATGTTTATCGCCCTGATTGGGTGCTTGTTGTATTAGCGTATTGGAGCATGGCGTTGCCTCACCGAGTGAACGTGGGCGTAGCATTCTTAACGGGTGTAGCCATGGATGTACTAGTCGGAACAACCTTGGGCATTCACAGTTTGGGTTTAAGTATTTGTGTGTATGTCTTGGCGGCAAATTACCAACGACTTCGAAATTATTCTGTATGGCAGCAGGCGATTATCATCGGCCTACTATCAGCGTTGTACCACTTACTCACATTTTGGGTGCAGCATTTGCTCACTGATATTTATTTTCAAGTCGATTATTTATGGCCGGTGATAACGTCAATGGTGTTGTGGCCGTGGGTGTTTTGGCTACTTAGACGTACTCGCAGACAGTTTTCAATTTCGTAACTCGAACACCTTCTCGATTAAACCAAAGGTAAGTCAATGACAAAATCGGTAGTGTTAGCGTCGGCCTCTCCACGACGCACCGCTTTGCTCAAGCAAATGAACATAGCCCATACAATACAACCTGCCGACATTGATGAGTCGCCACGCGAAAATGAAACGCCGATGGAACTTGTCGCAAGGTTAGCCACTGAAAAAGCGCAAGCGGTAAAAGCACATCTTGAGGATAAGCAGGCAATGACCGAAGACAAGGTTATTCTTGCCAGCGACACGCTGATATCGTTTGACGGACAAAGTGTTGGCAAGCCTGAAGATAAAGCAGACTCTAAGCGCATTCTTACCATGCTCTCTGGTAAAACTCACGAGGTACTGACAGCGATATGTGCCCTTAGTAACACTAAGCAACAGACCGAGGTCATTACCACATCTGTGACTTTTGCAGCATTGACGGATGAACAAATTGACGCATACTGGGAAACTGGAGAGCCTGCCGATAAAGCAGGGAGTTACGCTATTCAAGGTATAGGCGGTGAATTTGTGGTCTCTATTAACGGTAGTGCTAGCGCCGTTATAGGTCTGCCTCTTTATGAAACCCGTCAATTACTTAATGCATTTGGACTGAATGAATTTGGAGTAGTATCGTGAGTGCTGAACTGCTTATTAACGTTACCCCGTCAGAGTCGCGGGTGGCGCTTATTGAAAACGGAATACTGCAAGAAATTCACGTAGAACGCCATACCAAACGCGGTTTGGTGGGCAATATCTATCGCGGTAAAGTAAGTCGCGTATTACCGGGAATGCAGGCAGCATTTGTAGATATTGGCTTAGAAAAAGCCGCGTTCTTACACGCCTCTGACATTGTCATTCACAACGAAATTGCTGAAGAAGTCTCGGCAAGCCACATTCAAAAACAAGACATTCGCGAATTGGTGCGAGACGGCCAGGATATTGTGGTTCAGGTAGTAAAAGATCCTATCGGTACCAAAGGCGCACGCCTAACCACAGACATCACAATTCCCAGTCGCTATCTTGTGTTTATGCCTTCTGTTACCCACGTGGGCGTGTCTCAACGCATTGAAGAAGAAGTGGAAAGAGAGCGTTTAAAGTCGCTCGTACAAGAATTTTGTGATGAAAACGGCGGCTTTATTCTGCGAACCGCCGCAGAAGGCGTAGGCAAAAACGAACTGCAGTCCGACGCAGCATTTTTGCGAAGGCTGTGGGATAAAATTCAGTCTCGCATGAAAAAGCGTAAGTCAAACGTGCTTTATGAAGACTTGCCGCTTGCCCGACGAGTACTACGCGACTTCGTTGGCACAGAGTTAGACAGAATTCGTATCGACTCAAAACTATCATTTAATGAACTTCACCAGTTCACGAAAGAGTACGTGCCAGAAATGAACGGCAAACTCGAATACTACACCGGTGATAGACCCATTTTTGACTTATATGATGTGGAAAATGAAGCACAGCGTGCACTTGAGCGTCGTGTCGATTTAAAGTCCGGCGGCTACTTGATCATCGATCAGACAGAAGCCATGACGACTATTGATATTAATACGGGCGCCTTTGTTGGCCACCGCAACTTAGAAGAAACCATTTTTAACACCAACATTGAGGCGACGCAGGCGATTGCCCGTCAGTTAAGGTTGCGTAACTTAGGTGGTATGATCCTTATCGACTTCATCGATATGATTGAACCAGACCACAAACGACGTGTCTTACACTCATTAGAGGTGGCGACGAACAAGGACAGAGCCAAAATAAATATTCACGGTTTCACCGCGCTAGGGCTTATTGAAATGACCCGTAAGCGCACCCGTGAAAGCATTGAGCATATACTGTGCGGCGAATGTCCGGTGTGCAAAGGCCGTGGCACAGTAAAAACGATTGAAACCATTTGCTTTGAAATTATGCGTGAAATTGTACGGGTGAATCGCGCCTACGACGCAGACAAGTTTGTGGTTTACGCTTCACCAAAAGTGGCGGAAGCCTTAATGGGTGAAGAGTCTCACATGCTGGCAGAACTGGAAGTATTTGTGTCTAAACAGATCAAGGTTCAAACAGAAACATTGTACAATCAGGATAAGTACGACGTCGTTATGATGTAATGCATTAACGTATACAAAGGCAAAATGTGACAAATTTTTCGTCGGTAGCCGCTTATCTGCTTAAGAAGTTTTGGCTGCTACTTGCCGTATTGCTTGTACTTTTCGCGCTTGTTTTAAGCGCTGCACGCTATGCTCTGCCGCATATTGAGCACAACAAACATCTGTTGGAAAATTATATAAATGAGCAGTATGGCGTAAATCTAACCATTCAAAGTGTGCATGCTGTTTGGCAGCGCAATGGCCCCAGCATTGTGCTCAATTCGGTATCGCTGGCTAAAAATGACGCTTCACCAGTGGCTTTGGACATACGACAAATCTATGTCGAGCTAGACTTCTGGCAATCGCTGCGCCACCAATTGATCTCATCTACGCGCTTTGAACTGCGCGGTCTTAAGCTTGATATTGATGCTGATCGTCTCACAGGCGGTGGTAAGAACAATTTCCCCGTGGTGAATGCCCTTGAACGCCTGTTTCTAGAGCAGCTTCAAAGCTTCTCATTAGAAGATGGCGTAGTGTCAATTACGCATTTCAATGAAACCAACTCCTTCGATATTGAAAGCCTATCGTGGAACAATCATGAAGAACGGCACCAGGGTTTAGGCCAGCTAAAAGTTGTGGACTTAGCGGCTAACTCAGCGTCGTTCATTATCGACATAACGGGCACGCGAGAAGACTTTGAAGGTGTGTTTTACGCAAAGGCTGAAGAGCTCGACATTTCCCCTTGGGTAAGCAACCTCATTAAAACTAAGCGCCCGTTAGCTCAAAGCCGAGCAAATTTCGAAGTGTGGACTAATTTTTCCAACAGTGAAGTGACCAGTGTGCAAGCCGAGCTAAGTGAAAGCCTTCTACAATGGGGTAACGGCAGAGCGAAAACGGTAACGGGAATCAGTGGTGGTAGTCTTCAGGCTTTGCCTAATGCTCAGGGCAAGCAGAGCGGCTGGAATGTTAGGGTTGATCAACTGGTACTAAATTCAAGCAATGAAACCCTTACCACAGACTTAATTGGAAGCATAAGCGCAAACGGCGACGCGCTGATAAACACTGTCAAACCTGTGCAAATTAATCCTTTCTTATTGGTGTTGCCACTTTTTATGGATGATACCAGTGAAGAGGAAATAAGAGGCCTAAACCCCAAAGGTGAGTTGGCAACGCTACAAATCCAGTGGCACAACGGGGAGCCTTCTGTAGCCGCGAAAGTGTTAGATTTACAGTGGGACAAAACAGATAAGGTACCTGGTCTTTCGTCGTTAGATGCAGATTTTTTCTGGTATAAAAATAATGGCGCTATCTACTTAGAAAGTGCGGATAGCTTACTAAGTGCCAACGGCGTAATTAAGAAAGACGTTAAAATAAACCTGTTTAAATCCCAGCTTTACATTTATCCAGAGCAAGTAGATGGCGCAGAGAAACAGTGGGTAGTAAAAGGTAACGATATGCTATTAGATAGCGATGCTTTTACTCTTCACCCACAGTTTAAACTTAACACCGCTACGGGGTTTATGTCGCTGTATGTTGATGTCGAACCATTACCTTTAAACGAAGTAAGTAGTCTGTTTCCTGCCGCTTTAATGGGGGAAAATACCGATAATTACTTAACGCGTGCGTTTACCGGAGAGGGTGAAATAACAAACGCGCGAGTGTTATGGCACGGTAGAACTGGCGATTTCCCTTTTGAAGACAACTCTGGCATTTTCCAAGCTTATGTCGACATAGAGCAGGGCGATTTTCTTTTTGCGCCAGACTGGCCGGCGCTCAATAAGCTTGACCTCTCTTTGTACTTTGTAAACAGCGCATTGGTGATGGAAAGTCCTAGTGCGACGCTTGCCGGTATGAAAATCAGCGATATGTCGGCCGCTATTCCAAGCTTTAGTCCAGACGCGCGCCTGGCAATTTATGCCACAGGCACAGGCACAGGTGATGCGCTTACCGCACTGATGATGGACTCATCTCTTAAAAGCTCGTTAGGTAAAGTACTGAACGATGAAGTGCAAATTAGCGGGCCGTTATCAGCTGACATCAAACTCGATATTCCGTTTAAAGGCAAAGATGTGGTCGCCTCAGGAACGGCACACTTATCGGGTAACCCTGTTTATATATCAACTACCAACATGCTCTTTGATAAGGCATCGGGAGATGTGTCGTTTACTAATGGCGATATTAACGCGAGCGGGCTAAAAGCCCATTTCCTTACCCAACCTATAAGTCTGTCGTTATCGGGAAGGCAAAGTGAGACCTATGACCTTCATGTGGAATTAGGCGGGCGCTGGCACGTTCATCCTCTGGCTAATTATGTAAATACAGACCTGACCGACTACATTGACGGTGAAAGCGATTGGAAAACTAAGGTAGACCTTAAGCTTTCAAATAGCGGCTTTGAATACCTTGCTAATTTAAGCGCAGATTTAACGGCGACACAAAGCGTATTGCCTGCTCCTTTTGATACGCCAGCGGGCACGAGTTTACCGCTGCGTATTACCAGTAAAGGCGATGGCAAAGCATCGAATGTTGAAGCGACACTTGGTAACAATATTCGTTTCGACGGCGTGCTCCCTCACAAGGAAATGCAGTTTTCGCGTGCGCACCTAGCACTTGGGGAAAGCGATATTGCCAATATAGGTACGGGCTTTAGTATCAGTGCAAATTTAGCCCAGGCAGATGTCCAAGAATGGTTTACCACCATCAATATGTTGCTTTCCGGCAAAGGAAAAGATCACGGTAGCTATTCGCAAACAAGTCGTCAGTCGACAAATCAATCAGATGCGAACGAAGATAAGCGTGCGAACTTATTTGGTACGCCTTCGCGTATATTCGCAAAAGCCGATACGCTTAATTTTGCTGGTCATAGCATTAAGGATGCAGAGCTTAGTGCTACTGAGCGTAATAAGGATTGGATCTTAGACTTGGCGTCACCGCAAGCAAGAGCGACTATTCGCATCAATAGTGATTTAGACGAGCAAGGTATTGAAATAAATGCTGATTACTTATCTTTGGAAACACCTGTTGATACAGAGGCTGCAACCAAAGGTAGTGAGGGTGCTGATACTGCGTTAGCCGTTCAACGTGCTACGCCGGCTGAAAAGGGCGATTCGCCATACAATATTGACCCGAATACACTGCCGCCCATTTATTTTTATTGCCAGTCTTGTGGTGTGCACGGTATTGATTTTGGCGAAATTACCTTAGATATTGCCAAGGAAGATGATGGCCTGGCGATACGCCAGCTTTTAATAAAGTCAGATGAAACCAACGTTACCGCAACAGGGTATTGGAAGCATTTACGCGGTGAAATTCAAAGCGCGTTAACTGGTACATTAACCTCACCCGACGTTGGGCAAATGTTGAAAGAATACGGAGTTGAGTCAGGAATTAAAGACTCTAGTGCAAACGTCGCATTTGATATCAACTGGCCAAACTCGCCCATGAATTTTGGGTTTGAAAAGCTCAACGGCAACGTAGAATGGTCGCTGTCTGATGGCTACCTTACTGAGTTAAGTGACAAAGGTTCACGTATCTTCACCCTGTTCAGCTTGAACTCGCTAGTGCGGAAGCTAAGTCTCGATTTTCGAGATGTTTTTGCTAAAGGCTTCTTCTATGATGATATGGGCGGTACGTTAAGCATCGTTGATGGCAAAGCGTATACCGACGATACTGAAATTGACGGCGGCGCGGGTGAAATAGAAATCACTGGCTTTACCGACCTCAATACTGGTGGGTTAAATTACAACGTATCGTTCGCGCCAAACGTAACTGGGAATTTACCGTTTTTAGTCTATTTCTTGGCTACGCCGCCTACTGCATTGGCTGCCCTTGCCATTGACCAAGTGCTAACCTCTGCGAAAGTTATTTCGAATGTGAACTATCGTGTGACGGGCACCATAAAAGATCCTAAGTTCGACGAAGTTGAGCGCAACAGCAAAGACATAAGCTTGCCTGCGCAAAACGCGCCTGTACCGGCTAACCCGCAAGACAGGCCATTAACGGAAGATGACGTGCGCAGGCTTAAAATGGAGGTGATCGATGGTTAACTTAGTTGCATTACAAATGACATCTACGCCAAATGTAGAAGAGAATCTCGACACTGTTGCCAGCGAGTTGGCGTCTGCCAATCTTGAGAAAAACAGCGTAGTCGTACTTCCTGAATGTTTTGCCTATTTCGGCGGTAAAGACAAAGGTCAACTTGCAGTGGCCGAAACAAAGGGCGACGGCGTAATTCAGCGTCGTTTGTCAGCGCTTGCGGCAGAGCATCAGTGCTATCTGGTTTCTGGCACGTTTCCCGTAAAAACAAACAATCCGGAGAAATTTTCTGCGGCGTGTATGCTGTTTGGCCCAAATGGCGATTTGCTGGCAGATTACCGCAAAATTCACATGTTCGATGTTTCGGTAAACGACAGCACGGGCAGTTATCGTGAGTCGGCTTCAACCGAAGCGGGCAGCGAAGTGATTACCGTTCGAACGCCAATAGGCAACATTGGGCTTGCGGTGTGCTATGATGTTCGCTTTCCAGGGTTGTTTACTGCAATGGGTGATATCGATATCTTGGTATTACCTGCGGCCTTTACCCAACGCACCGGAGAAGCGCATTGGCATGCGTTATTGCAAGCCAGAGCCATCGAGAAACAGTGCTTTGTGGTAGCTGCAAACCAAAGTGGTGTGCATGCAAATGGTCGCGAGACCTATGGACACAGTATTGTATTGTCTCCATGGGGTGAAACCCTTGCCGAACGTAAAACTGAAAGAGGGTTGGTGTCGGCAAAAGTAGATATTTCAGAAAGAGAAACCATCAAACAGAATATGCCGGTTGCCGAACATAACCGATTCAGGAGTCACTTTGTCTAAATCTGTTGAGCGTCATTTATTATCTGACTCAGGGCTAGATATCACCAAGCTAGAGCGAGCTTTAGCCACTATTCATCGTCACGATACCGACTATGCTGATTTATATTTTCAGTCAAGCCAGCACGAAAGCTGGGTGTTAGAAGACGGAATTATCAAAGAAGGCAGCTACAATATAGAGCGCGGCGTAGGTGTGCGTGCTATTAGCGGTGAAAAAACGGGTTTCGCTTACTCAGATGAAATTAGCGAAGAAGCGCTGACCAAAGCCTGTAAAGCTGCACGTGGCATAGCACCAAGTGGCGGCACACAGCAAGTTGCGGCATTGGGGCAAAAGCCAGTGCTAGCGCGATACAGCGAAAATAACCCAATTCTTGCGATGAAAGACGCTGAGAAAATATCGTTGTTAAAAGCCGTAGATGCTTATATTCGCAAACAAGAGCCGTCTGCCAATCAGGTGGTGGTGAGTTTAAGCGGCGTATATGAAGAGATTTTAGTAGCTGGTAGCGACGGTACGTTGGCTACCGACATTCGCCCGCTGGTGCGTTTAAACTGTTCGGTATTGCTAGAACAAGGCGATAGACGTGAGCGTGGTTCAGCGGGGGCCGGTGGTCGTTATGCTTACTCGTTCTTTAAGCAAGACGAGAATGGTAAACCATATTATGAAACATTGGCAGAAGATGCCCTTCACATGGCGCGGGTTAATATGCAGTCCGTGGCATCGCCGGCAGGCGCTATGCCTGTAGTATTAGGTAACGGCTGGCCTGGTGTATTACTTCATGAAGCAGTAGGGCACGGCCTTGAAGGCGACTTTAACCGTAAGGGTGCATCAACATTTAGTGGCCGTATTGGTCAGCGCGTTGCTGCAAAAGGCGTGACGGTTGTTGACGATGGCACGTTAAACGACCGTCGTGGCTCATTGTCGGTAGACGATGAAGGCACACCAACAGCGCACAACGTGCTTATTGAAGATGGTATCTTGAAAGGCTATATGCAGGATAAACATAACGCCAAGCTTATGGGCGTTGCGCCTACCGGTAACGGTCGTCGTGAATCCTATGCACACTTGCCTATGCCCCGCATGACGAATACTTATATGTTGGAAGGCCAACACGATCCGCAGGAAATTATCGCGTCTATCGACAAAGGTATTTATGCGCCGAACTTCGCTGGCGGACAGGTAGACATTACGTCTGGTAAATTCGTGTTTTCAAGCGCTGAAGCGTATTTAATTGAAAATGGTAAAATTACCGCGCCAGTAAAAGGGGCAACCTTAATTGGTAACGGTCCAGAGGTTATGCAAAAAATCTCAATGATTGGTAACGACACAGCCCTAGATAAGGGCGTGGGCGTATGTGGTAAAGACGGTCAAAGCGTGCCAGTGGGTGTAGGTCAGCCTACGCTTAAAATTGACGAGTTGACGGTGGGTGGTACGGCTTAATTCAGCCTAAATCATCACACGAAAATTTCACACAAAAACTAAGAAAAGGTTGGGCTTCGGCACCAACCTTTTTTTTGTAAGCGGACTGGTATTAGTCGTGGCTAACTTTCAAATCCTTTTTCATTCAACCACTTAATGGCATCTTCCTCGTTGGTAAAAATACCTAGCTCAAGGCCTGCATTGTCGTAAATTCTCTGAAATTGCGCTCTTACAATAGGCTGCACTGTGGTGTCGCCGATAACCAACGCACCAAGCGCCATTCCGTGTTGCGCACGCCACTCAACCGAACGTTGAAGTTCTTTTTCGCCGGCTTTAGTAAGAAGGGCTGAACCATGCAAAAAACCTAAAAATGCCCAGTGATTCCCACCAAAGCTGTTAATCACATCCATCATATCCCGCGCATAGCGCTCTATGGCTGAGTCATCGGCAATACCTTCAGCCGACACGCCAACAATGTTACCAAGTACAGCAATTTGATACTGACCGTACTTGCTTTTCAGTGTTGCGTTAGGGTTAGAAAATATTTTCACACTATCTCCCCTTGGCTGGTGAAGGATACTCTGATGTAGATATTAGTGTAATTATAGACCATTAATCTTCGTGAATAACGTCTTTCAAATATTGAAATAACTCTCTGAACGCCTTAGGTGGCGCATTCTTTTCACGCTCTTTCTTAATTTGGCGGTGAAATTGGCGCAGCTTTTGGCGGTCAAGTTCGGGGTGCGCTTCAATCAGCTTTTGTATAGCGGGGTCGCCCTGTTCAATTACGGCTTCACGGGCTTTTTCTAGTGCATGAAAGGCCGCATTGCTCGCCTGATGCTGATGTGTAATTTTAGCCAGCGCCTCTTCAATAGGGGCGGTATCTCTTTGACGTAAAGCTTTGCCGATAAACTGAAGCTGACGGCGGTAACCGTCTTTTTTCTTATTCACTTTGCGGGCAATAGCTACGGCGTCCGCAAGCTCTTCATCCATTGGAATCGTCGCTATGTGAGCATCGGTCAGGTTAACCAACGTTTCACCTAGCTTGTGAAGTTCTTTAGCTTGACGCTTCAGCTCAGTTTTACTGATTAATTCTTCTTCTTCGAACTCATCTGCTTGCGCATCTTCGAAGTAAGGATCTTCAGGAGAATTGTATTTCTGATCACTCATTTCAAACTCATTAGTGTTACACTTTAGCTAAATTGTAACTATCACAGTCGAATTAAGACAGCGAAACTTACTATGCAAATTGAGCAGCAGTTAGCCGACATTCAAAATGTCGTAGATGATGTACTGAAATTAGCCCTTTCTAAAGGCGCAACACAAGCCGAAGCCAGCATGTCTAAAGTGCAGGGCATCGCCGTATCTTCACGTATGCAAGAAGTTGAAAACGTTGAATTTACCAACGACGGCGGCTTAGGTATCAGCGTATATGTAGGCAAGCGAAAGGGGAGTGCGTCTACCGCGGATCTGAGCAAGGCGGCGCTAACACTCGCGGTAGAAAAAGCCGTAGATATTGCTCGCTATACCAGTGAAGATCCTTGTACAGGTTTGGCCGATGCCGACCTTATCGCCACAGAATTTCCTGATTTAGACCTGTATCACCCTGAAGAATTAGATACTGAAAGGGCCATTAAAACTGCTATTGAAGCCGAAACGGCGGCAATGAATTACGACTCGCGCATTACAAATTCAGATGGCGCGTCGTATAACGCAAATCTAGGTATGCGCGTTTACGGCAACACGCACGGTATCAATGCAGGTTATCCTAGCAGCCGTTATTCACTAAGCTGTATGGTTATTGGCGCACAAGATAACGATATGCAGCGCGATTACGCTTACACAGTAAGTCGTAAAGCGTCTTTGCTGCAATCAGCAAGTGCAGTGGGTATTGATGCCGCTAAAGCTACTGTAGACCGTTTGGGGGCTCGTAAAATCAACACGGCAAACGTGCCTGTGCTTTTACACCGTGACATTGCATCTAGCTTATTTGGCCATTACGTTGGAGCTATCAGCGGCGGCAGCCTTTACCGTCGCTCTAGCTTCTTGCTAGATAGCTTGGGTAAACAAGTTTTCCCAGAATGGCTTAATATTGAAGAGCGTCCGTTTATTAAAGGCGGTCTGGCAAGCTCAAGCTTCGATAACGAAGGTGTGGCATGTTCTGACATGACCATTGTCGATGCGGGTAAATTGGCTACATATCTTTATACCACTTACTCGTCGCGTAAACTAAACACCCGCTCGAATGGCCACGCCGGTGGTATTCATAACTGGCTAGTAGGTGATACGGGTCACAGCGACGCCGACCTGCTTAAAGAAATGGGCACAGGTTTGTTCGTAACCGAACTGATGGGGCAGGGCGTTAACGGTGTGACGGGCGATTACTCGCGCGGCGCAGCGGGATACTGGGTTGAAAATGGCATCATCCAATACCCAGTTCACGAGGTAACTATTGCTGGCAATCTGAAAGATATGTTTAAAGGCATTGTGGCAATTGGCGCTGAAAAAGATGTGCGCGGCAGTGTACAGACCGGTTCTGTGCTTATTGACCAAATGAAGATAGCAGGCAGCTAGTTTACGCTTTCTCGAAACGCTGAAGGAGACAGCCCGGTGGACTTCTTAAAGCGTTTCGAGAACGTAAATACATTTGCGTAGCCTACATAACTGGCGATATAAGATACGGGCCACTGCGTGCTTAGTAATAAGCTTTTGGCTCGTGTCATACGCAAATGGATAACGTGCTGTTTGGGGCTTCTCCCAAATACTTGTAAGCACAGCCTGTGAAGGTGAGGGGCAGAGTAATGCGCTTTCTCACTTAAGCTTTCCATATCCCAATCAAACTGAAGCTGTTTTTCAACCGCAGAAAAGAGGCTGTGTAGTCTGCTTACTTGGCGTCGTTCTTTCTCATCGTGAGTATGTACGTCACTCAAAGGCGCATCAATAATACGGTACAGGTAGCGAGACACAACTTGCATCGCCGAATTTCGATTCTCGACGTCACGCTCTAAATACAAAAGTTCCATTGCATGATGCAGGCCTTCCAGCATGGCATTATCCACAATCACCGCACCTCGCTTGTTAAATGATGTCCAGCGTTCGGAGTCTCCCAGGTTGACCCAAATAATATCCCATTGCTCACTGACTATTGTGACTTCGAAACTTTGTCCAGCGGGTAAAATAATTAGCTGTCCTTCATCTAACTGCATCTCGCCTGACGGGACACGAAACTTTCCCTGTCCATGAATGCTGTAAAACAAGGTATGGTTAGGAGGCGAAACGCGACCTACCGTATAGTCACCTGATAAGTTAGAGCATCCTGCTAGTTCAATCTCCAGATCGCTGATTTCAGGCGCGTTACTACTATCAATAAAGCGTTCAAAGCACTTAGGGCCTATGTCTACAATGTCTCTAAAGCTAAGTTGCATAAATGTGAAATGATAGTTTTGGATAAATATATGAAAGATTAGAGCATAAAGGATTTAATGAAAGTTAGCTATATTGCGCTTAACGAAAAAGTAAAGGATATGACATGCTTAATGTTGCGCAAGTAGTGGCTCAAAACGATTGGCAAAACCCAGTTGTATTTCAGAGAAATCGCATCAATGCCCACAGTCCACATCACGGATATAAAACGCTAAAAGACGCATTGCAAAATACCAATGCGCAAAAGCGTAGTTTAAACGGTCAGTGGGATTTCCGTTTATTTGAAGCTCCAGCAAACGTACCTGAAAGTCTGCTTTCTAAAACATTAAGTGATGACGAGTCTGCTAATTGGCAGCCTATTGCAGTGCCTTCTAACTGGCAGCTGCAAGGTCACGACAAACCGATTTACTGTAACGTTAAATATCCCTTCGCGGTGAACCCTCCAGTGGTACCCAGCGAGAATCCAACGGGTTGCTACCGAACAACGTTCAACGTTACCAAGGATGAGTTAAAACAGCGCAATCATATCGTCTTTGAAGGGGTAAATAGCGCGTTTCACTTGTGGTGCAACGGCGAGTACGTAGGCTATTCCCAAGACAGTCGACTACCGGCTGAATTCGATTTGTCCGGCTACTTGGTTGAAGGTGAGAACCGACTAGCGGTAATGGTGATCCGATGGTCAGACGGCAGCTACTTAGAAGATCAGGACATGTGGTGGCTTAGCGGTATCTTCCGCGACGTAAATCTAGTCACCAAACCTCAGCATCACATTCATGACGTGTTTGTTACGCCAAGCCTTGACGCATGCTATCGCGACGCAACAGTAACCGTACGTACCGCCATCAATGCGCCTTCTACCTACAAAGTGGGTATTCAGCTTTTTGATGGCGATAACGCTGTCACCGAGCCAGTCATTACCGGCACTAACAATAAACGTATTGATGAAAAGGGCGGTTGGGATGATGTAGTTTTTCAAACGCTTCATGTGAATGAACCTAAACACTGGACTGCTGAAACACCGAATCTGTACCGCATCGTAGTCACACTTATTGATGAGAATGGCAACGCCGTTGATGTTGAGGCCTATAACGTTGGCTTTAGAAACATTGAAATGAAAAACGGCCAGTTCTTGGTAAATGGTAAAGCCGTGCTAATTCGTGGGGTTAACCGTCACGAACACCATCAAACGAAAGGGCATGCAATCAATGAAGATGACATGCTAGAAGACATTAAGTTGTTAAAGCAAAACAACTTCAATGCTGTGCGTACCGCTCATTATCCAAATCACCCTCGTTGGTATGAGCTTTGTGATGAATACGGGCTTTATGTGGTAGATGAAGCCAACATCGAAACCCACGGTATGTTCCCGATGGGAAGGCTTTCTCGCGACCCGCTATGGGCCGGCGCCTACATGGCGCGCTTCACGCAAATGGTCGAGCGAGACAAAAACCACCCCAGCATTATTATTTGGTCGTTAGGGAATGAATCTGGTCACGGCCCTACCCACGATGCAATGTATGGCTGGGCAAAGTCATTTGACCCCTCGCGCCCTGTACAGTACGAAGGCGGCGGCTCTGATACTACGGCTACCGACATTATTGCGCCAATGTACGCACGGGTTGATACCGACATTAAGGACGACGCCGTCCCTAAGTGGGCCATTAAAAAATGGTTGTCGATGCCGGGGGAAAACCGCCCCGTTATTCTATGCGAATATGCGCATGCTATGGGTAATAGCTTGGGTAGCTTTGATGAATACTGGAAAGCGTTTAAGGCTTATCCTCGCCTTCAAGGTGGCTTTATTTGGGACTGGGTTGATCAAGGATTAGTAAAACACACTAATAGCGGCGAAGCTTACTGGGCTTACGGCGGCGACTTCGGCGATACTGAAAACGACAGGCAATTCTGTATCAATGGTCTGTTATTTCCAGACAGAACGCCACACCCGCACTTGTTTGAAGCTAAATTTTGTCAGCAGCACTTAAGCTTTTCGTTGGCTGAGAAAGACAACAAGTTTGAGCTTACCGTAAGCAGCGATTACCTATTTAGACGTACAGACAATGAGTTGTTACGTTGGCAATTGCTAGAAAACGGAAAACCGATTGCTGAGGCAAAGGGCGAATGTGAAATCGACATTGCCCCGCAACAATCACAAACGCTCAGTCTTAGCTCAGATATTACATTCAAAGCGGGTGCCGACTATCACTTAAATATTGACGTAGTATTAGCAAAAGATAGCCCGTGGGCTAATGCAGGGCATGTCATGGACACCGCCCAGTTAGCGCTAGTCAACAAGCGTGGAATTGTGTCGTTTTCTCTTAATGATAACGACATAACAAGCGGCACTAGTGAGCTATCAATTGAAGCTCAGGATGGGATGTTGCTGGTACATGCGCTAAACAACGTATTTAGTTTTAGTAGTGAAAGCGGGCTATTAACCTCGTGGCTTCAAGGCGCGGAGGAAATACTTAGCGCGCCGCTAGAAGATAACTTCTTTAGAGCGCCGCTAGACAACGACATCGGGGTAAGCGAAGTTGATAATCCCGACCCGAATGCGTGGGAGTCACGCTGGCGTCGTGCTGGAATTGGCAAGTGGACACGCACTTGCACGGGCGTAAACGTTGAGCAGGGCGCGCAAGACGTGCGTATAACATCGTTATTTGAATATCACCATTCAGAAAAGCTGGTAGCGGCAACCAAGTGGCTTTACACCATAAATGCACAGGCTAAGCTATCGGTAGATGTTGAAGTACTTTTGGATGATGGTTTACCGCCTATGCCGCGTATTGGTATGCAAACGGCGGTACCTGTAGCGCATGAGCCAACGTCGATTACCTGGCAAGGTTTAGGGCCGTTTGAGAACTATCCTGACAGAAAAGCGGCGGCGCGATACGGTCACTACACCTTACCTATAGAAGAGATGCAAACGCGCTACATATTCCCAACGGATAACGGCTTGCGTTGTGGCTGTACACAACTTGAAGTTAGCAGCTTAAAAGCAAATGGACAGTTCTATTTTAACGTGAGCGAGTACGGTCAATCCCAGCTAGATGAGGCAAAACACACCTGTGATTTGACACCTCAAGATTGCGTGTTTGTGTACATTGATCATGCTCACATGGGCGTAGGCGGCGATGACTCTTGGAGCCCAAGCACGCACAAAGCGTTCTTGTTGGAAGAGAAGCGTTACCGTTATTCAGTTTGCTTTAGCGCCGCTGACAGTTAATCCTCAATGTTAAGTCGGTCATTTAGCACTCGATATCTCCAGTGATAGTTCGCGGCATAGCTTTGTTATGCCGTCATAGGGATAAAGTGTTTACATATAAAAAAAGCCGCTACACAGTAGCGGCTTTTTATTAATTCAAAACTCGTTCAGGCAACGCCTTAGCCGTCAACCTGACCGCAGAAACGGTAACCTTCACCGTGGATGGTTACAATCAACTCTTCATCTGTTGGATCTGATTCAAAGTGCTTACGAATACGGCGAATCGTTACGTCAACCGTACGGTCATTCGGACGAAGTTCACGCCCTGTCATTTCCATAATTAGCTGCTCACGGGTAAGAATTTTACCTGGGTTGCTTAGGAAAAGGTGAAGTGCACGGAATTCACTACGTGGTAGACGGAACTCTTTACCGTTTGGAGAAATCAATGAACGGCTATCACCGTCAAGCGTCCAACCGTTAAAGCTTACACGGCTTGGTAAATCGTCATCTTCTGAAGAGTTTGTAGTACGAGACAGTAAGTTGCGTGCGCGAATGGTCAATTCACGAGGGTTAAATGGCTTAGTCAGATAATCATCTGCACCAATTTCAAGACCTAGAATACGGTCAACGTCATTATCACGACCCGTTAAGAAAATAAGGCCAACGTTTTTACGATCACGTACTTCACGTGCCAAAATAAGGCCGTTTTTACCCGGTAGGTTAATATCCATGATAACCAAATTGATAGCGTGATTCTCGAAGAAATCATGCATTTGATCACCGTTTTCGGCCTCAAACACATTATACCCTTCCGCTTCAAATAAACTCTTAAGCGTGGTACGGGTTACCACCTCATCTTCAACAATTAACACATTTGGCGTCTGCATGGTGTTCTACACTCTTTCTAAAATACGATTTAAGCAACTAACTGGTTAAATTTTAATATTCATATACTTGATTGCAAGCAACTTGTGAATATTCTTACTGTTTAGGTATTGGGGTTAGCCAATAAAATTCAAGAAAAGTTCATACTTTATACAACTATTCTGATGTTTTCGCATTAACAACAGGGAAGATAATTACAAATTCCACGCCGTTGCCTTCCTCGCTGGTAATTGATATCGAACCATTAAGGGCTTGCGTTACTAAGTTGTATACCAAGTGCATTCCTAAACCAGATCCGCCTTGTCCCCGCTTTGTGGTAACAAAGGGGTCAAATATCCGTTTGCGAATTTCCGGTGGAATACCTTTTCCGTTGTCGGTATAAACAAGCTTGAGCTTATTGTTACTCACCAATTCGGCACGTATATCAATTGTGCCTTCATCCATGGTTTCAAACCCATGAATAACCGAATTCATGATTAAATTAATCAAGATTTGATTTATTGGGCCAGCCTTCGTTTCAACGCTAAGGGTAGGGTCGCATTCTACGTTGATGTTGTGTTTTAATTTTTTGAGTCGAGGCTGCAATGACAGTAGTATCTCATTAACTAGCTGCACAACGCAAAAACTTCGACTAGATTCTGAGGTTTGATCGACAGCAACCTGCTTAAAACTGCTAATAAGCTCGGCAGCTCTGTTCAAATTGCGGTAAATAATATTCAGGTTTTCATTACTCTCATCCAAAAAGCGCTTCATTGCACTGGCTTTGAGTGTTTTATTTTCGAAGTCTTTCTGAATAACAGCTAGCCTGTCTAGCATCATTGTGGACGCCGTTACGCCTAAGCCGATAGGTGTATTTACCTCGTGCGCAACGCCAGCGACCATATCGCCCAATGATGCCATTTTCTCATTTTGTACTATCTGACGCTGGAACTGATGCAGTTTCTCAAGTGTTTGAATAAGCTCTTGGTTGGCATCTTTTAAGGCAGTGGTGCGGTGGCTTACCATATCTTCAAGGCTGGCATTGAGCTTTCTGTGTTGCTCTTCTGCTTGTCGCTGCTTTTGCATGTACTCCTGCATGCGAAACAGCATCACGTTTACAGCGTCTGCTAAGATATCAAGTTCTCGAATGGTAGAACCGCTGGCACGAGCGGAATAATCCCGCTGCCGCGATGTGCGTTGCAAGAAGTTTGCTATCTCTTCAACAGGGCCGGTAACAAAGCGCTGCATTCGCACGGCCGAGTAAAAACTAATCGCTAACAATGCCAAAGCGACAGCTAAATTCAGCCAAATTGACTTCCCAACGAGTTGATTGAAGTTCTCTGAGGAAATTCGTAAATATATCCAGCCCAGCTGAATATTCGTCTCAATGTCGAAAACTTTTGCACTTAACTCAAGGTATTGCCCATTGTCAGCCAGCTGAGGTGTCATAAACATGGAGGCTAGCTGATTCTCTTTGCCTCCTAACAATAATTGACCTTCCTTATTGTAAGAAGCAAATATCTGAGGCTCCAAGTTACCGCTTTGTGCTTTGTACACATGGGCATTTAACACATGATCAGCCGCTGCTAAATTACTTAAAGCAGTCTCAATACGTTCTGGTGTTTCATCATAAAGATAGGCGGCCGAGCTTCTTGCCACCAGTTTGGCAAGCATGAGTGCATTAGACTCAAGTTCATGGCGATAGGTTTTTATTTGCGTGTAAACGGCAAGACTGGATAACACCGCAAGCGAAAAGGTAGCAATTGACATTACTACCCAAAGGAAAAGGCTTTTTATAGTAAGCTTGACTACTTTATCCGTCATATCCGTTTTGCGTATTGTCCATCCACGTCTTACATACATCAATAGTGGCGCAAAAATGCGCAAAAAGGAAGATGCCTATAAACAATAATTAATGTAAGCAGCGCCCGCTAGTTGAGGGTTGAAAGGTAAAGTTGTTGGTAATTTTTTGCAGCCGCTTCCCAAGTAAATCGCGTTCGCATACCCCGTTGCTGCATTGCTCTGAACTTGCCAGCGTCTTCGTAGAACGCTAGCAGTGCTCGGCGAATACACGATAGCAAGGCGTGCGGCGTAGGGTCGTCAAACACAAAACCCGTCCCATCGCTATCATTACTGTAATCGATAACCGTGTCTTTGAGTCCGCCCACCGAACGCACGATAGGGATGGTTCCATAAGCTAAGCTGTACATCTGGTTCAATCCGCACGGCTCAAACTGAGAAGGCATTAGGAAAAAATCAGCGCCGGCTTCTACAAGATGGGCATGTTCGGAACTAAAGCCGTTTATAAACGCGAATTGGTCAGGATGCTGTTGAGCAAATTCGCCAAGATCCATACAGACTTTAGGATCGCCCGTTCCCACAATTACCATTTGAACATTGTGCTTAATCAGGTCGTCCAAGATGGGCAGTATGTAGCCAAAGCCTTTTTGTTCTGTAAGGCGGCATACCATTCCAATAAGAGGTACATTGCCATTCTCAGGTAATCCTGACTTTTCTTGTAATGCTCGCTTACATGATGTTTTCGGGTGAAGATTATCTACACTGTAGTTCTCAGGTAGGAATGTATCTGTCTCTGGGTTCCACTGGGTGTAGTCGCATCCGTTCAGAATGCCACTTAAATCGGCTTGACGGCTTACCAGGCGTTCATGAAGGCCATGACTACCCAAGTCAGTGAGTAGCTCTCTTGCATAGTTTGGGCTCACCGTTGTCACCTTCGTGGCAAATTCAATGCCGCTTTGAAGCATGTTTATGTAACCGCCGTGAACTTGCGCCAGAATATTAGGGTGATGGCGAAGAAACGGGATAGTTTCCAGCCTATGAACGCCTTGGAAAGCGGCATTGTGGATAGTGAATACCGTTTTAGTGCTGTCGAAATACCCTGATTTGTCATGGGTAAGTAAAAACGGAAGCATGGCTGCATGCCAGTCGTGACAGTGAATAACGTCTGGCTTTTTATCGATAGCTTTTAGGGTTTGAAGTACGGCACCACTGAAAAAACTGAAGCGCTCACCGTTGTCTTCGTAGGCTTCAAATGCATTGGCATATAGCCCTTCACGCATAAAATGTTCTGGTGAGTCTACGAAATAAATAGGAATACCGTGCCATTGCATGTAGCGGATATCAAAATGGTATACCTGTCCTTCAGTAAACAGGGTTTGCTGCTCGGATACGGTTGGTAAGCTCAACTGTTCTGCCAGCACTTGGTAGTAAGGCATAACTATGGTGATGCTTTCGCCCAAGGTATCTAGCGCAAGTGGAAGTGCTTTTCCAACGTCTGCAAGGCCGCCGGTTTTTACCAATTCTTCAACTTCTGAAATAGCAAATACAATATTCACAGGTAATCTCCCAGAGCGTAACGTGCAGTGCACTTGTAATGCTTAAATATAGTGTACGGAAAAAGCGCCAAATGCCATTGTGTAGAGTACGCAATGGCATGAGCATCAGATAGAAAAGCTAAATTAGCACAAGCTAATGGTTTTTTTAATTATAAAGCCGCTTGATAAACAGAAAATTGCGACGTTTGTGCCGTGGTATAGACCGTTTGGAAGTGCTCAGCGAGTAAACCCGGGTAAGGTAAGAATCGGTTTGCCACCATTTGCATAGTGCCGCCGCGACTTAAGCTTGCCTTGGCATCTGAAATAAAGCGTTTAGTGATGGTGTAGTCAGTTTTAATACCCGTGTGAAAAGGAGGGTTGGTGACGATGTGCTGTACTTTTTGGGTAAAACCGTGCAAACCATCGGCGGCATATAAGGTCGCCGCTAACCCATTTTCCGCTAAGGTTAAGGCGCTACAGTAAACTGCAAGCGCGCTGACATCGGTAAGGTGCAGCTTCAAATGTGGATATTTCAGCATTATATAGCTGGCTATTACGCCAGCGCCGCATGCGAAATCCAATATTTCACCACTCAGTGAGGTAGAGAGTTTTTCTAGTAACAACTCTGTTCCTGCATCTAATTCTTGGTGGCTGAATACGCCAGGCATAGAGGCTACTTGCCAAGCCGTGCCTTCAACGTGATACGTATTCATATCAAGCCATGCATCGGGTTCAAAGGCAAGATGTGGCTCTTCAACCAAAACGGTGATAAGGCTGCAATGGCGGGCTGAGTCAACTTTTTGTGTTGGACCGTATTGCTCCATCAACTTAGCCGCACTCTTAATACCGCCTTTGTTTTCACCCACCACGTGAATGCGACCATTTTGACCCACCATACTTGCCGCCATTCGCAATAGCATTTGAAAATGGGTTTTCGCTTTGGGTAAGAAAACCATCACGTCAGTGTGGGATTTTTCTAGGGTCACGAAAGGCGTAAAGATATGGGTATGGTTGCCGACCTTTTGTGTCACCTCAAAACCTGTGCGTGTAATATCTCGACTATCAAACGAAACCGAAGGTACGACTCTTACGCACTCTGAAAAAATATCGAAATACTGGTGAATTACCGTGACTTCTTGCGATTTAAGACCGTCCAGAAAATACGCATCAGAGGGATTGATAAATGCCCACTGACCCTCGTCGAAAAGCGCGATATTTCGTTCTAACAGTTGGCTTTGAGGAGATAAAATCATTACTTAGTACGCTCGAAAATTAAATCCCAAACGCCATGACCTAGCTTCTGGCCACGGGTTTCAAACTTGGTAATTGGGCGGTAGTTTGGACGAGGTACATAGTCGCCGTCAGTTGCAGTGTTGGTGTAACCGTCAGCATTGGTCATAACGTCTAACATGTGCTCAGCATACTGTTCCCAGTCTGTTGCCATATGAAAACAACCGCCAATAGCTAATTTGGTGCGAACCAGCTCAACAAATTCAGGCTGAACAATACGGCGTTTGTGGTGACGCTTTTTGTGCCAAGGGTCTGGGAAAAACAGCTGTAGGCGAGACAGTGAACCGTCTGGGATCATATTTTTAAGGACTTCTACCGCATCATGGTCCATTACGCGCAGGTTCTCGACGCCTTGTTCGCTTGCTTCAGCTAAACATGCGCCAACGCCAGGACGGTGAACTTCAATGCCGATAAAGTCTTTCTCGGGCGCATTCGCGGCCATTTCAACCAGTGACTTGCCCATACCGAAGCCAATTTCTACAACAACAGGTGCGCTTCGGCCAAAAATATCTGGCAACGATAACGGTGCGTCGGCATAGTCAATGCCTTTGGTCGGCCAGTGATCTTCTAGCGCTTTTTCTTGTGCCTTCGTAAGTCTTCCTTCGCGTTTCACGAAGCTTTTTACTTTGCTTACGTATACTCCAGCGGCTTCTGCTTCCGCCTGACTTTTGAATTGCCTCATATGCAATGCCTTTCTTACCCAATTTTCTGGTGGCGCATTATCCACTTACCCACGGCTTATGCAACGCTGAAATGGTAAAAATGCTGTAATTTTATACGCCAATTTGTTTAGCAATAATAGATGCTACGGCTTCAGTTTGCTCAAGTACCAACATATGCCCCGCATCCTGAATGGTATGAAATGTCGCTTTAGGCAACGCGCTTTTCAGTTGCTGTATTGCTTCTGCAGGTGCAATGGCGTCTTGCTGGGCAGTAATGAACGTTACTGGCACGTTGATCTTTGCCAGCGCTTTAACGGTACTTTCTCGTGGTGTGGTAGCCATGGTGTGGTTAAGTAAGGTGGTTTTACCCAAATCTTGCGCCATAGATTTTACCACACCAGCCACGTTTTCATCCGCTAAGCGGGAAGGGTGGATAAATCGCGAAAGATAAGCATCGTTGTCGGGCTTGAAGTTTCCTTGCTTAAGCATGGTGGTCAGCTGCTTACGCTTGGCTATTTCTTCTTTTGATAGCCCTTCTGGGTTATAGCCAATCAATGTTATGGAAGCTACATTTGCAGGGTTGCGCTGCGCTACCAGCGCGGCTATAAATCCGCCCATGGAGTAACCCACAAGGTGCACTTTTTCGTCATCTAGAATGCGATCTTCACTCAGTGCCAGCATTTCTTCGAGCGATGCTGCCCATTGAAGTGGCACATAGCGACGTTGCGCAATATGCAAGTTGCGCCAAAGCGGCAAAAACACGCGTTCGTCGCAAAGCGTACCGGGAAAAAATAAAACAGGGTGCTGCACAGACACGTGTGCTCCTTAACAATAAACTGGCTAGTTACATGCTACCATAGCGCGCTTTTTAATGAATGGTCGCTAGGTATAAAGCGACCAAGCGGTAGTAATTGCCCATACAGACGATTATGACAGAACAACAATATACAGGGAGCTTTGCAGAGCGAGTGCTCGCATGGTTTGATAAACACGGGCGAAAGCATTTGCCTTGGCAACAAGACGTTACGCCATACAAAGTGTGGGTGTCTGAAATAATGCTGCAGCAAACCCAAGTCACTACGGTAATTCCCTATTTTAAACGCTTTATGGCGTCTTTTCCTACCGTGCACGACTTGGCTAAGGCATCTCAAGACGACGTGCTTCATCATTGGACTGGGCTTGGCTACTACGCAAGAGCAAGGAATCTTCACAAAGCTGCGAATATGCTGGTAGATAATTACAATGGCGAGTTTCCCTATAGTCTGGAAGAAGTCATGGATTTGCCCGGCATAGGGCGCTCAACCGCAGGGGCGATACTTTCGCTATCTCGCAATATGCGCTTTCCTATATTAGATGGCAATGTGAAGCGTGTGCTGGCACGATACTATGCAATTGGCGGGTGGCCGGGACAGAAAAAGGTAGAGAATCTGCTTTGGGAAGTGGCCGAGAAAAACACGCCCTCCAATTCAGAAGGCGGACGTTGTGCCAACTATACGCAGGTGATGATGGACTTGGGCGCGATGATCTGTACGCGAAGCAAGCCAAAGTGTGATGAGTGCCCGCTTCAAGCCGACTGTATTGCCTACGCCCAAGGCGCGCAAACCGACTACCCGGGTAAAAAACCAAAAAAGACGCTGCCCGAGAAATCCACCTTTATGATGGTGGCACAGTTCAACAGCCAAGTATATCTAGAGCAGCGCCCTTCAACAGGGCTGTGGGGTGGCCTATATGGTTTTATTGAGGTGTCTTCAATAGAAGAGGGGATAGAGCAGTTGGCCAAGCGAGGTATCAGTGTTGACGAAACCCGAACGCTTGAAGGGTTCCGTCATACATTTAGCCATTTTCATTTAGATATCACCCCGGTGGTGGCCGTGGTAAACTCTGCTCCAACAAAGCGCGTAGCCGAAATGGCATTTCGTTGGTTTTCGTTGAACGAGCCTATTGAAGTTGGTTTAGCGGCACCTACAACCAAGATTATTCAGCAGTTAATGCGTTAGGCGTTCTAAGCCCAACGTAATATTTATTGCTAAGCAGATAGCGAACGAAAGGAAATAACATGGCAAGAACGGTATTTTGTCGCAAGCTTCAAAAAGAAGCTGACGGCTTAGATTTCCAACTTTATCCAGGTGAGCTGGGTAAACGTATTTTCGACAACATTTCTAAAGAAGCATGGGCTGAATGGCAGAAAAAGCAAACCATGCTAATTAACGAACATAAGTTGAATATGATGGAACCGAATGCCCGTAAGTTTTTGGAAGAAAAAATGTCGGCATACTTGTTTGATGACGTAGAGCCTACGATTGAAGGCTACGTTCCGCCTGAAAAATAAGCAAAAAAGCCTTTTTTGAGCAAACAATGCGCAAACAGTAATAAAAGCGCAAAAAAAGCGAGAAAAACGGTTGACTTGTGAAGGCGAAAACCGTTTAATACGCACCCACAGCAGGACAGGCAGTAAACGCCTAGAACGCTAACAAGTTTCAGCCTCGATAGCTCAGTTGGTAGAGCAGCGGATTGAAAATCCGCGTGTCCCTGGTTCGATCCCGGGTCGAGGCACCATTATTTAGAAAGCCCTGCATGAAAATGCGGGGCTTTTTTGATCTCGGCGGTTGAAAAACACAGGCACACGCTAACGTGCCCCTGCGGCTGCGCCGCGCGTTGTAATCCCGGAGCGAGGCACCATTATTCAGAAAGCCCTGCATGAAAATGCGGGGCTTTTTGTTTTAGCAGTCTAACTTTATTTTACTGTGAGTAAGTTTGAAGTTTCGGTAATTGAATATGTGTATAAAATCTTCAGAGAATTTATACAAAGTAGATTTAGGGTCTTTGATATTGTTATTAGGATAATATCCTTTCCCAAAGAATTTGCTTAATATAATTTTGACAGTCTTATGTAGGCGGCCGAGAATGGAAAGGATGATCTGCGTGGACTATTCCAATGTTGTCAAAGTTCGTTTCAATAGATATCGAAAGAGGTAACTTGTTAGCTAAGTTAAAATATTTATTCTTAAGCTCATTGTCTAAGTATTGCCACCATTTACCTTCATTCTGATACCAAAGCTCAGATTGGTATAGCTTGCTCAAATTGATTTCTAATATTAGTTTTTCATGATTCCCTAATACAGAAAAGAATCATTTCTCATCTAATAAATTCAAACACCTCTCAGAATTTAGGTTTCTGTCAATAAGGTCGCCGACATCAAAAACTCTATCTGTCAGAGCGCGAGTTCCTCAAGCATTTATTTGTCAGCCTCCTCAATTTTTTGTGTAAGTCCGGGTACCTCCTGTTATAACGTTAATGGAACTGGACAAAGAGAAAGCATTGTGGCAACTACTTAGAGCGTTCAAGTTCTATCGCAGTATCTGAATTACGGATTTAGTGGCGCGGCTAAAAATTTGCATGGTTGTAGGCTATTTCTCTCATCATGACTATTTCTAAAACTCTGCCGATGAATGGGCTATTCTGATTACAAATTAGTCTCGACTGTTTACCAATTCGAAAAAATCCATTATTCTCCGTATAGGTTATGTTCAATGCTTAAAAAATGTCTAAATCCCTATCAAAATTAATACTAGTATTTACAGTGCTATCTGCCCTCGTTGGGCAAGCTATGGCTATAGATACTATGAGTTTTGAAATGGCTATTGACAACAAACACTACAATAGCAATTCTGAATCGAATTGCTCTATGAACATGAGCCATGGTATGAGAGTAGATTCTAGCAGTTCCGAGAACGCTAGTATTAAAGATTGTTGCAACACTTCGGAATGCACATGCCCACCAGGTGGTTGTACTCATGCTCCCGTCCTTATAGCTTCCATGATGATTGTTCAACACCCAGTGGTGCCGGACGCTTCATTTGGCTTGTTCTTCCAACAGCCAGTTTCAGTAACTTCCTCACTTTTTCGCCCACCGATATTTGCCTAACACAGGGTCAGTGCGTCCAAATTTAACGCACAATTTGTTTCAGTTCCTGTTTATTATCTAGGTGCTAGCGTACCTATATGTGCCAGCTTTGTCTGGAGGCAAAAATGTTAAAAAAAATCATCTATCAAGCTGCGGTATTACTGCTAATTCTACCTAGCATTGCCATGGCAAATATCCACCATGGCGCAAACGACGTCTTCGAATTATTAGTTTATAAATCACCATCGTGTGGATGTTGCAAAAAGTGGATAACCCATCTAGAAAACCAAGGGTTTCAACTACGTACAAAGGACTTTCATAACTTGAGCGACATCAAGAACGAATACGGAATTTCGCCAAATCTTCGCTCTTGCCATACCGCTGTTACAGAAAGTGGCTTTGTATTTGAAGGCCATGTCCCTTCTAAGTTTATAAAACGATTTTTGTTAGAAGAACATCCAAAGGCTATCGGGTTATCTGTTCCGGCTATGCCAGTAGGTTCACCCGGAATGGAAGTAGCAGAGCAATTTATGCCTTATACCGTTTTCATTATATATCAAGATGGGAGCTACGAACCTTACGCGAAAGTAGATAGCTACGACAGTCAATTCGATTGAAGTTAAAGTTAAACAAATAAATGCGCACTTTTGACAATCAAAGTAATTTTAATTTTTAAAAACCGAATATTAACCAAAGATAGAGGTAATCATGAAAGCACTTGTTAAATCATTTGCAATATTTAGTGTACTGCTAAGCAGCATGGCATTCGCTACTCTCAGAAGGTGCAAACATGTATGAAGATAGTTTATTTTGGAAGTGACTTATTCTCGAATTGTTTGTCACTTCTAATCAAAATTAGATTGAACATTGAGCTCGTTTTCATAAACGATGTTCAGGAAAATGCGAGCTTTATCAAACGAATTTGTCGTACACACAATATTGTTTATTCCACCGAACGCCCAAGTGTCGTGACTCTTAAAGAATATTTAAATGACGAGCAGACAGTCTTTGTTGTAGCAGATTACGGATACAAACTACCCATAAACGAAATAAAATATGCGATTAATATCCACCCATCTTTACTACCCAAAAGTAGAGGCCCAACCCCACTAACCTACATTATCGACAACCCTGAGAACGCGGGTGTTAGCATTCATAAACTTACTGAGAAACTTGATGCAGGTAGCATCCTAATCCAAGAGAAATTTGAGGTCGAAGACAATGAAACGATATCATCATTGATGGTCAAGTCTCAGTTACTCGCAGAAACTCTGTTAGAAGAATTACTCAATAACTTTAATGAGCTTTATAATAACGCCACACCTCAATTGGAAAAGCTAGCGTCATTCCAAAGTCTACCTCCAGTAAAAAGAAGGTTTGTAAATTGGGATCAAAACACCACTCAATTTAGTCATGCTCTTCGACAATACGGGCACTTTGGGATTCTTATTTCGTTAGATAACGCGTTATATATCGCAAATGATGTCGAAGTCACAACTTTCAGTCACGATTTCACGTGCGGTAGCGTAATCTTTGAGGATGCACTAATTAAAAGCATTGCTATAAATGATGGCTATGTTGTACTTTCTAAGCGTAGTTTAAGGCTATATGAATCAAGAGTACTAAACTAGTTGATTACGGCTTTAATATTTAAAGGCCCTACGCACTTTTTTGTGTTGTGTTGATCTGCGTCAAAGTAAGAATAACGGAATACCGCTACTATTTCCTTACTCACTGATGGAGTTTATTTGTGTCAGGCATTTATAAATGGTTTAAATTAGTACTAATAGCTGCGCTGCTTTCACAGCATGGCTTTGCTATGACGAACCCAATTATATGTGATGGTCACGACACATCAGAATCTCATATATCCTCAAATGATTCCTTATCAAACGTAGAACATACTAATTTAAATAATCACACACTTCATTCAGAAAAAGAACCAAGATGCACAGCACTGCGAAGGAAATGATCAATCGATATGCGCGTGCTGCATAGGTGCTTACTGTGCAACTTCTTTAACCCAATTTTTTGCTCCTGCGCAATCCGTTTTTTCGAAAAATAGCATTTTGGCTTTTTATAAACATACACAATAGCACTGATATTTGTGGCGTCACCGTCCGAGCGTGTGGGAAAATTTCAAACGATGCGAATGAAATAGTCCTAAGTGTGATTGGCCACAATGAGTCAATGATGACGACTATTATAGCAGCTGAAACAACACGACAGATGTGCGTTTTCCATCTGGCTCCAGGTGTTTTTCACAGTGAGCAGGTTATCATTCTTTATCCAATAATTGAGGAACTGAAAAATGAGTTTCCCAATTTGGTAGTGAGGCTCTAGGCTTGGTTTTTTCCGAAGGTATTAATCAACTTATTCCGAACTGTTAGATCAATTGTTGATACACACAAGTAAAGCCTATACCAGCAACTGTATTAAGATTAATGATGAAATGTCCAGTTTTATGAAGCAGGTGTTGGAAAGTGCAAACATGACAAATGAGGGGAAGTGGCCGATACATCAGCTTCAGAAAGTGACCACCTGTTTAGAGTCCAGGACGAAGTTTGATTGATTATTTGTGGAATGAAACAACAAATACGGTTAAGTTGTCATCTGAGCTAACCGTTAGTTTAGCTCCGTTCATGTGAAGCAATGAACGAGCGATAGTCAATCCTAAACCAACGCCTTGACCATGATTTTTTCGTGAAGGGTCTGCTCTAAAAAAGCGATCAAAAAGTCTCTGAAGATGGTCATCAGAGATTTTCGGGCCTGGATTTGAAACGGTAATTTTTGTATGTTCATCGTTGGTAGATACTGCTACCTTAACAATCGCGTTTTCGAAGGAATATCGAATTGCGTTTGATAATAGATTACTCATAGCTTGTCGAAACATGGACCTATCGCAATCAATTGTGGCATCGGCCCCTCGGATGCGAATTTGAATTTGTCTTTCTTCTGCCAGTAGTTCAAAATACTCAACTAATTCTTGAAGCTCTGCCCGGCAATTTAGTCGCTCTAACTGTGGCTTGACGAGTCCATGTTCCGTTTTGGCTAGAAGTAACATGTCACTGACCATCTTGGTCATACGTTCGTATTCTTCCAAATTAGAATATAAAATTTCAACATATTCACTTTCAGTGCGCGGTTGATTCAGAATAACCTGCGTTTGAGTTGTCAGGTTTGTGACCGGTGTTCTCAATTCATGCGCAATGTCCGCAGAAAAATATGAAAGTTGCTCAAAGCCAGCTTCGAGTCGTTCAATCATAGCATTAAACGACCCCACTAATCCTGCGAGCTCGACCGGTACCTCTAAAGGATTTAGTCGGATATCGAGCTTGTCAGCAGTAATAGAACCTATTTTTCTACTCAGTTTTCGTAGCGGCGAGTGGCCTCGATACACAGCAAAACGTGCCACTATTATCGTGATCAAACCAGACACGAAAATAATGCCCCATAACGTCTTTTCAAAGTCTTCCATGTAATTCATATGAAATTCCATGTTGGAGGCTACCACAACACGGTATGTAGACTTATTCTGACCAGTGCTGACGGTCACGAGAGCTTCAGTTGCTCGCAACATATGGGATCCATCAAAAAAAAGTGTCAACATATCAGGCGTTATGAGATCGTTGTCAAACAATTGACCGGGGTATTTGTGCAAGTCAACGCCTTTACTCGAAAATACGGATTCTCCATCTTCATTTTGCACAAGGTAATAGACTCCATGATGACCAGACACTGCTTCAACGAGGATACTCGAAGGTGCCACCTTTTCAGTGTATGCTTCGCTAAGCTTTCGTTTTACAGCATGGAATACCTCATTTAATTCATCAGCATCCTGTTCAGCAAAATGCGTTGCAATTGATTGTTGAACGATTAAGCTGATTATTGTAAGGCACAAAAATACGGTAATGCCAACAAGTATAGTGACTCTAAACGCAAGAGAGTTTGGCCGTTTTAGTTTATTCGTTACTATCATCTACACTCATTTTATAGCCCATCCCCCTGACAGTTTGAATTAGCTTTACAGGAAAGTCATCATCAATTTTTGCACGCAATCTTCGGATAGCGACATCAATGACATTCGTGTCACTGTCAAAATTCATGTCCCATACCTGAGAGGCGATCAAAGAACGGGGCAATACTTCACCTTGACGTCTGACCATTAGTTCAAGCAATGTAAACTCTTTAGTCGTCAGATTGATTACTTTGCCACCGCGCTTCGCAACGCGAGAAGGGATATCAAGCTCCAAATCTGCAATGTGTAACGTGTTGTTAGGGACAGAAGTCCCTCTCCTGATCAAGGTGCGCACTCTTGCGAGGAGTTCCGCGAAAGCAAACGGTTTAACCAAATAATCGTCTGCGCCTAACTCAAGTCCTTTGACTCTGTCATTAACGTGATCGCGAGCGGTTAAAAAAAGAACGGGTGTAAATTTACCAGACTCTCTCAATGAAGACAGGATTTTCCAACCTTCTATGTCGGGCAGCATTACATCGAGTACGATTAATTCATAATCACCAATCATCGATTTGTGGTGACCATCCAGGCCAGTCCTTACTAATTCTACAACAAAGCCGGATTCAATTAGCCCTTGTTTGATGTAATCGCCCGTTTTTACTTCGTCTTCGACTACAAGTATTTTCATGGTGTGTGATTAACCTGCTGCATAGCTTTAATTCAATGGAGTAAGCCTGTTGAATACACCGCAATCGTAAAATGCTGTTAGTATACTAATAATAAAACGTATGCCAGCAACCAACAGAGTATTCAATATACTAATGAGCGCGCCACATCGTAGCTCGAAGTCGCAAATATTCAACTAAAAATACACTTTCGCTATCAATATCGCTCATGATTACAAAATTGTAATGTCAAGGTAATCTGTCTGTCAGGGCCATTTGATATTCTCATTGCCGTAGCTAATCCGTGAAAACGCGTTTCATTAAAGGAGTCAGGTTTAAGTGAAACTTTCATTCGTCAAATACCTCTTTGTTATCGCTTTGTTGAGCGTGCAAGTAAGCGGGTCTTTCGCGAGTGTAGCTACGCCATGTGCAAGCGATATGGTGCATGAAATAGATAACAGAATCGGTCATCACATGGACCACTCATCACACGACGCATCAGAGAGTTGTTGCAATCAAAATTGCTGTTGTCCCATGGCAGTCTTTCAGCTCGGCATGTTGGCTGGGGAGAGTTTCGAAACACCAAAACTGTTGAACACCCCAGCCCTAAGCAAACAAACAAGGCTGCATAAAGTCTTTATCGCTATACATTTACGCCCCCCAAAATACTCTCTCGTGTAATTAGATTAGTCGATGTAAAGACTAACAGTTACTGCACGTGACGTTTCCATCGTAAAGCGTGCAAAATCCAATATATGTGAGAGTTGTTTATGAACAAAAATATACCGTTTGGGGCTTTGTTTTCTTTAGTCCTCTTTTTAACGGCGTGCAGTGATGTACTGCAGGCAAAGAATGATGCAAAGTCTGCAACACAGGCACCGAAATTCACATTACATGTCTACAAGAGTAGAACATGTAAATGTTGTCAAAAATGGGTGCGACATGTTGAAGAACATGGCTTTGAGACAGATGTGACAAATGTCACGCTAATGTCCGGAGTCAAAGATAAATATGGCGTCGAACCCCAGTATCGCTCCTGCCATACTGCTCTTTCTCAGGACGGGTTTGTATTTGAGGGGCACATACCCGCAAAATACATCCAACAATTTTTAGAAAACCCTCCTGAAGGGGTTTTAGGGTTGAGCGTTCCAGCCATGCCAATTGGATCGCCGGGCATGGAAGTTGACGAACGATTCCAACCTTACCTTGTATTGCAACTCAATGTAGATGGTTCAGTTACGACCTTTGCTGAAGTCAACACCTATGAGGAGCAATTCTAATGAACCGGTTTTGTCTTTTTGTTTCTATTTGGGGAGCGTTCTCGTTCTCGATGGTCTCTCCCGCTATCGCGAATGAAAAATTAACGCTCAAACGTGCAGTAGAAATAGCGGTAGAAAATGATCCATGGCTCGTTAGCAGTGCACATCGTGAACGTGCCACATTGTCCAGTAGTGTCGTCGCCTCGAGCCTACCAGACCCCGTTGTCAACATCGGTTTAGCAAATGTACCCACTGATGGTTTTGCGTTTGATCAAGAGCCCATGACTCAGCTAAAAGTAGGTGTGTCACAGATGTTTCCTCGTGGTGATTCGTTAGCCATAAGGTCTCGTCAATTGCGGGAGCAAGCAGCAGAGCATCCCCTGATGAGAGCCGACCGAGTGGCCAAAGCACGCGTTCAAGTATCAAACTTATGGTTAGAAATATATCGGGCGCAGCAAAGTGTAAAGCTAATTGATGAAGATAAAGCGTTATTTGAACAGCTCAGCGATATCGCAAAGGCAAATTATTCAACTGCCTTTGGACGCGTAAATCAGCAAGATATCGTTCGTGCAAAGTTGGAATTAACAAGGTTGGAAGACCGACTTACTAAACTACGAGCATTAGAAGAAAGAGCCACAGGGAAGCTTCTAGAGTGGCTAGTTAGAGATCAAAATTATCCAAGTCAATCGGGATTTGATGCCTTTTCTCGATTAACGTTGCCGCATGCCCTACCTGAGATCAAAAACATGGGGCAGAATATGAGAACAATACTTGAGCGCAGAGATCAACAATCGCTTGCAATGGTTCTCAATCAACACCCTTTGATCCTCTCGATAGAGCAAAGAATTCGCGCCAGCCAAACCGGTATTGACCTTGCCAAAGAAAAATACAAGCCACAATGGGGGGTTAACGCTAGTTACGCCTACAGAGACGACACGCCCGACGGTACAAGTCGAGCAGATTTTTTATCGATGGGTGTAAGTTTCGATGTACCTCTTTTTACAGAAAACCGCCAAGACCAAGAGGTTTCGGCTGCCGTAAGCCTATCTGAAGCCATTAAAACCGACAAGCGCTTAGTCCTCAGAGAAATGATGTCATACATCCAGTCTTTATATGCGGAAAATGAGCGATTAATGGAGCGACAAGCGCTGTACGAACTCGAATTGTTAGAGCAAATGCAAGAGCAAGCTGAGGCATCGCTCAATGCTTATACCAACGACGAAGGAGACTTTGCTGAGGTAGTGCGTGCTCGTATTGCGGATCTTAATGCCAGAATTGACGCACTGGATATCAGTGTGGATTTGGTCAAAACAAAAATTCAACTCAACTATTACTTTGATACCAACGCAGGTATTCCTTTGTCTCAAATCGGAGAACAACAATGAGCACAATTAAAGCACTCGTCATAGGCGGGGTAGCAGGCGGTATTATGACTGCGTTGGCATTCACGTTTCTGATACCATCTTCATCATCCACCGCGAATAATGAGCAAAACGAAGAGAAGCAACCGTTGTATTGGGTTGCGCCGATGGACCCAAATTACCGCAGAGACGAACCAGGAAAGTCTCCGATGGGCATGGATCTCATTCCTGTCTACGAAGAAAGTTCAAGTGGTGATGCGGGCTCAGGAACAATTACTATAGCGCCAAATGTGGAGAACAACCTTGGTGTTCGAACTGCGAAAGTGCAGCGCCGCGCGCTGCATGTCCCTATTAGAACTGTCGGGTACGTTCAATACAACGAAGAAACATTAATCCATGTGCATCCTCGCGTTGAAGGCTGGATAGAAACACTGCATGTAAAAGCATCAGGAGAATATGTTAAAAAAGGGGAACCACTTTACTCTCTATACTCGCCTGAGTTAGTGAATGCACAAGAAGAATTGCTGCTTGCTATGCGCAGAAACAACAAAGATCTGATCGTAGCTGCTCGTTCTCGCTTAAATGCATTGCAAGTGCCTGAAGACGTCGTGGAGACGTTAATAAAAACAAAAAATGTTCAGCAAACCGTTACCTTTTCCGCACCCCAAACCGGATTCGTAGATAATTTAAACATTCGAGAAGGTTTTTTTATAAAACCTGGCGTTACAGTCATGTCGATTGGTGCATTGGATGAGGTTTGGGTTGATGCAGAGGTATTTGAGCGACAAACCGCCCAAATAGTGGAAGGGTTGCCTGTTACTATGACATTAGATTTCCTCCCCGGAAAGACGTGGCAAGGCGTTGTAGACTACGTCTACCCAACCCTTGAACAGAGTACCCGCACACTGCGTGTGCGTCTTCGCTTTGCTAATCAAGATTATACGTTAAAGCCGAACATGTTCGCTCAAGTGACTATCCACTCTGATATGGATTCGACCAACTTGATCGTGCCAACCGAAGCGGTTATTCGAACAGGCAATCAAAATCGCGTTGTATTGGCATTGGGAGATGGAAAATTTAAATCAGTTGCAATCAAAATTGGGCGAGTGGTTGACGAGTTTACAGAAGTACTTGAAGGACTGGTCGATGGTGACAGCATTGTCACCTCCGCTCAATTTATGCTTGATTCAGAGAGCAGTATTAGCTCTGACTTTAAGCGAATGGAACCCCCTGAAGAAAGTCCAACATCGGTCTTCACAGAGGTGATGATCACAGACGTGATGCCTTCTCACAACATGATAACTGCAAAACATGGTCCAATTCCAGAATGGGATTGGCCGTCGATGACCATGGATTTTGTGGTAGCGGAGCATATCAATTTAGCAACGGTCAAAGGTGGTTCATCGGCACATATCGAGATCAGTAAGCAAACTGATGGTCAATATGTGGTGACAACCGTGCACATTATCGATTCAGCACAAAGTACACAGGCGACTATGTCTGAAAGCGTTTGGGCTGAAGTCAAGATTAATTCTGTAATGGATGGGCATCGAATGATAAATGTCGATCATCCCGCGATAAAAGAGTGGGATTGGCCCGCGATGACGATGGATTTTAATGTGGCAGATAACATAACCTTGTCTGATTTGGCCTCTGGAACGCTTGCGCATATTGAAATTTCAAAATCCTCAAGTGGCGAATATCTTGTTTCTACCATTCATGTTGTTGAAGAGGCAAGTAGTGAAACAAGTACCGCTGTCGACGCTGTGTGGACTCAAGCAACGGTCAATGCAGTGATGAGTGCTAACAACCAGTTAAGCCTTGAACATGACCCTATTGAGGCGTGGGATTGGCCTGCAATGACAATGGATTTCAACGTCGCTAATGAGATTGATTTATCTGACATTACCGCTGGTATGCGACTGCACATCGAAATTACCAAAACCCAAGACGGTGCGTACGTTATTACCACATTACATATACAAGCATCTGATAAAGGAACGATGGATCACAGCCAACATGAAGGAGCGCACGAATGATAGAAGCAATCATACGTTGGTCGGTCTCAAACCGCTTCTTTGTTTTACTCGCAACCATCATCATAGTCGGTGGCGGTTTAGTTACAATGAAAAATACGCCAGTAGACGCGATCCCAGATTTATCCGATGTCCAAGTGATAATCAAAACGAGTTATCCTGGTCAAGCGCCACAAGTTGTAGAAGATCAGGTAACGTACCCGCTAACGACCGCCATGCTTTCCGTACCGGGTGCACAAACGGTTCGAGGTTATTCGTTTTTCGGTGACTCCTACGTTTATATCATTTTTGATGATGATACCGACTTATATTGGGCAAGAAGCAGGGTGCTTGAATATTTATCGCAAGTTGCCCCCAATCTACCTGAAAACGCCAGGCCGCAATTAGGTCCAGATGCCACAGGCGTTGGTTGGGTTTATCTGTACGCATTGGTCGACAGAACCGGCCAACACGATATTTCTCAATTACGTAGTTTGCAAGACTGGTTCTTGAAATTTGAGCTCCAAACTGTGCCTGGCGTGTCCGAAGTCTCGGCGCTAGGGGGTATGGTGAAACAGTATCAAGTGAAAGTAGATCCTGAAAAACTCCGCGCTTACGGTATACCGCTTTCTCATATTCAGATGGCAATAAAGCGAGGAAATCAAGAAGTTGGGGCCTCTGTAGTGGAGCTTGCAGAAGCTGAGTACATGGTTCGTGCCACGGGGTATATTTCTGATAAGAAGGATATCGAAACCATTCCTCTTGGCGTCAATGACAATGGCACACCGCTTTTAATAAGGGATATTGCCACTGTAGATATCGGTCCACAAATGCGCCGCGGTATAGCAGAGCTAAACGGCGAAGGGGAAACAGTCGGCGGTATTGTCGTGATGCGTTTTGGTGAGAATGCTCAAAAAACGATAGATGGCGTCAAAGCAAAACTAGAGGACTTAAAAAAAGGACTACCTGATGGCGTGGAGGTGGTCACTGTTTATGATCGTTCCGCATTAATTGAAAGAGCCGTTGATAACCTAGCTTCGAAACTAGTGGAAGAGTTTATCGTAGTCGCTTTGGTATGTGTCGCTTTTCTTTTTCATGTTCGGTCGTCACTCGTCGCAATCATCAGTATTCCAGTCGGGATCATTACCGCGCTAATCGTTATGTATATGCAAGGGATCAATGCCAATATCATGTCGTTGGGCGGCATTGCTATTGCCATTGGCGCCATGAGTGATGGTGCGATCGTTATGATTGAAAATATGCACAAACACATGGAAAAGACGCCTCTTACCAAGGAAAATCGCTGGCAGGTTGTTATCGATTCTGCGGTCGAAGTTGGACCTGCGTTATTTTTCAGTTTGTTGATCATTACGGTTAGTTTTGTACCTGTTTTTACGCTTGAGGCCCAGGAAGGGAGGATGTTTTCCCCTCTTGCTTATACGAAAACATATGCAATGGCTGCATCAGCGGCACTTGCGATTACACTGGTCCCAGTCTTAATGGGGTATTTTGTACGCGGAAAGGTGTTGCCTGAACACAAAAACCCAGTCAACAAGTTTTTAACGTTTTTATACATACCGACGCTCAAGACAGTTTTGCGCTTTCCAAAGTCAACGATGGTCGCAGCATTGATTGTCTTGGCTATCGGGCTTTGGCCAATTGATAAAATTGGTAGTGAATTTATTCCCCCGCTTGACGAAGGCGATTTGATGTATATGCCAACCACCTATGCCGGCATATCAATCGGGAAGGCACGAGAGCTTCTTCAACAGACCAACAAATTAATAAAAACCGTGCCAGAAGTAGAAACGGTATTTGGCAAAGTAGGGCGGGCGGATACGGCGACGGACCCCGCGCCACTGACCATGATTGAGACATTCATTCAATTGAAACCCAAAGAACAATGGCGAGAAGGGATGACCACGCAGGACCTTATTAAAGAGTTTGATGCAGTGGTCAATTTACCGGGCTTAACCAACGCATGGGTGATGCCAATAAAAACCCGAATTGACATGCTTGCCACAGGAATTAAAACTCCTGTTGGGATTAAAATTGGTGGTCCCGATCTAATGGAAATTCAAAAAATCGGCCAACAAATTGAGTCAATATTAACTGACGTCGATGGCACGGCATCAGTGTATTCTGAACGCGTCGCTGGCGGTCGCTACTTGAAAGTCGACATTGATCGCGAAAAAGCCGCCCGATATGGGCTCAATATCGCTGATGTTCAGCAAATTGTCTCCGGTGCAATTGGCGGTGTTAACGTAACACAAAGTGTAGAAGGGCTGGAGCGCTATCCAGTAAATATTCGTTATCCGCAGTCATACCGAAGCTCTCCAGAGTCGCTTTCTTTGTTACCTGTAGTGACACCACAAGGAAAACGTATAGCCCTAGCTGATGTTGCTGACGTCTATATCGAAGACGGACCGCCGGGTATCAAGAGTGAAAACGCGCGGCTCAATGGATGGGTGTATGTTGACATCGATGGTGTAGACATAGGCACGTATGTGGCTAACGCGCAGCAAGTTGTTGCTGAACAACTCGTTTTACCCGCCGGCTATTCAATTAATTGGTCTGGCCAATACGAGTATATGTTAAGGGCAAAGGAGAAGCTCACATACGTTGTGCCTTTGACGCTCGCTATCATCGTTATTCTATTGTACCTCAACTTCCGAAACTTCATTGAAGTAGCCATTATTATGGGAACGTTGCCATTGTCGATGGTTGGTAGCATATGGCTTATGTACATCGAAGGCTTTAATTTCTCCGTGGCCGTGGGCGTAGGTTTCATTGCTCTGGCCGGTGTCGCTGTAGAAATCGGAGTCATTATGCTTGTATATCTTAATCATGAATATCAGGCACTGATGGATAAATGCAAAGAAGAGGGTACCTTACCGAGCGTCAACATGTTGACCGAGGCAGTACTGCACGGTGCAGGATTGCGTGTTCGTCCCGTCATGATGACAACGGCCACTATCATCTTTGGATTGCTGCCGGTGTTATATGGCTCTGGTACGGGGTCCGAAGTCATGAGTCGTATTGCGGCGCCGATGGTGGGGGGAATGGTTAGTGCGATTATTCTGACACTACTCATATTACCTGCCATTTATTTAATGTGGCGCAAACAACAGCTCAAGAACCTGGCTGTCGTTGCGTAATGAAAGTACCTGTTCGCCGTTCACATCGTTGGCTTATGCTGCTTGTCGGCGGGCAGGTGTTGTTTTGGTCGTTAAGCGGCCTTTACATGGTCTGGTTTGATATCCACTACATTCACGGTGACCATTTTATTGAGTCGCCTGCGCCATTGGAAAGCAATGCGACGACGCGCGTTGAATTTAATGACATTATTAATATGTATCCGGGGGCGAGTTCCATTTTACTTAGCTCTGAGCGAGGTCGGCTCATTTATCAGGTTGTTGATAATGACCAAATAAAACGTGTTGACAGTATCACAGGTAATGAGCTAAAGCCCGTCAATCCTGTTCTCGCGGGTGCAATCGCTGCTTCTCAACTACGTAAAGGCTACCCGGTAGAAAGTGTAGAATTGTTGTCGTCAGAAAATCACGTAGTGGGAGGGCGCGGCCGACCACTATGGGAAGTTAAATTTGAGGGCATGCTCGCTCCAGTCGTTTATGTTAGCCGATATACCGGAAACATAGAATATGTGCGACACCTTCCTTGGCATATTTTTGACGTGTTTTGGCGTATTCATATTATGGACTACCAAGACGGTGAAGACGTAGCCAATACCCTCCTTATTACCATCTCATCGTTAAGCTTGTTGGGTGTTTTTTTCGGCATTTATTTATTGCCAGGATCAATAAAAAATCCTAAGAGGAAATGTCTTTAGCATGTTTAGTCGTTTCTTGCATAAATACCTCGCACTGATAGTGGCTGTACAATTACTGATTTGGTTGTCTACTGGATTGTTGTTAGGGCAAATGCACTCAGCCCCGACCATAGAAAAGCGCGTAGAGAACGGTGTGGATTTGTCAGAGAACGATGAAGAACTAATGACGATCAAACAGCTTCTAGCGTTGTCACCAAATGCGATTTCAATAGAGCTTGTTAATCTCTTAGGGAAATCAGTCTATAGAGTCATGACAGAATATTCTAAGCATGAACAAGAGAAAACATATGAACTATACGATGCGGTAACAGGAGAGCAGTTTAACTTAAATGAAGTTGACATTCGCCGGCTTGTAACCAGTAAATTTCAATTCACTTCGCCAATCACGAACGTGTCTCTTGTGCAGCCTCCATTCTCTGAACTACCCAAAGAGAAATCACCGCTTTGGAAAGTAGCGGTGTTTGATGAGTTCAGCACTCATATATATTTACGTGCTTCATCGGGAGATATCGTAGCGGTGCTCAATGAAAATAGTGAATGGACTTCACTGTTAATGATGCTGCATTTCATGGACTATCAAAATGCAGGGTCATTTAATCATTGGTGGATAAAGCTTTTTGCACTGCTTACTTTGGTGATGAGTATCACAGGTGTGACGTGGTTGTTGCAAATCATGATGACTAAACCTGCCGTACCAGGAACACAAAGAACGAAAAAGTGGCTCACTGTCATCGATGACAAAGAGGCTGAACATCGCATCGAAGGCAGAGTAACTGATAATCTGTTGTCAATTTTACAGCGAAATAAAATATCGATTGAATCGCAATGTGGTGGCAGCGGAACGTGTGGTCGTTGTCGTGTAGTGATCAAGCCAACGGACCCAGTCTTGACTGCAGATCGCTACCAATTATCAAAAGATCAGCTAAAAGCAGGCTATCGGCTAGCCTGTCAGCGCGTGGTTGGCCAAACAAGCATAGTGCGTGTAGACACAAATACTTTACTTCAAACGATATCTGCAGAGTTGGTCAATAACGAGTTTTTGACACCTTTTATTAAAGAGTTGAAATTCAAATATCATTCCCCTGAGACATTCGTGTTTCGACCTGGTTGTTATTTCAAGTTTTCGATATCTAAAGGTAAAACTCGAGGATGCCCTCCTGACTTGCCTAGACGTTTCCGCCGATTTTGGCCTTACAGCGAAAGATCAAGTTTTTTTCACCCGAGTGTCACCCGTTACTACTCAGTTGCAAACCGCTGTGAAGGGGCAGGCTACCTTACTTTTAATATCAAAATGCAACCAGCGCCTTCCTCCATGCTGAAACCAGGGATCGGTTCGCATGTATTGGGTAATCTCGGTATTGGCAGTGTGTTAGAGATTGAGGGGCCCTATGGCGGCTTTTCATTGCCACATGATTTTCATAAAAAAGAGTTTGTGTTAATCGGCGGCGGTTCAGGTATAGCACCACTTAAATCAATGATAGATGAGCTTCTGTTCGGATTGCAGGTAACACAATCAGTAGTGCTTTTTTATGGCGCTCGTCACCCAATAGATTTGGCCAATCACAACTGGTTTAAGGATATAGAAACCACACTCACAAACTTTAGCTATTGTCCCGTGGTGTCTAGGGCCTCGAATATATGGTTTGGAGCGACGGGACATGTCCAGTTACCACTTCGCTCGTTTCTAGAAGCGCATCATGCAAAAGATCAATGTCTGTTTTTTTTATGTGGGCCCAGCGCGATGATGAAAGACGTTAAAGACATGTTGATCGACTATTCCATTGACCCAAATGCCATCACTGTTGAAGCATTTGCGTCATCCACAACCCATCAAGTCTAAGGAGACTCTGAATGAAACTACTCTTTTCAATGCTCATGATAGCCTTAAGTTTTTCAACTTTTGCTCACACAACACTCAAGACATCTACGCCTAAGGATAATGCAATGTTGATGTCATCTCCACCTGAACTATCATTGGTTTTTACCAAGCCTGTAAGGTTGGCTAGAGTCACATTGCAATCGAAAAGTGGGGAAACCATTCCGTTTGAGTTTAAGCCAAGTACGGAACTCGCTAGTGCCTTTAGTTACGAATTACCCGGATTACCAGTAGATACATACACTGTCAATTGGATGTTGCTAGGTCAGGACGGTCACAAAATGGAAGGGGCTTTTAGTTTTATGGTGCATGCTTCAATGATGAAACATAACGACAAAAAGCACGACAGCACGCACGGCAACCATTAGAGGACGCTATGGACATTTGGCAGTTGGGGTTGTTGATTTCAAAGTTTGGTGTTTATCTCGGCGTATCAGCGCTGCTTGGTGGTGGTTGGATTTTGTGCATTACCAATACTGATATTGACACCAAATTTACTTTACCCGCAAGCTTACAAACAACGGTAACAAGGCACATGTGTTTGTTTGCGGTCATTGGCATCATTTTTAGTGCTTTTGACTTTTTGTTTCAGGTTGGGCAGCTCGCTCAATCTGGATACGCTGGTATGTTTGACCCCATTATGCGAGAGATGGTCGCGCATTCAACGCTCGGAGATGTTGCAAAAAGTCGACTAGTGCTGTTCGCAAGTGCGCTACTATATTTAACCTATTTAGGTCATTCAATTAGAAAAACCGCCCTTATTTCAAGTCTCTCTCTTGGAATTTTCATTGTTATTGCGTTGGCAGGATTTGGGTATACATTTACGTTAACTGGGCATACTCAACAGTTACAACCTAGTTTAAAATTTATCCTGGCTGCTCATGCCGTTATTGCGCTCGCGTGGGTGGGTTCACTCTGGCCTCTTTCAAGGACGTGCGTAGAGCTTTCTACCCCCAATTTGCACCATGTCATGACAAAATTTGGGAAATCGGCGATGTACCCCATTGGGGGGCTAATTATTGCTGGTTTACTACTGGCTTGGCAACTTGTGCGTTCTGTTAGCAGTTTGCTCGACACAAACTACGGCTTTGTATTGCTTGTTAAGCTGTTGTTTGTTGGTGCTATCTTTCTAATCGCGTTGTTACACAAACTGCGATTGGTTCCTCAGCTTTTAACCGGCATAACCAGTCCTCGAACGCTTCAAAAATCAATCCAAATCGAACTTTGTATAGGGATATCTATTTTAATGGTGACGGTGGTGTTAAGTACCGCCGTAGGCCCCAATTATTGAAGAAACACAAAATGAAAAAAATCTACTTGTTGTCAATCGTACTCTTTCCTTTGCTGTTAACTAACTGTGTTAATGCTCATGATAAAACGCATAACGACACCAGTAATAGTCCTATGTTCTCAGGGCTAGACTCCGACGCAGGAATAATAGCAAAACAATTCCACAAAGCACTCTCCGAGGCTAATGCAGAGACAGTCATGAGCTTACTTGCCGATGATGTCCTTATTTTGGAAGGTGGCAGAATTGAGCGCAGTGCCGACGAATATCGTGCACATCATTTGCAAGCAGACATGCAATTTTCATCTGCCGTAACCACGAAGACGATTGAGCATCATGTTCGTGTGCATGGTAATACAGCTGTCTCCATTTCAAGAAGTCACACTTCTGGAAACTATAAAGGTCGAGATATTGATAGGACAGGCAATGAAACGCTCTTTTTAACGCTGATCAATGGACAGTGGAAAATCAGTCATATTCATTGGTCTCACTAACTCCCCACCAAATTAAAATAAAAAGGTCAAAACGATGAAACTTTTCTATGCAAGCTGCGTTGTTATTTTTTTAGCCACATCACCATACATTTATGCGTCTGAGCAAACGAACGACGAAACCGAGATACTAGAAATGATCCAAGATATTGAAAAGGGGTGGGAGTCTGGTAACGGTATGCCGTTCTATCAACATTATCTTGGCCAGGTAGGTGCGCGTTACATTGAGTCAGGCGGTCAGAATAAAGGGTTAGAGGATTTGGTCAAAAATCATGTAGAGCCGGAAAAAGAGGTATTGAAACGATTGACCATTGATATTCTAGATATCGAAACAAACGTTGAAGGAGACTTCGCTTGGGCAGTTACGACAGTAAATGTTTCAGGAGAAGTACGCAAAACCGGCGCAGTTTTTGATAAAAAAGGATTTCAAACCTATTTGTTTCGCCGAACTGATGAAGGATGGAAGGTCATTCATTCGCATTCATCTACCCGTGATAATAAGCCACATAAGCACCGTTAACAACGTTGAATTCCGTGCAAAATCGCAATATCACATTGGATGCAATACGAACGTTAGCCATTGTGTTGATGGTTGTATTCCATTTTGCTTACGACCTTCGTTTCTTTGGTTGGGTTGATTGGAATGTCCCCAATGGAAAAGGGTGGAGGGAGTTTCGGTATGTAATATTGACGCTCTTCTTCGTGAGTGTAGGCGCGTCGCTCGTGCTCGGGAATTATCGAAAATTTAGTCTAAAAATGTTTTTACTGCGGCTGTTTTCCATAGCGTTCTGGGCCGCGGTAATATCGCTTTTTACGTATTATTTTTTTAATGCAAACTGGATATTCTTTGGCGTATTGCATTTTATTGCTGTAGCGAGTGTTTTGTGTGTTCCGTTGATTAGAAAACCCATATTGTCGCTGTTGTTGGGTTTTGTTGCGGTCACGTTGTTTAACATTGGCCTAGTATCCAGTAAATGGCCATTTAATCTGATCAGTTTGTCACTACCTCATTCTCCAAACGATTACGTTGCGATTTTTCCATGGATAGGTGTTGTATTGTTTGGTATTGCGATAGGGCACGTTTTGAAAAGCGGATTTGATCCGTTTGCAAAATGGAATATCCCGAATAACTTGACTCTTCTCGGACGGCATAGTTTAGCGGTTTACATATTGCATCAACCTATCTTTTTTGCGCTGTTTGGTACTATCTATTGGTTTAGCTCATCGGTGTAACTATGCACCTTTTACTTTGCCATAAATCACCTTCAGTAATTAATATCCGCTATGCTGCCGCAGACATAAAATTACGATGAGATATGCACATTATGAGGGAAGGTAGAGTCAAGGCAGCAGAGTAATGCTTGATAAACGCATATGCGCTTGCGCGCAAATGCGTGTGTCGATACACTCTCGATATCAACGCTAATGTGTTTACAGCAACGCAAGATTAATTCGGAGAAGATTGTGCTTTTAGTGCCAACAAACCCAGACTACCGTTAATACTCAAACAGTTTTGGTCGTTCTTCTTTGAAGTTGGTGTATTTTGACCACAAAGAGTTGCATTCTCTTGACTCTATTACGTCAGTTATTTGTCTTACAGTAGCCATATCGTTTTCTACCAGCAATGCAGACACTTGTGATAACATTTCGGCTTTAGCGGGTTGTTATTCAAAAATTTCATGAAGTCTCAAACATCCCCTGATAAAAACCAAGCTGTCTACCATGCAGATTACGCGAAAAATGAAACGCGGTAACCGCTCTGGTGTTTTGTATTCGCTTCGTTTAACCAAAAGAGTAAATTCTGCTCAAAAGCAACAAGGTTTTCATTGATCCGTTGCGTCGCATCGACATTCAATATACCAAACCGCGACATTTCAGCCTCATAAAATGCAAGATCTAGTAATGCTTCGTAATACAGCATTTTAGCATCTTCTAGCTTGTTTTTGACTTTTTCAAACCGTAAAATTGCGTGCTCTTGAATTGAAATCACTTCTCTTAATATGCTTGGATCACACCGAACCGTTGCTGTTTCATCAATTGAAGTAAGCGTTAAGTCGTTAAAAAACCGATCGTAACCATCTTCCACTAAGAACCGGCGAAGATATATGGAGACCGCGAGGTTTTTAAATATCAGCCCATTTTGTGTTTCTGTTTCTCCCATTAGATTTTCAAATGCTGTCTCTGCATATTGAACCTTGTCTAAATTTAATTGCTCAAGACGCCTTACTTCTTCCTTATGGTCTTGAGTGAGGCGAACAATATCGTTTTCGTGCCTCTCAGTCAGTGAATTAATTTGCCGCTGCGTGTTCATTTGTAGTTCTATCAGTTCACGATCCGTTGCTTCTCTCAAGGCAACTAAGTCGCTTTCAGCTTCATCTTTAACTGCCTTCGTTCGCGAACTTTGAACATGGTTCATCCAAGAAGCGAGTAGTGTTTCAGATTTAGTCGATTTATGCAGTTGATTTAAATGGGGTTGCAATTGCATTCGAATGTCTTACATGTTGAGAACCTGCAAAGACCGCTTTACCTGCTCTAACTCTTGAGCACTCAACTCACGTAACTCTGCGTCAGAAGCCTCTGAAATTTTCTTATTTGCGTCATCAATTTGTTGCTCAATCCGAGCCAGTCGCCTGTTGACTTCTGAACTCGAAAGGGTGGCATTTTCCAGCAAAATCAAGTCACGATTAATTTCATCAATTTGTGCTTTAAGACCAGTTAATCCTCTGTAAAAATCGCCATGCTCACGATCATTTGGATGTGCGAGCGATGATGACATCACAAGAAACAAACATATCCATCTTTTCATAAACTATTTCCTTGTTACAAGTAACCACAATGCCAATTCAATATGGGTAGAACATACGTTCACAATATCGAAATCGTCACAGCAATGACTAAAAGTTTTTTAGTCAGGGCGCAGAAGAGAACTCATAAACAGACCAGTAGGATCGTATTGTTGTTTTAATAATTTCAAACGAGCTGTGTGTTGGCCGTAGTAAAGTGCAAGTGGCGACCCATTCCCCATGTCATAATTTTGGTAAGAATGGCCATTAAAAAACGGTGATAGCAAATCGAAAGATTTATTTACCCAATCGATAACTTCAGTATCGTCACATTCAGCTTGAGTGATCCCTGTGATACTACAGACGAAAGAAGCGTTGCGGTGAATAAATGCCGAACCGTCAGCGTTTACATCCTGAATAGCGCCACAAAGCGGGTCTAGCATAAATCCACCTGAATTTACCGGACAAGCACGGTAACATGATAAAAGTGTTTCAATGAATTCGTCTGATAGCTCACCTTCAATTATGCCATTGCGCCAATACAAGTTCAGATCACTATCGTAGTTATTGGACTGGCATTCAACGTATTGCGAACGCCTACTTAACAATTTGGCACCGTCTTGCCATTTGGCTACAGATTCCAAACCGTGCACCGAGTCCTCACTAAACCCCATTATCGAAATTCGTGCTTTATCGTGCGTAGATCGCGAGAGATATGCATATAGAAAAACCGATCTGTTATCACTGAGCACTATTTCGCTATATTGCCTAAGAATAGATCGTGCGTGACATAACGGCCACTCGAGTATTCGGCCATCAATATTTTGGGGGGCATCGTGTAATTTAAACGTGATATCGGTCACAACGCCAAATTGACCATGGCCACACCCTTTTAATGCCCAAAATAACTCCGCGTGTTGGGATTCGGTCACTTGTCTTACTTTACCGTCAGCAGTTATCAATCCAAACGCGAGTACATTGTCGCAACTCAAACCAAGCTTTCTGGACAAAAAACCGATCCCCCCTCCCAATGTTGCGCCGACAACACCAACATCGGGACAGGTACCCAAAGGAACCACTTTATTGTGTTGCGCTAGAAAATGGTCCAATTCACTATTTTTGACGCCTGCGCCGACGTTTACTGAGCTCTTATCAACATTCAGTACAGTTGTTTTAAACATCGACATATCAATTACAATTGCATTGTTAAGGACCGACATGCCACTTACACCATGCCCTTGACCCTTAATTGTAATGGATAAGCGCAACTGCTTTGCACATTTGACAATGTGTATAATATCGGTCTTTGTCTTAGGTTGAATAATTACTAACGGAAAACGCGAAACACCTTGATTGAATACTTTCCTGTTTTCTTCATATTCTGCACTACCCGGTGACCAGAATGCGCCGCCAACAAGACTTGCCAGTTCTACCAGGCTTGTTTCAGTAGCACGCGTGTCAATTGAATCTGTTTTTGTCTGTTTTGCAGGTGAAACTTCAACAATACTCTCTAGTAAATTCCAACTACGACTTCCAAAAGTGTTTGGCGTGACATCGCTCAGCAATTGTCGCAGATATTGTGCAACTAATCGGGGAGGTAAAAGCTTGTTTGCCGAAAACATACTGCGCATTAACTCCGATGCAGGCAAAGCTCGATTTGAGGCTTGCCTTATCGTTTCCTGCATCTTCGTGTCGACGTTTCCAGGAGCCACAGTTGTAAAAACAGCAATATCGTTATCGACTTCAAGTTGAAAACACTGGCACAGCATATTTAATGATGCTTTGCTTACACAATAAGCTGAGGCGCCAGCAACGGGTTGTACTGGCAAATCACTGGTTAAAAACATCACGCGGCTATGACTAAATTTTTTTAAGCATATCTGCGTTAAAAGGCGAGGTACTTCGACATTTATCCATTGGGTTGCCTCCCACTCATCAGGGGCGACGTTGCTAATATCTCCAAATGGCATGACAACACCTGCGCAATGGATCAGGTAGCTAAAGTGAGTATGCTGATTGACAACGTTTTGAAGGCTTTTAATACAATCCCTATTAGTGAAATCGATACACTCGATTCTGACCCTATCCCCATAAGACCTTTTAAGCTGTTGTAAAGTTTCTGGATTTCTACAAAGTGCTACGATCTGGATAAAAGGGTAGGAGAGTAGAAGCTCTTTTGTAAGCGCAAGTCCTATACCAGAGCTAGCGCCTGATATTAGTGCTGTCTGTTGATACAACATCTTAAAAGCCTATTTCGTAGAAGAGTGAAAGCTCACTTATATGTTTGATAGCTTCAGCATAAGTAAAGTCCTTGAATGGATAAATAAGTTAATGATTTGATTACAGAAATGTAATCAAACTGTAATCGATTCGTTGTGAAGCTTTGATCTGAATCAACTACATTTGAAATGAAATCACTACGATTAAATACATAAACATTTAAGGGTAAGGTTCAGTGACTCGGTTCTCGTTAGTAAACATTTGGATAGCACTACTGCTGGTCAACACGTTATCGGTGAGTGTCCATGCTACGCGTGACATCGGATTTCATGAACATGCATCGACGGTGTTTATCAATGGTGAACGTGCACACGATGATGAGCAAAAAGAGCCTTTCACATCTTGTTATTGCCCAGACTGTTTTTATACGGACAATTCGTCTTCCAACGCACCTCTTGCCATTCTTGAAGCACACTCCTGTTTTTTAATTGAGGCGCTAGAGGATAGAAATCACAGAGATCGTTATCAGGTGCTCAAAAGACCTGTTCCGCCAAATCACCCGCCTCCCATAGAGTTTTTTGTTACTTCGTAAGCGCACTTAACAACGCAGTGCCAAATAAGTAAATCAACCCAGTTAGTGGGTAAGAAATACAATTTAAAAAGAGAAATACTATGCGATTACGTAAAGGAGTGTTGCATGCAATGATTTTTGTGGCCGGTATGATCACATCGTCACCATTGCTTGCATCTGAGACCACCGACCGGTTTGTCTTTGTGGGATACGGTGACGTTAAATATGAAAGTGCAGATGTAGCCGACACCGATGCTTTTTCGGCCAGGTTTATTCCCATTTTTTTATTCAGCTTAAATGACAAAATGCATGTCGAAGCAGAACTCGAGTTTGGATTGGGCGAAAACGGGGAGACCGAAACCGAGCTCGAATACGCTGACATCCATTATTTCCTGAACGACAACACAACATTAACTGCCGGAAAATTCCTTTTACCATTTGGGCAGTTTAGTGCCAACTGGCACCCTAGTTGGATTAATAGAAGTATATGGACCCCCGGCGTCTATGGCGCTCATGGCTCGAGCCAAGCAATGGATCCATTGTTACCTATTCTTAGTGACGTAGGCGTAGCTGCACAGCAAGTCTATCAAGTCGGCTCGGCCAAGGTGTTTGTGGATGTTTTCATGACAAACGGTCCGCGCTCTGAAGCTGCTCATGACGAAGAAGAGATTGAGGATGATCATGATGATCTAATAGCTCGCTTTTTCGCACCCTCTGCTGCAGCTGATCCTGATTCGGAAGAAGATGGTCATGGTGAGGCGTTCCCGGAAGTGGAATTTGAAGCGACGAGTTCTGACAACAATAGCAATAAAGCGTTTGGTGGCCGCCTGGCTATTGCCTTACTACCTTCAATCGAGATTGGAACGTCATATTATCAAGGTGCCTACGACGAACAAGGACAACTAGATATCACAGCCAATGGGTTTGATATCAACTTTATTAGTACTCACGCCATCATCAGAGGCGAGTATATTAAAACTGAAACGGACTCATTTGTTGAGCG
>Ga0209562_1000005_pt1 | contig 179600 bp, 147 predicted proteins | sample WorMetvacBELIZE2_FD_187399 | JGI IMG/M metagenome (GOLD analysis project Ga0209562, IMG submission 187399) | Marine gutless worms symbiont microbial communities from Max Planck institute for Marine Microbiology, Germany - Olavius vacuus BELIZE.2... | ecosystem: Host-associated > Annelida >... | reverse complement strand
TGCACACCCAATTCGCGATAGCTGTTTAAACAATAATATTGACAATGAGGTTAAGCATGACCAAGTCTGAATTAATTGAACGGCTCGCGGATCAAGCGCGTCATATTCCGGCGAAGGAACTCGAACTGGCTATAAAAGAACTTCTTGAACAAATGGCGCAAACTCTTCAAAAGGGTGAGCGTATTGAAATTAGAGGTTTTGGAAGTTTCTCTCTTCACTACCGCGCACCACGCGTAGGTAGAAACCCAAAAACGGGCGAAACAGTGAAACTTGACGGTAAATATGTACCGCATTTCAAGCCTGGGAAAGAGCTTCGCGAAAGGGTAGACGCCTCAATCGCATAATGCATTTTAAAAGCCGCTGATAAGCGGCTTTTTTGTGCCTGCTTGTAGGCATGCAGAAAACCTAAATAGTGTATGTCGCTACGTTTAAAAAATGGCGTGACAGGCTTGATATACTTTCGTTTAATTCCTAATACCTATTGACCCCAGCTTGAATAGGGTTATATATTGTTCAAATAATAATAAACGGTATTCATAGAAGTAATGTCAGCCGGCGACGAACAAGCAATAATTAAACAATACCAGCCGCTCATTCGCGCGTTAATTCCTTATGAACAACAAAACAAACTGTTAGAGGGAATTAACAAGTTTTCGAAGCGCTTACCTAGTAGTGTGCGTAAAGTAGTAAAAGAAGAAGTTGTACGTTTAACTTCGTTGACCGATGCTCCTGCTGATAATTCTGCGTTCGCCCAGTTTCCCGTCATGAAATTCAAACACTTCGGTGTTCAAATGCGCTTAGATAAAGTAGGCGCGCAAATACTCAAAAACGAAACGTCACTTTATCAAGACAGATACACTGTCGGCGTGTTTGAGTCAGTAATGAACTCAGACTTTTATCAGAACCAAATAAAAAAAGAGCAGTTTAAAAAAATTGTTGATGCTTTCAATGTTGAGAGCCAATCGTTTACTGACATAGATTTCGGCGATGACATTGCTATTCGCCCTAACTTCACTATTTCTTCCCCCGATTTTGAAAAAGGTCGCCATTGTTCAATCAGTTCGATGTCTCACAAAGGGATAGCCGTCGAGACTAAAAGGCCGCCTAACGCTTCTACCGGCGACATCATTACGTTTACTATTCCTGAAGTAAAAGGGCTTACCAAAGAGCCCACGGAAATAACGCTTGAACTAGAGTCGGTAAAATACAACAAGCACTTAGGAAAGTATGAGACATCGTTTGTCTTTCTAGATGATGTGGACAAAGGCTTTCTTGCTACGTTGAAACGCTATGTAGCAATTACCGCCTATAAACAACCGCTACAAAGAGATCTAGAAATAGAGCGCGCGATGCAAGAGCTCGAGCGCGACCGCATACTTGAAAATAGCCCCTGGTTACCTGTTTTTTTGGCGCCAGAGAAGAAGTCGCTTAAACCCATTATTGCGCTTTTTACCAAAGCTAACGTTGAGCATAACGACGCCGAAAAATTACTGGCTAGCTTACAAGATAAACCCATTTTCGCTACGTTAGTTGAGGAACTGCGCAAATATAATGAAGCTTATGTATTTCACGGCAACATTAAAACCAAAAATGGTAACGTGCAAATAACAGCAACGCACAGACAACTGCTGGCATTAAAACAGCTCAATGCGTTGGTTTATCTTCTTGCCAAAAGTGGCGACTTCATTTGTACCCATTGTCGACTTGATAGCGTAACGCGCGAAGATAAGCAAAAAGCGTTTGCTATTCACGACATCGCTAGTAAAGAATTTGAACAACTTGCTCAGATTTCCCATGTTCTTTACTGTAAAGACGTTTCTGCCTACCTTACCAACCTGACGCTCTCGGCAAAATGCGATTTTAAGCCTTTGTCGAAAACACTAAAGGCCAGTGGTAAAAACTGGCGCATAGATTACGTAATGGAAGAGGATTTGGATAGGCGCAGTGAAACCCGCTACGTTATCGACAAGCCGGCTTCAATAAGGGTGGGGCTGCTAACTTCTTTAGAAGCTCGTGTGGCAGATTTAAGTGCCAGTGGTATGAAATTAATTGTGGCACCAAACAGTGACCTTCAAAAAGAGATTCGGGTTTCAGTGCCTGAACTCAAAATTAAAAATGAACGTTATAAGGTTGTGCACTATCAAGCTCAAACCGGGACAGTAAGACTGTGTCTTGTCGAAGATACCCGCAAAGCGAAAGTCAGCTCAAACGTAGATCATTTGGTTGAAGAAAACACCGCATATTTCAAAGTAAGAGATATCGCTCGTATTCAACGCTCAACGCATCGCTATATATGGGAACTGGCTGTTAGGCACATGCCGTCTTTATCTGTGTTGTGCGTAATGAACAGATTCACACTGGACAGGTTAAAGACCGTTTACCAGAGTGATGCATCAGACGATCTCTATCCGTTTTCGCGCACTCAAAATATTATTCCGCTGCACGGCTTTTTTGCAGACAAAGGGCAGGCTAAGCCCAAGTCTCAAATTCTAGAAGCAATGTTTAAAGAAACGTCCGAACAAGCGTTAGTTGTGCATTGCGTAAGAAAGAGTGATAACCGATTAGTTTACATCAAAGAACGTGACTTCCTTTTTTCCAAACTGCGTACGCAAATCAAAACCCAGTTAGATGAAGAAAAAATACATCTCAGCGCCACGGATGTGACTGCGATTCGCTGCCACGGTGCGATCACGCCTTTAACCAAAAAACGACTTGCTCAGCTTTCGAAACTAGACAAAGCTATGTATGACAAGCTTGAAACAATGCAGGCGGGTTACACGCATTGTATTTTCATTACTAATATGTCAGCACTTCACCATGATTTGGTGGTAGACAACCTTATTGCTAAACCCGAACGTCAGGATTTAGAAAGCGAGGGAGTTGCTTAACGTTAGGTATAACATCATTTCGCTCACGCTTTTTGTGTTATCTCTTTTCGCATTTTGCTATTCTTGTAAATAAATCAACAAAAAAGGGTTGAGTGTTGAAAGGGATCCTAACGTTTCTTATCGTTTTGGTGCTACTCGCTATCGCATTTGTGATTGGCTCTCAAAATGAAGCACAAGTAACAGTTAATTATCTAATTGCGCAGGCGAACCTTCGCTTATCGACGCTAATAGCGATAACACTTTCTATAGGCGTGGGTATCGGCATTTTGATAATGCTTATGAGCTGGCTAAAATTACGCGTCCAGCTAATGTCTGCGCAGTCTAAAATACAGAGTTTGGAACAAGACCACTAATGCTCGAACTGCTGTTTCTCCTTTTGCCTGTTGCGGCAGGATACGGCTGGATAATGGGCCGCAATAGTGTCCGTCAAGCGCAACGAAAACAGTCTAGTATCCTATCTAAGCATTATTATAAAGGTCTTAATTTCCTTCTTTCAGACCAACCTGATAAAGCTGTCGACACGCTGATCAAAATGATTAACGTGAATAGCGATACGGTGGAAACCCATATTGCTATGGGCAGCTTTTTCCGCCATCGCGGAGAAATAGATCGGGCAATAAAAGTTCATCAAAATTTAGTCAGCCGAGACGAGCTACAGCCCGCCCAAAGGGAAAACGCGCTTAGAGAACTCGGTCACGACTACACGCAGGCTGGCTTTCTAGAGCGTGCGGAAAATGCCTTCCTGCAACTGTTGAACAGCGATAAACACTATCTGGTTGCTCAACAGCAGCTGTTTAGTATTTACCAGACCACGAAAGAGTGGGAGAGAGCCATAGAACTGGCTGAGCGCATGGTGCAGTGTCATGGCGACAATGATGACTTGTGCGAGCGCCTTGCACACTTTTATTGTGAACAGGCATCGGTTGAGTTAAAAAATGATAGCCAAGGGGCTGCACTGACCTTATTGCAAAAAGCGGTCAATGCCGATGAACACGCAGTTAGACCATGGCTTATGTTAGGTGATATTGCACTTGACCAAAAACGCTATACCGATGCAAACGCATATTTTACTCAAGTAGCCGAAAGGGATATTAATTGGTTTAGCGAAGCCGTGCCTAGTCTTGAAAAAATTGCAGAAGAGACGGATGACTGGGAAAGCTTTCAGAAGAATTTAGAAGCACATTGGCAAGAGTGCGCCACCTCCTATTTGGCCATGGTCGATGTGCTAATGAAGCGCGGTGAAACAGCGCAAGCCGCTGAATATTTACTTGAGCAGCTTCGCAAACGACCGACAATGCGTGGCTTTAAAACCCTAATGGGGCTTTATATTGACCAGCTATCAGATAAAACCACCGCAGACAGCTTACGCTTACTTAAAGAACTAGTTGAGAAGCAAATGTTGCAGCGTCCTAAATATCGCTGTGGTAGCTGTGGCTTTTCCGGTCGAAAATTATATTGGTTATGCCCTAGCTGTAAAAAGTGGGGCGTAGTGAAACCTATCAAAGGGCTAGACGGAGAATAGAAAAACATGCATGACCCACGCGTTATTGTTGCATTAGACTATGACAATAAAGACACTGCATTGGCGTTTGTTGATAAACTAGATTCAAGCTTATGCAAGCTAAAAGTGGGCAAGGAGATGTTCACCTTATTTGGGCCGGAGTTCGTAAAGGCTTTGATCGCGAAAGGCTTTGATGTTTTTCTTGATCTCAAATTTCACGACATTCCCAATACCGTAGCCAAAGCGTGCAAAGCAGCGGCAGAACTCGGTGTATGGATGGTAAATGTACACGCCTCTGGCGGATTACCTATGATGCAAGCGGCGAAGGAGGCAATTGCGTCAAGTAGTAACCCTCAAACTAAGCTTATTGCGGTTACCGTATTGACCAGTATGGATGAGGCGCAGTTGGCTGATGTAGTTAGCGGAGTGACGCCAGAGCAACAAGTGTTGCGCTTGGCAGCGTTAACAGAAAAAGCAGGACTTGACGGTATTGTTTGTTCAGCCCAAGAAGCCAGCGCGCTGCGTGAAAGACACAAAGACGAATTTCTTCTAGTTACTCCAGGCATTCGCCCAGTAGGAGCTGATGCGGGGGATCAAAAACGCGTTATGACGCCACCCGATGCAATGAAGGCGGGTGTGAGTTATTTGGTTATGGGACGACCCATTACTAAAGCAGAAGACCCTATTGCTGTATTAAAAGCCGTAAACGCTTCGATAAACGGGTAACGGTTTTTGCTTAAGCTAGTACTGTTTGCCATGCGCAAAATTGCGTAACAGATAAGGTATAACAGAGGCGGAATACTGGTGCGATAGTAATTGGCGTTCTCTTTTTGTTTAACGGTCAATTACACACAGATTCCCAATTACAAAAAAGCTCGGATGTGATCCTCACATACCGAGCTTTTTTAATCAGGACACATTGATAGGTTCTTTCATTTAAAAGTAGGGCTCATAGCCCTACCTTGAAAGTAACCTAAAAATGTTATTCGCCTTTAAGCGCTACTTCAGCTGGTGTATAGGTAAGGCCTAGTTCTTCACCTAGCGCGTCAACCACAGCTTTGTACGTTACCTTGCCTTCGTGCACGTTTAGACCGTTAAGCAAGTGCTTGTCTTCTAGCATCGCTTTCGCAGGGCCTTTGTTTGCAAGGGCTAAGCCGAATGGCAATGTGGCATTGTTAAGTGCCATTGTAGAAGTACGTGCAACGCCACCTGGCATGTTTGCAACACAGTAGTGAACCACGTCATCAACAATATAAACTGGGTCTTGGTGTGTTGTTGCTTTAGATGTTTCAAAGCATCCGCCTTGGTCGATAGCAACGTCAACAAGTACTGAACCAGGCTTCATTGCCTTGATCTGTTCGCGAGTAAGAAGCTTCGGAGCTGCTGCGCCAGGAATAAGTACCGCACCAACAACAAGATCAGCTTTTGAAGAGTAGTGCTCTATAGCATCAACCGTAGAGTAAACCGTTTTAACCTGGCCGTTGAAGATGTCATCGATTTGGCGAAGACGAGGAAGCGAACGGTCTAGAATAGTAACGTCAGCGCCAAGACCTAGTGCCATTTTTGCTGCGTTAGTACCAACAACACCACCACCGATAACCAGTACTTTACCCGGTGCTACACCTGGTACGCCACCAAGAAGTGTACCGCTACCGCCGTGTGCTTTTTCAAGATAGTGCGCGCCAGCTTGAACCGACATACGACCAGCTACTTCACTCATTGGTGCAAGCAACGGTAGACCACCGCGATCATCTGTTACAGTTTCATATGCAATACAGGTTGCGCCCGACTCAACAAGCAGTTTAGTTTGCGTTGGATCTGGTGCTAGGTGAAGGTACGTGTAAAGGGTTTGCCCTTTACGAAGCATTTTACACTCGTTTGGTTGAGGCTCTTTTACCTTTATAATCATTTCTGCTTCAGCAAACACTTGCTCGGCAGTCGATGCAATGGCTGCGCCCGCTTCTACATACATTTCGTCAGTGAAACCAATGGCGTCACCGGCGTTAGTTTCTACTAAAACGCTGTGACCATGGCTAACAAACTCTTTTACTGCTGCTGGCGTCAAGCCAACACGATATTCGTGGTTCTTAATTTCTTTTGGTACACCAACTAACATGTATAGTCCTCAATTTTATGGTGAGCTTCTAAGTGGCTCTGGTTGAACTTTTGCTTAATAGTGTTCGGCCTTGAAGCCCGTGAACATATTTGCGGAGTATACGCCATAAAAAAACGAACTATCTGCTGAAGAAAAGGTATTTGTAGCATATAATTCTTTATAAATTGGCTTTTAAGATATTTTATATGCTGGTAAAGACCCCAAAACACCTTGACCGAATAGACAGGAATATTCTGGTACAGCTGCAAAAAAACGGGCGAATCTCTAATGTAGAGCTTGCCAAAGAAGTAGGGCTAAGCCCCAGCCCATGCCTTGAGCGCGTAAAGAGACTAGAAGCGCAGGGCTATATAAAAGGGTATCACGCAGTTGTTGACCCAGAGAAACTTGGTGCCGCTATGCTTGTCTTTGTGGAGATAACATTGACGAAAACATCGGTAGATATCTTTGCAGAATTTTCTGCTGCGGTAAAACTGCATGACGATATTCAAGAGTGTCACTTAGTATCGGGGGATTTCGATTTTCTTCTTAAAGCGCGTGTTGCAGATATGGGCAGCTATCGTAAATTGCTCGGTGACACTTTATTACGTCTACCAGGTGTGAGCGAATCTCGAACTTATGTTGTGATGGAAGAAGTGAAAAGTACATCGTCGCTGCGCATTAATTTGAAGTAATGAAAGCGTGGCTCAATAGTGTGCTTTTGTGGTAGGCTGTGCAAAAATACAGTGTTTGTGTTTAGCCAAGGGATTTTCGGCACGCTCAAGCGCAGGGTAGGGGATGGGTTTATTAATTCGACAATACACTCAGTAACTTAACAAAAGTAGACAAATAATAATTAAGTAGGAATAGCAAAGGGTTCGCTAAGCTCTTTGCTGCGGTTAGTACTGCTATTAACGCTTAGCTAAACGAGCTACATGCGGTAATTCAAGCGATGGAAATTGAAGGTTTTTTAGGGTTATGGCGCGATTAACAGGGGTTCAGCGAGTGTGGGAAGCAGGCATGATTATCGCCTGTGTTTTCGCCTTTTTCTTATTGCTGGCACTAGCATCTTTTCATCCGGGTGACCCAGGTTGGAGTCAAGCTGGTTTACAACTTGACGTTCACAACTGGGTTGGAGCAACTGGCGCATGGGTCGCCGATTTATTGCTATTTTCATTTGGCTTCCTAGCTTATTTATTACCTTTCGGTTCTGCCTTCTTAGGGTGGTTTTTATTCCAGCATATTAAAGAATTAGATGAATTCGATTACCTCACTATAGGGTTACGTATCATTGGTGGATTACTGATGGCCCTTGGGGCCACGGGCATCGCCAGCATTAATTTCGATGATATTTACAACTTCTCGGCCGGCGGTTTTGTTGGCGACGTAATTAGCTCAGCCCTTGTACCTTATTTCAACACGGCGGGTACTATACTGCTGCTACTATGCTTTTTCTGTACTGGCTTTACTTTGCTGACGGGTATTAGCTGGCTGACTATTATCGACCGATTAGGGGAAGGTACTCTGTGGTTAGGACGTAAGACACTTTCAGCACCACAAAGTTTGTTAGCGTTTGAAATGCCGCGCTTAGCATTGGCAAACAAATCGTCAGAACAAGAAAATAACGACAGTGCTGAACTTGATATTACCAGTATGCGTGCTGAGCCATTGGCCTCAGCCGATCAACAGAAGCAACCACAGGTGCGAAATGAAGCTCCTACACGTAGCGAACCTACATTCGGCATTAATGATTTAGACGATGAGCCGCCGTTTTACACCTACGAAAGTGGCCAAACTGCACAAGCAACGACCCAACCAAGTCAGAATGATACTGGCAGTGACGAGGCTTTAGAATCTTCTGCTGAATCTGACACAGTTGAATCTGAGCCTAAAAAGTCAGCCTTCTCTTTGTCAGGCATGCGTAATGCTGTAACCGGTAGCTTCGAAGATAAAGTAGGCCTAGGCAAATCTAGTCAAGACGACCCCGTTCAGTCTAATGATGAAAATAATCAAGATGAACATAAAGGTCAGGCACAACAAAGCCCACATATCAATTTTGACGACTTAGAAGAATTTGAAGAAGACTTGCCTTATGAAACAGGAACTAAGCCTGTAGCTAGGGCAAATGATAGCGAGCGTTCCGTTGAAGATGACGCGCCATCAGCAGAACCCCTTCAACCTTCATCAGCGCAGTCACAAGTGAACGGTCAGAGTGCTGGGCAGTCATTTACGCCTGCTGCATTAGGCGCTAAACCCGTGAAGGCGAGGGCAGGTGAAATAGACCCTGACTTGCCACCTATGCCATCGTTCGACTTACTTGAGCGTGCCGACAAACATGAAAACCCTCTGACGCCAGAAGAGATTGAAGGCATTTCTCGTTTGGTAGAGGAAAAGCTAGCTGACTTCAACATTGAGGCAACAGTAGTAGGCGTTTTTCCAGGTCCTGTTATTACACGTTTCGAACTTGATTTAGCGCCTGGGGTAAAAGTAAGCAAGATTACCGGGCTCTCGAAAGATCTGGCTCGTGCTATGTCAGCCATTTCTGTACGTGTAGTAGAGGTTATTCCAGGTAAATCGGTTATAGGCTTGGAGCTACCAAATAAAAAACGTGAAATGGTGCGCTTGAGCGAAGTTATCAGCTGCGATACCTTCCAGTCTAACAAATCACCGTTAACTATGGTGCTAGGTGCGGATATCTCTGGTAAGCCCGTAGTGGTTGATTTAGCAAAAATGCCACATTTGTTAGTTGCGGGTACAACAGGTTCTGGTAAGTCGGTGGGCGTGAACGTCATGATTTTAAGCTTGCTATATAAAAGCACGCCTGAAGACGTTCGCATGATTATGATCGATCCTAAAATGCTTGAGCTTTCAGTATATGAGGGCATTCCTCACTTGCTAGCTGAAGTAGTGACTGACATGAAGGAGGCGGCCAACGCACTTCGCTGGTGCGTAGGTGAAATGGAGCGCCGTTATCGCCTAATGAGTGCGCTTGGTGTGCGTAACCTAAAAGGCTATAACGCGAAGGTTGAAGAAGCCATTGCCAATGGAACGCCAATCAAAGATCCACTATGGAAGAATGAAGAAAGTATGGATGCTGAGGCACCAGACTTAGCTAAACTTCCTGCAATCGTGGTCGTCGTTGACGAATTTGCCGACATGATGATGATCGTGGGCAAAAAAGTTGAAGAGTTGATTGCTCGTATTGCGCAAAAAGCCCGTGCTGCAGGTATCCATCTTATTCTAGCTACTCAGCGACCGTCGGTAGACGTTATTACAGGCCTTATTAAAGCGAATATCCCAACGCGTATTGCGTTCCAAGTTTCCAGTAAAATTGACTCACGAACTATTCTTGATCAGCAAGGTGCTGAAACCTTGTTGGGTATGGGTGATATGTTGTACCTACCCCCTGGAAGTCCAGTGCCAACCCGTGTTCACGGTGCGTTTGTTGATGATCATGAAGTACATGCGGTTGTTGCTGATTGGCAGAAGCGCGGTGAGCCGGAATACATTGACGAAATTCTAAATGGAGAAGCTTCTGCAGAGGTGTTGCTGCCTGGTGAGCAACCCGAAGGTGAAGACCAAGAGTTTGATGCGTTTTATGATGAAGCGGTGGCATTTGTGACGGAAACACGTCGTGCTAGCGTCTCAAGTGTGCAGCGTAAATTCAGAATTGGTTACAACCGTGCTGCACGTCTCGTTGAACAAATGGAAATGAGTGGTGTCGTAAGTGCACAGGGGCATAACGGTAACCGAGAGGTTCTTGCACCACCGCCCCACAAAGAATAACGAATGGATTGAATAAATGAATAAAGTAGTTTCGGTTTATTTAGTAAGTGCGCTTGCGGGTATAAGCACCTTGTGCGGTGGCTTAAATGAAGCCTATGCGGCCGATAAAGATCAAAACAGCGAAAACGTTGAAATGTTATCGGCGGAACGCAACAAAGTGAATGCTACATCGTCGTTAACTACCGCGTCTGAAGCGAACAATGCGGCCAGTAAATCTCTGCAATTGCTGTTAGGCAATATGAAGCAGTTTCGCGCTGGCTTTGATCAGACCGTTGTTGATGCCCAACAAAACGTAGTGCATGAAGCACAAGGGACGCTCACCATGACGCGTCCAAATAAACTGCGCTGGGAAACCACGTTTCCTGATGAAACCCTGTTGGTTGCTGATGGGGAAGCGGTGTGGAATGTGGATACATTTGTAGAGCAAGTTACCGTGCTTTCCCAAGCCAATGCCATCAAAGACAACCCGATTGTTTTACTAACGTCGACAGATGAAACAACGTGGTCGAAATTTTCTATTAGTCAAATGAATGGTGGGATGTCTACTAGCGAAACTGCTTTGCAGAGCTATCAAATCACACCGAATGAAGAAGGTGGCCAAATTGCGACGCTTACCTTAACGTTCAACCAAGATAATGAACTGACGTCGCTTAATATGCTTGATGCACAGCAGCAAGTAAGCACCCTGGTTTTTAATAACATTGAAACCCGTTTTCCCGTGCCCGCCGATACCTTTTCTGTAGATATTCCAGATAGCTTCATAATTGATGACCAGCGTTAATCTAGAATTCGTACCTTTAGCGGCGCGTATGCGCCCAGTTACCATAGAGCAATACAGCGGGCAGGATCATTTACTGGGTGAAGGTAAGCCACTTCGTAAAATGTTAGAAGCGGGCCATTGTCATTCAATGATTCTATGGGGCCCGCCTGGTACAGGCAAAACTACCCTAGCTGAACTTATTGCCCAATATACTAACGCGTCTGTACTACGTATTTCTGCGGTTACCTCTGGGGTAAAAGACATCAGAGCCGCTATGGACACGGCTGAAGAAAACGCCCGGTATAATCAGCGGACACTGTTGTTTGTTGACGAGGTTCACAGGTTTAATAAAAGCCAGCAGGATGCGTTTCTCCCATTTGTAGAATCTGGTGTAGTCACCTTTATTGGCGCAACCACAGAAAATCCATCGTTCGAATTAAATAAAGCCCTGTTATCACGTGTTCGCGTATACGTTTTAAAGACGCTAGAACACGACGCGCTTTCACAATTAGTGAACAGAGCGCTAAGCGATAATGAAAAAGGACTCGGTGACAGAGCGCTTGGCATTGAGGAAACAGCAAGAAACGCCCTTATAGATTTGAGTGGTGGCGATGCACGGCGACTTCTTACGTATTTGGAACTAGCTGCCGACTTTACAAGTGCAAGTGAGATAACCATAAGCGATGTTGAGCATGCGGTGGGGGAGAAAGTTGCCAGCTATGACAATAAAGGCGATACCTTTTACGACCTTATTTCAGCATTTCACAAATCTGTAAGAGGGTCAGATCCCGATGCCGCCCTTTACTGGTATGCGAGAATTCTTGATGGCGGCGGTGATGCGCTTTATGTAGGAAGGCGTCTTCTTGCAATTGCGTCAGAAGATATTGGCAACGCCGATCCGAGAGCAATGCAGCTTTGCATTAACGCATGGGATACCTTTCACCGAGTAGGACCAGCCGAGGGTGAGCGCGCTATTGCGCAAGCAGCAGTATATTGTGCGTTGGCAGCAAAGAGCAATGCGGTTTACATGGCGTTTAATGAAGCAAAAGCACTAGCGCGTAAAACTTCCGATGCCCCGGTTCCCATGCATTTACGCAACGCTCCTACATCTCTTATGAAAGATTTGGGGCATGGTGACGGCTATCGCTATGCGCACAACGAGCCAAATGCCTTTGCGGCGGGTGAATCTTACTTCCCTGAAAGCCTAACTGGTACACGCTTATATAATCCCAACGAGCGCGGCTTAGAAAAAGCCCTAAAAGCCAAACGCGATTTTCTCGATTCACTTAATGCGAGAAGCAACAATAAAAGGTAAAGTTGCAGAGGTACACCGCAAATGAATTATAAAAACATGGATTAGTCCATAAAAAGAACGCGCTAGGGAGTTTTTCGTGCCTCAAGGGTTAGCTTTGTATTGTTTTATTGCCGCTGGCGGGGCGACCGGTGCCTGTTTGCGTTATTTTGTTACCACAAGTGTCGATTCCTTATTTGGAAAACACATGCCGTTTGGTACACTAACGGTGAATGTGGTTGGGTCATTTGCACTTGCATTGCTGTATGGCTTTATTGAACGTCATGAATTAGCCGACTCTCCATACCGAGCGCTAATCGGTGTAGGGTTATTAGGTGCCTTTACTACATTTTCAACATTTTCTGTTGAAACCTTAACTTTATTAGAAAACGGGTTGTGGCTTAAAGCCGCAGCAAATGTATTTCTTAACGTTGGCGCCTGTTTGATAGCAGGTTGGCTAGCCATTGAATTAATGAAAGGATAATTAGAAACACATGTTAGATCCAAAGTGTTTGCGAAGCGATATAGAACAAACAGCTAAGCGATTGGCTGCCCGTGGTTTTAACCTCGATGTAGCAGCTTTTAGTTCGCTTGAAGAAAAAAGAAAAACACTTCAGTCCAGAACACAGGATCTGCAAAACGAGCGTAACGTACGAAGTAAATCCATTGGTAAAGCGAAAGCGCAAGGCGAAGACATTGCGCCGCTGCTGGCTGAAGTGGGTAAGCTTGGTGATGAGCTTGATGCCGCTAAAACAGAGCTTAGCGAACTGTTAGAAGAAATTAATACCTTTACCCAAGGCATTCCAAACTTGCCTCACGAGTCGGTACCAGAAGGTAAAGACGAAAACGACAACGTTGAAATTTCTCGTTGGGGTGAGCCTCGCACGTTTGATTTTGAGGTTAAAGATCACGTTGACTTAGCTGAAGGCTTGAACACTGGGTTAGATTTTGCCACTGCAAGTAAGCTTACGGGAAGCCGATTCGTTGTCATGCGTGGCGACATTGCTCGTTTAAACCGCGCCATCGCTCAGTTTATGCTAGATACCCACACGCAAGAGCACGGCTATCAGGAAATGTACGTCCCTTACTTGGTTAACGCTGACAGCCTGTATGGTACTGGCCAATTACCTAAGTTTGGTGAAGATTTGTTCCATACCAAGCCAGCAACTGAAGAAGGTCAGGGGCTAAGCCTTATTCCAACGGCAGAAGTTCCGTTAACGAACATTGCACGTGATGAAATCTTAGACGCTAAATCACTGCCAGTGAAAATGACGGCACATACGCCGTGCTTCCGCTCAGAAGCTGGTTCGTACGGTCGCGATACTCGTGGTCTTATTCGTCAGCATCAGTTCGACAAAGTTGAACTAGTGCAACTTGTCAAACCCGAAGACAGCTTTGACGCGCTAGAAGCACTTACTGGTCACGCTGAAGTTATTTTGCAAAAACTAGAGCTACCTTACCGTAAAGTGTTACTTTGTACTGGTGACATGGGCTTTGGTGCATGTAAAACCTATGATCTTGAAGTATGGCTACCGGCACAAAATACTTATCGTGAGATTTCATCATGCTCTAACATGTTGGACTTCCAAGCGCGACGCATGCAGGCAAGGTACCGTAACCCTGAAACTAATAAGCCTGAACTGATCCACACATTAAACGGTTCTGGTCTAGCTGTGGGCCGTACCCTTGTTGCTATCCTAGAGAATAACCAACAGGCAGACGGTAGTGTTACTGTACCTAAAGCGCTTGTGCCTTACATGGCTGGTCAGGAAGTGATTAAGGCAACTAACGCTTAATTCGCGCTGATATTAAGTTGGTTATCAATCGCCAACGTAAACTCTATGACTTATAAAAAATCCGATGCCCTAAAAAGGTATCGGATTTTCTTTACCTACACCCCGTATATCGCTTCATACCTTTTTTAAGCAAAACTATAAAGACTCACAATAATAACTTTACATGTAGCAAAATCTGCATATAAACAAGATCTTATAGTTCGTTTTTAAACCTATAAAAGTTGTTTCTAAATGTTAATGGATAGCGCTTTTTCTACATAAATCGCTTATATTTCATGCGCTAAAGTCGTAATTGACACCTACAATTATATCTTATACTTTTGGCTAATGTTGCGCTGGTCGTAACATTAATGAAATGTAGATGAACCGTTAGTATCTTATTGAAAACAGGTCTTATTTACATTCCACTTAAAAAAAGAAGCTTCATGGATAAACGGACTTGCCTATTGGTATTTCTGTTTGTGCTGAAAGCCAAATTCCAGGGAATAAATATGGAAAATCGAAACACACTTAACCGATTATCTCAGGGGATAATCGTTGCGCTTGGACTTGGAAGTGCTACATTCGTAGCCGCTCAAGAAGAAGCCGACAATAGTGCAGAGTCTGTAGAACAGATTTCAGTAGTAGGCTCTCGCATTCGAACTGACTCTTTCGCTAACGATACACCAATTGACATCATTTCAGTTGAAGATGCGGAAGGTGAAGGTCTTAAAACACTTGGTGAATTGCTTCGTACCAGTACGGCAGCTGCGGGTTCAAGCCAGATTACTGCTGCACTAACTGTTGGTTATGTAACAGACGGTGGTACTGGTGCTGAAACTGTTGGTCTTCGTGGTCTAGGCGCGAATCGTACGCTTATTCTATTAAACGGTCGTCGTGCAGGACCTGCGGGTACGCGCGGTGCTGTATCTGCATTCGATTTGAACAGCATTCCACTTTCAGCAATTGAGCGCGTTGAAATACTAAAAGACGGTGCGTCAGCGCTGTATGGTTCAGACGCGGTAGCCGGTGTTATCAACATTATCACCAAGAAAGGTGATGAAAAAACGGTTAACGTTGATATCAGCCAGCCGATGGAATCTGGCGGTGAAGACCGTCGTTTCAATATTTCTTACGGTGAAGAATTTTCAAAGGGTTCATTCCGCGTAACAGCTGACTACCGTAAGGTGTCGATGCTTCGTCGTGGCGACCGTGATTACTTCAACTGTACTGAACGTCTACAGTTCGCTGAAGATGGGTCACGTACCGATCCAATCGATCCGCGCACGGGCGATTATCACTGTAGCGAAACTGGTTACGGCCTATGGTTGTACGGCGGTGTATCTTCTGCATACGGTGGCAGTCTGCAAGCCGCGTATGACTACGATAACTTTTTTGCGAACAACGGTTTTGAAAGCATAAATGATGCAAACGTTGGCTTTACTACGCCAGAAGGCTGGTATCCAGTATCGTTTAATAATGACTATGCCAGTGAGGGTTGGTGGGATCTAAACCATCCATTCTTAGGTCAGCAAACCGTTGTACCAGAAACACAAAACGCATCTATATACGCCACAGGTGAATACAACCTGACCGACGATGTGGTTGTTTATGGTGAGTTCATTCACAGCCGTCGTACCACAAAGACTGATGACTATCGTCAGTTCTGGACTGCAGACGTTGGTACCCTATCTACCGATGTACTAGATGGCTTTGACGGTGATGGCTTCATTTTCCCTGTAGCACTAACTGATCACTTTAGTTCAGAGATTCAAGTTGACTACACCCGTGGTGTTATTGGTGCTACCGGCGATATCGGTTTCTGGACTTGGGACTTGTCTTACCAGAACAGTTATAACGACGGTAAATACGAGCAAGATATCATCTTTAACGATGCTATGTTGATGGCGCAATTCAATGCAGCTGACGGCGTAAGCTGTTCTGGTGAAGTGACCGAATTTAGCGGCAATACCTGTGTTGATATTCCATGGACCGATCCTCAATTCCTTTATGGCAACAGAACACCTGCACAAGAAGCCTTCTTGTTTGGTCGTGATTATGGTCAGACTATTTATAAGCAGCAGACGCTTGAAGGTTACGTAACAGGTGACTTGATCTCTTTACCAGCGGGTGAAGTGGGTGCCGCTTTTGGTTTCCAAATTCAAAAAGACGAAATTGAAGATACCCCTGGGGAGAACACGCTAAACGGTAATTCGTGGGGTCTTTCTGGTGCGGGTATCACCGCTGGTGACCAGTTAACCAAAGCAATTTATGCGGAAGTTAAAATTCCACTTCTTGAAGACGTAACAGGCTTCGAAAAACTAGATCTAACGGCTTCTGGCCGCTGGAATGACGTTGATACTTACGGTAGTGACACCACGTATAAATTAGGTCTGAACTGGTCAATTATCGATGGTGTTAGCATTCGTGCCAGCCGCGGTACATCGTTCCGTGCTCCTGCGCTATACGAGCTATATCTTGCAGAACAAACAGGGTTCGCAGGCCAGTTAGCTATCGACCCGTGTCTTGACTATGTTAACCAGTTTAACGCCGGTGCAATCTCTGACACCGTAGTAGCAAACTGTCGAGCTGAAGGTGTTCCTGAAGACTACGAGCAAGGTGGAAGCTCTGCATTACTTGTTACTAGTGGTGGTGTAGGTCGTCTGGAAGCTGAAACCTCTGTTGCAGAAGGTATCGGCCTTGTGCTTACCAGCCCAGAAGACACATACGCTTTCTCGATTGATTACTTCAACATTGAAATTTCAAATGAGATTGACAATCTTGGTGGTGCTGACATCGTAAACCGTTGTTATAACTCTATCGATTTTGCTAACGAGCCGCTGTGTAACTTGTTTACACGTAGAGATGGTTCGGACGCAAATGATTATGGTATCGACCAGGTTAACGGCGGTTATGTGAACATTGCATATCAGCGTGTTCGCGGTGTTGACTACAACTTCACATACGATGAAGAGTTCGATTGGGGTAACGTTCGTTTCCGCGTAGAACATACTATGCAGATTGAAAAGTTCGGCCTACTGTTTGATGATTCTCCGTATAACAACGAAGTGGGTGAAAATGGTCTGCCTAAGCACGTTGGTGTTGCGCGTCTAACCTATGGTAAAGACGACTGGAGCGTAACGTGGACAGCGAGTTACTTCGATTCTACTAACGACTACGAGTACTACGGAAGCGAGACTAACACCACGACACTTAACGGTGAAACGGTTAGGTTTATCGACGAGACTAAGTGGACAACATATCACGCGGTATCAAGTTCATTTGCTTACGAAGACTTCGATTTTACAGTTGGTGTAGCTAACTTATTCGACAAAAAACCGCCGCAACTATCTGCAAGTGGTTTTGAGTTAGGTAATACTGCTTTGTATTCGCAGTATGACTTTATTGGTCGAAGAGTATTTGCTAACGTTAAATACAACTTCTAATAGAACGACTTGAACTAACAAGCCTCCGTCTATCGGAGGCTTTTTTCATGGAGAAAATAAAAAAATGAAAGCGCGTTTTTCTTTTTTGAAAACGATAATGCTGGGAAGCCTTGCTTTTTCTTTCGCATCTTATGCGGAAGTTCAGCGTCCTATTATTGAGAAGTATGCAAAGCATGCTCAATATTTGGATATTAAAATTTCCCCGGAAGGTACTTACTTAGCCTCAACATCTCGCAGCGAAGATGGCTTAATTTCGCTGACGATTTTAGATATTAAAAAACAAGAAGTTGTATCAATTACGCGAGGTCGCGGGAAAGAGTCAGTCAGTACATTTAACTGGCTAAACGACGATCGCCTTTTGTTAACAATGGCTCGTGAAGTGGGATCCTTTGAGCAGCCAATGCCTACCGGCGAACTTATTGCAATGAATGCTGATGGCAGCGACAGTACAATCCTAACAGGTTGGCGTTCAGAAAGTGGCGACAAGCGGTTTTCTCAAATTGTCGATTACTTACCATCAGAGCCTGACGCTGTTGTGGTATATAGCGTTGACTTAACCGCAAAAGAACCTTACTTAGATCTTTATAAGATGAAAGTGAGTAACGGCCGTAAAAGTGCAATGGGAAGAATGCCACTGCGTCGCTATGCGGGCAGCGGTGCAGGTGTAATAACCGGTACCAATGGTAACGTGTTGGCTATGTATAACGCAGATCCTAACGAAGATAACAAGCAAACTTTAATTGTCAGGTCTTCGCCAGAAAGTGAGTGGTATACCGCATATGAAGCCGGTGCATATGACCCTTTTTTCCAACCTTTAGTTTTTTTAGCTGATAACAAAACTCTGGTTGGTTTAAGTACCATTGAAACAGATACACGCGCTATCGCTACATTCAATGTAGATACAAAAAAGCACACAGTCCTATATGCACACGACAAAGTAGATGTTTCTCCAATTCTTCACGTTCAAAATGGGCAGGTTAGAGAAGTTCAAGGCGCGTCTTTTGAATATTTAGGCATTGACGCGGTATTTTTGGACGGTACTCAGTATGTTGAAGAACAAAAGGTATTGGCAAGCTTAACAAATACCTTTAAAGGACAGTTGGTTGAACAAACGTCTTCTACTAACGATACAAATCAAGTTATCTTTCGTGTAGGTAATGCGAACAACCCCACGGTTTTTTACCTATTTGATAAATCCGCACGAAAGCTGGTTAAACTTGCTGAAGCTAAGCCTTGGCTTAAAGATTTAACGATCCCTAAGTCACAACTAATTACCTACAACGCAAGAGACGGCCAGGAAATATCAGCTGTACTAACCCTTCCTAACGGCGCTGCTAAAGACCTTCCTTTTGTTTTACTTCCTCACGGTGGTCCGCATGGTCCTTATGACGCATTAAGTGATATGGACAGCGATGCCAAGGTATTAGCGTCACATGGATACGCAGTGTTGCAACCGAACTTCCGTGGATCGGGTGGTTATGGTCTACCGTTTGAAAAGTCGGGGTTCCGTAAGTGGGGCACCACCATGATTGATGATATGACTGACGGTACAATGCATCTTGTTAAACAAGGCATAGTCGATAAAGACCGCATGTGTGTTTACGGTGGTTCATATGGTGGGTATGCCGCATTACAGAATGTGATCCGCGAGCCTGACCTTTACCAATGCACAATTGGTTTCGTAGGTGTATACGATTTAGATATGATGTTTGAGAAAGGTGATATTCCTGAAAATCAATCAGGTATTAATTATCTTAATCAAGTCCTTCCAATCGGAGCACAAAGGGATTTGCAGTCTCCGGTAAAGAACGTCGATAAAATTAAAGTGCCTGTTTTCATTATTCAAGGTGAAGAAGACGAGCGTGTGCCTAAAGAGCATGCGTTTGCTTTACGTGCAGAGTTAGAAAAGCGCGATATGCCCTATGAATGGATGATGAAGTCAGGCGAAGGACACGGATTCTATAAGCCTGAAAACAACATCGAGCGCTGGGAAGCAATGATCAAGTTTTTAGACAAGCACACTCAGTAACCTTAAACCTACTTGTATCATTTAAAAAGGAAACGGCAATTAGTCGTTTCCTTTTTTATTTTAACGGTTCTTCTGATACGTTTAGGTTTACTATTTACGATAAAGGAGAGTAGGGATACATGTGCGGATTTATACAGCGCGTTACTGACTCACCTGCCGTTATTGCGCTACTTGAAGAAGTAGGGCTTACACAAACTATCCCACTGTTTGTTAATGAGTCTTCCACGAGTAAAGTTATTAATTTTTATCCTGCCTTTGGAAGAACACCAGAAAGGCAAATAACCAACTTAATTGTGTCCCGCGATAGCACAATCGATGCTACCTGGTGGTTTGACGCTAGACCTGACGGAGACGTACTTAAAGTTGGTGACAGAACAACGTTTAATGCGCGTAATTTGGATAGCCCGTATTGGAGTAAGTTCATTCGGGAACGACGGGCGATAGTAGTGGCAACCGCGGTAGGGGAATCAAATCCTGTTGGTAAAGGCAAAGCACACTATTTGATGAAACCCACCTGTGGAGCATTACTCGTTGGGGCTGTTTATCGACGCTTTAGCAATGGTTTGTTTTCTTGTGCTGTAGTAACACGCCCGCCAGTTGAAGGTTTTAGCCAGTATCATGAAAAATCAATACCTTGCTTTCTACCTCACGACGCAAAGGCAATAGAAACATGGCTAACTACGGACACAGGAGGGGCGCTAAATAATGACGTTGAATTTATGCTAGATCATCCTCGTCTTTATACAGACCTTGAAGTGACACAGGTAAAAACGTTTAAAAACGCTGAGGTAATAGGCGAGCCAGCATTGCTAAAGGCTGAATAAACTAGACTAATATCAGTCTAGATATCTGCTAGTGAGCGAAGGAAAAATGGCGGCACAGGAAAAATGCATGCCGCCACTGATAGCTTATAAAACGTAAGGCATCAACGTATTACTTAAGGTAAGACAACAAGGTCTCTTCATCGGCACCGAGGACGTTTTTGGTTACTTCTTTATCTACTACATCAGCACATTCCGAAGACATGCCATTTCTCAGTTTTCCTAAAAAGCCTGGACCGCTAATTATATCTATAGACCCTAGGGCGCCTTTCTTTCGCTCGCCGTCTAGCCAATCAGCAATGTCGCTAGCGAAGCGTTCGTCCTCTAACTCTGCTGCATCTTTGCGATTCATACTGTCAACGCCGGGTACTTGAGAAGCTGGCGCAGACTGTCGGCCGGGCCTGTCCGTGTAGATATCTTGGTCACTAGCATCACTGAACTCATTGTGCCATTTTTTTACTTCAACTAGCGCACTTCCGTGATTGGTATAGGTGTAAGCGATAGCGTCGTCGTGGTTAGCCACAATTACGTAGTGTCGTTGAACTGTCATACAGCCTCCTATGTCCATTTATGTAAAACATTCACGTTTATGGTGTCCTATAGTGGCAAATATGAAAAATGTGCCAGAAACAGGAAATAAAACGCTAATGTAAAGGGGGTATTGCAATATCAACACCAACGCTTAAACAATGACCTAATAGTGTGAGTTTTTTGGTAGCGACCTAAAATCAAGTTTCAAGAAGAGTAGCTACTGATCAAGCGCTCCTAGCAGAGGGGCAGTAACTGGGGTCCACACTAGAGCGCTAGAAAGTGCGTATGTAATGAGTAAATGACCCTGTGATTAAAAAAGGGAATAAATGTAAGAATAAAGTTTTCCCCAGATAGCTCGAGTGGACTGATAGTTAATGAGAAGAAAGGAATGTTTCATTTATAAGCATAATATAAATTATCAAATTATAATGTGTATTTTTGAACAAAAATATTGATTGAAGGGAGGTTGCAATCTACATTTACACAGTAAGAAATAAGAAATAAGGACTTTTCAATGAATAAAATAGGAATTTTAGCTGCGTTAGTACTCTTACCCGCAATAGCGAATGCTACGACCATGATTGAACCTGGGCAGCCGAACTCCCTCAAAAACTCGAAAAAGGCCTCGTTTACTTCACTAACAGATGCTTCATCTAAAACATCAGCCACATGCTATGTTGTTTCTGAATACTACAAAGGAGCGATGGGGCAAAAAGTGCTCAGTAACCAAATTGAAAGTCGTATTATAAACAACGTTAACGATAAAAATTTGAGTCTCAATGATGTAGGTAAAGGTGAGGAATTGACTGGTCTAGAAATTGAAATCGATGGCCATTCAGTAGACCTTAACGTTTATCGTGACTTAAGTGGAAAGTCTAGCTTTGCTATTGTTGGTGATGCTGAGAATCGTTTGGTTTTTAGACTTGACTTTATGTCGGAACTCTCTACAAATCATAAATATAAGTTAAATTCGGTACCACTAAGCCTAGAGAGAGGCATGTCTAAAATCGATGGGATGACCCATGCGCTAGCATTCATGGATGGCGAAATAGATGAAACAACTAATACCACTACTGACGACGAGCAGTGCCGAAGAGAACTTGCTAAAAACCACGCAAAAAACCAATATTGGGGGGCTTATGTTGGTTCTGGTCTAGACTCTTCAAATATTTTAGAGACCATTTCTCCAGGAATTTGCAACAGAACAGTGAGTATGCGTATTTGCTATGCGAGTGAGGGCCAAACTCCTTGTACAGAGACAGTGTACTCTTTTCCGGAACAGTGCGATTGACGGAAAATGGAACTAAGGATGCATGGCCTTTTCAACTTCGCCTTTACAAGCATTTCGCTGGTTTTGGTAATCCAGCCAGTTTGGTGGCTTGCTTAGCCGGGCCTTTTTTAAATAATCGTTGAAGATAACGACTATTACCTTTTTCTGGGCCAAATTTGTTTGCCATGGCTTTTACGAGGGCACGAATAGCCGGACTGGTTTCATATTCTTCGTAAAACGCGCGTACGAATCGAACGACTTCCCAATGGGCATCAGTAAGCTCGATGTTCTCTTGTTGAGCCAGCAACTCAACCATACCTTCTTCCCAAAGCGTGTAGTCGAGTAAATAGCCGGCTTTATCAGTAGGGATCTCTTGACCATTATAGGTAAAGCTAAAGGTTTCTTGTGTCATTAAAGGGTTACCCAATGCGTATTTTTTGCTGACAAAGCAGCAAACTCTCTGGAAGTGATAGACATGGCTTGCTCTGGCAACTTAGCACCTCTTGCCGATGCATCGCTATCGACAAATGCCAAATTAAGTGGTGATTTTTCTTTCAAGTGATTCGTTAATTCTTCAAAAAACAAACTTTCGATTGTAGGGGCGTAAACCCCGTCTCCTATACAAACCACACAGACATCTACGCTTAATTGCTCTAGGGCTGCCATAAGAAACTGTTTGTCAGCAACGGAAATGGTTGGCGTTGAAATGGAAATAAGCATCAAAAGGTCACCACATGGTCAACGCGTCGAATTAACGCAACTTTTTCAGATGAAGTTACCCAGTTACATTCAAGCTCTTCAACTAAGTCAGTGTTGGCGAGTACGTGTTCAACATCAAAAGTTTCTGCGCTCGTTTTACACACATAACATTCTTCTATATCAAAGAACGGCATACTAGCTAATCGCTTGGTGTGGTTCTTCAAACCTTTGATTGATGCCGCTTTCACCAGCTGCAGCACGCCTTCGTTTTCGAACAGCACCTTCACCTCGTGCCCATAATTTGTTGCAGCAAGCGCAAAATCTAACCCGTCTTGGCTTTTAGCATTAGAGAAGGGGCTTTGGGTAAATCTAATAAGTAAATGTGCCATTAGAACTGTACCAGCCTATTACAGTTGTGCAGTGCAGCGAAGAACTCGCCTAAGCCAGCTTGCTCAAAGGGGGCAATTAAATTTGCCTGTGCTATGCCGTTTTCTTTTGCTTCCATTTCGCTGACAATACCGCGCTTGACGGCGGCTGTGATGCACACCATCAACTTTACGTTATGATCGGCAGCAAGGGCTTTCCAACCGTCATAAGCAAACAGTTCATCCCCGGTTTTCAACATCAAACTGTTACAATGGTGTACACCGTCGCTGTAAAAGAAAACGTTGTTAACTACGTCGCCGTTATCTATGGCGCCTTGCACAAACGCAAGGGCGCGCAAAGCCGTGTCACCTTGAAAAGGCGATGATGTGATAAGTATTGAATATTCTGCCATACAAATAAAAACACCCCGGTTAAGGGGTGTTTCACTTTAAACCTTTAACGCTATATTAATCGTCGCCACCAAAAGCACCTAGAAGGTGAAGGATAGACGTGAACAAGTTGTATATGTTCAAGTATAGCGAAACTGTCGCGCGAATGTAGTTTGTTTCACCACCGTGAATGATACGGCTAGTATCGAACAAGATGAAACCAGACATAATGAATACAATCGCTGCACTAATTGCCAGGCTTACTGCAGGAACTGCGAAAAAGATATTCGCAATTGCCGCCACAAGCACAACCACTAAACCTACTACCAAGAAACCGCCCATAAATGAGAAGTCTTTCTTAGTGGTTAGGGCGTAGCCAGATAGCGCGAAAAACACGAGGGCTGTTGCACCTAATGCTTCCATGATTAGCCCTGGACCAGCAACGCCTAAATAGAAATTAAGCGTGTAACCTAGTGAAGCACCCATTAAACCTGTGAATGCAAACACCCAGTAGATGCCAGATGCTGAATCAGCTTTTTTCTGAACTACAAAAAGAGTAATAAAAGCGCCGATAGTCATAACAAGAGACATCATAGGAGAAATGCCTACTGCCATTGCTATACCAGCACAAACTGCACTAAACGCCAGTGTCATCGCAAGCAGCATATAGGTGTTGCGTAGAACCTTGTTCGTCTGCAATACCGATGGTTGAGATGCACTTGAATACATCGAACGTTGATCCATTGTTTCCTCCAATAGGACTTCTGATATGACCAAAATGGTTCACAATTATTTAGTGTATGTTGTATGGGTTTTAGTTCCCATTTTCAAGTAGTTTCAGATGAAAATGGTGTCAGGTGAATATAAAAACATCTCTTATACGTGCTAAACAATGTATTTGATTGAAATGTCGGCATTTAACTAACTTTTTTCATTTTTCGCTTTACAGTCATAAAAATATCATTAAGATACGCAGCACTTCAGGAGAGTTGGCAGAGCCCGGTTTAATGCACCTGACTTGAAATCAGACGTGGGGTCAAACCCACCGGGGGTTCGAATCCCTCACTCTCCGCCATATTACGAAAACCCGCACACTGTTGCGGGTTTTTTTATTTCTTTTTGTTATTCCTCCCCTCCGCTACTGCCTAGAAGCTATTAGTGAACGTGATTTAAATAAAATGGCAATCACTTAAAGCTACACAGTCTCCATGTTGCATATTTGCACCACTCGAACAACAAAACACTCCACGACTTCACTATTGTTTGTTGCTAATGTCCAAGCGTTAACCGTGACTTAGTATTTAATGAATTAAATTCTGGAGAGTGTATATATGAGGGCTTTCTTTGCAGTTTGCATTGTCATTTTGTTGTTCAATCAACAAAAGGTATCTGCCGAACAAATAGATATTGCTTCAAAAACTGAACAAATCAGTACATTTTTTGATGCTTATATGAATAAATATAACCATTACCTTACAACAAATGAGTTCAACGACTCGCCGTATTTGTATCATGATACGTTGATGGTAATGTCGTCTTCAGTGGAACCTTACACCATCGGTGATTCTGCATTTTATCAACGAACCAGGGCCTTTTTAGATAACCTTAAAGCGCAAGGCGTTAGAAAGATTAGCTGGGTTGACATTAATGTGCATATGATTGATAAAAATTTAGCGATCGCAAGTAACACCGCCGCTCGCTATTTAGAAAATGGCGATGAGTTTAACCGCGTAGGTGTAACCTACATGATGCGTAAAACTAACGATGAATGGCGTATTACTTCGTTTATGGTTCACGACGCAGCCGGTGTTATAGATTTTTAGTTAACCTAAATAGAATAAATGCATGAACGATTGGGATGATTACAGATTGGTACTGGCCATTCATAATGGCAAGACGCTGCGCAATGCCGCAAATGAATTAGGTGTTAATCATTCCACCGTTTCACGCAGACTTGCCACACTCAATAGGAATTACGGCGCGGAGATAGTACGTAAAACCGCATCGGGCCTGTGCTTGTCACCACTTGGTGAAAAGTTGCTAGTGTCCGCAAAAAAAATTGAGTCGCTGGTAATTCAGGATAAGCGCTTTGAACGTGCTCAGCAGTTAGCGCTTGAAGGTGATATCAGCGTTTCTATTCCGCCACCAATCATGCAATTTTTGTTACTAGATGATCTGTTGCGTTTTCAACAAACTCACCCACGCATTACACTAAATATTCAATCGTCATACGAAATAGCTAATTTAGATGAATGCGAAACCGATGTCGTAATACGCGTGTCTAACACGCCTGATGAACACCTTGTTGGATATTGCTTATTTTCGGTGGCAACGCAATATTATGCAGCTAAGGATTATCTAAAAAACACACCCCCTCATTTGTACCAATGGATCACGAATACACATTCAGGCGATAAGCCTGAATGGATAAAACGCACACCATTTCCTGACGCTAAAGTTGGCCCTTGTATTTCCGATTTAACGTTACGTCATCAAGCGGCAAATTCAGGACACGGTTTAATTCGAGGCGCATGCTACATTGCTCACAATTTTGACAATCTGGTGAGCCTCGCTGGCACTAAACCTGATCCATTCCAGCAAATTTGGGTTTTGAGCCATCCAGATTTAGCCCACATTGATCGGATCCAGGTGCTAAAGAAATATCTGACTGATGCCCTAAAATCCAAAAGAGCACGAATTACAGGGGAAGATGAAGCCGTTAACGTTTAAGAGCGGACAATCAGTAGGAATACCATTGGTAGCCAGCCAAGTATCATGACGATAGTTTTGTGCCGGCTTGCAGTCATTGGTGTGTTTTACATGAATTTATACTTTTGTATAAGACCACAGTCGCATTGTTACATCCCGTTCACATGTTTAGGCTTGCGCTTTTCTTAGCGCAATCTAAAGGTGTTATGTGTCACAAGAAAGTTCTTCTTATCAAAATCTTCACAAACCAAGCAGTAGTTTCAAATCTCGATACGATTATTTAAACCACGAACTACAAATACTTTCCCCAAAGCGCTGGCGGTTGAATTTACCAGGCAAAGACTATCGCATTGAGTGGGAAGACTTTGTTCCGGGGATGGCCGCGACTATTGGAAAAATCGTAATGGTTGCCGCTGTGGTAGGGGCGTTTGCTGCGCCGTTAGGGCTATCGCCAGAGTTTGTAATTGAAAATGTTCGCTTTGAATTGCTCATTGCTGCAGTTTTGTTCGTAGTACTGATTTCAGGATTTCTAAACCCCTCTGCTAACTTGGCGGGTACCCATGGCCCGTTACTACCTCTAGTACCGCTTATCGTCGCTTCCGGCGGCCACCCAATGGCATTAGGTCTGCTTATTGGCTTATTTGGCTTCATTTTGGGAATAACGAAGGGGGGAAGCGTGCTTGCTAAACTCACTAGTAACGGAGTATGCGGCGGGCTGTTGTTATATTTAGGCTTTATTGGCATTACTGGTCAGGTAAAAAAGCTCTTCGCTTGGGCAGAAAGCTTCGATATGGCCTACTTAGCGTTTGTGGTGATCATTGCCACTATTCTCATGTACGCTTGGCTTGAACATATTCAAAAGCGTTGGCTGGCTATTCCGCTTGGAGCAGTGATGGCGGCTGTTATTGCTTTCGCTTTAGGTGCGCCGTTTGAGTTCACAACGTCGCCGGGTATGCCCAATTTGAACCCTGCGTACTGGTGGGGCGAGGATACAGGCTGGAAACTGGGGCTACCAGACTGGTCGCATTTCATTGCGGTACTTCCATTTGCCGTGTTAGCTGTTTCTATGTGGTCGCCAGATTTCTTAGGTCATCAAGTGTTCCAAAAGCTTAGTTACCCCAAAAAGAGTGAACGCGCACATATGAACATTGATGACACCATGATTGCTGCCTCAAGTCGACAGGCCGTAGGAAGTTTGCTGGGTGGTGGTAATATCTCATCGTCGTGGGGGACATATATTATTCCAGCGTCTATCGCACGTAGACCCATTCCCGGTGGCGCAATAGTTACAGGTGCTTTGTGTGTTGTAGCAGCCCTTTGGGGCTATCCTATGGACTTAGCAATTTGGCCTCCTGTACTGTGCGTAGCGCTTATTGTAGGCGTGTTCTTACCGCTTATGGAGGCAGGGATGCAGATGACGCGTGAAGGGAAAACAACCCAATCTGCCGCTTTGGTTGTGATTTCTTCTGTACTGGTTAACCCTGTATTTGGTTGGTCTTTTACAATGCTCCTAGACAACTTAGGTCTCGTTGGCTGTAAAGATAGAGCAGGGGAGCTAGGTAAAGCAGGTCGTTGGCTAATTCCTGGTATCACGTTTTTAGTGCTATGTACGGTAATGGCGCTTATTGGCATGTTCCCGGGTGTGCCCGCGATAATGGAAACCTTCAGAATGTAATGCAAACTGATAAACGATGTCTATTCACGCTTAGTTGCTGGGAAAAAAGAACTCGACTAATGGTTGTTGAATAAGACAGTCGAGTTTACATCGTTAGCATCAGAGCATTTTGAGCGCAAATGGATAATAGATAAGCAGCGTGAGCGTGCTGTCTCACGCTGTTTCTATTTGGCTAACGACTTTGGTTACTTTTAAATACGATGAAATTGCCAAATAAAATGCATAGACAGGGTTACGCGTATCACTTTTTTATTTATCCCAATAAGGCGTATCTTCAAAATAATTTGATAAAAAGTCGATAAAAACCCGAAGCTTATTAGAGATGAGCTTTCGGTGGGGATAGACCGCGTATAAAGAAATAGCTTGCGGTACGAAGTCATGCAGTATTGACACGAGTTCACCATTTTTAAGTGCTTCACCGGCAATAAATGTAGGTTGAAGTACGTATCCTTCACCTTGTTTTGCAACATTGGTGAGTACTTCTCCGTTATTGGCGGTTAGCCTAGGTGTTACTTTATTTGCATTAGCCTTAAGTGCCGCAATAAGTTCAGATTCATCGTTATCATAGTTAACGTAAGAATATTCCAGATAGTGTTCAGGCTTTAACTCACTTGGGTGTTCAGGTGTACCGTATTTTTCCAAATACGAGGGCGATGCACATAGAGCAAGTTGTATGGTGGTTATCTTCTTTGCCACCAGCGTTGAATTTGCAAGGTGACCCGCGCGAATGGCTACATCAAACCCTTCGTCTATTACATCAATTTTTCTGTCGTTTAACTGTAAGTTTATCGACACGCGAGGGTGTGCTTGTTGAAATGCACTGAGCGCGCCTGCTAAATGCAGGGTCGAAAAAGAGACGGGCGCGCTTACATGTAGCACTCCCTTAGCTTCTGAGTTCAGCAATCCAAGCTGGCTTTCCATATCGTTCACGCTTTCAAGAATATGATTTGCGTGTTGCAAGCACTGCTGCCCAGCCTCAGTGAGGTGAATTTTTCTTGTTGTACGATTAAATAAGCGCGTATCAAGCTGTTTTTCCAGTTCAGCAATGTATTTACTTACCAGCTGATTCGACGAGCCTAGTTTGTCTGCCGCTTTAGTAAAACTGCCCTCGCTGACAACAACCGCAAAGGTTTTCAACAGTAATAATTTATCCATTTAAATACGTCTAACCAATTACCAATGCCATGTTGTTAATCATTCAATATATCTGGTCTTTATTCAACGTTTGTTGGCAACTATTCTTTGTCCATAAGCTAACGCACACGACGCTTGCTAGAGGAAGTCAGGGTGCTCGTCGCAATTTAGATTTAACTTTTTCAATATTTAAAGACTTGAGGATTTGACAATGAACAAACAATTTTTGAAAAACATTTTTACTTCTAACAACAGTATTTCTAGTTTGATTTTACGCGTGCCGGTGGGTGTTATTCTTACCGCTCACGGCGCGCAAAAACTTTTCGCGTGGTTTGGTGGTTATGGATTAGAAGGGACAGGGCAGTGGATGGAAAGCATTGGTTTGGCACCAGGCTTTTTAATGGCATTATTGGCTGGTAGCGCTGAGTTTTTCGGTGGGCTAGCTCTTATTATAGGTCTACTAACACGCCCGGCTGCATTGGTAAGTGCGTTTACAATGGTGATTGCGATTTTTAGCGTGCATGCATCCAATGGGTTATTTATGAGTAACAACGGTTTTGAATTTGCTTTGGCGCTACTTGCTGCTACAACCGCTCTGACTGTTCAAGGTGGTGGTAAATTTGCTATCGACGCCCTAATTAGTAAAAAGCTTAATAACCAATAGGAACTAAATCGCGTTGATGATTGAAACCGGCTAATGCTGGCCGGTTTCAGCGAACACTACATTTCATCGCAATTAATAAGGAATAGTACTGTGCAGCAGCGAATTGAATCACATGTTGAAATCCCAGTGCAAATAAGTACGGCGTATATTTCGCATGGTGGAGGTCCGCTTCCACTTCTTGAAATGCAGTCAAAAGGCGAGGGTGAAGCGCCCGACTATCATAGGGAAATGATTGAAGTATTAGAGACGCTGGCAACAGAACTCCCCAAGCCTGATGCAATTATTGTGGTAAGCGCCCATTGGGAAGAGCGGAACGTGAGCGTAACCACCCATCCGACTCCTCCTTTGCTGTATGACTACTATGGTTTTCCTAAAGAGGCATATACGCTTAAATATGCTGCTAAGGGGAATGTAGGCCTAGCGTCTTCAATAGCAAAGAATTTGGCAGAGCAAGGAATTGCAGTGCGAGCCGACACCACGCGTGGCTTCGATCACGGTATGTTTATTCCGCTTAGTATTATGTATCCCAACGCTGATGTGCCTTGTGTCCAGGTATCCATAACTTCTGATTTGAAAGCGGCTGAACATATAGCATTGGGACAAGCGCTTAGAGCTGCGATAGTGGTTTCAGCTAAGGGGGACGACAGTTTGAAGCACGTGCTGGTTTTGGGCTCGGGCTCCTCATTTCATAACATGAAAGGTTTTTTCGATAGTTCTGAGAATGCCAATGAAAAAGCAACGCGCTTTAACAACTGGCTTCAAACCACTATGCTGACCAGTACATATGGCGAAAGTGAACGTAAAGCACGGCTTGTTGAATGGCACAATGCACCCGATGCGCGTTATGCACATCCAAGAGAAGAACATCTACTTCCGCTGCATGTTTGTTACGGTATAAACGATAGAGCAGTGGATAAAGCATATTCTCTAACCTTATTAACTAAACCCGCCAGCATGTTTGTTTGGAGCGACGAAGTAAATCAAACCCCGCGCAACTAAGCCAAAACAGCAGTAAAAACATCCTGACCTAATTAAAATATAAACACTTTGTTTATCTATTGGTCATTTAAACACAAATGTTAAAATTAGTGCTTTACACCCCCACATAAATCATTAAGATACGCAGCACTTCAGGAGAGTTGGCAGAGCCCGGTTTAATGCACCTGACTTGAAATCAGACGTGGGGTCAAACCCACCGGGGGTTCGAATCCCTCACTCTCCGCCATATTATGAAAACCCGCACATTGTTGCGGGTTTTTTTATGCCTACAAATAAACAGTTTTAACGTATTAAGCGTGCCTGATCCGCTACCTTGTATCACAGATTCGTTTTGCACGTGTAAAAGCCCTGTCATAGCAGTTTTGTAATCCTATTGCTAATAGAAGTAGATTCACTTTTTTGTTGCTATTCTGTAAGGCGCTTAACTTGATTAGCGAAAAAGTGCCTCTGTTTTATACAAATGAATTTACTATCTTTGCGAAAAGATGAATATTTCACCAGTTAGTTGATTTAATTGAAATTAGTGCTTTACAGCCCCGTTTAAATCATTAAGATAAGCATCACTTCAGGAGAGTTGGCAGAGCCCGGTTTAATGCACCTGACTTGAAATCAGACGTGGGGTCAAACCCACCGGGGGTTCGAATCCCTCACTCTCCGCCAAATTGACGTGTGACTGGGCACTCTGAAAAATGAGTGCCCAGCCTCATAGCCCGAAATAAGCCCCATCGTTTTAAACTTTCTTCCCTTTACTAATACGCTCTCATTACGCACAGTTATCTTGTCTACAAGAGCGAATAAAAGACTTTTACAAACGTTTGTATCAGGTTCTAGCAGCTTCGAGAAAAACCGCGACTTTTTCGGGGCCTAAACTTTTTTATTGGAACTTTTAGAAAGTTCTTTTATTCGTTAATCTTCACTTCGAAGCGCTGAATGTCTGTCTGATGTTGGGCAATATTTTTGTTGACGAGCTCTGATGGTATTAACTCGCCGGAACCGACTAACTTGATCAGCCTTTGACATTTAGACTCAATCTTGCCTTTTTTACTATTGAGTTCAAAAAGCTTTACTTCATATTCTGAAAACCTGTAACGAACTGCGTGCTTTATGTCTTCTAACAGAGCGTTCATTGTCATATTGTTGAGCAATTTTTCCCGTATTTCAGATAACACTGCTTCTTCTAGTTTATCTTTCGGGATTTGTCTCATATCGCAAGATTTAACAGAGCATTTAGTTCTATTTCGACATTTGTAGTACTTGTGTTTACCACTTTTTCCGGTGTTTAAGCGGAAGGAATTGGTAGAGTAATGGCCCAGTTTGCGTCAAATATGAGAAAGACGCTTAAGTGGCTGTCAAAGGTCTATTGGACTGAGAATATCTTTTTTCGCCGGGGTACTTCGTGAGCATCCTAATATTAGACGAGCACACAATACGGAACTACTTTAAGCATCAAGATTGGAAGAGTTCATATCAGCTCCAAATAGAGCTGTAATAGATGGAGCCCCGAGCATTCCTAGGGAGTCTATACAGTGGCAGCTATGCAAACTAGCGCATCGAAGCAAGTTTGTATTACACATCTTAAACGCGTCATCATCAAGACTGTACCATCGATACATACATTGAATGAGGAACACCTTTCCAGAGAGTATGGACGGCGACCGTTGTCCAATTTAGGGTAAAGAGATTTAACGAACTACAGTCGTTGAGGCGACGGTAACAGGCAGTCCATCCAGTATAAGAAAATTTCTTAGCGGGCCTGACGGCGAATGCTGGATAACTCGCTGTCGGTAACCGTGAACTGGTGATTCATGGGCACTAGTGTCAGTGATTTAGTATACCTCCATGATCTCACACCTGGTACCTATTCACACTTTCCCTAGTGATTGTCATTCGCGGTTACAGAAGTTAGTGAGCAACAAACAATAGAGGATCTTAATAAGGGCTAAAATTTGATATTGTTCAAAAAATAATCTAACCTTGGGGTTTACGGAGTTTTTGACAAAACTTGTTAATAAGATTCACTTGCATTAGAGCCTCGGGAATAAGGATATTCAAAATGGCAATTATAAAATCAGCCCTTTATCTAATATCTTTTTGTATCTTGTCCTTCGTTCTCTATGCAATTTTCATAAACATTTCTCACAATGCAAAAATTGTTCTTGCCACTGGAAATGAGGGAGGAACATTTCACTCTATAGGGAAACACCTAGATAGAGTTTTTAAAGCAAATCAGGACGCCAACCAAATCTCCCTTAAAGTTGTAGAGAATACAAAAGGTAGCATTGAAAACATTTATGGAGTGATAAATGGTGATTACGATGCAGCGCTGACAGACGATATTCTGGGCCTTGCAAAAATGGGATTAGTGGAACACGGTGTAGATATTGAGCGTGATTATTCAGCCAAAATTAAAAGAAAGATACAAGGGAATGTTCAAATTCTCGCTCCGGCTCACCGTAACCTCGTTCAAATTGTAATTACAGAAGGATTACGAGAATCGTTGAAAACCAAATCACTTATTGAAGCTATTGAGGGAAAAGGTGTTTATATAGGAAGCAAAAAATCGGGAACGGAAGCTCATGCGTTACTTTTATTGGACCAGCTTGGTTTGGGTACTCCAACACGTAATGATGCCAAGTGGATAAGAAAACTGGAGACTGAAAACTATAAAAATGCTTTGGCTTCTATGGAAGAGGGCGCTGGTAAAAAACCTGAAATTGACATGGCATTTTTTATCTCTGGAATACCGACGCCAATTGTAGAACAGGCATTGGATAAAGGACTTCATTTATACGATCTGAGAAACACTGACCTGGTGCGTAATATTCACTCTCTTACTGGAAATTGGGAAGTTGAAGACCTGAATGCTTTTGAAGACTACAAATCACTTAAGTATGATATTCAAACTATTTCATCTCCCGTTTATATTGTTGCAAGTTCAAATTTAGATAAAAAACAAGCTGCCGCTCTTTTAGATTCTTTATATGAGGCAGTGCCTGAAATCAGGTTAGCTCAAAAGAGCGCGGGCGATATTAAAATATCTGAATTAGAACGTCTAAGTGAAACTTTAAAAAACGGTAACAAAGAACAAAAGTATAATGCAGCAACGCTAAGTTTACACGACGGGGCTCAGGTCTTCCTTGAAGAAGAACGTGATGTAATAAAAATACTGTCAGGATCTTATGAAGGGCGATATTTTCATTTAGCAACTACCCTTAAAAATTTGCTGAAGTCGGCAGGTATTAAAAGTAGGATTATTCCGACGCAAGGTTCAATTGAAAATATTAAACGGCTTTCAAAATCAGAAAAATTGTTCGCACAAAGCACGAATAATGATGAACAAATAGTTAACAGTCGCGTAGAGAAGATAATCGCTTTTAGTCAATTTGATATTGCTTTAGGCGCGCATTGGGACTCTTACAGCAGCATTTATAAAGTATCGACTGATATTTTGAAAGAAGACTACAAAGAGTCTTCGCACCTATTACCGCCTCTCAAAAATGCTCGGCGTTTAGGTGTTTTGGAATACGAAGAACTCTTGGTTTTTGGAAGGGCATTAACTAAGAATAAAAAAAAGCAAAGCGTAGCTAACGGTCAACCAGATTCACCAGAGTTAATGAAAAGTATCGACCGGTTAGATGAATATATAGCAGAGCTCTCTAGGCTTAGTCCAACGCATGGATCTAAATCATCGCCACTTCAAGTTTGTATTGGAGAAAAAGAGGGGGGTACGCGTAAGCTAGCTATAGCCGTTTTAGAAAAGCTAAAGTCAAACGCAAGTTTAAATTTTGATTATGAACACATAGAATCTTGTTCTTTGCCAGCTCTAGTTACCGGTTTAGTTAGCGATAAACAACGTTTTGATCTTGGTTTTATAGTTCTAGCTAGACCTAGTAACTTACTACCAGCGTTAACAGAATCTAATGGCACTGATATAAAGTTACTGTCTCTTCCAGCTGAAGTAGTTTATCACTTAACGGGACCTGCCTTAGAGCGCATTGAGATTGAGAAAACGATCTCTGACAATAGTCAATTAATAAACAAATCATCAAAAGCGGTCACCTCATTAGGAACAAGAACAATACTATTAACCAATATCGACGAAGGTAATGACGTTGTAAAAGAAATAACGGAAGCACTTATAATCGGCTCGGATTTGTTTGGCTTGGGGCGAGGGAAAGATATGTTAACACAAGGAGGTGAAAGTATTCCGTTTCACCCTTTGGCAAAAAAAGTATACGAAAATTTTGGTATGATACCGAAACCTGCTCCAAAAATAACTCTTAGCCATATAGCAACTTCGCTCGCCATAATAATCAGTGGATTTACAATTCTTTCAACCGTAACACTTTGGTTGAGTCAGTTTTTTATTACAAGGAAATTTCTAAAAAGAATCTTTGAAGTAGATGAAATCAGTGATCCTATTAAAGCAATAGAGCATTTTGAAGAAATACATGAAGATATTCGAGACTCTAAGAAAAATAAGAACAAAGGCCTAATTTCAATAAGTTTTAGTCAATGGAAATTACTAACTGACTTAATCGAAGAAAAAGAGCAAAAGCAGAAAAAGAGATTGGCATCTCAACTCCTTTCTAGTGCAATGCTAACTGCAAAGAGGTGTCATACAGCACAGTGTGATTCGAGTCAGGCAATTTCTGAAATTGAAGAAATTCAAGACAGATTTGTAAGACATATTGAAGAGAACCACTTAGAGCAGGAACAATACTATGAGTTTGCTTCTCTTATTCAGTCAGTTAAGGAAGGGTTGGAAAGATAAATGGAAACACACTGCTGCAATGTTGAGTCTAGCTTTGAATCTTGGTTTGAAGGGTATCTATCTTTATTAAAAAGAAAAGTATCAGATTCTAATGTTTCCTTAAACGAAATAATAAGTTTGTTTTACGAAGACAGTAATGCTTTGCAATACCTTGAGGGTTTTGTTGGAAAAGATGAATTTTCGTCAAGTGGGCGCGGATATAACTATATTCACTCAATTTCGAAAAACCCCATCGCAAGAGTTGAAACGGCGAAAGCGTTATTAGATGAGATTCCGCGTTTTGCAGATAAGAAAAGTATCGTATTGGACTTATTTTGCGGTAACGGTTATTTGGAAAATGTATCAAAGAATGAGTTCAACGATAGAGATATTTTTATAAATTCAGACTTATCTCCATTCATGGTCGAGCAATGTATTCGAGCGGGTAAGACAGCCTTGCTTCAACCAGCACAAAATCTTTTCTGTATAAGGAATAATTCGGCTGATGCAGTTATTTTAGCATATGGAGTTCATCATGTACCACTTGATAGCCGGGAAGAAATGTTTCGCGAATCCAATAGAGTTTTAAAAAAAGGAGGGGTTCTATTGTTTCATGACTTTGAAGACATTAGCTATGGAGCTCTTTTTTTTAAGGAAGTAGTGCATGAGTTTTCAAAAATCGGTCATGATCATCCTCATTTTGAAAAGGTAAAATTACTAGAAATGATCGAAAGACAAGGGTTTGAAAAAATCGAGAAGCTTAATATTACCGATAGTATTTCTGCTATTTCCATGTCAAAAGAAGAGTCACTAAGAGAATTGACTACAACAGTCAAGGAAATGTTCAAGTTGGATTTGCTTACTTTGAGTTGGCAAGAAACTTTGGATTTGATTTCAAAATACTTTCCACTGAAAGCTATAAAGAAAAACGGGGTCTGGGTGGCATCACTATATCGTGATTCATTAATCCTTAAAGCCAGGAAGAGTAGTGACTAATCAGCACATTTTGAAAACCAATAAAAACCTAATTTTATTGGTTTTTGTCGTCGGAGGGTTAGTGCCGACACTTATTAAATTAGCCGTTTTTAGCGATTATTATCAGCTGGCGGGTGTGCTTCCTCTTTTTCCATTTTTTGCAATAATTGAATATGTGGTTTTAGCTAGTTCAGGTGACAAAAAATACGCGAAAATAACATTGTTAATTACAGCAAAAAGTATGCTTGCGTATCTTAGTTTTTGCTTGACAGTTTTGATTTTCGTAGAGCTTGAGATAGTGCGTAATACTTTTTCAGTAATGGCGATAAGCGCATTGGTTTGGATTCTTGTTTTGACGTTATCCGGCTTGTTAACTAATCGCCGAAGTTTTTTTATTTTCTTTACTTCCATTTTTGTTTTAGTTTCGTTGCTTTACGGAATATCAACTATGTCTTTAAGGGGGGATTTTTATTTTTACTCTCTTTTTTTTGTATTTGTGTCAGGCGGGGTTTTAGCTGTTTCAATCAAAATTTCTACTTTCTATCGAAGTGAATTAACAGGGATTCTTCCATTGTTTCCAGTTTTTGTCGCATATCAGGTGGTTTGGCTTTTAGATAGTGGAACATACGCATTAAAAGAGGGAATTATTGCAACGATTCTGACTGCTCCTGCTTATGTTTCATTTGTGATTTTTTTGGGTTGGTTTAGGCTTGGTAGAATGCTGAATTTGTTGATTGGGCTTTGTTTTTATTTTTTTATTTTGTGTTTATCTTTCAAAGCTTTTGAAATGATTTCGCAATTAACTTTGACCGAAGCATGAGATATATAAATTACAATCGCGCTAATATACTAAAGGCCAAACAAGTTCAGAAACTGTCTAGTGAATCAATAGAAACTATACAGGCTTTGTCTTATATATTTCCTTTTAAAGTAAATAACTATGTTCTCAACTTAATCAATTGGGATAACTATGTAGACGATCCAATTTTTAGAATGACTTTTCCACATCAGGATATGTTGTCTCAGGGCGCCTTTTCGCGTTTGATGGATTTGTATAAGGCGGGGGATGCAATCGAATTAAAAAAATTCGCCTTAAGTTTACAGAAAGAACTGAATCCAAACCCAGCCTCCCAGATTCAGCTGAATAGACCAGATTTTCGTGGTCATATATTGTCAGGGCTACAGCATAAATATAAGAACACGGTATTGTACTTTCCTAAAGAAGGGCAAACGTGCCATGCATATTGCACTTATTGTTTTAGGTGGCCTCAGTTCTTTAGCAAGCATGAAAAGTTCCGAAACACTGATTTACAAGAGCTTATTGATTATGTCTCTGAGAATGAACAAATCTCTGATGTAATTATTACTGGTGGTGATGCATTATTTATGTCTTTTAAACAATTAGAGCGAATTCTAAACTCTCTTGTAAAAATAGAACATCTCAAAAATATACGTTTGGGTACTAAAGTCTGCGCATATTGGCCCTATAGATTTATTACAGATATTGATTCTACAAGCTTACTTAATTTAATGGAGAAGATATCAAAATCTGGAAAACATTTGGCTTTCATGAGCCATTATAGCCATGCAGCCGAACTAAAAACGAAAGAAGCGATGGATGCCATTAGGCTGATAAGAAATTCTGGAGTAACAATACGTTCTCAAGCACCAATTATCAAGCATGTAAATGATACCGCCCAAGATTGGGTAGATATGTGGAATGAACAATTGAAGTTGGGGATCATTCCTTACTATTGCTTTATCGAGAGAAATACCGGGCCATACGACTATTTTAAAATACCATTAATTGAATGTTTGGATATTTACCAGACAGCTTTGAAGTCTATGTCTGGGTTAGCTAAAACGGTTAGGGGGCCTATTATGTCTTGTTCTCCAGGTAAGATACAAATCATTGGTGTTCTTGGGAAGAGTAAGTACCGTTTTATACTTAAGTTTATTCAAGCAAGAAATAGCTCTTTAGTCGATAAATGCTTTTTAGCTTCAGGAACAGAGTCATCAACTTGGATTAGCGATCTTAAAGCAGAACAGTGCACTGATGTCGTAATCGAAAATCAATGGTAGTTACAAATAAATCATGTAGAGAAGTGGACATATCCATCTGAACTCGGTCACCATGACTACGCGCTGCGATGGCAGATTCAGATCAACCTCGATGGTTAGTACTTCACGGTTGAAGTAATTTACTATGTAAAACGTTCTGAAACGTCTGCCACATTGAAGGCTCTCCTTCCAATTTCAAGTTTTGAAAAAATATAATTGACAATGAGTTAACCTATATCTTAATGATTAATTCCTAGTGCCCATACTCATCTCATTCGGCCCGCCATATTATGAAAACCCGCACATTGTTGCGGGTTTTTTTATGCTTCCATAAAACCTATTCGAATACGCCAAAACGTTATTATTGGGATATTTCGCTTTGCAAAATTGTTCGCCATCTAGCGAGGTTGGCGAAAGATTTTCTGATCTCATCCTGTCTGTACCTTGTATTTATACCAATCCGCATAGGTGATTGCCCACTCAGAAGGCGCTGGCAAGTTTCCTGGCGAAGCGTGGGAATGCAGGAATGGTGTTCCCTTTCAAATTCCCAGAATGAAGCTAGGAAGCTTGCCAGACCTTCCCGAAGGGCGAGTTTAAAATGTCCGTACTCTTTGTTGTGTCACCTTGATGTAGAACGACTATACCTGCGGTAACACGCCGCGATTACGAACATTTTAACTCTCGCTGAGTGGGTAATGATCTATGCGGGTTGGTATTTAGAAACACTTCATAAATAACACTTGTAGTATCACGCTTTCTTCACAAAAGTTTGGTATAGATAACAAGGTGACAATCAACTGATAACTTTATGGCATGAAAAAGGGCTTTGCGCTTTTGCAGGCATCCTTTGTCCTACGCAGTTGGTAGTAGTTACGAGATCTCGAGAGGACATTATGCAGGCAATGCCCACACTCAATTTAAGGGAAGGAAGCGTTGAGCAGAAAAGACGAGAAATTAAGGCTTATTTTCTCGATTCTTTTAATACCTATGAATCACTTTTTTCTTGTCTTGCCAACGATGAGGTTTTTTATCAGCGCCCTGAAAAGTTGCGCCATCCGCTAATTTTTTACTTCGGCCACACAGCTACGTTTTTCATCAACAAACTTGTTCTTTCCAAAGCGATAAACGAGCGCATTAATCCTAAATTTGAATCGCTCTTTGCTATTGGTGTCGATGAGATGAGTTGGGATGATTTAAACGACGATAATTATGACTGGCCCCAGGTTGAAGAGGTACGACAATACCGAAATCAAGTTCGTACCTTGGTTTGCGATCTAATCGATACCATGGCTTTTAGCATGCCGATTGACTGGGAAAGCCCCATGTGGCCAGTTGTTATGGGTATAGAACACGAACGTATTCACTTAGAAACCTCTTCTGTTCTTATACGACAACTACCCTTATCGTCGGTACGCCCGCACTCTGACTGGCCTGCGTGTGGTTCAATGGTGACCTCTGCCAAAGGTATAGAACCTAATAGCCTGATTCCTGTGCCTGCTCAAAAAGTAGTGATTAATAAAACATGGGATGACGCCTATTATGGCTGGGATAATGAATATGGTTTTCAGCAAGAGGACGTGGCAGAGTTCAACGCATCGAAGTTTCTGGTGAGTAATGGCGAGTTCATGGCATTCGTTAAGGATGATGGCTACAACACTGCAAAATACTGGGAAGAAGAAGGCAACAAATGGCGTGATTTTACCCAAGCGCAACATCCGGTGTTCTGGGTGAAAAAGGGCGATAATTTTGCGTACCGAAGTATGCTAGAAGAACATCCGTTACCTTTGGATTGGCCAGTAGACGTGAACTATCACGAAGCGAAGGCATTTTGTAACTACTTGAGTGAGAAAACCGGCGAGCAGATTCGTTTGCCCACTGAAAACGAATGGCTTGCATTACGACAACACGCTGATGTGCGCCAACAGCGCTATGCGGACGGATTCAATATCGCTCTGCAAAAGTATGCTTCAAGTGAACCTGTAACTGTAAATAAGACAGGCGAGTTCTTCGATGTGGTAGGCAATGTATGGCAGTGGACTGAAACGCCAATCTACCCCTTCGAGGGCTTTAAGGTTCACCCACTGTATGACGATTTTACTACACCAACCTTTGACAATAAGCATAACCTCATAAAAGGTGGTAGTTGGGTATCTACAGGTAATGAGGCGATGAAAGATAGCCGTTATGCATTTAGGCGACATTTCTTTCAACATGCTGGGTTTAGATATGTCAAAGGAAAGCGAGTTTTGGCAGTGAACGATTTTGATTATGAAAGCGATACACAGGTTTCGCAATACTGCGAATTTCACTATGGCGATGAATATTACGGCGTGCCTAACTTTGCTAAAGCCAGTGCGCAATTTTGTATAAATGCCATGCAGGGGCGCAGGCATGCCAAAGCATTAGATTTGGGCTGCGCAGTGGGTCGCTCTGCGTTTGAATTAGCCAAATATTTTGACCATGTCGATGGCATTGATTTTTCTGCCCGCTTTATTAAAACAGCGTTTGATATGCAGGAGCGTGGAGAAATACGCTATAACTTAATTGACGAAGGTGAACTAACGTCATTTAAGTCTAGAAAGCTGAGTGCCTTAGGCTTGGATGATTGTACTGAAAAAGTGGCTTTCGCACAGGGCGATGCGTGTAATTTAAAATCGCAGTATACGGGATACGATCTCATTTTTATGGGCAATTTAATTGATAGAGTTTATAGCCCCAGAAAAGTATTAACGGATATGGCCACACGTTTGAATAAAGGTGGTTTACTTGTTATCGCAAGTCCATTCACGTGGTTGGAAGAATATACTGAAAGGAGTGAATGGCTAGGTGGCTATAAAGATGACAATGGTGAAACGTTAAGCTCTACAAAGGCACTAGAAGATACGCTGGGAAGTGGTTTTAAACGTGTAGGCGAGCCTGTAGAGATCCCCTTCGTAATTCGTGAAACAAAGCGAAAATATCAACACACACTTTCTGAATTTAACGTATTTGAAAAGCTAGACGACTAATAAGTATTCAAGTTACGCTGTTACCATTACGTAGCATAGGAAAAACAGTTCTAATGAACGGGGTAAATCGTTACGTGTATAGCAAAACAAAGTAAAACGGTTATTGCGGTTAGTGTAATAACTTAAGGGCGTACGAAAAGGAAAAACAAGAAGGTGAAAAAAGCGCCAGGCCAGCTCCCTGTATTTAATGCAATGCAGAATGAATTTATGCCGTTCAAGGATGTATGGCAGGCGCCTGCTCACCTAAAACGAGATCAAACTCGGTTAAAATACACAGCGATTTTCCGCCGTTTTCAGGGGGCTTCTTCAGACCAGGCCTCAGTTATCAAAGCCCAGCAAAGCCCAATTCCAATGTGGATAGCGGATATGGACATTCCCCCTTGCGATACCATTTTAAGTGCTATTACCCAAAACCTTCGCTCTAGTTACGGATATCAGTCACTTGATATAGGTGAGGCAGTGGCTAAACGCTTCGAGCGAAATACGCCAAAAACCAGCCGGTTTAATGTTGAAAGTGATGATGTTGTGGATGTTGCGAGCGTCATAGGTGCTGTCGATATTTCCCTTCGCACCTTTTGTCAGCCGGGACAGAAGGTCATGGTATTCACGCCTACCTATTCGCCCCTCATTGAAGCTATCAAGAGCAACAGATTAAAACCCGTTTATATTCCAGTAACCCGTGAACGTTATTCATTAGAGAGTAAGGAAACTGAGGCACCTTTTTTCGATGGTAGTGCAAAGGGCGAGGATCAAAACCTTGATAACACAGATCTAAGTATAAACCTCACTGCATTAGACCCTTCGGCGTCGGCATTTGTTATTTGCCATCCTAACAACCCTACGGGGACGGTACTAAATGCTGAAGAGCAGCGGGTCATTTTAGATTTCTGTGCCCGTCATAATATTTTAATTATTACTGACGAAGTTCACAGTGACTTTGCTTTTAACTCATCTAATGAACCAACGCTAATTCCAATGTTTGGTGCAGAAGTTAGTCCATCTGAGTTAAAGAAAAACGATAGCTTAAAAGCAGAATGCAGCACCAGCCATCGCTTACCTCGAATCATCCATTTAAACAGCGTATCTAAAGCGTTTAATTTGGCGAGTGTGCCTGGCGCGTCTTATGCGGTAATTAAAGATAAAAAGACCAAGGAGATATTTGCGCAAGCAGTCAATAGCCGCCACCTCAATGCCAGCAACTTAGGAAAAGTTGCGCTAATTGCAGCCTATCAGTCTGGCAGCACCTGGCTAGACGACGTAAAGAGCGCGCTAAGCTTTAATAGAAAACTTGTCCATCGATTTTTTAAATATTATGGCGTGACGGTCAATTATACTATGGGAAGTGCTGGTTACTTTTTATGGTTGGATCTATCATCGTTTTCTACGCGTTTAACACAACCCCTAACGTCAGCGTTAAAGCGCAAAGGTTCGCTCGATGATGATACCCGTGAGGTACTTAACTACTCTCCGGTTACTAACGTAGAAGCTTGTATCGAACGAGGTGTTATTGGTAACGACGGTGCTCCTTTTGGTGCCCCTGACCACATTAGGCTAAATTTAGCCTGTCATCCAATGGTTATTGAGACAGCGCTGAAACGCTTGTGTTTTGTTTCCTAAGCGTTTCCTCTAATCTTTATACATTCATTCTGAAATTTAGAACAGTAAGCTCAATTATCTGACATTTTATTTCTATTAATAAGAATTAAAATATCCTTATTGCATAACTAGCGAAATACACACGCCAGATTTCACATATGACAAGCATTCACTTTAAGTGCTAAAGGCGGGTGGAATGGCTATGGTTTTTTAAGGGGTGTCGAAATGATGTATTTGAGAAAAGCGAATGAAAGAGGAAAAGTAGATTTTGGTTGGCTTAAAAGTCATCACAGCTTTTCTTTTGGGCACTATTATGACGCGAAGCACATGGGGTTCTCAACGCTTCGGGTTATTAATGACGATGTTGTCCAGGCAGGGAGAGGTTTTGAAACTCACGGTCACAGAGATATGGAAATCATTTCTTATGTCGTGAGCGGAGCATTAAAACACAAAGATAACACGGGAAATGAATACGTGGTGCCTGCTGGTGATGTACAAGTGATGAGTGCGGGTAAGGGCATCATGCACTCAGAGTTTAACCCTTCAAGTGAAGAGCCCGTGAACTTTCTACAAATCTGGATTGTGCCCAATGAAAAAGGGGGCGTTCCAGGCTATGCCCAAAAAACCTTTGGAGGTCATACTGAAGGGGGTGAAAATAAAGATCAAACCATTGAACTACTGGTTAGTAGTAATGGAAGAAATGGCTCATTACAAATAAAGCAAGACGCGGCAATAAGCCGTTTAACCTTGAAGGCAGGCAAAACATGGCAGCAGACAACTCAAGATAATAAAGGTTATCTTCACATCATAAGTGGCAAGGGACAGGCTGCGGCGAAAAGCGAGTCCGATTCGGTCTTAATAGGCGCCGGCGATGCAATAGGGCTTTACGAGCACGACTCGATTAGCTTGGAAGCATCACAAGATTTAGTAGCTTTATGGTTTGAATTGCCTAAATAACTGGCTAAAAGCAATTTAGATCAATAATTTAGTTTCAAAATGTGTATCTTCACTTCACGAATCTTCATCTCGTGGTATGATGACTTGGATGAGATTTGAGGCGGTTAATAATTCTCATTAGTGAAAAATGACCGCCTTGGATCCAGTTGTATGTAAAACTGAAGTCAGTGAGATACTAGAGTGATAAAAATAATCCTAGCAGATGACCATGATTTGGTCAGAACAGGGATACGCCGGATTCTGGAAGACGTAGACGATTTCACTATTCTCGCAGAAGCGAAAAACGGTGAAGACGCGGTGCAATTGTGCCGTAAAAATGCCCCAGATGTGGTACTCATGGACGTGAATATGCCCGGTATTGGTGGACTAGAAGCGACCAAAAAAATTGTTCGCATGTCTGAAAATACACGTGTTATTTGTGTTTCGATGCACAAAGAAAGCCCAATACCAATGCAAGTTATGGACGCTGGCGCGTATGGGTTTTTGACAAAAGACGCAGAGCCTGACGAAGTGATCCGTGCTATTCATAAAGTCGCGGCAGGGCAAAAGTATGTCGATCAAGAAGTGGCTAATAGTATTGCCATAGGTAAGTTATTACCAAGTTCAGATAATCCATTTGATGAGTTATCAAGTAGAGAACTTACTATTGCAATGCGATTAACCGAAGGTCATAAAGTGCCGGACATAGCCAGAGAATTGAGTATTAACTCAAAGACAGTTAATACCTATCGTTACCGAATGTTTCAAAAGTTAGGCGTAAATTCTGATGTAGAGTTAACGCACTTAGCTTATCGTCATAAGCTTATTAATCCTAACACCTTTTAAGCGTCACTAGACGCGCAACGTCAAAGTGATTATGTCTGCATTCGATTCAGCAGCATTTCTTAAGAATCTAACCTCTCAACCTGGCGTGTACCGAATGTACAATAGTCAGGAAGAGGTTATATACGTAGGAAAAGCCAAAAACCTCAAGAAGCGCGTATCGAGTTATTTTAGAACTAATCTTGATAACGCTAAAACCCGTTCGTTAGTCAGTCAGATTGCGAACATGGACGTCACCGTTGTAAACAGTGAGACCGAAGCGTTCTTGCTAGAAAACAACTTCATTAAGAAGTACAAACCGCGTTACAACGTGGTTATGCGTGACGACAAATCTTATCCTTTCATTTTTCTATCAGATCACGAACATCCACGGCTCTCTTTTCATCGCGGCCCGCAAAAGAAGAAAGGGGAGTATTTTGGTCCTTACCCCAGTGCGTGGTCGGTAAGGGAGAGCTTGCGCTCTATGCAGCGCATTTTCCCCGTACGTCAGTGTGAAGACAGCTATTACCGTGCACGCAGCAGACCTTGTCTTCAATACCAGATGCAGCGCTGTAGCGCGCCTTGTGTTGAAGGCTACGTGAGCGATGAAGAATATAACGAGCAGGTCAATTTCGCGCGCTTGTTCTTGAAAGGCAAAAACCAGCAAGTGATTGGTGGGCTGGTGGAAAAAATGGAAAAAGCCAGCGAAGCGTTAAACTTTGAAGCAGCGGCCCGTTACCGCGATCAGATAAACGCGCTAAGAAAAGTGCAGGAACGACAGTGGGTAGCGGGCACCCAAGACGAGATGGATGTGTTTGGGTTTGCGTTTAAAGGCAATATGGCGTGTATTCAGGTTATGTTTATTCGCGAAGGGCAACTGTTAGGCAGCAAGGCCTATTTTCCTAAAGTACCAAATACTGCCGATGAGCAAGAAGTCTTTGAATCCTTCTTTCTGCAATTCTATTTGGCCGGCAACAAAGTGATCCCGAAGCAAATAGTGTTAAGTAACACCTTAAGCGATGAAGATGCTATAGCAGAGGTGCTTGCTAGTGAGGCAGGGCACAAAGTGCATTTCTTTAAAGGGGCGAGAGAAGAGAAACGTAAGTACCTGCAACTTGCTCAGTCAAATGCACAAACTGCATTAGATGCTCAATACAGCCAGCAAAAATCTGTTTTCGCGCGTTATCTCGACTTAGAGGCGGCGCTTGAAGTCGACACGCCCATTCAACGTATGGAGTGTTTTGACATTTCTCACACCTCCGGTCAGCAGACGGTAGCGTCTTGTGTTGTGTTTAACCGAGAAGGTCCGCATAAAAGTGACTATCGTCGATACAATATTGAAGGCATTACCCCAGGTGATGACTACGCGGCCATGGCACAGGCGTTAAAACGTCGGTACAAGTCTGTGAAAGAAGTGCAAAAAATACCAGACCTTCTATTAATAGACGGTGGTAAAGGACAGCTTGCCCAAGCAGAAGCGTTTTTTGAAGACTGGCCCCATGACAAAAAGCCAATGCTCTTAGGTGTGGCAAAAGGGACTACCCGTAAGCCTGGTTTAGAAACGCTAATTCTAGCTGGTAGTCATCAGGTGCTTCCCATGGACAGTCATTCGCCAGGGCTTCACCTTATTCAGCACATTCGCGATGAGTCACACCGATTTGCCATTACCGGGCATCGCAACCGACGTCAAAAAGTTAAAACCACGTCTAGTTTAGAAAGCATACCTGGTATTGGCGCTAAACGAAGACAAACGCTGCTCAAATTTATGGGGGGCTTACAAGGCCTTAAAAAAGCCAGCAAAGATGAGATTGCGAGTGTACCTGGTATTAGCCCTGAGTTGGCAGATACCATTTATGATCATCTTCATCAATAAACGCATGAGTAACAAGCATTACATTGCAAATTAAGGTAATGTGTTACAAAAATGAAAGATGCAGAGCTTATACGCTACCGCGCTAAAACGCCTATAGAGGCATAACACCGAGACGTACTTTTTATGTGGACTGTTCCAAACTGTATTACTTTATTCCGAGTAATCCTTATTCCTGTATTTGTAGTTGTTTATTTCCTTGATTGGCGCTGGGCACACGAGGCGGGCGCGTTTATTTTTTGGCTTGCCGCCATTACCGATTGGTTTGACGGCTATTTAGCAAGAAAACTACAGCAGTCCACACCCTTTGGTGCGTTTTTAGACCCAGTTGCTGATAAGCTGATTGTGGGCGCTGCTCTTCTTATGATTACTCATAGTTATGCAAATCTTTGGATCACGTTGCCATCTATAGCGCTATTGGTTCGTGAGATTTATGTTTCGGCGTTGCGTGAATGGATGGGGTCGAATGGCGTAAGAGATGCGGTTAAAGTGTCTTTTATAGGTAAAGCAAAGACAACTGCGCAAATGTTAGCCTTAATTGGTTTACTTTCAGGCTTAGAAACCTTTATGGGCGTAACAATTTATTGGGTTTCTTTGGGGTATATTCTTTTATATTTCTCTGCAGTGCTGTCAATTTGGTCAATGTTTGTTTATACAAAAGCAGCGTGGCCACACCTTCGAAGTGGTGCTACAAAGTAGAATTGATCGCGGTTTAATCAAAGTGAATAAAAAAATAGCAAACGATCATAAAAAACCGCATTTATCTCAATTTAAACGCTTTTTTGTGTTGACAGTTTTGAATGGGTAGGTAGAATGCACCCCACATTTCGAGAGGACATCAACCAAACGAAATGGTCGATTAAGACATGCGGGAATAGCTCAGTTGGTAGAGCACGACCTTGCCAAGGTCGGGGTCGCGAGTTCGAATCTCGTTTCCCGCTCCAATCTCTTAGAGATAAGTTTTAATCACGCGCCAGACGCATCTGGCGGAATGGCAGAATGGCTATGCAGCGGATTGCAAATCCGTCTATCTCGGTTCGACTCCGGGTTCCGCCTCCAAACGCTGCAACGCAGCATCAGGTTCTACGCCTGACACCTTTGCTGAAAAGCAACCCGATGCCCGGGTGGTGAAATTGGTAGACACAAGGGATTTAAAATCCCTCGCTGGTAACAGCGTGCCGGTTCAAGTCCGGCCCCGGGCACCACTATCCTTATTTTTAAAGGGCTCGCGCCCAATAAATTAAAATACCTACCAAAGAGCCAGCCAACAATTAAAAATTGATTTTTTTTCTGAGATGACCTGTACCACCAGCTTAAGCCCTAGTGTTTTTTCCTTTCTTGTGTTGTTATGACATAAAAGTGTTTAAGGATACTCACATGCACCATGACGAAACTGATCACAAAATATCTCTCCATACAAAACGTGCTAGTGAAATGGCCAAGGATAAAAACTTCGATGGCGCTATCGCAGAGTTCGAGAAAGCGCTGCTTTTTATGCGTGAAGCAGGTTTGTTTTATTCACGTAAATTTACGAAAGCAATTCCGTATTACCAGAAAGCTGGGCGGTATGAGGAAGTAGAAGAATACTGTACCAAAACTCTTATTCCTCTGGTCAAAGAAAATATTGAAAATGTCTTTTATGATAAACCAGCGGTGACAAAGAAATTCTTTCTTTTTGGTGTGCTTGTTAATATTTATGACAAATTGCGGTTATGTGCCAAGCGAGAAAAAAATACAAAAGATTTTAAGAAGTATGATGAGCAGGTCTTTGCCTTAACAACGCAATTAGATGACTTAAGAATAAAGTCTGACGAAGCTGCTCTAAAAGTCGAATATAAAACGTTGGCAGAGTGTTTTGGTGACATAAATACTAACTATGACCAATGGCCTGTAACACTTAGAAAGAGATATAAAGCCTTCCATAATAACTAACCTTATTATTCGATTTCGCTTTAAGCTAGTTTCCTGCCACGCTTCTTTTGATGATAACCAGTTTCATGCTGCAGGGTGACGGGGTTACAGTAGGTAGAGTACACTCTCCGTCTAATCCCTCAATGCGCTAGTCGTTTAATGTGTCCACTGATGTACCAAAGGGTGTTTTTACCAAAGGTTACTTTGGTAGTTATCGGAAACCTAAAAAAGGAATTATCAAAATGCGACTCTACTTACTATTAATTTCACTTTTTTGCTTAATGTCGTGCGCTAGTTCAATGGATATTGAGAAAGTTGCACGTCAAATGTATAACGTCCCTTCATCTGGTGAAAACAAATTTGATGAAAACAAATTTATACGTATGAGTAATCTCAGGTGCCACAGTGTATTAATGGAGTTATACCAAGATACCTCTTTAGCGAGTCATGGACTTGTTCTAGTAAAAGCTGGGCCGAACTATATAGAGAATGTCGCACGCGGGAATGCCCTTTCGTTTAAAATAGATGGTGAAGTAATTCCCTTTCGAACTAATGATTACACAACGGATTACGACTCCATTTATTTGGGGCATGGTGTAGATCTCAAGTTTTCTAATAAAACTTTTTCCATCAGTGAAGATATTATTCGTAAAGCAGCAGCATCGAATGAATTTTTAGTAAAAGTAAATCTTTTAGGCAACGAATATATTGAAGGAAAATGTTCACATTCAACATTGAAAGAAGCCCAGTTAGATAGTAAAGATCTCAACATAACTGTTCAGCAAAAGGATGTTGATTTCGCCAATAGGATTGCGGCTATTGAAGGGTTTAAAGTCTTTGTCGATATGATGGACACTCTCAAATAAATTCTTTTATAGGGTAAGCATATTTTGGCAGGTATATAGGTAGGTTTGCGAGTGGATGTGCCTCATGTCCTTAAATAGTTAGACTTATGTAGCCTGATATGGGCTGCATTTGGCTGGTTTTGGTGGGGTAGAGGGCAAAATAGGTCATTTTAATTCGCCCAGTAATTGCGCTTTCTATCAACAACTAACTTTCTAGTAACTTTCTACAATCAACTATAACGTGAAAGCCGTGCCCCGTATGGGTTTAGCCTCAACTTTCTAGTAAATACAAAAATCCTTTTCTTTTTTCTTCCTATCTTTCTTATTTTTATTCTCTTAAAGTACCTTTTAGTAGAAATTTCGCGCCTATCCCTTTAGATACGTGGGATGTACGTTATAGTTACTGGTAGAAAGTATAGAAACTTCAATAAAAAAGGGGCATTAGGCCCCTTAGTAATCCGCTATTGTGACGTAGCGTTCTTTTCGCCCGTTCTTTTGGAATTCCAAATGATTGGTAGTGATAAGCTCTGTTATTAACTCCTGTGTAATGTCGCGCTTACCGTCTTTGGCTTGCAGTTCCTTAATGCCACTACAACTTTTAACCTTTTCATTTATCTTGCTTAGCGGTAAGCCATTGGCCTTACAATTTCGCAATATGGTTTGTTTTGCGTTTAGTAAGACGGTAGTTTCTTCTGCATCAGTTCGGCTAGCATGGCCTTTTAGAATCAAGTATTTAATGTCTTCTACTGAGCTCTTCACTAAAGCGTGGGCGTACTGGGCGTGTTTAAGCTTAATTTCGCCACCGTCTAACCCCATTATTGATGCAACTTTCATCAGTTGTTCTGGCGCTCTGGCGTAAATGCCGCCAATAACGGGGTCGTTTAGCTGTTCGTCCTCGTCATACCAATCTATACACTCATTAATAAACTGGTACGCTTCATCAGTAACGCCAATAATCCGTTTATCTGATTGTATTTGGTCGATAGAATCAAGAATATCGTCTTTTAATGAAGCTTCTAGTAACTTATTACGCTTTTCGCGCTTTAGTTTCTCTCTATTGTCGGGACATCTAACCACCAGCATTCGCCCTAATAGACCACTAGCTATGTTCTCTGGATTAGCAAAAGAATCTAATCTATCGGGTACGCTGTGCCCCATCATTGAAAAGAAAGGATTAGGCCAGCCATTTTCTATAAAAGATATGATTCTCTCGTACTTGTCATAGACTGCTTGAAGCCTTGCAATTTCTTCGTGGTCTTCTGGCATCTCATCAAGCTTCTTTTGAGCCCATTCAAGTTTACCTTTGTATTTTTCTATAAAGGATTCCTTTTCCATACCACGAAAAGTGTAAAGGCCTGTAGCGCTCATAGTAAGAATTTCCGCTTCCATTTTTGTTTCGTATGTTTGCGCGTTCCTGTTTTTCATCGCACCTAAAAGGCTATGAACTTCATCTACAATGTAAAGGCTAGCCCCATCACCATCGACTAGGTTTTTTATAAGCTCTTTAAAGCTTCCTGCGTTACCATGTATATACTTAGAGCTACCTGCACTATTAGCTAAAACTTTGATTGCATTCTGCGCTGCCTCTTTACCTGCTGCAGTTTCAGCAATACCTAATGTCATTAAGTTAAGCTTGCTTGTATATTCGCTTTCACGGTTTTTGCCAATCAACGCCATCAAATGAAGCGCAGCAAGTGGGTATAGTTCGGGGCGCTCTCGCTTCGCTGTAACTCTGATGAACTCACAAATTTTCCCTGCTAGTCCAGGTGGATTTAACGTATCTACTTCTGGGGTTTTAGGTAGCTCGGTATCAAACATCGCCTTTACAGGTTTCTGATCGCCTTGGTATGGATTTTCGAGCCCTTGGGCATGTACTCGCTGCCTTTCTTTTTGTCCTTGTGGGTCTAGTTCATTGGCATAATGTGCAATAGCCTTTGCTACATCGCCGCCAAACTCCAAAGTACAGAGCACGTCAAACGCATCAAGCGAATGACCGCCATGATTTAAGTACGATAATGGGTCATTTTCACCATGATGTGAGTAAACACGTCTTTTACCATCATCAGGGGTATATATAATGATGCCAGCCGAACCAGAATTACTGAACGGTGATAGAAAACGTTGCGCAACACGCTTGTTTCCGTGTTGCTTTACAATCGCTTCTAACTGCTGCTCGTATGCTTGGTTAACCAAGTTAATAATGCGCCCATCACTACCGCTTACATTTCTGGGTTTTACTGGCGCAGCTTTAGCCATTGCTTGTTGTTTTGCTTCGTGTGCCTCGAACGCGTTAAGAGCATCTTTTGTAAGCGCTTCTGAGTCGCTTGTAGGGTCTAATTCGGCTAGGTCTAGACAAACAATTGTATCGTAAGGTGCATCGCTGGTAAGCATGTTAGGCGCGTAAAAACCTTGCTGTAAGTTTGTCTGTGCTTTGTCGGCGTTTAGGTGAAGTGTTAGCCCCAGCGCAAGCTTGCTATAACGTTCATAGTTAATGTATTCAGACAGTGGTATCAGCACTTTCCAGCGATTGGCAATCGTACCTTTTTTGTCCTGCTGGTGGTAACTACTAGTAAAGGCTAAGTAATTTACCATGTACGGGTCGTAAATCTCTTTGACTTGCTCTTTTGTAAGGTCGTCGTCATCGTGATCAATTACCAACGTACAAAACGGTGAGCTGAAAGCGTGTTCTTTTTGCTTGCCTTGTCCAATGTAAGGCGTAAGTAACGCCGCATTCTTTTTATCGCCTACACTCGGTTTTTTCATCATCTGAACAAAATACTCAAGCGTAATAAGCTGTTCTGGCCTCGTATTGGTGACAGTTGTGTATAGTGGTAAGCTAAAATCGTTACCGCTATACTGGTTTTGCCGTAATTCTTGCGTATGCTCGTTAGTATTCGGTTTAGCCTTGCTGACAGTTGCAGCTGTCAGTGGGGCGCTTCCATCATCTTTATATATGCTCATTTACTCGCCACCTAGCTGCTGTCGTCTTTTGTCGAAGAAATACTGTCTGCGGCTGTGCTGTACTTTCCTGTTATGCTTCATTGCGCACCCCATCAAATATTTCACGGCCTAAGCGGGTTAGGTGAACGGTTATAAATTCGGTTGTTCCAGTTGGTTGAACTGAAAAGGTAACAATTTCGCGTGATTCCAATAAATCAAACGCCTTTCTTACTTCTGAGGGCGTAAAACTCTGCTTAATGCAAATCGAAAATACGCTGACTTGTCGCATGTCACCGCGATTTAGACGTGTCATAATGAATCGAAGTAGGGCGCTAAAGCGTGAACCATTGTTTAGCGTTGCTGGGAAGTATTCGCGGCTGTAATCGGCTTTGGTTTTCATGGTTAAGCCTCCTGAACTTGCTCTTTCTCGAACTGCTCAAGGTCTTCGAGTCTCCAGCGTGTAGAGGTGCCATGTAGTTTAATGGGTTTGGGAAGTTTGCCTTGCTTTACGCGTAACCAAACTGTTGAAACGCCAATTTCGTAGCGGTTTGATACTGATTTTACTGATAGGTATTGCATGTGTTTGCCTCTGGTTGCACTGATTAAGAGGCTCCAATATGCGGTCTTTTATTATATATTTGCGGTCAAGTTCAGTGATGCTAAATGTCCGCTTTTTTATAAACTATCCTCATCTAACAATCTAAGTAGCACTTCTTCCATGTTCTCAAGATTGTATCTCATTGTTTTTAGTTCGTCCTTGTAGCTACTTGCGTTTATTTCACCCTCGATTAATATTTTGAGGCTTACTAAATACTCAACTATCTTTATATGTTCTTCTTCTCGTAACAACTTGGCTTTTATCAGGCTCGCATACGCTGACTGCAATGCATCAAGCTTTTCTATGCGATACCAATACCCACCATCTGTGAACCTCTTATCTAATCTTTCGCATATTCTTCTTAAGGTTCTTTCCACTTCGTTCGCAGATGGAACAATATCTGCCATTCTGGTGGTTTTTATCTTTGATTTTTTGAGTAAATATATTTGTAATTTATCATCGGAATAGTGTTGAAAAGAATTTTCGTCTTCTTTTGTCTTGTCTTGAACATACTTAATGTCTAGGCTTTCAATTAAATCCAAATCGTTTTTATCGATGATTTGCTGTTTTCCAATTTCTTTTGAAATTATTATGGAGCAGAAATAACTAAGAATTTTTTTATCCTCGTCACAGATAGGTTTATCACTCTTCAAGTGCGTCATTAACGATAAAAATGCTCTCTTTAAACGATACTCGCTTGAGCTTTTCGAATTAAGGAACATTACTTACACCCCTTTAGCTTAACAACGTTGTTTAAGCGCTTCTGGCAGTATTGCGCCCATTCTTCCATTAATGGCCTACGTTCTTCTAAAAGCTCGTTACGTGCGTATGCTGCGCGTGTACTATCATTGTTGACGTGAGCTAAGGCTAATTCTGTTAAATCATCATCGTAAGGCTGGTGGCTGAATTTCACATACTGACGCGCCCAGTCTTTAAACGTACTTCTAAAGCCGTGAGCGGTAACATCATAACCAATACGTTTTGGCACCTTTGAAACGGTGGCATCTGTTAACGATGAACCCTTGGCACTTGGGAAAACTAAATCATTGTCTTTAGGTAAACTTTTTAGTAATTCGATAGCTGCGCTACTTAAAGGAATATTATGGTCTTTGGGGTTTTCGCCTTTCATACGGCTTGCAGGAATACGCCAAACTTTGTCGTTAAAGTCTATCTCTGACCATAAGGCACCGCGCATTTCGCTCGAACGCGTAGCGGTCAATATTCCGAACTGAAGAACTTTCGCGCCTTGCCATTCTTCCTGTATTAACTTGCCCCAAAATTCTGGTATCTGCTCAACGTCTAATGCTTTGTGGTGTTTAGTTTTACTTACTTTTTGTGGGGCAGGGAGTAAGGTTTTTAAGCCACCATCCCATCTTGCTGGGTTAAGCTCTGTGTAAATACCCCTAGCTATTGCCATATCGAAAATATGACCTACGTAAATGCGTAATCTGTTAGCCGTTTCATTCTTGGTAAGCCAAATTTCATCTAACATTGCTTTAACTGCGTTTAAGTCAATGTCACCTACACGCATACTGCCAACTACTGGGTAAGCATAATTTTCTAGCATTTTTGTAAGCTTTCTTACCTGCTGTTCTGTCTTAAATTCCTTTGAACGTTTCTCAACATATTCGAGGGCAAGTTTTTTGAAAGTGTAGGACTGAAGCTGTTCTTTTTTTGTCTCTGAACGGCGCTGTAAGCGCTCCTCTACGGGATCGTAACCCTCACGCTGTATTCTTCGTTTAAGCTCTCCTGCCTCTTCTCTGGCATTAGCAAGGCTAACTTCTGGATAACCACCAAGCCCAATCCATTTACGCTTACCGTTTACTGTGGTTCGTAATATCCAACTAGCCGCTTCTGGTGGTCTCACCTGTATGTTAAGCCCAGCAACTCTACCTACTGGAAATATACCGCTTTTCCCATTAGCTATAATTGAATTCAATTCCTTTACTGAAAGTTCTTTAGCTCGCTTGGGCATTTTATACCTATCTATATACCTGCCATAAAAGATTAAATAGCATTGTAGGTCAATAGATAGATTTGGACAAGGTGAAAATAGTTAATCCCACATATTACGTGGCCTGAATAGACTTTTTTAGACGTTTTTAGAGTTCAAAATGGAGTTGGCCCCGGGCACCATTTATTCCCAATAAATCAAAACATCAAAACATCAAAACGCTAAACCTTACTCTCGTATTGCATATATGCATGCCAAACCAGTTTAAGCGTATTTGCGATAATAGGCTTTTAAAAGTCATTTGGTTTATGAATATCTTCAGTGTTAATTACAGACTATAAGCTAAGCGAAAGCAGCGCTAAGTGAATAGCGCCATGTCGCTTATTTGTCATTTTAGACGTTAGATAACAGCAATGTTTTTAATAAGGCTTTACGCCTTTGCAGCATTATCGAGGGGCTTAAGGGATGCTTCTATTTTTTCCTTTTCTTCGTAAGACATATTTATTTTGGCGGGTTCTGGTTTACCGTATAAATACCCCTGCAAGTAGTCTGCGTTGGCGTCAGTGAGCCACTGCGCTTCTTCCTCAGTTTCAATCCCTTCAGCGATAACTTCAATGCCATTGGTTTTAGCAATTCGAATCAGATTAGTAACGATGTTTTGTTTATATTCGTCATTGTGTACGTTACGCACCAATTCCATGTCTATTTTTACGTAATCGGGGCGCAGCGACTGAAGTAAATTTAAGCCCGACCAGCCCGAACCAATATCATCAAGCGCTACTTTAAACCCGGCGCTGCGATAAAAGCATAAAATGCCCTTTAATTGATTGAGATCTGTCGCGCGATGGGTTTCAGTAACTTCAAACACAACATCTTCAGGACGAAGTCCAATTTCATATATGGATGAAGCTGTTGCGCGTAGGCAATAAGACGGGTCGTAGATGCTTGAGGGATTAAAATTTATAAATAGTTTCCCCTCAAGTCGTGCTTTTGCTGCGCATTCTACTGCAGAACGCCTTGCAACCAAATCAAGTGAGAATAGTAGATCCGATGCTTCTGCTAGTTTAAATGCTAGAGCAGGAGGGACAATATTGTCGAGCTCGTCTTTTATACGGAATAAGCCTTCATGTGCATAAAGACGCTTAGTTTTAGCGTTTATGATTGGTTGGTACCATGATTCATACCGCTCTTTCTCTACACTTTCTATAAGCCAGCGTGCCTGAAAACGGTTGATGAGCACTGCCATTGTTGCCATTCGACCCATTTCCGCTAGGTGCGGGATTTGGTACGATTCGGTGGTTGTCACTTTTGTATTTTCTAATTCCTTTGATTCTAAGGCGCCATTCACTGAGGTAAGAAACTTCTGAATTTGGCTTTGCTCTACAGCGCAAGAGATACAATGTGAGGATTCTTGATTTGCTTTAAGTTCTAATGAACCACATAAACCTGCGAGCTTTCCGAATGTTTCAACGGTTGGAACAAAGATCCAAAAATGAGTGACCTTAAAAAAGTAATCATCAATCGATTCACAATCTGCACAATACATCACGGTTTACCTATTAAAATTAGACAAACCTAATACGTAACTCGGCTATACAAAGATTATTTAAATAAATATTCTCACATTATATTATTCATGACCCTCAGATATGATAAATTCTCAGCCATTGAGACTATTGCCTAGGCGCCACTTTTGAATTCTGTTATGTCACTTCGTTTAGACGAGTTATCTCGCGCTGAACGACCATTCCACGCCCGCGGTAGCAAAGTAGTTCGCTGTGAGGCGTGCCTGCTTCCAACGCAAAACTGTATTTGTGAGTTTAAGCCTGAGGCTGGCACAGACGTGGCTGTTTTGTTCTTAATGTACAAAGGCGAATATTATAAACCCACCAATACAGGTCGTTTAATTGCGGATGTAGTTAAAGATAACCACGCATTTTTATGGAAACGCACCGAGCCAGAAGAGGCGCTACTTGCGTTACTGCGTGACGAAAAATATTTTCCTATCGTGGTGTTTCCTCACGAATATGCCACAGCTGAACGCTGTATTGACACGCCACCATTGAATACTGGTAAAACGTTACTATTTATTTTCTTGGATGGAACATGGCGTGAAGCAAAGAAGATGTTTAGTAAGAGCCCTTACTTACATGGCTTTCCTGTGTTGGGTGTCAGTATGGACGTAGCGTCAGACTACTTACTACGTGAATCTACCCATGACTTTCAACACTGTACTGCTGAAGTTGGCATTAGCGTTCTAGATCTTGCAGAACAGAAGCAAGGGGCACAAACCTTAGCGCACTATTTTAGTGTGTTTAGGCGGGAATATTTAAAGGGAAAGCCGCACTTGCAGCACAAGCTTGCATTTGCCCAGTCGCAAGTTAAAAGCAACGTCCAAAAAGCGTCATCTTAATTTGCGAAAGTATTGTTTTACATCCACTATTTCATATTAACAAAACACGGAGAAAGCGAATGGCATCAGTTACTTTTCAAGGCAATACAGTTACGACAAAGGGTCAGCTTCCTGAAGTGGGTACTTCTGCACCAGACTTTACATTAGTAAAAGCAGATTTGGGTGAAGTAACGCTGTCTGAGCTTGCAGGAAAAAATGTCGTGTTGAATATTTTCCCTTCTATTGACACCGGAACGTGCGCGATGTCAGTGCGCAAATTCAACGAAGAAGCGGCAAAATTGGATAACACTACAGTTATCTGTGTATCGGCAGACCTTCCATTTGCTGCCGGTCGTTTCTGCGGTGCAGAAGGTATTGAAAACGTGCTTACAGGCTCTACTTTCCGCTCAAGCTTCGGCGACGACTATGGTGTTACATTTGAATCTGCGCCGCTTACCGGACTTCTATCTCGTTCTGTAGTTGTCATCGATACCGAAGGCAAAGTGGTTTACACAGAGCAAGTAGCAGAAACAACAGAAGAGCCGAACTACGACGCAGCTATTGCCGCGTTGAAATAAAAAGTCCGCATATTAACTAGTTAATAACTAGCTAAATATATATTGTGAATTTATTGGTATCGATTCATTTTTAGCGCGGTATTACAAGGCACCCATCAATGTGGGTGTCTTATAGGAGGATGTAATGGCACCGGTTTTGCTCTCGGTTGGTGAATTAGCAAATACAATGCAACAGAAGCCTGTAACGCTTGTTCGAGCATTAATGGACGACCCCGTTTCTAAAACACCGGACTCGCGAACAGCAATGGTTTTACCTGCGTCAGTCGATTTCGATTTAGATAATGAAGGCAGCGATCACACCACTGGCCTTCCTCACAGTATGCCATCCGCCGAAGATATGGCGATCTACCTTGGTAATCAGGGGATCACCGCTAATACGCCGATAGCTGTGTATGATACTCGTGGTATTTATTCCGCCCCAAGAGTGTGGTGGATGTTAAAAGCGTTAGGCCACCAAGATGTTTCCATACTTAATGGTGGGCAGCCAGCGTGGGAAAAAGCAGGCTTACCGGTTTCTGAACAGCAGCAATATGGAAAATTAACCTATCAGGCTACGCCACGACAGGGATGGTTTGTAAGCGCGAGCAATGTGTTACAAGCGCTGGAAACTGAAACACAACTTATTGATGCGCGAAGTACCCCTAGATTTAAAGGTGAAGTACCGGAGCCTCGCGAAGGGGTGAGGTCTGGTCATATGCCGGGCGCATTTAATATTCCTTTCGATTCATTGTTAAAAGACCGGCATTTTCTCTCTACAGATAAGCTCAACGCTGTATTTGAACAAGCCAATATTGATTTACGCAAACCCATCATCTGTACGTGTGGCTCTGGCGTTACAGCCTGTATCATTGGCGTTGCTGCTTTGATGTGCGGTGCTACACAGGTCGCGGTATACGATGGCTCTTGGTCAGAGTGGGGTGCAAATACACAGTATCCTGTAGTTAAAGATTTTTAGTATAAAAACCGCGGAAACACGTTGAAAGCGATAGACACTAAGTGTAAATCACTTCATCGCTTCTAGTGTATTTAGCTTGATAGCAACTGAGTAAAAACAACCTGATGTCAGCCAATCAATCGTTACCAAATATTGTTATTCTTACCGGAGCGGGAATTTCCGCAGAGTCTGGATTAAAAACCTTTCGCGATAGCGACGGTCTGTGGGAAAACCATCGCGTAGAAGAAGTGGCCACGCCAGAAGCTTTTGAGCAGAATCCCAGTTTAGTCTATCGCTTTTATAACGCACGGCGCGCGCAACTTCGGCAAGATGAGGTTAAGCCTAACGCAGCACATGAAGCACTTGCTAAACTTGAAAATGCTTTCGGCAGCAACTTAATGCTGGTTACGCAAAACGTGGATGATTTGCATGAGAGAGGAGGTAGCAAGTCGGTTTACCATATGCATGGTAAGCTTCTGTCTGCTCGCTGCGCCATTAGCCAGCAGGCTTTCGATTGGCATGATAGTTTCGACCACACAACAAAATGCCCATGTTGTAATCGAGTAACCTTACGACCTGATATTGTTTGGTTTGGTGAAATGCCTATGTATATGGAAGAAATTTACGGGGCGCTTTCAAAGGCTGATGTTTTTATTGCTATTGGTACATCAGGCAATGTTTATCCGGCCGCAGGCTTTGTTCAAGTTGCGAAAGAAAGCGGCGCACATACGATAGAGGCGAATTTGGAACCAGGCGTAACAAATGCCTTGTTCGACGAATCAATGACTGGGCCTGCTTCTCACATCGTACCCAAATGGGTTGATGATTTAATTTCAAAGTATGCGCTGTAGGAGGCGCAAAACATGCAGTATATGAATGAATTTCTTACCATTGCGTTAGTGCACCTTGTGGCTGTCGCCAGTCCAGGGCCTGATTTCGCCGTGGTTGTTCGAAACAGCGTGGCCTATGGCAGACGTATTGCCATGTACACCAGTATAGGTATTGGTTTGGCTATTCTACTGCATGTGGCTTACTCACTAGTGGGGCTAAGTGTAGTTATTGCAACTACGCCTTGGCTATTCACTACCTTTAGTTATGCCGCCGCCGCATATTTACTGTACCTTGCGTTTGGTGCGCTTAGAAGCGGACCTGTGAAGCAAGAACAGGCCGTTAACGCTGAAAAGAAAACATCCCAAATATCGGTAAAGCGCGCGGTTTGGATGGGCTTTTTGACAAACGGCCTTAATCCGAAAGCAACGCTGTTCTTCCTGTCGCTGTTTACCGCTATTATCAGTATTGATACTCCCTTTAGCGTAAAATTGGGCTACGGCATCTATTTAGCATTTGCTACAGGGTTATGGTTTTGTTTCCTTTCCTATCTACTTAGCACTAGCAAAGTGGCTGAACTTATAGGTAAGAAGGGGTATTGGCTAGACCGTGCTATGGGCGTGCTACTAGTCGGTTTAGCAGCGAAATTAGTGCTAGGTTAACGTTTGTTTACCATACAAACAGGCATTTGTTTTTGTGAATTGGTATAATCGCGCCGATTTTTCAAAAATATAAGAGAGTTGTGTGAAAGACGTAAACCCTGACCGCCTAAACAATACGTTGTCTAAACAGTATCGCTTCGATGCCATGGGTCTCTTGCGCCGCGCTGCCGGTTTAACCAAAGCAAACTTTTCATCATTGCTGCAGGGAAGTGTTGTTCTATTTTTGACGTTTGTCGTTTTAGGTGTATTTGCTCAGCAGTACATCACAATAAATGACGACGGGAGCTACGTATTCGAGCATCAGTCGATCATTGAAATTGTTGCAATCTGCATCGTTGCCCCGCTGTTGACGGGGTTGTATATGATGGGCGTTTTTGTTGCCCGTGGCACGAAAACTTCAGTATTTACCGTATTCCAGTTTTTCCCTCTGATATTTTTGCTGGCGCTAACCCAGCTAGTAAACAGTATTCTTGTTCAGCTAGGTTTGGTGCTGCTTATTATACCTGGCGTGTACTTTTATTTAGCGTCGTCTTTTTCACTTATGTTAGTTGCCGACAGAAAGCTAACGCCAATTAGCGCGATCATTCTCTCGTGCCGCGTATTTAACGCATACTGGGCTCAAATAGCCAGCATATTCGGTGTGTTTCTTCTATTGTTTGCGTCGGTGCCGCTAACGTTAGGTTTTTCTCTTATTTGGGTATTACCCTTTTATTTTTGTATGATGGGCTTGCTCTATCAGGAACTGATTGGTGAGCAAGGAGTAAGCACGGAAGCATCTGAAAACGATGTGAAAGAGTCTAGCTTCGATGCATAAACGAGAAACCTTCAAAATTGTTCTCATAACCTTAGGTGTACTGGCGGTTATCGTCATTAACGCCATTATTTTTACTGAGGACGAACCGGATATTTTAGACATACCGCAAACGGTAGAAGCTAAAAAACCGGTGCCTAATTTTTCTACTTATACCGATGTAAAAGAGAAAAAAGAGGCATTCTTTAACTATTTGCGCCCTGAAGTAGAGAAGCAAAATGCCTACCTGCTTACGCTAAGGCATTACGTACAAACCCTATACAGAAAGGCGTTAGCTAACGAGTCGCTCTCTGAAGAAGATATGGCGAGACTTGAATGGCTTGAAGAAGAATATCGAGTTAAGCCAACACAGCCGCTTAAAACGAAATTGCTGGCGCTGCTACAAAAAATTGATGTTTTACCAGCCGAACTGGTACTTGTTCAGGCTGCAAACGAGTCGGCTTGGGGAACCAGTCGCTTTGCGAGAAAAGGCTATAACTTTTTTGGGTTGTGGTGCTTTTCTAAAGGGTGTGGCTTTGTTCCAAATCGTCGAAACGATGGGGCGTCTCACGAAGTAGCCAAGTTTGATAGCCTGTCCCGGGCGACGTACACCTATATGCGAAATTTAAACCGCCACGATGCGTACGCGGATTTACGTGAGATTCGCAGTAGACTGCGCGCTAATCAAATACCGATTACTGGTGTGGCGCTCGCTGAAGGGCTTATGAATTATTCTGAACGTGGAGCCGCTTATGTTGAAGAGCTTCAAACTATGATCCAATTTAACGAGGAGTTTTTATCCGAATGATACGCGCGGCCTTATTTTTTGCTTCATCACTATTTGTGGGTGTAGCTAGTACAAACGTTGCTGCTGAAACGATAGATGTAGAGTACAGCCGTTTTTATAGCCACGTTAAGAAGCTAGATAACGAGGATACTCAAGCACTGCAGTTTGCCTTTGGATTTGTCCGTGTAGGTGAGGGGCGTTTGTGCGAAGTGAACGGGGCGTCTATCGTTACTGACAAGAAAACCATGCCGCTTACGGTAAGTGAAGAAGGGCGTTTTACTGTGCCAACTGAAAAAGCCCTGAAGCTTGCCAATGCACTGGTTCGCATTGATTTGAACGAACGCGCAAATGTGTGTGATATGTCGGTTCAATTAGAAACGAAGCCAGAGTATTTAAAGCAGCACTACACCAAAGAAGACCTAACATTTCTGTATGCTCAGTATGAGGCGTTTTTTAATGAAATGGGAAGCTTCTTGTCTTTCATGATGCCTTCAGTAAAGGGCTTGATGATTCAGTTTGATGACAAGAATCTAGATTTCATCACACCACAAGGTGTGCAAATCAATAATGGTGTGTTGCATTTAGATCAAGCGTGGATCAACGACGCAAAAGGCCTAACGCTGCCTCATGCGCCGTTACGTGTCACTGCTATGGCTTCAAGTTAAGCGCTTGTTATGTTCGCGATTAGGTAAGTAGCTGATACCTAATTTGCTCTGCTAGACGCGCGATGGTTTCTTCACCCTTCGCGCACAGCTCTTCGGCTCTATGGAATTCCATAATGCCCACATCGGTAAGCTGAGGTTCAATAAGTATGTCTGGCGGATCGCCCGCTAGTCTTGAGCGAGTAACGCGTGCTTGAAGAATCTCAAGTGAACTGCTCATCACGCTCATGATCCCAGGCGGGTTCCGTTTGTTCACCTTAGCTGGCACTTCGGTAAACTCTTCTTCCACTTTTTCTATTACTTCTGAAGCAATACCTTCTTCAGTTTTTACACTTTCAGCTGACGCTTCTTTATCTTTTTCGCCTTTCTTATCTAATGCTTTGTCATCTTTACTGTCGGGTGAAAACCATTGACGCAGTACATTTTGGCTTTTCGTAAAGAAATCCTCAGTTTTGCGCTGGTTTTCTTCATGATCTTGCCTCAACTTTTCAAGACGAAGTGGTCGGAAGTCGGCATTAAGATTAACCGCAATAACAAAATCGGCGCCTAATTGACGACACAAGTTAACCGGAACAGGGTTAACAACGGCACCATCTACCAGCCAGCGATCACCATGCGCTACGGGCGCAAAAAGTGCGGGAATAGCGCAAGACGCTTGAATGGTGTCTCCGATGGGACCAGAGTTAAACACCACTTCACGGCCGGTATAAAGGTCGGTGGCCACAGCTGCAAACGGCTTAAGCATATCTTCATAAGTGGATTCGCAAAACTCACTGGCTAGCTTGTCGAAAACTTTCTGTCCGCTTGCAATGCCACCTCGTCTAAGACCAACGCCCATCAACGCGAGTACTTGCCAGTCGCTAAGCGAACAGGCCCACTCTTTTAAACCTTCAAGCTTTCCACTTGCATAGGCAGCACCAACATAAGCACCAATAGAGCAACCCGCCACCACGTCAATTTTAACGCCTAGCTTTTCCAGTGCTTCAATTATACCAATGTGAGTCCAGCCCCTCGCGGCACCGGCACCTAACGCAAGTCCAATTTTCATTTACTTCGGTTCCATGATGTTAACTACTTCAATAGCGTGGCCTTCATCGCTGAAGTTTGCGCTATTTTCAGTATTAAAAGTGGGTTGGTCAAATCCAATGTCACCATCCTCAACAGGCCCATCTTGAGTTGTGATCGCCTTAAAGTCATACAAATTACTGTCTACTAAATGTGAAGGCGCCACATTTTGGAGAGCACGGAACATCGACTCTATACGACCTGGGAAGCGACGGTTCCAGTCTTGAAGCATAGCCTTTATGTTTTGGCGCTGTAAGTTCTCTTGTGACCCGCAAAGATTACAAGGAATAATTGGGAACTCAGCTGCTTGAGAATATTTCTCGATGTCTTTTTCTGTGCAGTACGCCAATGGACGAATAACGATATGTTCACCATTGTCGCTGACCAGTTTTGGCGGCATGGACTTAAGTTTGCCACCATGGAACATGTTGAGGAAAAACGTTTCTAGCATGTCGTCGCGGTGGTGGCCTAACGCAATTTTAGTAGCACCCAGTTCTTTTGCTGTGCGATACAAAATACCACGGCGCAAGCGAGAACAAAGCGAGCAGGTCGTTTTTCCCTCTGGAATTTTGTCTTTAACAATAGAGTAGGTGTCTTCTTCTACAATTTTGTAATCAACACCAATGCTTTCTAAATATTCAGGCAAGATATGTTCTGGGAAACCAGGCTGCTTTTGGTCAAGATTAACCGCAACGATATCAAAATGAATAGGCGCAATCTTCTTTAAAAACAATAGAATATCAAGCATGGTATAGCTGTCTTTACCGCCAGATAAACACACCATAACTTTGTCGTTGTTTTCAATCATGCCGAAATCACCTATGGCTTTACCCACATTGCGGCGAAGACGTTTCTGAAGTTTGTTGAAGTTGTACTTTTGCTTACTTTGCGCAGCGTTTAAAGGCGACGCGTCAGCACTGCTTGTGCCTAAACTCATAATTAACTAGCTTGGTTTGTGATAAAGCGGCCATTATACAATAAAGCGCCTTTTCGAGACCATGCCTGTGTGGTTAAATTTGCAGAGTTGCAAAAAGTGATTGCCGCAATTTAGCGGCAAACACTCTTCTATAAGTTAGCTAGGGTGAGACTAAACGGATAACGGAGAAACAAATCCATCTGGTTTTATAGCAAGTACATCACAATTTAGCTCGTCAATAACATGCTCGGCGGTATTGCCAATAAGGGCTGCTGAAATGCCCACCCGGCCAACTGTACCAATAACAACAAGTTCAGCGTCCAGTGCTTTCGCCACTTGAGGGATGACTTTTTCTGGCAGCCCCTCTCTAACCACGCATTTATCTTCCGGAATGCCGTATTTTAACGCGTGACTTCGCATTTCTTTTAAGTGGTGATTTTTCACGGCATCGTGATAGGTATCAGGGTCAAACTCTGGAACTTCAATGGCAATGTTAAGGGGAGTAGAAGGGTAGCTGTTCACCAAATTAACGCTACCTTTTAAAAGAGAGGCGTAATCGTTAGCAATGACAGTCAGTTTGTCGTTAAGTGCAGCGTGCTCGTCATCTTCACTTCCGACGTTCACTGCAGCAATGATCTCACCACCTTCAGGCCACCCATGCTCTTTTACTAATAACACGGGGCGAGGGCATTTTCGCATTAAATGCCAATCTGTAGGTGTAAATATAACAGAGGCAAGATCGTCATGTTTCTTAGTTGCCTTTACTACTAAATCGATTTGATTATTCAGCGTGTAGTAGATGATAGATTCATACGAGCGGTTGTTCCACTCAACAACAATATCGGTTTCTGTGAAACCCTGCTCTTGCAGGTGTGTAGCAAGCCATTTAGCATGCTCTTTAGTGACAGCATCGCGCATGGCTTCTCGTTCATCAGGGCTTAGCATGGTAGTCATATCGTAAGACAAGTCGTATACGACCATCATAGCGGTGACTGAGGCGCCCGTTTTTGAAGCAAGTTCATAGGCGCGACTAAGCGCAGGTTGGTTATCGCGCTCGGCATCTACCACGGCAAGAATTCGTTTACATTCAATCATAACGTCCCCTTAGTACGAAGCTGTGTAGCGGCTGTCGAAATCGAAGCTTTTTAACAGTTATTCATACTAACTATAAACGACATTAAGAAAAACGTAAGTTGTTTTAGATCAAGAATTTTAGCCGTTACACACCGCGCTAGGGCCATTTAGTGCCGCGAGTTTGCTATTTAAACGGTCGAAATCCAATATTGTAATAAGTTTGCCGTCTACTTTAATAATGTTGTCTTTTTGAAAGCGGCTTAGAAGACGACTGATGGTTTCAATGGTCAACCCTAAGTAGTTTCCGATTTCATTACGCGTCATTGTCAGATGGAATTCTCTGTGCGAGAAGCCTCGCTCTTCAAAGCGTTGCGACAGGTGTGAAATGAAGTACAGCAAGCGCTCTTCGGCGGTGCGTTTGTTTAAAAGCATGATCATATCGTGATCTTGTTTTATTTCTGCACTCATAAAGCTCATGATTTGATGGCGAAGCTTTGGAAATTGTACCGACATTTCATCAAGAGTTTCGTACGGAAGCTCACACACCATGGCTGTTTCTAATGCAGACGTGTAGCTTTGGTGCTTGTTCTCTCTTAATGCATCAAAGCCGATAATATCACCAGGAAAGTGGAAGCCGGTAATCTGTTCTTCACCTTCGGTATTGGTCACAAAGGATTTAAATGAACCTGTTCTCACTGCAAATAGCGAACGAAATTTATCGCCGGTTTGAATTAGCGTATCGCCCTTATGAAGCGGCTTTTTACGTTCAATAATATCGTCAAGAGATTCAATTTCTGTTTTGTTCAGCGCCACTGGTAAACACAGGTGGCTGAAACTACAGTTTTGACAGTGAATAGAAAATTGGCTTCCTTTGCTCATAATGCATGCTCTTTTAAAGAATACCCCACCATAATACACCGAATTTTAAATGATTGCCCCCACAAATAAGATAAGCTGCATATATGGCCATTATTATGGCAATAACTTGTCTAAAATAGGTGTGCTGAAAACTTCGAATAAGATACTGACTACCAGCACTAGCGGCGAGTAAGGTGGGCAGAGTACCTAAACCAAAGAAAAACATAAGAGCTGCGCCTTCAACTGCAGTTCCTGCCGCTAACGACCATGTTAGTGTTGAATACACTAAGCCACAAGGCAGCCAGCCCCAAATGAATCCGTAAGGTATTGCGCTAAAAGGGGTTTTAAACGGCAAAAAACGTTTTGATAAAGGTTGTAGTTTGGAAAAAAGGCCTTTACCTGCATTTTCCAGCACCGATAATCCTGTCCACCATTTGCCCAAATAACAGGCCAGTAGAAATAACATAATGCCGCTAAGTAAAGACAGCGCATAGTTGGCAAGCGGTATGTAGTCTGCGGCGATTTTACCAAGAGCCCCGGTTAAGGCGCCAGCCAGCGTATAGCTAGTTATGCGACCTATATTGTAGGCAAGGGTATAGGGCACAGCTGAAGCGCCTTTTGGAGATACCATTCTAAGCGCTGCAACTATTCCACCACACATGCCCACACAGTGAACACCGCCAGCTAAGCCTATAAGAAATGCAGAGAAGTAATTAATCTCTGCCATGAGGCGCTTGGCTTTTATCTATTTTACTTTCTTGAAGTTGCTTGCGTTGTTCAGCAAGCTTTTTCTCTTCAGGAGGAAGGTCATCGTCAAATAGAATACTGTAGCCCTGACGGTCTAGATCCTCGAATTGATTAGTTTTCACCGCCCAAAAGAATATCACGATAGCGACAGCGACTATGATAATGGCGATTGGAATTAATACGTAAATAATACTCATGCTATTTGCTCAAAAGTCGCGTTGAGTTTGTGACTACAATAATACTGCTTAACGACATACCAACAACAGCCATCCACGGTGAAAGTAGGCCAGACACGGCGAAAGGCAGAATCAAAACGTTGTAACCTACCGACCATCCTATATTTTGTCTAATTTTTTGCTTCACTTGGTGTGCGGTTTTAATCAGTTCAGGTACAGAAAGTAGCTGATCGCCAAGTAATATGACATCAGCAGCAGTTTTAGCAACGTCTGTAGCATTGCCTACTGCGATAGCCACATCTGCACTGGCGAGCACAGGCGCATCATTAATGCCATCACCCATCATCATTACTTTTGCCCCCGATTGCTGCATAGCCTGTACAGCATCGTACTTCTGCTCTGGTGTGAGCCCACCTTTAGCTGTTGATATTGGCAAGGAAGCGGTAAGAGCGTCCACGTTTTGTTGTGTATCGCCACTTAATACTGCAAGGGTGTGACTTTTTGCCAGAATATTCAAGGTTTCTTGGGTATCCTCTCGCAACGTGTCGCTTACCTCAAACGCCGCCATAATACGGCCCTTCACGGTGAGAAAGACATTAGCTGACGGATAATCCTTAAGAAGCTTTTGTTGTGATTCGTGGACACAAAATTGGGCAGAGCCCATTGAAAACAAGGTGTCGTTAATTTCACCGCTAATGCCGCCTCCTGGCGTCACGGTAAAATTAACCACATTGTGGACAGTTTGTCTGCTGGAGGCATTATTGTGGCTAAAGGCTTTTGCAATTGGGTGTTCAGAGCGCGACTCTAGAGCACGGGCAATTGAAAGTGCACTGTCACTGTCTACACCGTCAGCATACCAGGCATTTGAAAGGGTAAATTTGCCTTGTGTAAGCGTACCAGTTTTATCCAGTGCGATGGTGTCGATATCAGTGATTTGTTCGAGCGCATCGGCGCGTTTAAGCAAAATACCTTGCTTGTTTAACTTCGCCATAGCGCAGGTTAACGCTGATGGTGTAGCCAACCCTAATGCGCAAGGGCAGGTTGCTACCAATACTGATATGGTGATCCAAAAAGCTTCGTCGCTCCCCTGATATGCCCAAAAGCCATAAGTTAAGGCAGAAATCAGTAAGACAGCTGTCACAAAGTATCGAGAAAAGTTATCAGCTATTTGCGCCGCTTTAGGCTTATTCGCCATAGCACTTGCTTGCAGCCTTACAATTTGATTTACCAGCGCATTTTTAAGAGTTTGTGTCACTTTAATGGTCAGGCTGCCGTCTTGACATACAGTACCACCATATACGGTGCTATTGTTTGACTTGCGCACCGGGTTAAATTCACCGGTAAGCATAGATTCGTCAACCGCTGCGTTCCCTTCGGTCACCACTCCATCAATGGGGATCGTTTCACCAGGCTTAACCAGCACCACATCGTCAATTTTTAACTGCTTTGCCAGGCACTCGGTTAGGCTGCCATCAGGCATCAATTTGGTGGCGGAAACGGGTACATACTGCATCATATTGGCAGAGATCTGTGCGGCGCGATGACGGCTACGATGTTCTAAAAAGCGGCTGAGTAACAGCAGGAAAATGAACATACAAATAGATTCAAAATACACTTCGCCTTGCTCTAATACTGTTGAGCGAATTCCTGCAATGTAAGTTCCGAATATGGCGAGCGTAACGGGCACATCCATATTAACCGTTCTTGCGCTTAGCGCTTTAGCGGCGCCCACATAAAAAGTGCTGCCTGAGTACAGTACTACAGGTGTAGTAAGCGTAAGGGCAACCCAGTAAAAATACTGTCGGGTTTCTAATTCAATAGCGCCAAACCAGTCAAAATACAGCCCCGTCATCAGCATCATCACCTGCATGGTCATAATGCCTGCTAGGCCAAGCTTTTTCAGAAAGGTCTTTTGTTCGCGTTTATAACTGGCTTCGTGTTCATCGGGGTGAAATGGCGACCCAACATAACCAATGCGTTTTAGTGTAGAAAGAATCTGACTAAGCTTGATTTGAAAAGGTGACCAAGTAACTAAAGCGCGGCGCTCTTGGACGTTTACCGCGACTTGCTTTATCCCTTCTACTTTTGACAACTGCTTTTCGATAAGCCATCCACACGCAGCGCACGTGATACCTTCAAGGGTTAATTGAATCTGCTTATCTTGCCCCTCATCAAAAACGAATTCTTCTTGAAGAGCAGGGTCGTCATACACTTTGAGTTTGTCGAGTGTCTCTAGAATGCCATCGTCTGATTTTTGCGCTGGTTCGGTTCTAAACTGGTAATAGTCTTCAAGACCGTTGGTTACGATGGCTTCGGCCACGGCTAAACATCCAGGGCAACACATGTCGCGTTGCTGCCCTAATATGACGGTAGTAAATTTTCCATCGTCTGAGCCCGCAATAGGCAAGCCGCAATGGTAACAGTCGTGCTTGGCCATTATGGATTGAATTTCATTTTGCCAGAGTGGGGCAGATAGACGGTATTTTGTATTTTCCAGCTATCATCAATAGGGGTTAGCGATACGCGCCATTTACCATCAAGATCTTCTTCGACAAAACCACGATAAATACCCTTAGCATCGCGGCTTAATAAAACGCTGACATCACGCTCTTCAAGCGTTACGTGATAAAAGCTTAGTTTAACCGCATTACCTTCTTGTGGAATACCTGAATGAAACTCTAGCGCTATGCTGCCATCTTCAATGGTTAAATCGGTAGTGATATTCATGCGACGGGCTACGGCTTCTTTATCCAATCGCGCATTAATTGCTTTTCCTTCCTTGTAGTAGTCGTCCACCACTAGGCTATCTTCAGTACTAATAGCAAGCTTTAATAATACGCCGCCCATAATGAGCGTGATAATAGGAACGGCAATTAAAAACCAGGGCCAGAACTCTTTATACCAGGGTCTATTCATTGAAATCTTTTCTCGTGTTTACTTCGCTAACAACATATTTATTTTCACTGCCCCAACGACATGTCTAGCCGGGAAATAAGAATAAATATAATGTTTGCGAGACATACTAAATGTGAACAAAGATTGTTCGTACAGCACTCTCTATATCGCTGTATTTTCTCATAAAAAAAGCCCCGTAGTAACGAGGCTTTTTAAGATATTTAATGATTTAAATCATTAATCATTTGAAAGGCTGTAAACATACGCTGCAACAACGTGAATTTTGTCATCACCCAAGGTTTTCTTGAATGAAGGCATTACACCGTTACGACCGTAAGTAAGCGTTTCTGTTACCGCTCTGTGGCTGCCGCCGTATAGCCAGATATTGTCAGTAAGGTTTGGTGCACCAAGTGCTTGGTTACCCTTACCGTCCATACCGTGACAAGCCGCACACGCTGCGAAACGAGCTTTACCTGCTTCTGCAAGCTGTGGGTCCACATCGCGACCGCTTAAACTAAGTACGTAGTTAACCACTTCTTCGATACCGTCTTCACCCATAGCATCTAGCCATGCTGGCATAGCTGCTTTACGACCAAGCGTAAGAGTTTCTACGATTTTCGCACCTGAACCACCGTACAACCAGTCGTTGTCTGTTAGGTTAGGGAAGCCGCCATTTTGACCACGTGCATCAGAACCGTGACACTGAGAGCAATTTTGTAGGAACAAACGCTGACCTACTTTATTTGCTTCTGGGTCTTTAGCCAGTTCTTCAACAGGAACTTTTGCATACGCTTCAAAGATCGGGTCGAACTTCTCGGCAGCGAAATCTAGTTCACGGTCATACTCTACCAGGTAGCCTTGCTCTTTTGCATCAATACGCGCCTGAGCTGACTCTTCTAGTGATTGAATATTTTGGTTAGAGCTCTTCCAACCCCAAATACCCTCATACGCACCTAGGCCAGGATAAAGCGCTAGGTATATAAAGCCCCAAACGATGGTCATATAGAACATAATTGTCCACCAGCGAGGAAGTTGATTGTTTAACTCCTCAATACCATCAAATTCGTGACCCATTGACTCACCTTCAGCTACGCCAGTCTTGTTAGACAGGCACCAGCGAAGAAGGAAGTAGCAACCAATGATTAACCCTAGGGTTATCACTGAAATCCAAATTGTCCAAAACATACTCATGAGTTCGAGACTCCTGCTAATCTTCTTTTGATTTTTCTTTTTCTTCGTCTGCAAACACTAGGTTTGCAGCTTCATCGAATTTTTTCTTGTTGCGGCTGCTAAACGCCCACCACACAACACCGATGAAGCTTACAAAGACGATGACAGTAAAAATGCTGCCTACAATTCCCTGGTCCATATTATTTCAAATGTGTGCCAAGAGATTGTAGATACGCAATAAGGGCTTGCATTTCCGTTTTACCCTGTACTGCCGCTTTCGCACCCGCGATATCTTCGTCGGTATACGGAACGCCGAAGCCACGGAATACTTCCATTTTTTCAGCTGTTAACTCGCCATTAAGCGTGTTTTCCGCAAGCCAAGGGAAACCTGGCATGTTCGACTCTGGTACTACGTTACGAGGATTAAGCAGGTGAACTCGGTGCCATTCGTCGCTGTAACGACCACCCACACGTGCTAGGTCAGGACCAGTACGCTTAGAACCCCAAAGGAAAGGGTGCTCCCATACTGATTCGCCAGCAACGCTGTAGTGACCATAACGCTCTGTTTCAGCGCGGAATGGACGGATCATCTGGCTGTGACAACCTACACAACCTTCACGGATGTAGATATCACGGCCTTCAAGCTCAAGTGCGGTATATGGACGTAAGCCTGTTACCGGTTCCATTACTTGCTGTTGAAACATCAACGGCGTAATTTGAACCATGGCACCGAAACTGATAGCGATAAGAATTAGTACCGTTAACAGACCGACGTTCTTTTCAATTAACTCATGTGCGTTTTTCATTATTCGTCTCCTTTACTACGCTGGCTGAGTCGCTGGATCTGCAGCGATACTGCCTTTAGGTGCACGAACGGTTTTCCATGTGTTGTATGCCATTACAAGCATACCTGCTACCACGAAACAACCACCAATGAAACGAACCACATAGAAAGGCTTAGACGCTTCTAATGACTCAACAAAGCTATAGGTTAACGTACCGTCAGCATTTACTGCACGCCACATTAGACCCTGTAGTACACCAGACATCCACATTGCTACGATGTATAAAACAACACCGATAGTTGCGAACCAGAAGTGTACGTTAACTAGCTTGGTGCTATACATAGCGCGCTGACCGAATAGCACTGGAATTAAGTGGTAAATTGAACCAATTGAAACCATTGCAACCCAACCTAGAGCACCAGAGTGTACGTGACCAATTGTCCAGTCAGTGTAGTGAGACAGTGCATTAACGGTCTTAATTGCCATCATTGGGCCTTCGAAGGTAGACATACCGTAGAAAGACAATGAAACAATAAGGAAACGCAATACTGGGTCGGTGCGAAGTTTATGCCACGCGCCAGATAGCGTCATAATACCGTTAATCATACCACCCCAAGATGGAACGAATAGGATAATAGACATCACCATACCTAGTGACTGAGTCCAGTCTGGTAGGGCAGTGTAGTGAAGGTGGTGAGGACCAGCCCAGATATACAGAGAGATAAGTGCCCAGAAGTGAACAATTGAAAGTCTGTATGAATAAACCGGGCGACCAGCTTGCTTAGGTACGAAGTAGTACATCATACCAAGGAAGCCCGCAGTCAGGAAAAAGCCTACCGCGTTATGGCCGTACCACCACTGCATCATAGCGTCTACTGCGCCTGCATACAGTGAATACGATTTAGTGAAAGATACCGGAATAGCCATGCTGTTACCAATATGAAGAATTGCAACAGTTAACATGAACGCGCCTAAGAACCAGTTTGCAACATAAATGTGCGAAACTTTACGGATTACTAGGGTTCCGAAGAAGTTAATGATATAAGCGACCCAAACCAGTGCCAAGAGGATATCAATTGGCCACTCTAGTTCAGCGTATTCTTTTGAGCTGGTTAAACCCATAGGCAGGGTGATAACAGCTAAAACGATAACGGCTTGCCAACCCCAAAAGGTAAATGCGGCAAGTTTGTCACTGAACAGTCTTACCTGGCAGGTACGCTGAACGATGTAGTACGACGTTGCAAATAGCGCACAGCCGCCGAAGGCAAAAATAACGGCGTTAGTGTGCAACGGACGCAAACGTGAGAATGTTAGCCATGGTGTGTCAAAGTTAAGCATAGGTGCAAATAACTGCGCGGCAATAAATACCCCTAGGCCCATACCAATGATACCCCAGACTATGGTCATGATGGTAAATTGCCTAACTACTTTATAATTGTAGTCAGGTTGTGCTTGGCTTATTTCACTCATTTTAATGAATCTTCCACTTCAAATGAACTATGGTCTCCAACTGCCGGAATAGTACGGTCGAGACGTGTATCAGCTAAGGAATAACGCTTCACACCGAGCTCGGAAAGAGTAATAATTATTGTCTCCAAGCCAGTTGGTACGCGGATGATAAGGTTTTTAATTACAAAAAGATACCATAAACTACCTAAGCTTGATCTCCGTCAATGAAGAAATACACAAAATTTAAGAAATGCTAAATAACGATAACAATAAACGATCAAAATTTTTACATTCTCAGCTTCCATTAGTGGCTATTATTGTTGTAGCCGTGTGTGTATACCTTGCACATAAATTCCAGTCTTCGGTGTTAAAAGACACGAGCGTAGTTAATGGAATAGGAAACAGCTGCAACTTTGTCAATGAAACTTGCGAATTCTTAATTGATGACAAGTTGGCAATTGCCACATTTTCTACCATGCCTGAAGCCGAAGAGTCGGTAACGGTTAAGCTTTTAGTTCCCGAGGGCGAGGTAATAGAAAGCGCATGGATTGAGGGCGTAAACATGTATATGGGCAAAATTCCCGTACTGTTAGATAATAATGGCAAAGGTGAGTGGTCAGGTTGGTTTATGTTAGGAAGTTGTAGTGAGCCGATAATGAAATGGCAGCTACGCCTGAACATTAAAGATAAAGACAGCCCTAGCTATTTGTATTTTGTTACGCAGCAGTAACTGTTTAAAAGGCAATAAGCCTCTCGCTAAATAACAGATAGCAAAGAAGCATGAAAAAGGCCGCTCTTGAATTAAAGAGCGGCCTATTATTAATTAGCTGTGATGTAGCGTGAACGCTTTATCTTACATTTGAGACTGTAAGTAGTTTTGAAGACCGATACGCTTGATTAGACCAAGTTGCTGTTCAAGCCAATGTGCATGGTCCATTTCAGTATCGTCTAATAGCACGATTAGCATGTCACGGGTCACATAGTCTTTCTCGGTTTCACATAGCGCTATCACTTCACGCAATTTTGCGTCAACTTCATATTCAACACGTAAATCGCTTTCAAGCATTTCAGGTACATCTTTACCCACTTTGAAGCCTGTGCGCTTCGTCATGTCAGGCGTACCTTCTAAAAACAGCATGCGTTCAATTAGCTTAGTTGCATGCCCACGCTCGTCATCAAATTCATGATCGATGCGTTCATAAAGTTTATTCAAACCCCAATCAAGATACATCTGAGAGTGAATGAAATACTGATCCATGGCAGCCAACTCATAAGAGAGAAGCTCGTTTAAGCCATTGATGATTGCTTGGTTACCTTTCATTAGTCATCTCCCATTACTTGCGCTTGTAGGTAGTTTTCAATACCCATTGCATCAATTTGGTATTCTTGCGTTTCAATCCAGTCTAAGTGCTCTTCTTCATATTCAAGAAGGTCTTCAAGTAAATCACGAGACACATAATCCTGCTTTTCTTCACATAGCGCGATAGCTTCACGAAGTAGTGGAAGCTGCTCTTTTTGAAAGCGCGCATCGCATGAAAGCATTTCAACGGTGTCTTCACCGATATAAAGCTTGCCTAAAGCTTGAAGATTAGGAAGGCCTTCAAGAAACAGAATGCGTTCGATAAGATCATCCGCTTGCTTCATGTCCTTGATCGATTTTTTATAATTCTTTTCGTTAAGTTCAGAAAAACCCCAGTTTTTGAACATACGAGCGTGCAGAAAGTATTGATTTATCGAAGTAAGTTCACTTGTCAGCACTTCGTTCAACTTTGCAACAACTTGTTTATCACCTTGCATTGTGAAAACCCTATTAACGTATTTGCGTGAAGTTTAGTCTAAATTTGATGCCGTGTCAAAAAAGTCTTTGTAAAACAGTTGTTTACAAACGATAACGTTTCTCAATTCATCCATTGTTCGCATTTAGAACAGCATTACTGTTGTTCATGGGCGTAGGCTAAGCTTTCTTCAGCAAAACCAAGTCCTGCTTCAGTAAAGAAGTTGAATACTTTGTCGACGCCATTGTCTAGCAAACTGGACACTTCATCTTCATAGCGAGCTATGGCAGCGACTTTCCCGGTATAACCAGCGTTCTTTAACTGGCGAGTGATATTAATCGAATCTTGGATAGATGGTAGAGCAAGCAAAACGAGCTGTATTTGCTTAATATCCAGGTTGTCCCATAAATCCACATCTTCGCCATCGCCGCAAATAACATCGAGTCCTTCCTCAGCGAGTTCCTTAACTTTAACCCGATCAGCATCCATGCCCCACACGCTCACATCGCTCAACTTCGATAGCGCATTAAAAGCACCGCGACCAACACGCCCCATTCCCAACACTAAAAATTCTGCATTGTGGAGAGTAGGGTAAATATCTTCTTTTAAACGTTCCTTTTTCTCGAAGCGTTTAATGGCATGCTTATATTTGTGATAACGTGAATGTGAGTTCCGATAGAGCACGCTGGTAATAACAAACGAGATTGATACTGCAAGAGCAATGACTACTAACCATGAATTTGCCAATAATCCTAAAGAAACTGCAAGCGCCCCAACGATAAGCCCAAACTCACTGTAATTTGATAGCACTAGGCTGCTTAAATACGCAGTACGTCCTCTAAGACGAAGCGATGTAAACAAACCGAAAAACAGCGCAGCCTTTAACGGTATAAATAAGCAGAATACAATGGCGAGAACAACCATACTCAGACTGGGAAGCGCTGTTAGCCCTATGGTAAGGAAAAAGCCAATTAAAAATAAATCTTTGAAACTAAGTAGTGACTTGGCAAGTTCTGAGGCTTTTTCGTGTTGCGCCAACATTATTCCAAAGATAAGTGCACCTAGGTCGCCTTTAATATTAACCAACTCAAATAAATGATAACCACCCAAAGCAAGAATGAAACCTGTAAGAGGCAACAATTCTCCGTGGCCTGATTTATTAATCATCTTGTTGATAATTGGCATTGCCGGGAATAATGCGAGAAGGGTAAGTGCCCATACCGACGGTAGCTTGCCTGTTGCAGCTACAAGAAAGATTACGGCAAAAACGTCTTGCATAACTAAAATGCCAATGGCAAGTCGACCGTGGCGTGTTTTGCTCTCGCCGCTTTCTTCCAATACTTTAACTACACAAACAGTGCTACTGAAGCTTAAAGCAAAAGCGATAAGAGCTGCACTCTTCCAGGTAAGTCCATCAACAAAGTTTGCTGCAACAGCGCCTATTGCATAAACACAACATGTGATAACGCCCACCCATATTAATGTGTGAGATACGCTGCCAGCCCAAACTTCACGTCGGCTTAAATCTCTTATATTGAGTTTTAAGCCGATAGTAAACAGCATTATGGTAATACCAAGATTAGCGATTTGAGTTAAATCTTCAGTGAGAGTGTAGCCTGCGAAATTGAGTAAGAAGCCAGCCACTAGATAGCCAACTAAAGGAGGAATGCCGATAAGCTTAACCGTTAAACCGCATACAAATGCGAAAAGAAGAAATGCATACTCCATGAATTACCTTTCAAAAATGTTGAACGTGAAATCCGTTACCCAGCGCAGGTTACATCATAATTTAACCTCGTGTTACTCATACATCACGAGGTCAACTCGCTAAAATCGAATTAATAGATTAGCATGTAATGGCTTGTTTTCGCAGCTAAAAAAGGTCTAAGTTAGTATTTTATGGTAACGCGTAACTAGTTTTAATGTTAAGCCCAAGTCTTGTTTTTTTGATTTATATCAATGAATTAGCATAGATATAAATCTAGTTCCCGTTTTTAGATGTATTGAACAAGGCTGTAGGCATATTATCTTATTTAAATATGGCCAAAATAGAGAAGGACTTTGAATGCGTTTTACAATACTTACTGTACTGATTTTACTGGTCGCTTTTAATCTGGTTATTGGTTTGTTGTGGACACCCGTGTGGTGGTTCTTACTGCTGTCAGTAACGCTACTAGTTTTTGGTCTTTACGATGCCTTTCAAAATAAGCACGCCATATTAAAGAATTTCCCATTGATCGGCAGGGTACGCTGGACCGTTGAAGGGCTTCGGCCTTACATTCAGCAATATATCATCGAGACCGACACCAGTGGTGCGCCTATTTCTCGCATGTTTCGTTCAATTGTTTATCAACGGGCTAAAAACAGTAGAGAAACTGTCCCGTTCGGTACCCAGCTAGATACCTATAAAGATGGCTATGAATGGATTGGACATTCATTGTCTGCCCGTGAGGTAGAAGACATGGATGAAGATCCTCGCATTACCGTAGGTGGCCCACATTGCAAAAAGCCCTATAGCGCAAGCGTTTTGAACATAAGCGCTATGAGTTTTGGAAGCTTGTCTAAAAATGCCATTTTAGCGCTAAATAAAGGGGCGGCCAAAGGTGGGTTTTACCACAATACGGGCGAGGGCGGCTTAACCCCGTATCACTTGGAAAATGGCGGCGATATTGTTTGGCAAATCGGCACAGGCTACTTTGGCTGTCGAAGCAAAGATGGCGGGTTTGACCCCGTACTCTTCGAGGAGAAAGCGAAACTCGACAATGTAAAAATGATAGAAATTAAGTTGAGCCAGGGAGCTAAACCAGGACACGGAGGTATTCTTCCTGCTTACAAGAATACCCCAGAAATTGCCAAAATTAGAGGTGTAGAGCCTGGTACACAAGTCGATTCACCGCCAAGACACAAAACCTTTTCCACGCCATTAGAAATGGTGGACTTTATCAGTCAATTGCGCAAATTGAGCGGCTATAAACCCGTAGGTATAAAGCTAGCGCTTGGTAGAAAAAGTGAGTTTATTGCCATGTGTAAAGCCATGGTAGAGAAGGGCGTAACGCCAGATTTTATAACGGTAGACGGGGGCGAAGGCGGTACCGGCGCCGCACCGCTAGAATATACCAACTCGATTGGTTTTCCTCTTCGAGAAGCGCTGGCATTTGTTGATGATTGCCTCACTGGCTTTGGAATACGAGACAAAATTAAAATCATCGCCTCGGGTAAGATCATTACGGCGTTCCAACTAGCTAAAAATTTAAGCTTGGGTGCTGATTTATGTAACAGTGCCAGAGGCATGATGCTGGCACTTGGCTGTGTCCAGTCATTATCGTGCAATACCAATAAGTGCCCAACAGGCGTGGCAACACAAGATCCAAAGCTTGAGAAAGGCTTAAACGTGGAAGACAAGTACGAGCGAGTGTACCGTTTTCATAAAAAGACCATTCACGCGCTAATGGATATCTTATCGTCAACGGGTCATATCAAAACTAGTGAATTAAATCGAACGCACATATTTAGACGGGTCGACCAATGTCACATTGCTCGTTACGACGAGATTTTTCCACTAGTAAAAACCGGAAGCTTCTTGACTGATGAAGTACCTGAGCGATTTAAGCTACATTTAAAAGAAGCTAACTCGGGAAGTTTTATGCCGTGCAGTTTACTGGCTGAAATTGAGAAAGAAACGAAAGCCGTATAGTGCAGCTCTAACTAGGGTGATGATAAATAAAAAGCCTAACTCTCTTTGAAACTACTAGTAATTAGGAGTTAGGCTCAGTGAGATTCAACCTCTATTCCACTTTTTTCTCAGGAATACGCAATTGATAAAGGCGGTAATCACTGGTTCTATATGGTGTTACTTTATATTTGGGTTGCAAGTAAGCCACTAAATCAATAAGTTCAGATACCGTAAGTTCGTCATTTACTATTCGCATTAATGAGACACCGTCTTCACTGGTAAAGCTAGCTGGCTGACGTGGGGTAAGCTTATGTGAAGGGTTAATAATGCTGGTAACCAGTTCTGCATAAGTGGTTATTCTTCCGCTGCTGCCTCCTAATGGGATGGGCTTTGCTACTAAATACTGTGCATTTTCACGCTCTTTTTCTCCTGCAATTCTATGGCAGTCCTGGCACTGATATTTTTTAAAAACCTGATAGCCTTTTTCCATATCACCTTCGGGCAGGCTGAATCCACGTGGCGATTGAGGCCCTTGATCACAGGCAAAAAGTAGAAGCGACACTATTACTAGTATTATGGTTCTCATATTTATACCCCTCACTAAATTTTTACTATTTACGAAATGTAGTACATAAATCAAGTATGGATAATTTTGAGGAGTAAACATTGACCTAGCGCAAAGTATAATAATTTTCGTGGTTCTACTATGTAGTACGAATAATAAGCGGTATCTTAAAACCACTACTTCCTAAACTGTTAAGGAGAGTCACAATGCAAGGCTACGATACGATATTAGTACCTATTGATGTTTATTCTGACTATGAATTAGTTGTAGAAAAAGCCATCGCCATCGCTGGTAATAGCCACAAAATTCATTTGCTTTATGTCGCATATCCGCAAACCAATGTAGAGCCCTATGGGTTATTTTTAGAGCGTGATTTTTCGGAAGAAGTTAGAGAGCAGGCGCTAAGACAATTAAAAGATGTTGCGTCTAAACACGACATTCCTTACAGCCACGTAAACGTAGAGATTGGCTCACCTGCCGATGAAATACACCACATGGCTGAGAAAATTAACGCGGATCTTATTGTTGTAGGTACACATGGTCAGAGTGGTCTTCGCTTGTTATTGGGCTCGACGGCAAATGCGGTTTTACACGGTGTAAAAACAGATGTGTTAGCCGTTAAGGTGTAATTGAACTAAGTTAAAGATCTAAGCAGAAAGTAACTGGAAGAAAACCTTTAATCGTCATGTAGATGTAATGATTGTTCGTTAGCGTATTATTTTTTGTGAATGCTAAACATGATGGTAAAACGAAAGGGATTAACTAGGCTTCTTTATGCAACTTACTATTCGTTGAAGGGATTGCGCGCAGCGTTCTTAAGCGAAGCAGCGGTTCGGCAAGAAGTTTTCACAATGTTAATTTTAATACCAGTCACTTTTCTCTTAGAAGTTACAAGTATTGAGCGAATTTTGCTTATCATGTCACTTATGATTGTACTGATAACAGAGCTGCTCAACACTGCTGTCGAAAAGCTCTGTGACCATGTAAGTACAGATATTCACCTGCTTATTGGCAGAGCGAAAGATATTGGGTCCGCTGCTGTTTTTGTTAGTTTAGTCTTGGCATGTTTTACCTGGCTTACCATTCTTTGGTAAAGCAAGCATGCTTTAGGCTAAAACATTACCAACAATAACCAAAATAACGTCTTTCAAGCTCAATGCTAAAAAAGCCGCTATAGGGCTTTTATCTTTTGATCGCAGGTTTCAGAGACTAATGTTCGAATGGTGCTATCTAAATTTTTGATATGAGAATAGTGCAGTGAAGTTTCACCGCCATTATTTATATCTTTAATCGTGAACACCACATCATCGTCTCGCGACGTAACACAAACTCTTACGTAGTCGTCGGATTGGGCTAGCGGAACATGGAGATAAAGAGGCTCGTTGTGAGAATTTAAGTACTCGACTGCCGCTTCCTGTGATTTGAATGGGTCCTGTTTTTCAGGCTGAATCTTCCAAGAAGAAGATTGCACCACCATTTCTGCAAGTAACTTTCCGTGCTTAGTATCGATTGCGCTGCTCATATAAAACTCCCTTCATTAAAGCGTTCACTCAACTATGCGAAAGAGCTTAATCTACATAGAAGAAGACTCTCGTTTGAGAGACAATTTGTGAGATATACGCAATTACTACGCATGAAAAAACGATTCAGATTTAAAAATGTGTGAATAGAGTAGGTGAGTTGTACGGAATATTTTCAATAATGGTTATGCGTAACCATTATTTTCTTATTACATTGATTTATATGTAGTTTATCTTTTTCTTTTTGCCGATAGTTTTGCCATTCCGCCCCTTTTTACATTAGCTTGTTTTGTATAATGTCCGGGCATTTCTGGTGACTGCCAGCCGCCAGCAAGTTGGAGCTCAGGTAAAGTTGCACCGTCTTCGGCTAGAGAAACAGCGCCACCAACTCGACCGCTATGAGGGGTAATGTTTTCGCTAATACCTGCGCGTTGAGCAATTCGTTGCCAAATTCTGTAAACACTAGAGTAATTTAAAACGTTAGCTTGGTGGCTTGGAATATGTTCGTCAAATGGCAAAAGTGCCGTTTTATGGTTCGTGAGCCGCCTGAAAAGAATGCCCTTGTGTAGGCCTCGTAAATCTGAAGGAAGGCGTTGCTGTTTAGTTTTTGGATCGATGTTCGCTTCATTAATATACTCTTGTACCATGGAAATAGTACTAGCAGACACGTAGCGGTATTGACCCTGACCGGACTGATCACTTTTCGAGGATACAACGAGTAAAGTATTATTTCGTGCGGATATATCCTCAACGCAAACGCGCACAAGTTCATCTGCGCGAAGTAATGCGTCAAACATCAAATTGATAATTGCAAGGTCACGAAGTTCTAATAATGAATCGGGAATGATCGCATTATTGATCTGTTCAACCATATCAATGGTTAGTGGCACAGCTTGCTTATGCGATAGCCTAAACTTTTTGTTTTCAATCAATGATAGGCGAATGAAGTCCCTCAAATAAGCCGACCTTATTATTGGGTTTGGCAATTTCTCCACACCTAAGAATTTACTCAGCGCTGAGAGTCGGCGTTTTATGGTTCTATAGGCTAGGGGAGAACGACACAGTTCTTCTACATATCGTTTTATACATGTCTCGTTATGTTCGAAGCTATCAGAGAAACCAGATAAGCCTGTTTGCTTACAAAATATGGCAAACTCGTTATAGTCACTAATATAAGCACGTTGGGTGTTGTATGGTAACTTAGTAAAAATATCACGGTAATAACTTTCGAAGCTTTTCGAAGATGACATGGTCTCGTTAGACACTAACGAATGTTGCGATGTATTACTATTACCACCGGGGCCCTTGGTATTGAGGCCTCCCGAAACAGTTCCAATATAGCTATTAGAAATTTGTGATATTGAATTTACACACTCTTCATCTTCATACTTACCAACAGATGAGGTATGCGAATTATTAAGCTTAGAAGACATGTGTTAACCTGGTTAGAGCATTTGCTAGAATTATGTAAGATACTGGGTGTTATTGTAAAGTATTGATATTATTGGATATTCACGCATGATAACTGTAATTATCATGCGTGAACTTAGACGTTAATGACCGAGTTAATGAGATATATTTCTTTCATCTACACGCACAAAACGTATCAAACTAGCTGTTAAACGACACCTTACCACATAACTGTATATATAGACAGTTGTAGTGTCTATCATACTTGCAACTAATAAACGTCCGCCCTAACTGAATTGCATATTCATTATGAGCGAAATTACGGGGTTTTAGCTTGTTTTTTAGCCATTTAAAATCGCGCGCTACGTAAAATCTGCAAGGCTACACCCCTAAATGAGCTTCAGATTTCACGTAGCGTCGCCTGAATAATATACAGATTGATTGGGTGATTTTCAGAGTATCGGGTTGTACTTTAGCTATCATCTTCTTCAAAGTTCTAGTGGAGATTTCCATTCAACCATTGCGTTCTTATAACTTCATTATGAGAAGAATAGGTGATATCTAAGTTACCTTTAGCAAGTTATATTTAGAAAATTACTTTTAGTAAACAACTTCTCCTAATCATAACTACGCTGGCAAAGCTAAATCTAGTAATTAGAGAGATATTAAGAACCATACTTCTTAATTTTAGACGTGATAAATAAAACCCCATGTTGCGCTTTAGTTCTTCTAATAACCGTTAATTTCAGGCAACTTTATCAATGCATTTAATCAGTACTTTGATGACCAAATAGCTTCAAGCATTCAACCTAATTAGATAAAAGCTCTGCACATAAACTTATCCAGTAATTTTCATCTAATAGCGCTAACTGTGAATTCATGTTTATTTAAAACTGGTATACCTACGGTATTAAGTAGCAACACATACGTTTGGAAACACGGGTTTAATTCTCTTTATAGTAGTAATTAGCTAGATAATAAAGTGCTGAACTTTAAATTAATCTATGTAAAGCAAAGAGCGTAATTCTATAAATTAGTAATGTAACGCTTTTTAATTAACAGCAGCTCTTATCTGGCAAGAAAATACCTGGTTACCAATTTAGAGTAGGCAAGCCTTAGTAACACATCGTACGCGCAAATTGATAACCATATTAATACTCTATTTAACATAATATACATTATGCGCAATTAAGTATATGGACGATTAGGGCGTTGATGTCGCTCTTTTTGGTTGGTTTGTTGGCTGTGATTACTTACGTACTTTTATGCGTGGCTGCCATGTTGGCTTGTTGTCGGTACTGGCGTTTGTGCGGTTACATCTCACATGCGTCAGCACTTTTAATTTAAAAATGCTCAGTTAAATTGATTTGGATGTAATAAAACGAATCGTGCGCTACGTAAAATCTGCAGTACTACGCCCCTGATTTTTTAATTTCATTCACGTAGCGCACGGTATGTTTTTGCGCGGTTTTGTTGATAAAAAAGTTAAACTATTTTGAGGCATTTATTATTAGGTTAAACAACTGAGCATTTTATAAAAGCGCATTGATTTCTTGATATTGATGTTTCTATCTTGTTTGTTGGTATTTTTACTGCGTTATTTAATATGTGATTTCATCTCTATTATCTATGCCGCAAATGACTATAAATGTTTTAAGCTCATAGCTTATTTAGATGCTCTTTTTAATCTAGAGGTATTTGATTACCTCACGTTTAAGTTAATTATCGTAATCACCATTTACAGCTATTTGAGGTTTTTATAAACCTGCGTTCTCGATGCAGCACGTCTATCCATAACGGCTATGCAAAGAATCTAACTCAACTGGTAAATCACTAATGCGAAATCGCAGTCACAATCTTCATTACGTAGCTATTCCTTATTGTCTTGGTAGCAACGCAAACCAAATTACTAGAACGTGTGATCGTATATACGTTTCTGTGCATATAAAGCGCTAGCTACTCGTAAACGCACTGATAAGGAAAGTTATGAAAATTCAAAGTTTTAAGGCTGAAGGTTTAGCGCAGTTGTCATATTTGGTTTCAAGTGGACAATTTGCGTTTGTAGTTGACCCACAATTAGATATATCCACATATATCGATGCTGCAACAAGTCTTAATGTAAAAATAGACTGCATATTTGAGACCCACCGTAACGAAGATTTTATATCAGGCGCTGCAGCGTTGGCACAGCGTCTTGATATACCTGTTTATCACGGTCCGAACGCTGACGAAAATGTTGAATATGCATCTTGCACCAGTGATGGTGATAAATTCAACGTTGGAGATTTACTTGTATCCGTATTAGAAACGCCTGGTCATACTAAAGACAGTATCTGTCTAGCCGTATCTGATACTGCTATAAGCGACGAAGTTATTGCGGTGTTCACCGGCGATACATTATTTGTAAATGATGTAGGTAGAACTGACTTTTATCCTAATGAAGAACATGAAATGGCAGGACGCTTATTCGAAAGTCTTCAGAAGTTGTCACGCTTACCCGAATCGGCTGTTATTTATCCAGCGCATGGTGCAGGTTCAGTTTGTGGTGGAGGTATGGCAGACAGGGAGTTCTCGACTATCGGATATGAGCGTAGGAATAACCCCAAGTTCTCAATCAAAGACAAGCAACGCTTCATTGAAGAAAAGGTACAAGAAACACATTACTATGCGCCCTACTTCGAAAAAATGGAAAAATGCAACGTTAAAGGTGAGCTTTGTACTATAGATATCACCTCTCCTGCTTTCATTGGTAATTTCGATCCTTTTGAGCTTTCAAATCAATGTTATAACGACGAAATAAAGATAATAGATGTAAGGACTAAAGATGAGTTTTGTAGCACTCATATAGATGGCAGTTTGTTCTTTGGTGAAGGTTTGGTTTCATCATATGCAGGTTGGTTTCTAAAGGATAACGACAAAATCATTGTAGTCGCTAATAGTGGTGAACACGCCAGTTCAACGGTGTTGCAGCTACGTCGGATGGGCTTTAATAACGTTAAAGGCTATATTATCAATTTGCCTGTATTAACCGGCGACGCTAACGTCGATAAAGGATTGTGTTCCTTAAGTCTCACTAGTGCCAAAGCCGTTGAAGAACATTTTGATAGTAACAGCAGTGACTGGGTTTTATTGGACGTTCGAAAACAAGATGAACGTGACAGTGTGGCAATTGACGGGGCGACGCATGTTTATCTGGGTCATCTTAGTTCGTCAATTGGAGATTTTGACAAAAACCTTAGGTATACGGTTTATTGTGGGTCGGGTGTCAGGGCTACGACAGCGGCCAGCGTTCTTAGACAAGCAGGCATAAAAACCGTGGATGTGATGGAAGGCTCGATGAAAGCATGGCAAAAGCTTAGCTAAACTTATCGATAAGTATATGTAACAAGCCTAGATCACCATTATCATTTAACTGTTCTGTAAATAGCCAGCTAAGTGAAGCGTACCATTTAGCTGGCTTTCGCATTTTACTGACCAGATATATCAGTCCTCTTTAAGGATTTGATGGAAGTGCTTTACTCGCTCTATATCATTGTCATAGTTCATTAATAACTTATTTCTCTCAAAACTGTGCTCTGCCATGCGTATCGCCTCTGATTTAAAATCATCGTTTAGGTTATTGAAGCATGTCTTTAGGGTGGTTAACGACTTTTGAATTCTTATAGCGACTTCTATAGTGGCGCCACCATCTCGCGCTATAGATGTGTATGCATCGTCGTATAGGTCGGCAACGTTCAACTCAGGAACAGAAATACGATCATACTTTGCAGTCTCGCTCTTTTTTTCCTTTTGTGTTTTCGGGCTGTCTTCGAATTGCTTTCGCCACATAAGCATTAATCGTGTAATGATGCTAATAGTATTTATTGCCGTACCGTGATCATTGACGGATGGCGACAACGCTCTTGATGCTATCTCAGCCAGTACGATAAAGCCGAAGCGAGGGTCTGCCTCAAAGGAGCGGGCTTCTCCAATAGTGAACGCGCTAATTACATCCTTGGTTTGTTCATCTTTATTAACGTAGGCTATGGGGCGCTCTGGTGTCACAAACTCACCCGGCAGCATGGCAACATTTATAAAACAGTCATTACTTTCAGCCCAGCGCTGTAGTTTTGCAATATCTATTAACTGAATGTAGCCTACTTGCTCGGTAAAAATAGCGTGAGCCCCCTGCTCTTTTACTTGTCCCTGTGGGACTGCGCCCAAGCAAGGCATATCAATTCTGTTTTTAATGGCACGAGTGGTTGCGTGCTCCACTTTCAGTAGTGTTGAGCCTACGCGCCCTAAGCGTGCTACGCTGTCTACCCATCGTATAAACGTTAAGATAACAATGATGAAAGCCACACAGGTCAGACAGAATAAAATGAACAATCCCGCTTCATCGAAGAACGCCTGAGTCATTGCAGTAAGTGCAACAGCACTATAGATAAATGCGCCTATAAAAACTGAGAGCGCATTTTGCGAGACGTCGTCTGATATTATAAGGCTTAATGAACGAGGTGTAGATGATTGGCTCGCTGACGCGTAAGCATTGACCATAGTGCCTGCGGAAAACGTAGCAATAACCATCATACTTGATGCCATTATTGAGAGTAGCGTTTCAACAGAATCGGGCTTTATTTCAGGGATATGTTCGGCAAGTGATGTACCGTCAGCAACTTTAGCTATAAAAACCGCGAAGATAGAAAGCAAACAAAAGCCAAGAGGCTTCACCCAAAGCTTCTCTTTTAGACTGTATAAAAGAAAACGTAGCCTATCTACGGTTATCGGTGCTTCCACAACACACTCCTTGTATTTTCACTTTATTTCATACGCAACAGCAGCGGCGAATGATTAACTATGGTTTTTGTTTAGCGGTAATGATGCCTTAGCGATCTATGTTTCTAGTTTTGCCCACACGCCATATCGCGCTTTACTCATCGGTAGCGCTTTTTCTATTTCCGGCGCAACGCTTGGAGCAATAACGTACATTTTCCCAATTCTTTTCCCATTTTTTACGCCACGTAAATGGCCTTTGGCAAACCGGACATATCTTTGTGGGTAAATCAGACTTCTTCATTTTTGGTTAGCTTTGATAGAAATATTGCAGCATCTTGCTTCATGGTCTCGATGTTTTCTTCCTTCATCCGTCCATAGGTTTTGTAAATCATGGCCATTCGATGATTGTTACTCAGTTTTTCTTTGTGCTTATCAATAAAGTGCCAATACAAATAGTTGAATGGGCAGGCTTTCGGCCCCGTTTTTTTCGAAACCTGGTATCCACAGTTCTTGCAATAGTTGCTCATTTTGTTGATATAACTACCGCTCGCGACATAAGGCTTACTCGCTAAATTGCCGCCATCGCTATACAGAATCATGCCTGCTACGTTAGGAAGCTCAACCCACTCGTAGGCATCGGCGTATACCAACAAATACCATGCTTGAACCTCTTCTGGGTTAAGTTCGGTCAATAAGCTGAAGTTACCAATTACCATGAGACGCTGTATGTGATGGGCGTAAGCGTTTTGTTGCGTTTCTTTAATGCATTGCCGCATGCAATTCATATTCGTTTGTGCGTTCCAGAAGAACGAAGGTAGTGCGCGGCTGTTATTAAAGTAATTATCCGTTTTCAAATTTGGCATAAAGTGCCAATAGAAACCTCTAACATACTCGCGCCAGCCTATGATCTGACGTATAAACCCCTCGGCAGAATTTAGAGGTACTTGTCCTGCGTGGTAGGCTTGCTCAGCAGCGTGGATAGCTTCGCTAGGCGTTAACAAACCGCAGTTCAGATAAAAGGCTATATGAGAGTGGTAAAGCCAAGGCTTACCTTCCACCATGGCGTCTTGATACTGACCAAAATTAGGTAATCTTTCTTCTATAAAAGTATTTAAGACGCTGAGTGCGCCTTTTCGAGTTACCGCAAAATGGAAGTTATCTATATCGCCAAAGTGACCGTTGAACTCCTCTTTCACAAGGCCGATAACATCTGCTGTTATGTCGTCAATTTCAAACGTCGAGTGTTTAGGAACCTTATGAGTTTCAGGCATAGATTCACGATTTTGCGCGTCATAATTCCACTTACCCCCGATGGGGTTCTTACCTTCCATTAGTATGTTGTGCTTGCGGCGCATCTCACGGTAAAAAAACTCCATACGAAGTTGTTTTTTGCCGTTAGCCCATTCGGTAAATTCCTGAGGGGTGGATAAAAAACGATTATCATCGCAAATTGTAACAGGAACCCCAAGGGTATTTTCCCATTGCTCCATGCTTTTAAGCAGGCGGTATTCACCGGGCATGGTCACTCTTACTTCATCAAACGTGTTTTCGTTAAGCGCGTATTTTACCTGGGCGAGTAAACCGCCTTGATTGTTTTCGTCGTTATAATGAACGTAGTTAACGTTAAAGTTGTCGTCGCGCAACGCTTTGGCAAAATGACGCATAGAACTAAACAAAAACGCTATCTTCTTTTTATGGTGTTTTACGTACGTGGCTTCCTCACGCACTTCCGCCATTAATATGGTGTCTTTACTTTTTACTGCATTAGCTATTGCCGGTAATGTTTCGGTAAGCTGGTCGCCTAAAACTAAAATAAGTGCCGCCATACCCTACTCTTTTATTTGTTGAAAAGCGTCAAGTGCACGCTGACGCGACGCTTTCAAATCAACGATAGGCTTTGGGTATTCCTTGCCAAGCTCGATGCCTGCCTCTTTCAATATGGCGTTTGGAGCTTCCCAAGGCTTATGAATGTATTTGTCTGATAACTTATTCAACTCGGGGCAGTACTTGCGAACGTATTGCCCTTTGCTATCAAATTTCTCACCTTGCAGAATTGGGTTAAATATCCTGAAGTAAGGTGCTGCATCGGCACCTGAGCCCGCTACCCATTGCCAGCTGGCGCTATTGCTGGCAAGGTCGGCATCTAATAATGTGTCCCAAAACCACCGCTCGCCTTCGTGCCAACTGAGCAGTAAGTTTTTGACCAAAAACGAGCCTACAATCATACGTACTCTATTATGCATGTAGCCTGTTTGCCACAGTTCGCGCATACCCGCGTCGACGATAGGAATACCAGTTTTGCCTGTTTGCCATGCTTTAAGTGCCTTAGCGTCAATACGCCAGGGAAACTTGTCAAATTTATCATTAAAGTTTTTATTAGGCAGGGTCGGAAAATGGAACAATAAGTAATAGCTAAACTCCCGCCAACCAAGTTCACTTAGATAAGTTTCAATGCTCTTGTCTTCGCTATTACCAAACTTGTCTTTAATCGCATACCAAACTTGATTTGGCGACACTTCCCCGAAATGTAGGTGGGGAGATAAGCGAGATGTACCTTTTGCAGATGGTATATCTCTTCCATCTTTATACTTTCGCGCTGAATTCTGAATAAAGTCAGCTAGGTTATCAGCGGCGCCGTCTTCACCTGGAGCCCACGTTTTGGCGATGGTCTCATCCCACTTGATAGTGGGTAACAAACGTAAAGATGCTAAATCATCACCTTCATTACATACATCGGCATAAGTAATACGTGCTGGCGGTGCTTTGGGGTAACGAGGCTCTTCAATCTGTAAACAGCCTTTTTTGTAGTATGGGGTAAAGACTCGGTACGGTGTACCGTCTTTCTTTAGAACCTTCATGGGTTCCCACAATAAACTACCATTAAAACTGTGAGCTTCGTAATCACTATCGATAAGTGTTTTCTTAATCCCTTTATCCCGATTTATTTGCCACGGTTCGTAGCACCGATTCCAGAAAATACCCTTGGCATCAAATGACGCCATTAACTTGGGAATAAGCTTCTGAGGATCACCCTTAAATATTTGTAGATGCCCGTTCAGGCGTTTATTCAACGACGCAAGTGAATGATGAAGCCACCATTTGCTGGCGCCTCCTGGTTCTCTTCCGTTAGATGTTGTGTCATCGTAAATGTAGATGGGAACTATTTTTCCCATGTCGCAAGCAGCGTTTAATGCCGGATTGTCTTTTACACGAAGGTCTTGTCTAAACCACATGATACTAACAGGAACGGTCACTTTTTTTCCTCAGGCGTTGCGCCAAATTTTTATATTATTCGTATTGCATGTATTACGGTAATAAACGGGTTCAGGATCCGTATAAACAGTAAAAAAGTGCTCTAAATTAGTATGATAAACAATCACACTCAACACCAGTGTTCAAACCTTAATCAACGAGGTTTGTTCTGGTTTCGACATGATCTAAGACTTCACGATCAAGCCGCCATCGCCGCGCTTTGTAAAAAAGTTGCTCAGATTACTTTTGTCTACATCTTAGATGATAAGAATTTCAGCCCAAATGAGTTCGGTTTGTCTCCAATGGGACAACACAGGCATACATTCTTGTTGCAGACTTTGGAAGATTTAAAACGCCAGCTGGCTGGCTTAGGTCATGAGCTACTCGTACTAAAAGGCAAGACGGCAGAGTGCCTAGCGAATCTTTTACAGGCGGGCCAATATACCCATATAGAGGTACGGCCACGATTCGTGATAAATCGACCAAAAAATAGTTTAACCATATGAAATATATTGAATATCTCAACGAACTAACAGCAGACTTTGCGCTATTGATACACTGTTTGTTATATTCGTACTTTCAACTTAGAATTTTACTACCCACTTCAGTACCGACAATACGGTTAAATTATGTATGTAATTGGTCAACTTGCCAAATTGGCAAGCGTAAACGTTGAGACCGTTAGATATTATGAACGGTGCGGCTTAATTGAACAGCCCCAAAAACCCGTTAAAGGTTATCGTCGTTATCCTGAGACGACTTTGAATCGCATTCGGTTTATCAAACGTGCTCAAGAGTTAGGGTTTTCCTTGGATGAGATCGCTAACTTGCTGATGCTGGAAGAGACTTCTTGCCAAGAAGTACAAAGTATAGCAAACCACAAACTTGCCAGTGTTCGTGCAAAAATGGCTGATCTACGCCGCTTAGAAACCAGTCTTAATGATTTACTGAAACAATGTGCAAGCAACACTGAACAGGCACATTGCCCGATTATTACTTCCCTTCTCCCAGAAAACAACTAATAACAATCGCTAAACCCCTTGACTCCGTACTTGGATACGGAGTTTATACTGTTTTCTATCAGAACATTTGAAGTGGAGTAAGCCATGGCAAAAAACGATACCAGTTTACCGCTAGTTGGTGGTATTGCTGCTGCTATTGGTGCTGGGCTTTGTTGTGCTGGGCCCTTAGTCTTGTTACTACTAGGCGTTAGTGGTTCTTGGATTGGCAATCTGACCGTATTGGAGCCATACCGCCCTATTTTTATCTTGCTGGTACTGGTTTTATTTAGTTTTGCCGGTTGGAAAGTTTATCGACCTATAGAAGAGTGTGAGCCTGGAACCGCTTGTGCAATGCCACAAGTACGTAAGCGCCGGCAGATCATTTTCTGGGTAACCGCCTTCATTGCATTAATATTAGTCACTAGCAATTACTGGATTATCTGGTTTGCTTAATTATATCGTTGAGAAATAACCCTTGGAGAAGAAGATGAAAAAAATTGCACTATTATCCCTACTATCAATACTTAGCTTGGGTGCGTTTGCCAAGCAGCAAACAGTCATGCTTGAAGTTCCCACGATGACCTGCGTAACTTGTCCGATTACGGTGGAAAAAGCATTGCAACAGGTTGAGGGAGTTACCAAAGCTGAAGTGACCTTCGAAGGTAAGTTAGCCGTGGTCACTTTTGATGATGAAAAAACTACGGTGGAAAAGCTGACCGAGGCCACAAAAAATGCCGGCTATCCATCTGTGGTAAAGCAATAAAGGACGAATACTAATGAAGAACCTGCTGAGTCTTTTTACCCGCATTGGCGACAAAGCCAGCTCATTAGGTGCCGTGGTGTCTGCCATGGGTTGTGCCATGTGCTTTCCGGCCATCGCCAGCTTGGGGGCAGCCATCGGGCAGGGTTCCTCAGTCAGTGGTAGTGGTTCTTTATCAATACACTCTTGCCTATATTGGCTTGGGTTAGCCTAATAGTTAACGGACTTGGCTGGATTGGTCACAAGCAGTGGCATCGTAACCTGCTTGGTATGCTAGGGCCTATTCTGTTGTTGCTATCACTTTATCCGTTCTTTCAATATGCCTGGAGCACTTATGTGACGTACTCAGCCTTGGCACTGATGGTAGCGGTATCAATCTGGGATATTTTTTCGCCAGCGAATAAACGCTGTGACAATGAAAGTTGTGTGCTTCCTGCCGACAACACTCACTCAAATCCATAAGGAGGTCTTTATGCGTAAATTCTCCATCTCTGGAATGACTTGTGAAAGATGCCCTCAGCAGATCGAAGATGCCTTGATCGTCATGCCTGGCGTCAGAAATGCCACCGTTTTTTATACGAAATCCAGTGCAGTCGTCGAAGCAGAATCTGATGTCAATGAACAGACGCTAATCAATACCATCAAAGCTCTTGGCTACACGGCTCAACCTGTCGCGTTAGATGGCTGCGATAGTGAAGATGTGACTGACAAAAAGTCGCTGCATGTCGCTATCATCGGTACTGGCTCGGCTGCTTTTGCTTGTGCTATCAAGGCAGTGGAAAATGGAGCACAAGTCACACTCGTTGAAGCTGGAGATGTGATCGGAGGTTGTTGTGTTAATGTCGGTTGTGTACCTTCGAAAATTCTGCTCCGGGCTGCCCAGCTGGCTGAACAGCAGCGTAACAATCCTTTCGACGGTCTAGAAAATCATGAACCTTCTTTGGATCGTAGCTTGTTAGCGAAACAACAAACTGCACGCGTGGAAGAGTTACGTGCCGCCAAATATCAGCATATTCTGGATACCAATCCAGCATTGTCATTGGTACAAGGTTATGCATCTTTTAAAGATACTCATACCTTAACTATTCGCAACAAAGATGGTTACGAGCAAGAGCTGGTTGCAGATCGCTTTTTGATTGCCAGCGGCAGTCAGCCATCTATTCCTCCTATTCCAGGCCTGGTTGATACCCCTTATTGGACTTCGACGGAAGCTTTATTCGAAACTGAGCTACCTGAGCACTTGTTAGTGATAGGCTCTTCAGTTGTGGCTGTCGAACTTGCTCAAGCTTATCGTCGGCTGGGTGCAGAGGTCACTATCTTGGCTCGCAGTACTTTATTGCTCCGTGAAGACCCACTGTTGGGAGAAGGCTTAACCGTAGCTTTTGAACAGGAAGGCATTCGCGTACTGGAACATACCCAAGCCAGTCAGGTGTCTTATGAAGATAATAAGTTTATCCTTGATACCGAGCAAGGAGAAATTCGTGGCGATAAATTGCTGGTCGCCACCGGCCGTGCACCTAATACCGGTAAGCTTAATCTTGCCGCTGCCGGTGTAGAAAAAGAGGCCAATGGAGCGGTCACTGTAGGTGATCAGATGCGCACATCACAGTCACATATTTACGCAGCAGGTGATTGTAGTAACATGCCGCAACTGGTTTATGTCGCGGCAGCGGCAGGCAGTCGTGCAGGGATTAACATGACAGGGGGTGAAGCTCGGTTGAATCTATCCGCGATGCCAGCCGTGATCTTTACCGAACCGCAGGTAGCAACGGTAGGGTTGTCAGAACAAGAAGCTCATGCACAGAATATTGAGACCGAAAGTCGAGTATTCCCACTGGAAAACGTGCCTCGAGCACTGGCTAACTTCGACTCTCAGGGTTTCATCAAACTGGTGGTTGAAGCTGGCTCCCAACGCCTGATCGGAGCCCAAGTATTAGCTCATGATGGCGGCGAGATTATCCAGAGCGCGGCACTGGCGATTCACAACCACATGACAGTGGATGACTTAGCGGATCAATTGTTTCCTTATTTAACTATGGTGGAAGGCCTGAAGCTTTGTGCACAAACTTTCAGTAAAGATATTAAAGAACTGTCTTGCTGTGCTGGGTAAGCTTTATCTTTCGTCAGAAAAGATATTTATGAGTCTGCTTTTGGTTTCCAGTGATACGGTACTACCAATTTACTGCATATTTCTTCGTGGAAAGTTTCTTCAGTAACTGTTTGAGAGCTAGCCTCAAGCAAGATATTTGGCCACAATAGGAGATGTGATCATCTGAATTACTGCAAAGAATGTGGCTGGTATTACTATTTCTGATGGCAACCGGGATGCAGCCACAAAAGCCGCTGCAATGCTAAATTCTTTTTTGCTGACAGTAAATAGGTATGCGATGACTTCCGGTCGGTCTGTCGTTATAAACCGTGAAGCCATTCCAATTAAGTAGCCACAAAGATTTAGACTTAAAGCTGCTCCAGCAATTACAAAAGCATACTATCCATAACCAATGATGGTTTCTGCATTGGAAGCCACTACCGCAAGTAATATTACAAGATAGAAGACTGACCCAATTCCTGCGTAAGTCGAATCATGCTTTGAAATAATCGTCGGAAAGTTGGTGCGTAAGGTTACACCGAGAATTGTAGGCACTAAAACAACTAGAGCTAACTCCAGGATGATGGAAACGAGAGGGACTTCTAGCTGTATCCCTGTCAGCCATAGAAAAAGGAGCGGAACTACGAAAGGAGAAAAGGCTGTATTGACCGCATTGAAAAAGGCGACCAGTCAAGAAGCCTGCAATTGAATCGGGCCATAGACGAGCCCCATTGCCAAAAACTGTCTTGACGGTTTGCGAAAGACTATTCGTACGGCATGTGCATCAAATGTAGGGCTGATCACAAACATCAGAATCACAAGTAAAGGGGCTATTGAGGAGTCGAGGTACTTCCCGGATTCGGGCAATATCAGGCCAACTCCAGCTACAATAATCACAAACCAAACAAGATTTGATTCAACGAAATAAATTAATCGACGCATAGGTCAAGGGTACCAGTTACAGTGCGGCCACAATATAAATTATAGCTGTACACTCCCAATTACAGAGCTTGAGAATCATCGCGACATTGCTCATTTGTCATTTCAAGCTCAATGGTCGTATGCTCTAAATTAAATTTACTCAATCGTTCTGCTATGGACTTTTTTAACTCCAGTTGCTGTTGAGTAGACAGTGCCTCTTGTAGAGCTAGATGAGCAGTAAGTACATGATGCTCTCCATCCAATGACCACAAGTGCAGGTGATGGATACTATCCACTTCTTTGAGTTCTATTAAGGTTTTATAAACTGATTTTGACAGTTCTTTGTCAGGGATTGCCTGTAAAAATAACCTTATAGTGTGCCAAAGGTTTTTAGCAACATTAATTAAAATATAGAGAGTGAAAAGAATTGATAAAGCTGGGTCAAGAATGGGCCAGTCAACAAAAAGAAGTACGATGGAAACGATTAAAACTGCAACCCAACCCAGTACATCTTCCAATAAATGCCAATTGAGTACACGCTCATTAAGAGTTTTGCCTTTACTTAATTTATAAGCCGCAAACCCATTAACTAGCACCCCAAACACGGCTAAGGCGATCATGCCCTCAACTATAGGCATTTCTGGTTGCAGGAGTTTAGGGATAGCTTCTGTCAGAACCCAGACGGAACCAATAATGAGGACTAGACCATTAATAAGTGCACCGAACAATGATAACCGGCGGTAACCATAGGTGAACTCTGAATTTGAACCTTTTTCACTAACTTTACTGAGAAACCAAGCAAATCCGATGGATAAACTGTCGCCAAGATCATGAACGGCGTCGGCCATGATGGCGGTACTATTGGTTAAGATACCTCCTATAAATTCGATAATGGTAAAGGTGACATTCAGAAAAAATGCCCAACCTATACGATTATTTGAACCATGTGAGTGCGAATGATCATGCATTTAAGATTACCTCTTGTGGAGCTCTATTCCTACCTTAGGATTTGATCTTCAATATACGAATACCGCCAACTAAAACAATTAATCCAATGATAAACCCAATGATTAAGTCTGGATATTGTGAGCCCGTCCATGCCACTAATCCTCCGGCAATAATAACGCCTGCGTTAGCGATGACATCGTTAGCAGAAAAAATCCAACTTGCTCTCATGTGAGCGCCGCCATTTCGCTTTTTGGCAATTAAGATTAAGCACCAGACATTTGCTACCAAGGCAATTAAGCCAAACACCATCATAAGGTTTGACTCAGGCTCACTCCCTTGAACCAGTCTCCTCACAACTTCTGTTAATACACCCAGAGCTAATATAATCTGTAACCATCCTGATATATGCGCTGCACGGAGTTTTTTTCGGACGCCATGCCCAACGGCGTATAGTGCCACCCCATACACTGCTGCATCGGCAAACATATCCAATGAATCAGCTATCAATCCGGTCGATTGTGCCCACCAGCCGATAACAAGTTCTGTAATAAACATCACTGCATTAATAGCTAATAGCATTTTAAGTATCCCAGCTTCCTCTGCTTCTTCATTTTGTGCCGTCAACCTTGCTTTATGGATAATCTCGCTGTCCACAGCGTTAGTTGATTCCAATCTAGCCCCAAGCCCAAGAGACGTTATCCGGTCTTCTACCATGTCCCTGAGTTCAAGGTGATGAAGCACTCTAACTATGCGTTTATGTGTATCAAACTCGAGGATTACACTTGGCTCAAGACTGTCCAGTGCCATTCGGATCATGCTTTCCTCTGATGGGCAGTCCATTTTAGGAACGTGGTATTCGCTTACATGTGCCCCTTCAAATAACTTGTCGTCGTTAGTAATATCTTGTGTTTCATCTGTAGCATCTGCTTTGCAGTCACGGTTACATTTCTGGCTCATAGGTATACCTTGCATTTTTTGATATTGGCTTTCCCCCTCCCCGATCACTATAGTCTAAAGCGGAGAGTCCTCGATACGAAAATGGGCGAGCTTTCAGCATTAATGGGGTGTTGGTTCAAACCATCTTGCTATTATAAAGTATTGCCGACTCCAAAATAGAGCCGGCAGATTGCTAGTTAGTGTTTCTCCTTCAACTTACCTTTTGAAAACCAGGCAAACAGAACGGGCAACACAAACAGTGTTAAAAATGTGGCTGTTATCAGCCCGCCTACGATAACACTGGCAAGCGGTTTTTGTATCTCTGCGCCAACGCCATTTGATAGCAACATCGGTATTAAACCTAACGCAGATGTCACTGCTGTCATCAATACCGGTCTAAGCCTGGATACGGCACCATCAAAAGCGGCTTCACTGACAGGTAGGCCATCCTTGATACGCTGATTGATACTTTCAACCATCACTACACCGTTAAGTACCGCGACGCCAAACAGGGTAATAAATCCGACCGAGCTGGGCACTGATAAATACTGCCCTGACAGCCAGAGTGAGAACACCCCACCAATAACGGCTAGAGGTACATTTACCAGGATCAGCATAGCCTGACCAACCGAAGCAAAGGCAAAGTAAAGCAACAAGGCAATAAGCGCCAGCGATAATGGCACGACCAGCGACAGACGCTTTTGTGCTCGCTGTTGATTTTCGAATTGTCCACCTATATCCACGGAGTAACCCGTTGGCAAATCAACTTGTTCAGCAATCGCTGCGCGAATATCTGCTACCACACTGCCCATATCACGCCCTTGCACATTGGCCTGAACGACTACTCTGCGCTGAACATCATCGCGGCGAACCTGCGGCGGGCCGGAAGCAATATTTACAGAGGCTACATCACCAAGGCGAACCCAGGCTCCTGAAGGTGCCTGCAAACGAAGGTCAGCAATAGTTTCGCGATCTTGGCGAAAACGTTCATCCAACCGAACATAGATATCATAACGTTCGTTACCATTGATGATTTGTCCAGCGCTGGCACCGCCAAGCCCATTTCGAACCACTTCCATGACATCCGCTACGTCGAGTCCATAACGAGACAATGCGCGGCGATTGGGCTTTACGACCAATTGAGCTTCACCGACAATTTGCTCCATGGCAACATCACGCGTACCGTCGATCTTTTTGACCACTGCCTCAATTGCCTGCCCTTTTTCAGCCAGCACATCAAGATCTTTACCAAAGAGTTTTATCGCTAGTTGCGCTTTAACCCCCGATAACAGCTCATCCACACGGGTGGCAATTGGTTGTGAAAAATTGAACAGCAATCCGGGATGTTGTTCCAGCTTTTGCTCCATCAGGGATTGAAGTTCATAACGATTATCGGCGCTGGTCCATTCTGGCACTGGCTTAAGACCAATATAGATCTCAATGTTATTCACTGGCTCTGGATCACCGCCAATTTCGGCACGTCCAATGCGTGATAACGCATAGGTGACTTCCGGGAATTCCATCAGCATTGCTTCGAGTTTTGGAGCGACTTCAAGCGCAGTATCCAGGCTGGAGGACGGAGCGAGAGTTACCCGGAGGTTGACCGTTCCTTCTTCGAGTTCAGGCACAAACTCGGTACCCAGACGCGGTATTACTAAAGCTGCCGCAACCACGAGCGTTACAGCAATACCAACGACGACCTTACTGTGGCTCATAGCCCACGACAAACCCTTGCGGTAGAGTTTATCAAGTGGTTTCAAGACGAAACTCTCCCGCGGGCGTATCCCTTTGCGAAACAGGTAGGTGGCTAATGCTGGGACTATGATTAAAGCTACAACCAGCGCGGACAGCATAGACAGCATGATACTGATAGCCATCGGCTGGAACAGTTTGGCTTCGACCCCTTCGAAACTGAATAGCGGCATGAAGACAACTAAAATAATTGCTGTCGCAAAAAATATAGGTCTTGCTACCTCTCTGCCAGCTTCTTGCAAGCGTAAAGCAATCCCATGGCTATCATGAGCTGCATCAACAGGATCTGGATCATCCTGAACCATTGTCTGTCTATCTTTGTCATGGGTGGCATCGCGATGGGTCAAATGTTTGAACATGTTTTCGACCATCACTACAGAGCCATCCACGAGCATGCCAATGGCCACGGCAATACCGCCTAGAGACATTAAGTTTGCCGAAAGACCAAACCACGCCATCACCATCAAAGCAATACCGATGGAAATTGGAATTGAGATCAGTACCAGTAAGGTAGCACGCAAATTCATTAGGAACAGCGCCAAAATGACCACAATGAAGACAAACGCCAGTAACAGAGCATTGACAACGGTATCAACCGCTTGCGTCACCAGATCGGCCTGATCATAGTAAGCCTCGAACTTAACTCCTTCCGGTAACGCCTGATTAATACGCTCGATACGGGCATTAACCCCATCAATGGTGCTTTTGGTATTGGCGCCTAAACGTTTTAATACAATGCCTGAGACGACTTCGCCTAGTGTCTCAACTTTCCCATCCGAAGTTCGGCGTGTCATGGTCACTGCGCCCTGGCGGATTTCGCTACCCAGATTCACTTTGGCTACATCCGATACGGTGATAGTGGTGCCATCCACCGTTTTCAGGGGAACTTGACGGATCTGCTCCAGCCCTTGCTTGCCATGATCGAGCCAGCCGGTACCTCGGATCACCAATTGCTCCTGACCACGGTTCATATACCAGCCGCCAACATTGGTGTTGTTACGCTCCAGAGCCGCCATGATATCGTCCTGGGTCAGATCGTAAGATAACAGCTTTGACGGATTCAGATCGACCTGATACTGACGCACCTCACCGCCGAAAGACAGCACATCAGTCACGCCTTCGGCCGGGATAAGCAACAACTTGACCACCCAGTCATTTAAGCTGCGTAGCTCCATGGCATCGAAACCCGAACCGGGTTCGGCAACCAGTAAATACTGATAGACTTGCCCCAGCCCAGAAGTGTTTGGCCCCATTTCGGGTGTACCAACGCCCTCTGGAATCAGCTCTTTGGCAGCCTGAAGTCGCTCGAATACCAGTTGCCGGGCAAAGTAAATATCAGTGCCTTCCTTAAACACAACAGTAACGCCAGACAAGCCAGTCTTTGAAATAGACCTTACTTCTTCTACATCAGGCAGAGCGTACATGACAGCTTCAATCGGATAGGTTATCAGCTGCTCGACTTCCTCAGCAGCCAAGCCAGGAGCTTCAGTATTGACCGAGACCTGAACGTTGGTAACATCCGGAAATGCATCAAGATTCAGCCTTGGAATAATAAAAAAGGCGCTGACCGTTAGTGTAATGAGCGCAATCGCCACCAGCAAACGGTTAGTGACCGCCCAATCGACAATTCGATTAAACATAGAGTCTCCTTAATGCTTAGTGGTTATGCGGATCAAAACCGCCTTTGGCGATTTGTGAAGCAACAAAAAAGGCACCGTCGGTAACAATACGTGTTCCGGGAACAATGCCGTTAATTTCACGCAACGAACCTAGTGCTCGCTTTAGTTCAACTTCTTGAGAGCGAAACTGCCCTGGACTCTCTTCTACAAAAATTGCCCAGTCTCCATCGGGATTTCGCATCAGTGCTGACTCTGGCACAGCCAATACCGGCTCTTCTGTACGAAAACGGAAGAAGACCTCTGCAAACTGTCCCGGATGCAGCCTATGCTCCAGGTTGTCCACCAATAAGCGCACTGTTCGGGTTCGTGTAACGGGGTTTATGGTATGTGCTTCTTGGGATACCTTGCCTTGAATTCGGATATCACCAGCCACAATGTCAGCCAATGTACCGAGCGGAAGTGATATAGACTGATCTGCTGGAAGGTGTGCTTCGACCCAGAGCTGCTTCTCATTGGCCAGCTTGATCAGAGGAGAACCAGCTTCGACGCGCTGCCCCTGCTCGAAGTCGTCAGATAACACAGAACCATCGGTTTCGGCACGTAGGGTATATTCGCCCAATGCCTTAATATCTTGCGATGCCAGAGACTGCAAATCTGACTCAGCTAACCCATAGGCCTGCAACGTTGCCCGAGCAGCCTCCCAGCTGGTTTTGGCCTGGATATAACGCTGCTCTCCAACGGTTTTGCGACCGAGCTTGCGGACTCTTTCCCATTCAGGCCAAGCGGTGCGATAGTCTGCCTGGGCCTGCGCCACATCCTCACTGAACAGGGTTACCAGTGGCTGACCTTGTTCGACATGAGCGCCCAATGCTACGTGACGACGTAATACAACGGAAGCTACTCGCGGTGACACTATGTAGCTAGTGTATCCATTAGAAAGAACTTCCCCTGGTGCGTAGAACTCATAATCAACGCGCTCGGCAGTGAGAGGAGCAACCTGGATATCAGCAATCGTCATTTGAGTAGCATTTAGTGCCGTAGTGGCAGAAGCTTCTTCTTGATGCCCATGTCCATCTTCTTCAGTATTACTTTCGCTGTGTCCCGCATCATCATGACTTTCATTGTGGGAACTATCGCTAGACCCATGTTTTGTATCACCATGACGCTCATGTTCATCCGTGGCATTTGATGGGTGCTCCTTGTGAGACGTATCATCCTTATGCTCAATAACCTCTTGAGCAGGCTTGCTCTTATCATGTTCGTGCGCCTCACCACTCATCGTTTCTGCAAGCCCTATGCTTGGTGCAGTCATTGCGGCGCTTAGCATCGCTATCAATAATCTATTCATGTTCATTATCCTATCTTTAATTCAGTGGCTTAGTCGCAGTTGGTGCAACAGCTCTGAGCTGGCCGGAGTGCAGCAACACTTCGGTTAACGCAAGTTGTGTGTGCTTTTCGAGTGAGATTCCTGCCAGCAGGCTCTCCGAACGCTGGTTGAGAGCGAGCAGGTAGTCAGTTGTTGATAGGTCGCCGCTTCGCCACTGGCGTTCCAACAAGTCAGCACTATTTTCAACTCTGCCACGAGCTAGCTCGAGCCAGCGTCGGTATTGCTCGTCATAACGTTTCCAGGCAGCTTGTGCAGCCTGCCAGTCAAACCGTAGATTGCGATAAACGGCCAAGAATCGGGCCTCTGCTTCTAGTGCTGCACGATTAGCCACACGAGTTTCGGCACTGTAGTCATTACGTACATTCAAAGGAATCGAGAAGGTCAGGCCGACAGTATTTTCTCCACCGTCGCGACCAGCATTGACTCCAAAGGTCGGCTCTGCTTTGGCTGCGCGGCGGGTTGCTACGGCCTCTTCCTTGATGGACTTCCAGCGAGCCTGAGCGCTGGCAACATAGGGATGTTGTAACAACTCCTGGTCAGTAATGGACACTGGCTCCGAAGGCCAGAAATCTTCGGGAATGCCTCCTTTTTCAGGAGTCCACTGTGGCAAAAGTTCGCGCACTCTGCTTTCTGCTTTTTGCAAAGCGACTTCAAGCTCAGCGACCTGTGCCAGCTGTTTTGATAAAGATAGAAAGGTGAGTTCAGCATCAATAGTGCCTATATCCCCTGCTTTTTGGCGCTTTTCAGCCACTTGCAATAATGCATTAAGCTGCTCTTTTTGTGCCTGAGCAATAATGGCGGCTTCATTACTGGCACGCCACTCAACCAATGCTGATAGAGCCTCAGCAGTCTTACTCATAACCTGTTGCTGATACTGGGCTTTGGCTGCTTGTCGGATAAAAGCCGCTTGCTGCTGTTTAGCACCTCGTCTATCCCACCAGTCAACCGTTTGAGAAACACCTACACGGTAGTTATTTTCTTCACCAACCTGTTCCAGCTCAGAAGATAACTCCGGGTTGTAAAGTGGCTGTTCCGCTGCGTCCGCAGTAGCTTCCGAGCCTTGCAGTTGCTCGCGGGCCGCGATGATGTCTGGGTGCTGCTTTATCTGTGATGCCAGCCAGCGCTCCCAATCAACGGGTTGCGCTTGCGCCGAAGCCGACAGCAAATAAATAACGGCACACATCGCATAAGAAACGGATAGTTTCTTCATGAAATTTCCTCACAATTAAAATCAAAGTACATCAGGTACAGCTGGGTTGGCATTTGCACAACGCTATACCTCAGAATAAAAGTTTATTTGTACTGTATTTAACTGATCGGAGGGGGATTATCAGGGAAGGCTATATGGGAACGGTAATGGGAAGGGTTGCCTAAAATAGCACCCTTTTGATAAAGAGAAGCAGAGATATCTTGGCGACCCAGAAAGAAAGGGTGTGATGAGCCATGACAGTGACAACAATGGTGGCAATCAAGCTGGTAGCTTTTGCTCTTTTCTGATTCTAACCAACGCTTGTCATCATCTGGTATTGGAGAAGAGTGAGCTTTTTGATGCTCGTGATCAAAAGTAAGATGCTCAGAACCGGATTGATGAAACTGATGAACGTCCGCCACAGCAACTACCGATTGCAGGGCAATCAATATGGCTAGAGCGAAAGTTAAAAGTTGACGGTTCACGGTAAAAAAGAGTCTCTACTCGTTCTCATAAATGCAGGGCAGTAGACTAGCAGATTATCAGTTAGTTCACAAAAGATAAGTGGATACTAACCAACTATTACACAGCTTTGTGCTTAAAGGCTAGCTTTTAGACTTGGCTACTTCCTGTTTTTTTGCGAGTTTCTCGGGCGATTTCAATTCCTCAACCTCATGCTCTAGCTGAACAACGGAAGTGTTTAGCTCATTGTTTTCTTTGGTTATAGCATCAAGTTGCGCTAGTAGCTCCTCTCTGTCAGTACTGGCTGACTGCACCTGTTCAGTTAACGCTTTTAATGAGTTTTGAAGTTCGCGCTGTGACTTGGCCAACAACCGCTTTTCGGTGATTAGCTCAGCGTTCTGACGGTTCAACTGCGTGAGTTCTGACTGTTGAGAGGCAATGGTTTGCCCCAGCTTTCGCTGCTCTGCTCGCAATCCCGACACTTCTTCAGCGTGCTTGCGCTCTTGTTGATCACGCTGTTCTTTAGCGGATTCGCGGAAGTGGCTCAAGTTGTCATAACTGTGTTGCAGACTCTTCTCCAGATCGATAATTCGTTCATCTTTTTGTCCACAAACAGCTGTAAGTTCTTTCAAGTCACTTTGAATACCTTGCAACTCAGTGTTCAGTTGCTCACTCTCACGGCTGGCAGTATTGAGCTTCGCCTGTAGTGAGTGAATGTTATCACTTAGAGCTTTATTTTGCTCTGTGGCTTGGCTTAACGACTCCTCAAGTCCTGACTTTTCTTGATTCCAAGACTTACGCTCTTTATCAAAGGCTTGCTCCATGTCTTCAATGGTTTTATTCGCTTCAGCGTTGAGCCTGGCAGCAAGCTGGCTTACCAGGTGCCCAATGGCGTCGGAGACTTTGACCTCGGTGAGTGTACCGTTAGTACGGGTCTTTTTAATGTCTTTGAGGTATTTTGAGATGGTGGTTTTGGAGCCAGTGTTACCCAGCTCAGCTCGTATTGCATCAATTGATGGGTTATTTACACCCTGTGAAATCAATGATTTATATGCTTTTTCAACGTCAAATTGAGAGATGCCTGTGCGCGCCATTTTTTAAGTCTCTGATTATTTTGTAATGTAATACATAATATGTATATACATATTATTACTGTGTCATCTACGTGTCTATAGCTTTCGAAAATTCATTTTAGATAATAGTAGATTATCTATTGTGATAGACATTTTTGGACGATATGATGAGATAAAGTCGTACATAACACGCATATATGCCCGATTCTAAAAATATTGATTTAGTGAGTTTTTACGTCAACGCAGCCACTCGCGAAAATACGGTACGCAGTTACCGTACCGCCATTGAACACTATGAGCGTCACTGGGGGGGACTCTTACCTGCCACTCCAACTGCGATTGCACAGTATCTCAGTCACTACGCTGATAAGCTGACTTCAAGCACCTTAGCACACCGGTTGGCCGTACTTGCAAAATGGCATCATGAATACGGTTTTCCAGATCCTACGAAAGCACCATTAGTAAAAAAAGTAATGAAAGGTATCCGAGCAACGCATGCATACCAAACCAAGCAGGCTCGGCCTCTCCAATTAGAAGAATTGAAAATCATTATTCAGTGGCTTGAGGAGTCGATAAAGGAGTCAAAGGATTATAGGAAAGGCTTGAGACTCATTCGAAATAAAGCCATTCTGCTACTCGGGTTCTGGCGTGCTTTTCGAGCAGATGAGCTCACTAATATCCATGTTGAGTACGTGACCATGATCCCCAACAAGGGAATGTCACTGTATTTTCCTACTACGAAAGGCGATAGGGATAATAAAGGGGTGACCTATAAAGTTCCAGCTTTGCAAAAACTCTGCCCTGTCACTGCTTATCAGGACTGGGTTACGGCCGCTGAATTAAGCAAAGGACCGCTATTTGTAGGGATCGACCGCTGGGGACATTTTAATCATAAGAGCATGACATCCAATACAATCATTAATATTGTTCGAGAGTGTGCAAGTGGTGCTGGACTATTACACCCTGATGCCTTTAGTAGTCATTCGTTACGACGGGGGTTCGCATCCTGGGCCGACAGTAATGGCTGGAGCCTTAAAGAGCTTATGGAATATGTAGGTTGGAAAGATCCAAAAACGGCGCTTCGTTACATTGGTTCATCGCATAAGATTCAGCAACACTTTATTGAACAGCTAAAATAATGCAGTACAGTGACTGGGCCACTTCATCATGAGTTTTAAGCATGAATTCAGTATAGATTGAACTTGGACACTAAACGTCTTGCGCAAGTTTAATAAACTTCTCAGCACTAAAATTACTTTAGATAAACTGCAAGGTGATTGTGGCTGAGCTAAACAGTCGAACATTTTGTAATGTAACCAAATAATCAGACCTCCTAGCTGGCCTCGAGATCCGTCGCTGGTATTTATATCTCTATGACAACAATCAATGAAACCGCTTACCCGCGCATTAAACCTAACATGAGTCAGTCTGAATTACAGTCTGTATATACACCCACCCCCGAGGATATTGCCTATGTTCGCCAGCAGCGCCGGCGCAAATTGGATCAGCTTGCCCTGTTAGTCCATATTAAATTAACTCAGCGTTTGGGGTATTTTCTCAAGTCTCCTGACATCCCTAACAAGATTATTAGTCATATTTCTGAGCAGATGAAAATGAGGAGCGCTCCGAGAAAGTACTTATCACGGTTCGATAGAGGTGGAAGTCGAACCCGGTTAAAGGCTTTAGTGAGAAGGTATCTAGACATTAAGCTAATTGAAAGCAATGATAAAACAACATTATTGCTTCATAAGCTGTCATCCGAAGCATCTGAGAAAAAGCATGAAATCGCTGATATTATCAATATAGTCATTGAAGGGTTGGTTAAACAGCGCTATGAATTACCCGGCTTCTCAACTCTGGTAAAATACGCTAAATCAGCTAAAAAGCAAGTCAACGATGCCTATTTCAAGCAAACGCATAGAAAGCTGAATCATGAGCTGACAGCTGAGTTGGATAGAATGCTTAATAGCTCTGGAAGTAAAACACGCTGGGACTCGATTAAACGAGAAGTTAAAAAACCCACGAATAAAGAAGTCAAAAGCTACCTTCAACATTTACAATGGTTACAAGGCCTAGTCGAACGCTTACCAAATATGGAGTTCCTACCGTTAACGAAGAAACATCATTTCACTTTAGAGGCTCGTTCATTGGATGCTTTTCACTTAAAAGAAATGAAGCAGGCCAAACGTTACACACTGATGGTGTTGATGATCCAATCAAAATTAAGTCAATCCTTAGACGACGTGGCGGGTATCTTTAAACGAAAATTGAATAAGTTGCACCAATCTGCGGAGACCCGACTGATGGAATACCATCAGGAGCATACACAGCGAACGGAAAAACTTATCAGCCAGTTTCGTAATGTCTTAAAAACTTATGGTGATAATGAAGCTGGCGTACCGCCATCACTGTCGGATATTCGAAACGCCATGAGCGAAGAGCCAGCGATACTATTAGCTGAGTGTGAAGAGCACTTAGCCTATGCTGGAAATAATTATTATCCCTTTATGCTTAAATTGTATAAACCGCAACGTGCCCAGCTTCTGAACTGTTTGGAGCTTTTAGAGTTAGGGTCATCATCTGAAGATAGCTCGATTCTACTGGCGCTAGAAACCATTCTGGAGTATCGAAATACCCACAAGCAGGAACTGGGTCACTATGAGGAGTTTGTCGCGCAGCCCTGGGTGAACGATAAATGGAAGAAGCTGATATTCAACGCAGACACGAAAACGGTCAACCGTAAATACTTTGAGTTGTGTGTTCTGTCTCGGATCAAGAATGAACTCAGCTCAGGTGATTTATTCATTCGTTACAGCCTGGAACATTCAGATTATCGCAAAGAACTAATCAGTTGGGATGAATACGAGCAAGGTTTATCTGAATATACTGACATGCTAGGTTTTTCAAAGGATAGCAAAACCTTTGCAACTGAATTAAAGAAAACTCTCAGCGAATTATCAACTCAGGTGGACGAGCAATTTCAATCCAATGAGTTTCTTGATTTCAATAATGATCAGCTTGTGATTAGAAGACATCAGAATATCCCTGAGCCCCAACAACTCAAGAAGCTTGATGAAGCCTTACGGGACTCTCTTGAGGAAAAGAGCATTGTCGATATTCTGGTAGAATCCGAGCAATGGCTGGACGCCCACAAATTGTTTAAGCCTGTATCTGGATTTGAAAGCAAACTTGATAATCCTCGTAAACGCTTTATATCGACCCTTTTTTGTTATGGCTGCAATCTTGGGCCAACTCAAACAGCTCGCTCAATCAAGACCTTAAGCCGTAAGCAAGTTGCTTGGCTGAATTTAAAGTATGTCACTGAAGAGAAACTTGAAAAAGCTATTGTAAAAACCGTGAATGCTTATAACAAGTTTGAGCTGCCATCCTTCTGGGGATCAGGTAAATCAGCATCAGCTGATGGTACCAAGTGGAACGTGTACGAACAGAACCTATTATCAGAGTATCATATCCGTTATGGGGGGTATGGCGGTATAGGTTATTATCACGTCTCGGACACTTACATAGCTTTATTCAGCCACTTCATTCCGTGTGGCGTTTATGAAGCTATCTACATCCTTGATGGCCTCATTAAGAATGAATCGGACATACAGCCGGATGTGATCCATGGAGACACTCAAGCTCAAAGCACAACCGTTTTTGGCCTGGCTCATTTGCTAGGTATTGACTTGATGCCCCGAATACGAAACATCAAGAAGCTGGTATTTTACAAAGCTGACGGTCGAACCAAGTACAAGCATATAAACCGTTTGTTCCGAGGTAATATCAATTGGTCATTGATTGAACGACACCTGCCCGATATGTTACGTGTGGCACTGTCTATTCAGGCAGGAAAAATATCACCGTCTACAATTTTAAAACGTTTGGGAACTTACAGCCGTAAAAACCGACTGTATTTTGCCTTTCGTGAGTTGGGTAGAGCGATACGAACTATATTCTTACTGAAGTACATTAGCGATGTGGAGCTCAGGCGCACCATTCATTCTGCTACCAATAAAAGTGAAGAGTTCAATAACTTCACCAAGTGGTTGTTCTTTGGGGGTGACGGTATTATTGCGGAAAATGTGCGACATGAACAGCGGAAGGTCATTAAGTATAATCAGCTTGTGGCTAATCTGGTTATTTTGCATAACGTTCAATCCATGACAGAAGTTCTGTCGCAATTGAAACAACGTCAAATGCCAATTTCAGAAGAGGTGTTGAAGTTTCTTTCGCCATATCGAACTGAGCATATTAATCGCTTCGGCGATTACCATCTCGATTTAAGTAAAAAGCGAAAGCCCCTAAACTACAAACTTGACATCATAAAAAGCCAAAGCCCGCAGTAATACGGTTGGACGAGATTTTACATTTTGTTGTATACAGCGTCGGTAAATATATTAAATGGAAAACTTCAAATAGACTTATCTGATAACTTCGCAAAGCAAAATCAACAGTTTGACTTGAATTTTTCTTTTAATTCAAGTGGTTAATTATTTTATTGGTCGATTTGTTACGAATCGTGGCCGTACCTCATATAGGTGTTAGTCAACATTGCGGTTATGATGAAACTGCTCAATTAAACGCAGTAAAGCGTTTCTCTAATTCATTGACTGTGGTTGAAACCCCAACGTTCGGGTTGTTTGATGTTTCGACATTACCATTCAGCATTGAAGATATGCCTGATGTTTTCAATCCGTTCCGCAGAAAAGTAGAGAAGCATAGTGAACCATTACCGGTTCAAGATGCGCTAGCGTCTTTACCCGACGCATTTACGCCCCCGTTGGATGAGTCATTTCATTTAACCCTTGATATTGATTTACCCGCGCCATCAGAAACATCATTTGTAGGAGGTGAAACAGCGGCGCTATCCCACTTAGGCACTTACCTCTTTGACTGGCAGTCGGCGTCTTCATATAAAGAAACGCGAAATGCGCTTGATTCTTGGCAAGACAGTACTAAGTTATCGGCCTGGTTAGCTAACGGTTCACTTTCTGCGCGAGAAGTCGTTAGGCAGGTACAGCTGTTTGAAGCAACAGTCGAGAAAAACGATTCCACTTATTGGATTTACTTTGAGCTACTGTGGCGAGAATTCTTTCACTGGTTGCAGTGTAAATATGGGGTAAAATGGTTTCGCTTCAGTGGGATTCAGGGGAAAACGCCATCTACACAACATTGTCCGGAAACGTTTAGAGTTTGGTGTGAAGGTAAAACAGGCTATCCCATTGTAGATGCGTGTATGCGACAGCTTGCTGAAACGGGATACATGTCTAACCGCGGTAGACAACTAGTAGCAAGTTGTTTTGTGCACGAACTTCGTCAAGACTGGCGATATGGCGCGGCGTGGTTTGAGCATCAACTCATTGATTACGATGTGGGAAGTAATTGGGGAAATTGGCTCTACCTTGCTGGTGTTGGCAGTGACCCTCGCGGACACAGACAATTCAACTTGATAAAGCAAACAGAGATTTACGACCCCAAGGGCCAATTCCGTAAAAAGTGGTTATAGGTTACATGTTCTATGGTGCCAGATAACCCTAAACCGTCCATTACGATTATATGGTTTAAGCGAGATTTTCGCCTGCGTGATCATGAGCCACTTTTTCGAGCTGTAGAAGCGAAAGAAAATATATTGCCGCTTTTTTGCTGGGAACCATCGCTTATTGAAGACCCACATATGGACGTTCGCCATTGGCGATTTGTTCAGCAAAGTATCGACGATATTAACAACCAGCTTCCTGCACCTGCCCGTATTTTGACGTTGCACTGTGAAGTGATAGATGCATTTAAATTTATTGCTCGGTATTACACCATTTCTGCGGTTAGGAGTTACCAGGAAATAGGTCTAAAGGTTACGCATAACCGCGATGTGAAAGTGGCTAACTATCTGAATAATAGAAATATTGCTTTGAAAGAAAGCCAGTTTGGAGCAGTAATTCGAGGTTTGCCCCATCGAGCTCAATGGCAGTCGAGTTGGGAGCACCATTTTACAACAAGCACTTACGATTTTGATATAAACAGTGCCAACTGGGTCGCTTGGACGCAGCATGCCGCGATAAACGACGCCGAAAAAAATTTCGACGATATCGCCGGTGATAGAGCGTCTATTAGCCGCCAATTTGACCCTTACTCAGTCTACGAAACCAACCTTCGTCCCGAGGTCATCGCGCACCTAAGTGAACTTGAAGCTATCCAACCTGGCGGTGAAAAACGTGCATGGCATGTGCTGAAAGACTTTTTTAAAAGTCGGGGGAAGTTTTACCATCAGCATATATCGATGCCAGAGAATGCGAGGCGAGCATGCTCTCGATTGAGTCCATATTTGGCTTGGGGCAATATATCAATCAAGCAAGTTTACCAAAGTGTTTTGCAGCAAAAACAAGTGAAGAAGACGTTAACGGGCGACGAAAGAAAACAATGGGGGCGTGCTCTTTCTGCATTAACTTCCAGACTTCACTGGCATTGCCACTTCATCCAAAAATTTGAAAGCGAACACAGTATAGAATGGCGCCCAATGAACCGTGCCTATGAGAACTACCCTTTTATTGACGGCCCTGAAGCTGAGCGTCGTTTTTATCGTTGGAAAACCGGCCTAACTGGCTATCCGCTGGTTGACGCCTGCATGCGAGCGTTGAAGTATACCGGTTATCTAAATTTTCGCATGCGCGCTATGATCACTAGTTTTCTGTGCCATCACTTAAATGTTCATTGGCTAAAAGCTGCGCATTACCTAGCTACGCAGTTTTTAGATTTCGAGCCAGGTATTCACTATCCACAAATTCAAATGCAAGCCAGCGTAACAGGTATCCACACCGTGAGGTTATACAATCCTGCTACACAATCAAAAAAATTAGATCCAGAGGGTCTATTCATAAGAAAGTGGGTGCCAGAGCTTAAATCATTGCCTGGCGACGCAATACACGCGCCGTATCTATTGCCTCCTCTAGAGGCTCAAATGCTCGACTTTGACCTAGAGCGAGACTATGTCGCGCCCATTATTAATATTGCTATTCATAGCCAGAGCACGGCTAAGCGACTATGGGACTTTCGAGACAGAGATGATGTGGTTAAAGAAGCGCAGCGCATAGTGAAACGTCACACCATGCAAAATAGCCCCAGTCGAGCATGGCTTAAAACTAAGCTAGACCATTAGGCCTAGCGGTTATTTTTTCGAAGCCACTCGTTTAAAAGTTTAATTTGTCCGCACTTGTATGCCGCGTACATAAGTCTCATGGCGTTCGACATTGCTTCACTATCTGTCCAACCCGTCTTGTCGCGTATTTCGTCATAACACGCTTTTGCTTCTGGGCTTACATAGCCTCTTACTAGCTTTTTACCCGCGTCTTTTTGTCTTTCTCTGAAACGTCGCTGTTTATCGGCATTGGCTTTAGCTCTATCTGCTGCACTTTTCTTAATGATCTTTTTCGTCGTTTGTTCTGTCATAGTTTTCACATAAAGTTACGTTATGGTAGAGCCTAAAAAGTTAGAGCCTGCACAAATTTCGAACGCCTAGCGTGATGTTTATACAGGACCAAGTAACTAAAGCTATATTAGCACGCGTTTTTCTTCAGAAAAATGACTGTTCAGAGTTGTTTGGCGTACAACTGTTCGCTAAATTAGCACCGTCACTTAAATAACAGCAACGAGTTGGGAATGTCAGAGAAGAAAAACAGTTTTAATAGAGAAGATTTATTGGCGTGTAGCCGTGGTGAAATGTTTGGACCAGGTAATAGTCAACTTCCCGCCCCTAACATGCTTATGATGGACCGTGTAGTTTCAATTACAGAAGATGGCGGCGAACATGGCAAAGGCGAAATCATCGCCGAATTGGATATTACCCCGGATTTATGGTTCTTTGACTGTCACTTTCCGGGCGACCCGGTAATGCCAGGCTGCCTAGGCCTAGACGCGATGTGGCAACTGGTTGGCTTCTTCTTAGGTTGGAGCGGCGGCCCAGGTAAAGGTCGTGCACTGGGCGTAGGTGAAGTTAAATTTACCGGGCAAATACTGCCAACAGCTAAAAAAGTTACTTATAAAATCACTATGAAGCGCGTGATTAAGCGCAAACTGTTCATGGGCATGGCTGATGGTACAGTAGAAGTTGATGGCCGTGAGATTTATGTAGCGAAAGATTTGAAAGTTGGCTTGTTCCAAGATACGTCAAACTTCTAAGCTGTCTTTATTGAGCTTTACGGTCAAATAATCTCGACCTACAAAAAAGCCCCTTTTCAGGGGCTTTCCTTTTTGCATAATCAGTTCATAAAAGAGAAGTGTTATTTGACACTTAAACCTAAGTGTCTGTCTTCTACTGCCTCACGCCATCCACCTAACCATTGTGAACGTGCATCGTTTTGCTGAAATGGACAATTTTCCTTTGAACGACCGCTAATGCCAGCTTGATAGCCTTTAGAATGGGCGCGTGTCAGTTTATCTCTTTTTTGTCTTTTCATTGATTAGCCTCTTTTGTTTGTTGAAAGTACAACAAATCATTTTCTCGAGCGCTCTACATCATTTCGGTTGATAGTGCCGGAAAAGTGATTGCGTACACTACTTTGATAGTGCAATTAACTAAATGGTTCAAGAAAAATAAAAAATAAAAGGGCTTGACAAAGTTTAAATAAATGAAGTTTCGATGAAATTTTTGTTACATTTTTTATGCATAGATATGTAACTTTTTACATTATTTAGGCATAAAAAAAGCCACGGGTGTGTGGCTTTTTGAAATGTGATTACATAATAACCAAATGGTCAGTTATTTTTTCAACCGTCTGCGCATAAATACACCTGCAAACAGACCGAAAAATGCTAACCATCCTGTGGAAGCGCCCTTGCGCTCATAGGGTTGTTCGTCTTCTGGAATTTCACATTCTTCTATCGAGCCATTCGCTAACGGAGAAAGTTTGACTGCTACAATTGTGTCAATTTCTTCAGTTTCACCGTCAGAATTAATAACGTCATTGCCCGTTACGTATTTGTTAGTGGCTTTAATTCTCGCATTCGCAATGATTTCGTCATTGTCATTGATATCTACCGCTTCAATAAGTTCGTACGGGTTATCACACGACACTAAATCATTTAAGTCAATAAACTCTTCCGTATCGATGTTATACATGAACGCGGCAGTTTCACGTAGCGTTTCACTGGTAGCGACTACATCTGCCTTACCAACAACAATATTATTGTTATTAATGGCATTTGCAGTTACCCCTGCGCTCACAAAGAAACCATCTGGATAATGTTGCTCTTGTGTGTCTAGGTTATAAACAAATAAACGCGAACGTGCGACATCGCTTTGAGAGCGAAGCACAGCACCGGTTACCCAGTTTTCGTCGTTAATTGCAATTGCTTGGCTAATGATATTTTCTTCTCGCGGAAGAAGCTCAATAGTCTCACCATCTCTAAACACTGTAGCGACACGCTCGCTTTCTGTTCTGCCTCTAGAGTTTGGACGAGTAATTGAAATACGATTACCGGTAAGGCCCTCACCTACAGCAATGCCTTGGTTGTTAATATCATAAGCATAAGTGAAATGGTGAAGCGTATTGTCTTCATCCGGTTCGAACAACAATGGATAAGTTTCGGTGCTTATTACGTCGCCGTTTACGTCAATTTGCCAAATAGTGGCGTTAACCTCAGATAAAAGTACAAAGCTAGGCAGGTAAGCGGATGTCGAGTTAATGAAGTAGCTAGAAATACGAGGAACAGCAAATTCGCCGTTATACACCGTATATAAACAACGGCCTTCAGACCTGTCACCGCGGGTTTCTTCGTCTGCACAGGTTTCAACAGCGTCAGCCACGCCATCTCTAAAGCTTACCGTACTGAAGCCTGCAACCTGAAGATTTGCGTTAATTGCGCGAGCCGAAGAAAAACCTCCTGCCGTTGTATCAACCGCAGGTAGAACTTTTGTTTCTCCTGAAGCTTGAACAAAAGCTTGCTGCGCCGACTCAGGGTACGTGTAATTTACCGTTTCGCCATCTTCATCTTCGTATGGGTCAAGAACCACTAAACCTGTCGAATCACCCACAATGAAGTTACCGTTTAAACTATCGCGGCCTGTCGATTCAACAGACTGTGTATAGTCGTCAAACTTTTCTGTGATTTGATCTAAACCTGGTACTAAAGCAATGTCTTGTGTATCGGTTATATAAGTTCTGTACGACGCTAACTTCTGACCCGCTGTATTGCTTGAGTTGGTCAGAAGGTAGTTCACAATAGTGGTGTAATCTTTATCGGTAAAAACGCCTTGTCGCGCGTCTTCTTCGTTTTCTAAACTTTCACCAAACTGGTCGAAAAATGTCGTGTCGTTTTCTAGTTGTTCTACATCGATTGGTGGATTGAATTCCAATTGTGCTACAGACAACATTTTGCCTGAGTTATCGATCGAGCGAGCAAAGTTGTTTCTAGCGGTATCCTGTAAAGGAAGAGGCGTCACTGAATAGGTCGCGGCGAATGCCGAAACACTTCCTGTTGCCAACAGAACGGCGGCGGCAAGCTGAGTTCGTTTCATTTAAAATCCTATTTACTGCTGATTATCTTCCAGCATACTTTCTAGTTCATCCCAGCGCGCATATTTCTGGGAAAGTAATTCTTCTTTGTCTGCCAGTTCAGCTAAAGCCTTGGCAGTGATGTCGCTGTCTTGTTTGAAAAAGTCAGTGTCGTTGACCTTCTCTTGCATAGCCTCAAGTTCTTCCTCGAGTTTTTCAAGCACTTTGGGTAAGGACTCAAGTTCACGCTGATCTTTGTATGATAGCTTTTTCGTCTTACGGGGAGAAGACTTAGCACTAGGACTGCCTGAAGCTAAATTAGTTTCATTCTTTACCTTGGCTTTTTCTTCCTTTTCGATTTGCTGACGTTTTTCCTGTTGCTCTTTATACCAGTTTTCTACGTCGGTGAAACCCCCAATAAACTCCCTTAGCAAACCATTACCTTCAAAAACCACGCTACTATTTGCTACGTTATCAACAAATTCCCTATCGTGGCTTACTAGAAGCACGGTACCGGTATATTCGTTGAGTAAGGTTTCGAGCATCTCTAAGGTTTCAACATCAAGATCGTTAGTTGGCTCATCCAGTACCAGAACATTGCTAGGTTTAAGCATGAGTTTGGCCAACATTAGGCGGTTCTTCTCACCACCAGATAGCGACTTAACTGGCGCATTGACGCGCTCAGGTGTGAATAGATAGTCTTGTAGGTAGCTAATAACGTGGCGCGGGTGGCCGTTTACCATCAGGTCACGCTTACCGTCGCCTACCGCGTCTATCACAGACTTTTCTAAATCCAAGCCGTGGCGATGTTGGTCAAAGTAAGCAACTTCAAGGTTGGTACCCTGCTTACAGTTCCCGCTGTCGGGTTGTAATTCGCCTAACAATAGCTTGATAAGCGTACTTTTACCGCTACCGTTAGGGCCAATAAGTGCAAGCTTATCACCACGCAGAACATTCAAGTTTAACCCTTTTACAATAGGCTTTCCTTCAATGCTGTAGCTAAGATCTTTAACTTCAAACACCATCTTACCTGAGCGCACGCCTTGGTGTTGGCTAACCACCGCATTGCCCTGAACCGCTCTTCGCGCTCTGCGTTCTTCGCGTAACTTTTTAAGTGCGCGTACGCGACCTTCGTTGCGGGTTCTACGGGCTTTAATTCCCTGGCGAATCCATACCTCTTCTTGCGCAAGTTTCTTATCAAACTCAGCGTTTTGAGAAGCCTCAACTTCTAGGTCGTGCTGTTTTTTCTCAAGGTAGGTTTCGTAGTTACCGGGGTAGCTTGTTACAGTTCCTCGGTCTAGGTCTACTATACGGGTGGCCATGGCGCGAATAAATGCACGATCGTGGCTCACAAATACAATTGCACCCTGATAGTTACTTAAACTTGATTCGAGCCAGCGGATCATCTCAATATCAAGGTGGTTGGTCGGTTCGTCCAGTAATAATAAGTCAGGCTGTCTAACAAGCGCACGAGCCAGTGCAGCCTTTCTGCGCCATCCCCCGGAAAGCGTTGATAAAGATATCTCAGGGTCAAGCTTTAGCATGGTAAGCGTTTGTTCAATTTGCTGTTCAAACTGCCACGCGTCTCTTGCTTCTAACTGTTCTTGTAGTCGCTGGAGTTTATTTAAATTTGCTTCGCTTGGGTCTTCACCAACGATACGAGTTTGGTGGAAATAGGCTTTAAGTGTTTCACCTACGTCAGATAGGCCTTCGGCAACATAGTCAAAAAGTGTCACATCTGTGGTTTGAGGTGGATCCTGCTCTAAGCGCGCAATGACCGTATTATTTTCAATAATACGCTGACCATCGTCGGCAATAATATCGCCAGCGATCACTTTCATCAGTGTTGATTTACCACTACCGTTGCGACCTACTAGACAAACGCGCTCTTTAGGCTGAACAACCAACTCGACACCGTCTAAAAGCGGTGGATTTCCATAAATTACAGTGATGTTTTTTAACTGCAAAATGCTCACTGAAGAAACTCCTCTAAATCGGCGGTACTAAAAGGCCAGCCAATTTCTTTTTCGTTATCTGCCCGTTTCAAAACGGGGATCCTTGCACCATACAAATGGTAAAGCTCGGTGCTTGTGCGAATGTTAACTTTTTCAATATGAAGCGATGAGAACATGGACGTTTGTTGAAGCTCAACATCAGCTAAGTCGCACAGGCTACATTGTGGCCCGGTGTAGAAATAGATTTTCATGAGCCTAGCACCCAGCACCGATGGATATTGCCTTTGCGTGCAAAATCTTCTGGAATAGTGTCTTTAGTAATATTGTCTACTGACAAGCCCAGTTCATTGATGGCTGATTCGTCTAGCTTAAAGCCACGCTTGTTGTTAGAGAAAATGATGATCCCCTGCTCTTTTAAGCAGGCTTTAGCATCGGTCAGCATTTTCACATGGTCGCGCTGCACATCCCACGTATTTTGCATACGCTTTGAGTTTGAAAATGAAGGTGGGTCGATAAAAATTAAATCGTACTTACCTTTATGCGCAGCCAACCATGTGGTGCAATCAGCCTGTATAAAGGCGTGTGGGCAGGTCAATTTGTTTAGCGCCACATTCTTCTTTGCCCACTCTAAATAGGTATTAGACATATCGACGGTAGTTACAGACTTTGCGCCGCCCATAGCAGCAAAAACCGACACACTACCCGTATAAGAAAACAGGTTCAGCACGTCTTTATCCTGAGACAAAGCTTTTACTTTTTGACGAGTGTTACGGTGGTCTAAGAAAAGCCCCGTGTCTAGGTAGTCAGTAAGGTTAACCAAGAAACGAGCGCCATTTTCAAACACTTCCATCATTTCGCCAGACTGGTTAATTTTCTCGTACTGCTTTGTACCTTTTTGTTGACTACGCACTTTAAGCGCAATGTGTTTGGGTGACACACCGGTTACGGCAGGCAAATGTAGTAACACTTCTTGCAGACGTTTTCGTGCCTTGTCTTCAGACACGGTTTTTGGTGGCGCATATTCTTGAACGACCAGCCAGTCGCCATACCTATCTACTGCCACGTTATAGTCCGGCAAGTCAGCATCGTAAATGCGGTAGCAGTTCGTGTTAGCGTTCTTGATCCAGCCTTTCATGCGTTTAAGGTTTTTCTTCAAACGATTAGCAAACTCGTGATTACTTGCGTCTTCACTAAACTGAACCGTGTTTTCTTCATTTAACACATAATTAGCTAAACGGCACTCCAGCTTACCGTTATTCATAGCGTAGTCTTTGGTGGCGCGTAGTTTAAGCACGCGCAGCAAATCGCGATTACTGCTAAGCAGTGACACATGCCACCCTTTCCACGCATCCTTAAAGCGTTTACCCCAATCACTAAACAGTGGTATTAGCGATGTTAGCTCGCCCAAACGTTCACCGTAAGGAGGGTTAGATACAACGTAGCCTGGTGTAGAAACTGGTGGAGAAGACTTTGTCGCGTCTTGTTGTGAAAACGAAATATCGTTAAACACACCAGCAAAATCAGCGTTTGCTTTCGCTATGGCGACCATTTTACGGCTGAAGTCACCCGCATAAATACCGCCGCAGCTTGGCTTTTGAACGGAAATAGCATGCTCTACTAAGTTATCCCAAAGCTTTGCTTCGTGGCCGAGCCACTTAGTGAAGCCCCAGTAAACGCGCTTAATACCTGGCGCAATATTGCGTGCGATGTAGGCTGCTTCAATAGCAATGGTGCCCGAGCCGCACATTAGGTCAACTAATGGCGCATCGGTATTATCGGTCCAACCGCTACGCATTAACATTGCGCTTGCGATATGCTCTTTAAGTGGCGCGTCACCCGTTTCTTGTCGGTATGCACGCTGGTGTAAGCTGGCGCCAGCTAAGTCGATGCCTAAAATTACGTTATCGCGATGTAGCCTTGCATATACAGAGATATCAGGGTTTTTACGTTCTACTGAAGGGCGTGGTAAGCCCTGCTCAACGAAAGAATCGACAATGGCGTCTTTTACCCTTACAGCACCAAACTGGGTATTTTTTATAGCGAAGTTTGTGCCGATAAACTGCACAGATAAGGTATGACGTGAATCCATCTGCATTTGCCAGTCAATACCCATAGCCGTGTTATACAGCGCATCTGCATCGCCTGCTTTACCTGATGCAAGCACCCAAATTACGCGGTTGGCTAGCCGTGACCATAAGCAAAGTTTATACGCATCTTCCTTGGAGCCTTCAAACTGAATAGTGCCAGGCCCTTGTTTAATTTGCGCATCAGGGCATAGGCTTAGCACTTCTTGTTTTAATAGTTCGTCAAGACCGCGACTGGTCGTAACCAGAATAGTATTCATTCATGTACCTGTTTTTGATGTACGTACTTAACAGTAAAAGTACGTACACGAGAGATTGGTTTCGGATGTATTATAACGCGTTTACGATGCGTTTAACGAGAGATGGGCCTTGATAAATAAAAGCCGAGTAGACCTGCACCAAAGACGCGCCAGCGTCTAGACGGGCTTGTGCCGCTTCTGGTGAATCAATGCCGCCAACGCCGATAATTGGAATAGCACGGTCTAACGCTTTACTTAGTTTTCGGGTTACTTCTAAGCTCATATCAGTCATAACAGAACCGCTTAAGCCGCCCATTTCTTCAGCGTGTTTTAACCCTACAACAGCGTCACGCGATAGCGTGGTATTAGTAGCAATCACGCCATCCATTTTGCTGTTAATTAACGAAGCTGCAATACTGTCAATTTCAACATCGCTTAAATCTGGCGCAATTTTAATAAATAACGGCACATATTTACCGTGGGTCTGCGTTAGCGTTTCTTGTGCTGCCTTTAACCCGACTAATAGTTTATCTAGCGCTTCACCGTATTGCAGGTTTCTAAGACCTGGCGTGTTAGGCGATGAGATATTAATCGTGACATAACTGGCGTAAGGATAAACCTTATTTAGGCAAATCAGGTAATCGTCAAGCGCATTCGCTTCTTCGGTATCTTTGTTTTTACCAATGTTAATGCCAATCGGCCCTTTAAACTGGGCTTTTTTTACTTGCTCGACGAGATGATCAACACCTTTATTATTAAATCCCATGCGGTTAATTATGGCGTGCTTCTCAGGTATTCTGAATAAACGGGGTTTTGGGTTTCCTGGCTGCGGACGAGGTGTGACCGTACCAATTTCTACAAAACCAAAGCCCATGCTAGCAAATGCGTCAATACAATCGCCGTTCTTATCAAGTCCGGCCGCTAGTCCCACAGGATTTTCAAAGGTCATTCCAGCGACAGTAACGGGCTTTTTGATGGTTGGTGTGCTGTACATCCATTTCAGCGGGGTATGTTGGGTCTTGTTCAACCAGTTAATGGTGAAATCGTGACTTTTTTCAGGCTCACACTGAAGTAAGAATTTTTGCACTAGAGATTGCATGGTTGTATTAACGCTCGCTAATTAAGGGCTTGGGTGATTGTTGCCGGCGCTGTCTTGCACAAACGTTGCTGAAATAATCATCAGCATTAATCACCCAGCCAATAAAAAGCCCTGATAAACAGGGCTTAAATCATTAAGGTGCGTGTATTCTAATGGTTAGACTTCACGCTTAAAAGCATCAATTCACGTAAAGCGACAGAAAATTTCGCAAATTCGTGTGTTGTGCTGGTCTTAAACTCTGACATCATGTGATACCAACGCTTAAGCAGTACTTGATTGCTTTCAATCCACTCATCCAGAATTTGATCTGCATTATTAATGTCTTCACGAGAAGCTAAAAGATTTGCCGCAATTGAACGCTGCTGCCAATCTAACTCTTCACGGTATGAAGCACGAGCAAGCGCTTGCCAGTGGTTGCTTACCGCTTGATTGTTTATCTGATCTAGGAACCAGTGTAGCTCTAAACGAGAACCTAGCTGATAATAAAGCTTAGCGACAACATCAGTATCATGTTTATCAGACTCTACAATTTGCGCAAGGTCGAAGCTTGAGAACATATTAGAGAAGCTTGCTACCTGGTAAGCGATATCTTCAGGAACGCCCTTGTCGATATATTTCTGCGTTACAGCTTCAAGCTGAGCATATTCACTTTTAACAAGATAGTTTTGCAGGTTCTTCGATAAGATATCGAAGGTGCCGCGATAGCTTGCTATAGCTTCTTCAATCGACTGTGCTTTATTGCCGTGGCGAATGTACCAACGGGACGCACGTCGCATAATTCTGCGCGCTTCATCCAGCATTTTAAGTTGTAGCTGCGCTGGAATTACATTATCAAGCTGTTCGATGCGCTCCCACAGTGTCTTCATATTGAAGATACCGTGAACAATCGCATAGGCGTCAGCAATTTCGCTCACACTTGCGCCGGTTTCTTCTTGCATTCTGAACACGAAGTTAAGGCCCATGTCATTAACCATGTTATTGGTTAACTTAGTAGCGATAATTTCACTTCTAAGCGGGTGCTGTTGCATATGTGTTGCGAACTTTTCGCGAAGCACTTTAGGGAACGCTTCTACCAACAACTTACCGTGGTAAGGGTTATCAGTAATTTCCGGGATATTAAGCGCATCTTTAAGCACCATTTTGCCGTAGGCAATCAATACGCTTAATTCTGGGCGCGTTAAACCTTGATCTGTGGCCACGCGATCAGAAATTTCATCGTCGCTCGGTATAAATTCAAGCTCACGGTTTAACTGACCTTCACGCTCAAGTCCGTGAATAAAGCGAAGCTGTTCTTTAAGTTGCTTCACGCCAGCTAGCTCCGTAATAGAGATAGACTGGGTTTGACGATAGCAGTCTTTCAGTACAATGCGACTTACATCGTCAGTCATATCGTAAAGCAGCTTGTTACGTTGTTTAAGCGTAAGCTCACCGTCGTTAACTAAACTGTTAAGCAAGATTTTGATGTTAACTTCATTATCCGAGCAATCTACACCACCAACGTTGTCAATAAAGTCAGTGTTAACTCGGCCACCGTTAGATGCATACTCAATACGACCTAACTGAGTAAGACCTAAGTTACCGCCCTCGCCCACAATTTTAGCTTGTACGTCACGACCGTTTACGCGCAGATCATCGTTAGCGCGGTCGCCTACGTCTGAGTGCGATTCTTTCTTGCTCTTGATATACGTACCAATACCGCCGTTCCACAGTAGATCGACAGGCATTTTCAATATATTGTGAATAAGCTCGTTAGGCGTCATGGTTAACTGACGTGTACCCAACCACTTTTTCATTTCAGGCGTAAGCTTGATAGATTTTGACGCGCGACTAAATACGCCACCGCCTTTTGAAATAAGCTTACTGTCGTAGTCTTCCCAGCTTAGGCTAGGGTTTTCAAACAGACGTTGACGCTCTTTATAACTGGCTGCCGCGTCTGGATTTGGGTCAAAGAAAATGTGTAAGTGGTTGAATGCCGCAATGAGTCGGGTGTGCTTTGAAAGCAGCATACCGTTACCAAATACGTCACCGGCCATGTCGCCCACACCCACGCAAGTGAAATCAGTGGTTTGACAATCGATGCCAATTTCTCTGAAGTGACGCTTAACTGATTCCCATCCGCCGCGTGCAGTAATACCCATTTTCTTATGGTCGTAACCAATGCTTCCGCCAGATGCAAATGCATCACCTAGCCAGAAACCAAACTCTTCTGCTATACCATTTGCAATATCAGAGAAAGTCGCCGTGCCTTTATCTGCAGCAACAACCAAGTAAGGGTCGTCATCGTCCAAGCGAACCACATCTTTCGGTGGAACAATCTCGCCATTTACGATGTTGTCAGTAATGTCTAACAAGCTTGTGATAAAGGTGCGGTAACACGCTTGACCTTCAGCTTGAATCGCCGCGCGGCCTTCACCCACTGGTAAATTCTTACAAACGAATCCACCCTTGGCGCCTACTGGAACAATTACCGTATTCTTAACCTGCTGCGCTTTCACCAAGCCAAGCACTTCTGTTCTAAAGTCTTCCTGACGGTCAGACCAACGCAGACCACCACGTGCAACTTTACCGCCGCGAAGGTGAACACCTTCGACGCGAGGGCTGTACACAAAGATTTCGAATTTTGGTAACGGCAGCGGCATGTCTGGGATGAGTTCAGGCATCATCTTAAACGATACGTATGACTTCTCGTTGCCCGCGGCGTCCGCTTGATAGAAGTTTGTACGTAGCGTTGCAGACATCATGTCCAGGTAACGACGGATAATTCGGTCGTCATCAAGGTTGCTTACGTTATCTAACTGTTCCTTGATGGTCTCTAGTAAAGCCTCTTCTTTTTTCTCATTACGCTTTTTCTTAGGGTTAAAGCGCTGGTCGAAAAAGTCTACAAGTAAACGAGCAATGTCTGGATAGTTCGCAAGCGTGTTCGCGATATAGTCACGGCTAAATGAACTACCAGTCTGGCGCATATATTTAGCATAGGCGCGCAATACCGTTACCTTGCGGCCAGTCATATTTGCACCAAGAATAAGACGGTTAAATGCGTCGTCTTCTAGCGTTTTGTACCATACCTTAGCAAAGGCATCTTGGAAGAGGATTTGAGCGTTCTCCATGTCAAAGTGTTGGCCACTTTTGTGTAACATGGTGAAGTCCATTACCCAATTGCGTTCACCCTCTGAACACGTGACTTTATATGGGCTCTCATCGATTACGCGTAACCCAAAGTTTTCAAGCATGGGTAACACGTCTGACAAATGAATAGGCTCTGCACGGTGGAAAAGCTTAAGCTTAACGACTTGGCTGTCTGCGTCTTCTTCTTGAGGGCGATAGAACAACATATCCAGTGTGTGGTTGTCGTCTAACGTTTCTAATTTACCAATATCTACAAGCGCTGCTGATGGCAGGTTGTGCTCCATGTAGCTGCGAGAAAAAGCGTTGTTGTATTTACGCTCCAACGCTTTACCTGATGCTTCACCATGCGCCGCTGAAATAGCTGACGCCAGTCTGTCATTCCAGGTTTTCGTCAACTCAATAATGTTTTGCTCTATTTCCTTCACATCGAATTCCGCGTTGTTGTCGTTGACTCTGGCAATGTAATGCGTTCGGGCATACACAGACTCTGAAAAGAACGTAGTAAACTCCACTTCTTCTGTTGCGCCTAATGACGCTTTAAGTAGCGCTTGGGTTTCTTTACGTAACTGGGTGTTGTAGCGTTCTCTTGGTACAAATACCATACAAGAGAAAAAGCGACCAAAGATATCTTTTCGAATGAATAAACGAGAAATACCTCGCTCTTGCATTTGGAAAATACCCATCACGATTTGCGCTAGCTCTTCCGCTGGCGTTTGTAATAACTCGTCACGCGGGTAAGTTTCGATAATATTCGCGAAGGCTTTATAAGCGTGAGTTCCTGGCTCAAAACCAGACAGTTCACAAATGCGTTTGATCTTTTCACGTAAAATCGGAAGCTGAGTTACGCTGTTGTTATAAAAAGATGCAGAGTAAAGTCCTAAGAAGCGGTGCTCACCAACAACCTGACCTTCTTTGTTAAACACCTTCACGCCTACATAGTCCATATATGCAGGACGGTGTACTCGCGCGCGTGAATTTGTTTTGGTCAGAATTAATGGGTTTTTGCTCAACGCTTCGGCACGGGCCGACGCAGGCAAGCGAGATAATAAACGCTCACGATCGTTTACTGAGTTCTTAAGCAAACCCAAACTGGTATCGTTTTGAGGGATCCATCTATGGTCACCCTCAATCGCTTTAACGTCATAATAACGGTAACCCATCATTGTGAAGTTGTGATCGCCTAACCATTCAAGATACGCTTTAGTTTGCTTTTTCGCTTCTGCAGATACTGGCCAGTTAAACTTTGCATTGTTTTTAATGACGTCCTGCAGGGTGTTCGTCATACCTTGCCAATCTTGCACTGCTAAAGAGACTTCATCAACGACAGAATGGAGCTCTTGAGTTAATGCATCAATATCTTTTTTCGATGTTTGTGTATCGATTTCGATAAAGATAACCGTTTCTTTTTTAGCACCTTCGATAGATTTACCTGGCTCTGCAAACGCTTCAACTTTATTCGCACCGTCGCGTTTAATGCCAATGGGGCTATGAAGGAACAAGTGTGCGGTGATGTTTAATCGGTTTAGCAACATGCGCACAGAATCAACTAAGAAAGGCATGTCCGACACAATAATTTCTACGATTGTGTGGCTTGAGTGCCAGCCGTGTTTGGCAATTTCAGGGTTGAAAACGCGAATGTATGGCGTTGTATGTTCAAACTTCGCCAAACCATTCCATAAACTAAGTGTTGCACCATAAAGGTCGCTGTCGTTGCGATTTTCTAAGTCATCGCTTGATATATTTTTATACAACAGACGTCCGAATTGCTGCACAAGAGACTTCTGCTTGGTATCTACCTTTTTGTCGATAAGTGCAAATACATTGTCTAGCAGTACTGAGTGTCGCTGTGAGGTGACTGTCATTTGTTAACCTTTTTTGAATGTCGTAATACCAATCCGACTTGGTATAAGTGCCGAGTACCTAACTATTTTCCCTAATAAATGACGCTAATGAAAGCCCATTTTTAACCTTATATTAACAGCATAGATAAGTATGCAGAAAACACCCAAAAAAAAGGGCCTAAAGGCCCTTTTTTATGCTTAGCTATGCAAAAATATTTTATGCATCAGGGTCATTCTTGTTCCACCATAGGAATCTTGCTAGTGCAGGCAGTACAATTATTGCTCCAAGCATGTTCACTACGAACATAAATGTAAGCAAAATGCCCATATCCATTTGGAACTTAAGTGAAGAGAACACCCATGTGCTTACGCCGATTGCTAACGTAATACCGGTAAATAGCACTGCGCTTCCACGCTCTTTCAACGCAGCAAAATATGCTTCCTGAACGGTCGCGCCTTTCTTCAGCATTAAGCTCTTAGTAGAAAGTATATAAATACCATAGTCCACACCGATACCCACGCCAAGTGCGATAACTGGTAACGTAGAAACGGTGAGGCCAATTTGCAGGTATGTCATCAGTGCTTGCGCTAGTACAGACACTACGTACAGCGGAATGACCACTACCAATGTGGCCCGCACAGAACGGAAGCTTATTAGACACAGAGCAATAACAGCGCCAAACACATATAGCATCATAGGGTCTTGCGCTGCACTCACTGCTTCGTTGGTTGCTGCCATTACACCTACCGGACCAGAAGCAAGACTAAACTTCATATCGTCGGTTTGATACTCATCGCGATAAGCTTTAACTGCATCAACAACCCGAGAAATGGTTTCCGCCTTGTGATCTTCCATAAACAGAATAATCGGCATGACTGAGCAATCGCCGTTAAGTAACCCTGACGATGTCGGTACGCGGGAAATGGCCTGCACCAAAGTTTGCTGGTTACGCGGAAGTACTTGCCATTTAACATTACCTTCGTTGTAACCTGCGTTAACGATTTTGGCTACAGACGCTAACGAAACTGCCGATTGAACACCTTGTACGTTTTCCATTTTCCACTGGAAGTCGTCCATGGCTTTCATCACGCTGTGTGACGTACAGGCCTCTGGCGTGGTTTCAACTAGAATTGAAATGTAATCTACCGTTACTTCGTACTTATCGGTGATAAGGAAAGTATCCTGATTGTAGCGTGACGTCTCATGTAGTGCAGGTGCACCTGCGTGCAGGTCCCCTATTTTCATATTCTGAGCTTGGAAGTGCCCGAACACGAACAAGATGGCTGTAATGATTAAAATTATTGCAGCAGGCTTTTTGCGCGAACAAGCCGCAATGACTTGCCAAAACTTAGAATTAGCATTCTCTTTGCCTGCGAATTTCTCTACGTACTTCTGGTCAAGTTTCAAGAAACTCATCAAAACAGGTAGCAATAATAGGTTGGTAAGAATGATTACCGCAACACCCATACTTGCTGTAATGGCTAATTCACGAATGATGCCGATGTCGATAACCAACAGCGTCATGAAGCCAACCGTATCAGATAGCAGCGCAATTCCGCCTGGAATCAACAAGTTTCTGAATGCCGCCATCGAAGCACGTTTTGCACCAATGCCTGTCACCGCTTGCTTTTCTACCGCGTTAATCATTTGCACGCCATGGCTAACACCGATGGCAAACACAAGGAATGGCACAAGTATCGACATGGGGTCCATACCAAAGCCGATTGAGGTTAACAGACCAAGCTGCCAGATAACCGCTATGATGGAGCAAACCAAGGGTAATAGCGTTAGCATGATGCTTCTAGAGAAGAAGTAAACCATGATGGCAGTGATGGCGATAGCAATAGCGAAAAACAGCAGAACATCTTTTGCACCATCTGCCACATCGCCGATCATTTTCGCAAAGCCGATAATATGAATAGACGTATTTTCGTTTTCATATTGACCGCGAAGCTGCTCTTCTAACTCAGCGGCTAGCGCCAAGGTATTAAGCGGTTCGCCTGTTTGCGGGTCTATATCTAAAAGTTGCGCGGTTACCATCGCACAGCTGTAATCGCGGGATACTTGTCTTCCAACGATGTTCGCTTTTTCAACGTTAGCAGCTACTAATTCCAACGCTTCAGGGCTTGCCGAATTAAAATCAGCAGGAATTACTGGTCCGCCCGCAAAACCGCCCTCTACTATTTCGGTGAATCGAGTTGATGGAGAAAATAGTGAAATAACTAACGAACGGTTCACCCCATTTATGAAGAAGAGCTGGTCGTGAACGTTCTTTAAGGTATCGAAGAAGTTTTGATTATAGATATTATCGTTTTTATCACACACCGAAACCAAGATGTTGTTGGCTCCACCAAAATCTTGGCGGTGCTCAATGTAGGTTTTCATGTATTCGTGATTTAACGGTATATTCTTTTCAAACCCTGCGTCTAAGCGCATTTGAGAAGCTTGGTAACCTAGGAACACTGTCGCTATGGCAAACAGGGCCACGACAATCTTGCGGTTTCCAAATACTAATTTTTCAAGAAAATGGGTCATTGTTCTTATACTGCCCTATTTTAAATTCAACGTTTTAATGCCATTTGCAGTTACGGCAATATTTTTACCATTAAACTGTGTTGCATTAAGAAGCGCGGCTTTGTCTTTAATTTGAGAAACTACAATGCCCTCGTCTGCCTCGCAATCCGAAACGGATGCGTAAGGGTCTCGCATACTCGTAGGAAGCGGTCGCTGTGCGCTAACCATCATGCCGTTGTTGCCTAATGCATAAACCTTAGACTCAGAACCAATTAGAATTGAATTAAGTGTGCTAGTGGAACAGGTTTGTACATACTCCCACTCACCTTCATTTCTGTTTACAAATATGTTTCCGCGAAGGCCCACGGCGAGTACGGTATTTTCATCAAGCGGCTTAATATCGAAAAAAGACCCAGTATAGTCGACGTAATATCGCTCCCACGATTCGCCCATATTGTTACTTTTTGCTAGCAGTCCAGCTTCACCAGCCAGGTAAAGCGTATCACCGTCAAGGGTAACTCGATTTAAATGGGGTAAAATAGACTCAAGCTCTTGCTGATAGAATTCTTCGTTTTCTTTGCGGATGTCTTCTAGATACTCTTGATCCATTGGGTCAAGTAAACTGGCATGACGCTCAGCATTCCACGTTTTGCCTCCGTCTAATGTGCGGTAGAACAAGCCGTAAGCGCCTGTAGCAATACCTTGCTTTTCGTCAAAGAATAATACGTCTAAAAATGGGCGCTGGAGTTCGGGTTGGAAATTTTGTACCTCCCACGTCTCGCCTTTATCTGAAGAATGAAGAATGACAGCGTCGTGACCTACTGCCCAAATATTATCACCTACAACGGTAGTTGCTGTAAGCGTTGACTGTGTTGGTACGGCTTTTTGATTAAATGCCTCACCATCTTCTGAAACTAACACGTGACCGCGTTCACCGACAATAACGACAAATTTATCAGCGTCTATGTCCAAAAGAACTGATTGCTCGACCAATGGTGCCATGAATGCTTCTTCGGCGAATGCAGTTGTAGAGTAATTAACTGCGAAAGTGGCGGCAATGCACGCTGCAATGGTTTTTTTCATAATTAACCATTCCCCCTATTTATAATTGTCTGCATACAAAAACGGCTGGCAATTGCCAACCGTTTGTTGTGTAAGGCGATTAGCGCATACCTTCTCGTCGTAACGCCTGAGGTGTGAATTCCACATCTCGAGGACGTACGGTGAAGTCGTACATTTCTTCTTCGTTATCTAGGCCGATGGCCAGGTAACGACGTGAGTTCAAGTCATGGTAAACGTCTAACGTTGACCACTGAGTTGGAACTTCATAATAGTTCACACCATACGCTACACCAACGCGATAAAGTTCGCCACGATTATCATACATATCAGCAACTTGAATTTGCCAGCTATCTTCATCAATGAAGAATACACGCTTTTGATAAATATGACGGAAACCGTCTTTCAATGTGGCTTCTACTTCCCAAACGCGGTGTTTTTCCCAGCGTGTTAGGTCTGGATTAACGTGGTTTGGTTTTAAGATGTCATCGTACTTCGCATTATCTGAATGAAGTGCATAGTTGTTGTATGCAACGAACATTTCTTTCTTACCCACTAACTTCCAGTTGTAACGGTTTGGTGAGCCGTTAAACATATCAAAGTCATCGGTAGTTCGAAGGCCATCAGCTGCAGTTCCAGGTGTATCATAAGCAATGTTTGGCGCCAAACGAACACGGCGCTGACCCGTGTTGTAGGTCCATGCTTTACGCGGCTCTTTAACCTGGTCAACCGTTTCATGAACAAGTAATGCGGTTCCAGCCAAACGTGCAGGTTTAGTTACTTTTTGCTTGAACATGAAAAGTACGTTTTCGTCAGTAAGCTTTTCTGGTGTAGCACCTTCTTCCGCGTACTTAATTAATAACTGCTCGTCAAAACCGATTACGTTGTAATCACCGCCATTTGTTACTGCAGCTTGACCACCATTACGCTGAACCGCTTCACCACGATAGCGAAGTATATGGTTCCAAATTGCTTCAAGACCGTTTTGAGGGATTGGGAAAGGAATACCGAGTACGGCACCTTTAATTCCGTTACCGCCGTCTAATAATTCTGCATTAGTTGCGTTTACCTTGGTTGCGTCGTAAACAGCCTGCGGGTTAGACGCTGAACGGCGCGTTGGGTAAACCGGCATACGGAAGGTTTCAGGGTAAGCTTCGAAAAGCTTTTTCTGACCTTCAGATAAGAACTCTGCATACTCTTTGTAGTTTTGTGCAGTAATTTCAAATAGCACCTTATCTTCAGGATATGGGTCTGGGTGATGATCACCTACCGTATAACCCGCTGGAGCAGAGGTAATACCGCCAGTCCACGCTGGAATACTGCCGTCCGCATTACCTGCTTTCATAGCACCCAGTGGCGTCAACTCGTTACCTAGTTTGTTGGCATCTGCATCAGACACCTTTGCCATCGCGCTCGCACCTGATAAAGCAAGTGACAAAGCCGCAGCGATAATTCCTACTTTTCTAATCATAAATACCACTCTTAGATTGCATATTTGATGTTAAATGAAACGAAGTCTCTGTCTGATAGCGCATTAGTAGTACCAATACCGCCCCAGAAAGCGCTGTACGACGCCGTTGCTGACCACTTGCTTAGGTAGTCGAACGTCAATGAAATTGCAGCAGACTTAACATCTTCTGTGAAAAGGAATAGAGGGTCTGGTGTTGTACCCTCTACATCGTGAGAGAATGTAGCACGAGCACGTAAGTTAATTCCGGCCATGATGTCGTTGTAGTCAGCAACAGCAAGTAAACGGTAACCCCACGCATCGTCAGTAGCAAACGGGTTAGTCTCTGGTCCGCCTGATAGCGCTTGGTGTAAACCTTCACGACTATTGCCATTGATAGGCTCTAGTGACGGCGTACGTGCTGTGCCAGGCGCATTTAAACGAATTACGTTTGGATCTGGCATATCTACAACGTTCACATAGCCTACTTCGCCTAATAGTACGAAGTTGTCAGAACCAAATTTAGGCCCAAATACGTGTGAGGCAGTAAACTGCATTTGCCATGTATCAGAGAATAGATAACCTTCCGCTGTCTCGCCTGGTCCTACTGCTCTTCCGATATTGTTTAGCTGTGAAATACCTCCTAAATCAGGACGTAGCCCAGCATTCGCAAGCTGCTCTGGCATACCCATGTAAAGCAATTCAACATCATCGATTTGAAGCGGCTCATCCACGCGGTAAGCAAATTCACCCGCAAGAGCCGTAGTACCGATATTAGTGTTAAAGCTCATACCATAAAGTTTGATATCTTCTGGGTAGAAGAACTCTGACTGTGTAAATGCACCCAGTTCAGTGATGTTGTCGCGAGTAACGGTATTAGACGCTAGGAACGCGAGATCTGCACCAATGCCTTCAGCAGTAAAGTCTGAAGTTTTACCAGAAATAAGCGGACGTTGGCTGTGATAATTAATGTGATAGAAACTGAATTCAGTTTCGTTCAAGTTCTCAGCAAACCAGGTTAAACGCAAACCATACTGGCCTTGATCATCTGCATCGTTGTGCGCTTCATCCGAGAAGCCACGAATAGCTACCTTTGTAGGATAAGCAAGGTAAGCTTGCGAAATATCAGCTGGATTTGCGCCTGAACGAAGTAAGTCACCGTAGCCATTTAAAGCACTTAACAGGTGATCTAAGTCGATATCAGGGTTACCACTGAAGCCAAGCTGAATATTCTGGCGTTGACCGCCCTCACCCGCAAAATCGTTACCGGCAAAGTAGCTACCAGATACTGGAAGCCAGCTGCGTTCCCACTCGTATTGATAGTAACCAGAAATACTAACAGTATCTGTTAAACCTAATGACGCGTATACCATACCTACAGGAAGGAATACTTCTTTCAGTTCTGCGCCTGGTGCGCGTGCACGGGTAACGTCTACAGGGTTAGTAGTGTTAATACCATGCTGAATGAAAGTACTTTCACCCCAGCTGATTACCTGACGACCTACGCGAAGTGTAAGCGGCTTGTCACCAATCCACCAATCGCCGTAGAAAAATGCATCGTATAAACGTACATCGGTACAAAGTAGGTCTTCTGCTTCAGGATCTTGGCACAGGTCGTATTGGTTGCCCGTAATCGGGTTAGAATATGGGCGATCGCCGTCCATTTGCTCGAAGTCGTAGAACCAGAAGCCACGGGCGAAGAAACCATAGTCACCAAAATTAACATCTAATTCATGGCTTCCTGAAATTTGCGTTGCAAATGCGTCACCTGGATCGTGCGCAAGGTTACCCAAATCACCGTTAGTTGAGTAACCGCCATCTGCCAGCGCCCACACATCGGCACTTGGGTATATAGGGTTGAAAGCTGCGTGATAACCGCTCCAGTCGAATTGAGGATGGTTACTGTTACCAATAAGGCTGTAATCTCGTGCCTCTGTTCGAATACTTGTAGCTAATGTAAATGTTGAATCTAAAGAAATACTTACATCACCTACTTGCCAATTTGCAGCGTGTGCTGGTACTGCAGCAGCACCTAGCAGTGAGAGAACTCCCGCTGCTACCGGTGATATCTTAAAAGCGCTAGGCCCGTTTTTCATATTTTTATACTCCCAAGTCGATGTGACTTAATACGTGACATCATGACCAACCATAACGATTAACAAAATCATTACATCATTTTGCCATAACCGCAAGAACTAATCCTACCAGTTAACAAAATTTACAACATTAGTCGTATCAAATAGTTATTGCTTTATTGTCAGTATAAAAGGCATTTATATACTTGCAGGAAAATTGTACAAATTTGTTGCAAAGGAATGTTGAGGCAAATTACGTATTAGCGAAGGGATTCGAAGCTTTAACTGACTAAAGCTTTTTCAAGAGAATTTCAGAACCAAAACTATTTGGAGGGTGAGCTTGGAATAGAAAGGCCCTAGGCGAGCCTTTCGAAAGATTTAATTTTTTTGTTCGCATCGACAATCATCCTAAAACGACCTTTGATGCCATCCGATGTCACAAACTGGCGCAACCGATTAGTAGGAACCTGAACGCTAATTCCTGACTCACTAACCATTACCACGTCCGGCATTGACGGAACATAGAGCACCTCACATTGCTGATAAGGTGCGTTTATCGAAAAATAAAAGACGGAGTCAGACGGTCTAATGCTTGTCATAAGCAAGGCTTTTACTTACTTTTTCAAACACGTCTTTACTTAGGCCTTTGTGATTAAGCAAGCGCCCAAGTTGCTGCTTCATATGAACCTGGTGTTCGCTTGCAAAGCCTTGCCATTGGGTTAAAGGTGTCACAATACGCGCCGCTACCTGTGGATTTACTGCGTCTAGCTTAAGTAAATAGTCGGTAACGAATTTGTATCCGCTGCCATCGAGCGCGTGGAACCTTTCACTATTATAGAATGCAAAACTACCTATAACAGAACGAACGCGGTTAGGGTTACTCATCGCGAACTGTGGGTGTTCGCACAACATAGTGATAGTGGCGAAAATATCGTCGCGATTTTGTGTCGCATGAAGCGCGAACCATTTGTCCAACACAAGAGGATCATGATTCCATGTTTCTTCGAATCTTTCCATTAACCTATCAAAGGTGGATGCACTACAGTGCTGGGCACTTCGCAACGCACCTAGTGTGTCAGTCATGTTATCGGCGGTGTCAAACTGAGACACAACGAGGCTTTCATGCTGTGACAATCTCGCCAAGTGAGCGAGCACCACATTTTTACAACGTCGTTGATTGACAGCTTCTTGGTTATATTGATATGACGTTTTCTCGATATTGTTGAAAACTTGTAATAATTCTTGCTCTAGTGCACGAGCAAACTGGTCGCAAAATGCCTTTCTCGCTTTCGAAAGTGCAGAAACGTTAATATTGCTGCGGCTTTGACATAAGGTTTCAAACGAAGGGATAACCAAACACTCACCTAGCAACTCAAGATTGTTTTGTTCTTGTGCTATCGCGTGTTTGATACCGTCCCAGATGTCATTACTAATGGCAGAACCAGGTGACTCTTCTAGTTGTTTAACACAGCGGTCATACAAAGTTTGCATTGCGTCCCATCGATTAAACGGGTCTTGAGCATATTTAAAGATAGTAAGTAACGAACCTATTCCCAGCGGATTTTCTACCTTTGCTGGAGCAGAAAAATTACCCAATACTACGGGCGTCAATTGGTCAGTCTCTGCGTTGACAGTGAAGCGCATGGAGGCGTCTTTAAGAATAACCATTCCGTTTTGAATGACCGACTCATTATCTGTATAGGTATGACCCTTCTCGTCGATAATTTCGATGTTTACTGGTATGTACAGCGGAAGCTTTTCACTTTGATCAGAGGTGGCCGGCGTGTGCTGTGACAGTGTGAAAGTATGCTTCACTGCGCCATTTTCAGCATCTTCAGTACTATGCTCAACTGAAATTACCGGCGTACCCGATTGACTGTACCAGCGCGCAAATTGGGTTAAATCTAAATCAGTAGCTGACTGCATGGCTGAAATGAAATCGTCACACGTTACTGCCTGACCATCGTGCCGTCTAAAGTATTCATCCATTCCGCGTCTGAAGCCATCAGCCCCTAACAATGTGTGGAACATGCGAATAACTTCTGCGCCTTTGTCATAAACCGTCACCGTATAGAAGTTGTTCATCTCAATAACTTCTTCAGGGCGAATCGGATGGCTCATTGCGCTTGCGTCTTCTGCAAATTGGTGTTCACGCATGACACGAACATGTTTTATACGGTTGCTCAATGCTGAAGTCATATCAGCGCTGAACTGTTGATCTCTAAAAACGGTTAAGCCTTCTTTAAGACTTAACTGGAACCAATCGCGACAGGTAACCCGGTTGCCTGTCCAGTTGTGAAAGTATTCGTGCGCGATTACCGACTCCACATTAAAAAAGTCATCGTCAGTCGCACTCTTTTGATCAGCTAATACAAACTTACTGTTGAATACATTTAACCCTTTGTTTTCCATCGCTCCCATATTGAAGAAGTCAACGGCAACAATCATGTAAATATCAAGGTCGTATTCTAAACCAAAAACATCTTCGTCCCACTTCATCGCCCGCTTGAGCGATTCTAATGCGAAGACACCTTGAGACTTTTTACCCTTATCAACATAAAGTTCTAGTGCAACCTTTTTTCCACTCGTAGTCGTGTAGCTATCGGTGAGTAAATCAAAGTCGCCGGCGACAAGTGCAAATAGGTAGCAAGGTTTCGGGTGTGGGTCGTACCATTTAACGAAGTGTGTGTTCTCGTCTATATCGCCTTTTTCTACAGGGTTGCCGTTTGCTAGCAGCATAGGCACTGATTTATCGGCAACCACGGTTACTGTGTAGACCGATAAAACATCGGGACGGTCTAGAAAATAGGTAATGCGGCGAAAACCTTCCGCTTCACACTGCGTGCAATAAGCACCACCTGATAAATACAAACCTTCCAGTGCTTTATTCTGTTCAGGGGCAATCGTATTGGTAATTTCTAATACGAAGTCATCCAGGTCAGTAACAATGCTTAGTGAACTATCTGTTACTGTGTATTCACTGGTAGATAAAGGCGTGCCGTTTATAGCAATGGAATCTAGCGATAAATTATCGCCATCGAGGACTAAAAGATTGTTATTCGCGCCGCTGCGAGTTACCGCTAATGTACTAATAACTTTAGTTTGAGTTGGGTGAAGCGTTATATGTAGGTCAACTGTCGCTATTGAAAAAGCGGGCGGCTGATAATCCGCCCGGCGTTTAGCTTGAACTGACATAGATCCTCCTAGAAGAAAGCCTACGTGGGGTTAGTTGGAACGTGTTGTTAAACCGTACCTTTGCTGTTTACTTCAACATGGGGTGGCGTAATACGTAAAATCTTAATACCTAAATACGCGTAAACAACAGCAAGGATCGGGTTTATTACGTTGAAGAATGCATAGAAAGCGTAATCAAATGGATTTACTAATAAAACGCTGTGCATATAAGCACCACACGTGTTCCAAGGAATAAGTGGTGACGTTAGCGTGCCGCCGTCTTCAAGGCTGCGAGAAAGATTCAGCTGGTCTAAGCCACGCTTTTTGAATTCTTCTTTATACATACGACCAGGCATTACAATTGAGATGTATTGGTCGGCAGTAACCAAGTTAGTACCAAAACAAGTAAGAATAGTTCGACTCACCATATCGCCAGCAGATTTAGCGCCAATGAGTATGGCTGAAACTGCACGCTTTAATAGTCCAACACGCTCTAATACGGCACCGAATGACATAGCACAAATGATCAACCAAATGGTATTTAACATGGAAGACATACCGCCACGAGAAAGTAAGCTATTTAAGTTCTCGTCGGGCGTTGAAAAGCTTACGCCATCAAATAGCGCAGTCCAGACCACTTTCAGCGCGCCAACATTCACTGAATCGTCGCTACTTGCCATAGAGGTAACTACGTCCCACTGAAACACAACAGCCCATATGCCACCTAGCAAGGCACCCATGAACACTGCCGGGAACGCAGGCATTTTTTTAATGGCTAACGTCAGCAGAACTACTAATGGAACAAGTAAGTGCCAGCCCAAATCAAAAGATTCATTTAGCAATAATTGCATTTGTTCAATGCGTTCTGCTTTGGCTTCACCGACTTCGCTAAAGCCTAGAATCGTAAATAGTATAAGGGCAATAACAAAGCTTGGAATGGTTGTCCAAAGCATGTAACGGATGTGCTCAAATAAATCCGTGCCCGCAACGGCAGGCGCTAAGTTTGTTGTTTCAGATAAGGGCGAAATTTTATCGCCAAAATAAGCGCCAGACACCACTGCCCCAGCCGTGATTGCTGCCGACATTTCCATGCCTGCAGAAACGCCCATTAACGCAACGCCCACTGTAGCGGCAGTGGTCCATGAACTGCCAATACTCATTGCAACAACTGCACAAATTAAACAAGCAGCAGCATAGAAAAACGAAGGGTTAAGCAACTCTAAACCAAAATAAATAAGCGTGGGTACGGTTCCAGCAAGCATCCACGTACCAATGAGTGAACCCACGGCTAGTAGAATTAAGCAGGCGCCCAAAGACATAGAGATACCGTCAACGATGCCCTTCTCGATTGTCTTCCAGCTATAACCATTTTTCATACCGATAATGGCAGCCAAGCCCATGGCTAAAAGAAGAGCAATTTGGTTAGGGCCATATGAAGAGTTATCTGCAAAAAGATAAACTGCGCTTCCCATCATTACGACTAATGCAAGAATAGGAAGTAATGCATCAAGAAGTGACGGTGTTTTTATTTCTTTGTTCGTCATGTCGATTTCAAAAACCTTATTATTGTATTTTTAACGCGTTGAGCGTGCTGACTACGATTGAGCTATTATCTTTGAGCCTAGCGCTAGAATACTGAGCGATAGAACATTAGCGCAATAATCACTGGACACACAAAACGAACATACCAAGGCCAAATCTTCCAGAAAATACTGTGTTCAGCAAATTGGTCGCCTTGTTTAAGTTCTTCTAATATCGCGTCTCTGCGCCAAACCCAACCAGCAAAAATACAAAGTGCAAAGCCAAGTAAAGGCTGGCTGTATTCAGTAGTAAGTGCAATCACGAAACCAAACAACGCGTCAAAATTTAAAATAATGATGCAGCTAAGTGCGAATATTACTGATGACATCAGCAAGACGGCTTTCTTACGTTGAAGGCCCTTACTCTCTACCATAAATGCAACGGGTACTTCTAGCATTGAAATTGACGACGTGACTGCTGCAATTGCCATTAGAGCAAAAAAGGTAAACGCAACGAAAAGCCCTACTGTTCCGATTGTATCAAACAGTGCAGGTAAGACCTTGAATATAAGTGTGTCGCCTTGAATCAATGCGCCTTCCGGTGTGAAGATTTCAACACCATTATTTAGCGCAACGTACATAGCGGGAATAATCAACATACCTGCAATAACCGCTACGCCAATATCTACTAGAGCAACAGAAGCACCAATACTCGGTAAGTTTTCATTCTTGCTTAGGTATGACCCATAAACCAGCATCGTACCTACACCTAATGACATAGAGAAGAATGCTTGTCCCATTGCGTTAATAAGCAAGTCTGGATCTAAAACACGGGAGAAATCAGGTACTAGATACGCTGACCAGCCCTCTACCGCACCCGGTTGAAGACTTACATAAACAATCAATGCAAGGATAAGAATGACCAGAGTAGGCATAAGTCTCACTGACCACTTTTCAATTCCCGACTTAACGCCACCTACTACGATGAATGCAGTTAACCCCATGAATAAAAAGCAGAAAATAACGTTACGCGTAACTGAAGATGTAAGTAACCAGTCGCTGGCGCTTGTTAATCCAACCATACTTACAGCAGCATCAGCGAAATAAACCAGCATCCACCCACCAACAATGGCGTAGAAAGCCAGGATAAGCGATACGGTAACACAGCCCCATATCCCGGTTAGCCTTCCAATGAAGTTACCTGAGATTTTACCTAAAGCGTCTACCATATTTGAACGTGAGCTACGTCCAATGATGAGTTCAGCCATAAGTACGGGATAAGCAAGTACGAAAGCAAGTAATAAGTAAACGAGAACAAACGCTGCACCGCCGTTACTTGCTACCTTTGTGGGAAAGCCCCAGATATTACCAAGTCCTACTGCTGAGCCTGCCGCTGCTAGCACGAACCCTATACGAGAGGAAAATTCGCCTCTGATAGCCATGTTATTTCCCTTTATTATTGTTTTAATAATTTATAGACACAAAAAAAGGGCTGGCCCTAGACCAGCCCTTTTTTCTAATCACTTAGTTTCTTGTGATAGCGTAACGGCCTGTTTCGATCATATCGAATGTGATGTTGGCTGCCTCATCCAAGAATGGATCTAATTCTTCCATATCTTCAGGTAAGTCGTCCAATGTTGTGACTGTTTCCATTCCCATTCGCTGTAAACGTTCGTTAGCACGTGCGAGCGATTTTGCTTCCGCTTCTTTCTTTTCAGCTTCACGTACCGACTTAACTAACGAGATGAAATTCTTATCTTTATTCTCTTTGTACTCTTTAATATCGTCTTGAATATAAGAGAACTCAGGGTCCTGAAGAATACGTTTATTGTGCTTTGCAGTGAGTACGTCAAGGGCTGCAGTACCATCCGCAAACGTGGTGTAGTTAGCTCGGTTGATGCTGTCCCATGGAAGCGCATTCTCTGCTTGGCTTTCACCCCACTCTGCTGGTTCTATTGCAGATGGGTATAGAATATCTGGAATTACGCCTTTATGCTGTGTACTACCACCGTCGATACGATAGAACTTTGCAATAGTAAACTGAACACTACCTAATGGGTTATCGTAAAGGTCGTAAATTTTGCCTAAGCCGCGATGCTGTTGCACTGTACCTTTACCAAACGTTTGTTCACCAACAATTAGTGCACGATTATAGTCTTGCATTGCAGCTGCAAAAATTTCTGAAGCAGATGCGCTGTATCTGTCCACAAGTACCGTTAGCGGACCATCGTAGGCTACTTCGCCGTCTGTATCGCGATTAACACTAACTTTGCTTTGACCGTAGCGGATTTGTACCACTGGGCCTTTTTCGATAAATAGACCCGTTAACAGTGTTGCTTCAGTCAAAGAACCACCACCGTTGCCACGTAAATCAACAATTACGCCTTTAACGTTCTGCGCTTTCAAGCTTTCAATTTCTTTCGCAACATCCATACTTAGGTTGTTGTAAAAGCTTGGAATGGTAATGACACCTAGCGGTTCACCTGCGTGAGGACCGGTCTCAGGTATATAAACTTCCGACTTGGCTGCGCGGTCTTCTAACTTAATTTTATCGCGAGTTAGGCTGACTACTGACGTTGTTTTTGCGTCAGTCGCGCCTTTTTCAACCTGCAAACGGACGGTACTGCCTTTAGGGCCTTTAATTAACTCGACCACTTCGTCTAATCGCCAGCCGATAACGTCTACAAATTCTTCGTCATCTTGCGCTACACCAACAATTTTATCTTCTGGCTTGATCGCACCTGACTCATCTGCTGGACCGCCAGGCACTACGCTTTTAATAACGGTGTAGTCATCTTCGCTCTGAAGTACAGCGCCTATTCCCTCGAATGACAAATTCATGTCCATCTGGAAACGTTCAGCGTTACGAGGCGATAAATAACTGGTATGAGCTTCAATTGTGCGGGCAAAAGCATTCATAGCTGTTTGAAAAACGTCTTCGCTTTTTGCTTGCTTAGTGCGTTTAATAGCGCGCGTGTAGCGCTTTGAAAGTAGCTCTTTTGCTTCTTCCCACGTTTTGTCCGCGAGTATAAGATTCAACGCATCGTACTTAACGCGTTGACGCCAAATTTCATCTAACTCAGCTTTGTTAGCAGGCCATTCAGCATCTTCTCTGTCATAAAAAAACTTATCGCCTTCTTTTTCGAAGTCGAACGGACCTTTTTCTAACAACTCTAACGCAAACTCATAACGTTCGATACGTCGTTTAGCGCTAACGTTGTACATATCATAAGCAACTGAAAGGTTGCCTTTGCTCAGCGCGTCATCAAATAACGTGCGGTATTTCTCAAAACCAACTACGTCTGATAACAAAAGCACTTGCTTGTTGTGATCTAGTGAATCGATAAAGCGCTGATAAACTCGAGCTGAGAGTGCATCATCCAACGATATTTCCTTGTAGTGCGCTCTGGTAAAGAGTGCGCTTACTCGCTTAGCCGCAACACTATGTTGAGATTCCTGCTGTAAGATAGGAAGCTCGTCTACTTCAGGTGTTGACGTAACTGCGCCCGCTCCTACCCCAACGGTAAGAAAAGCACTGGCGATGGAAATTCGAAGGATGTCTCTCATATTTACGACCTCTTGGAGCGTGCCAAACGTAAAGCGTCTGCGTTTACTTTAACTACCATGCCTGAGTCTAATTGAACGTGAATGCCATCTTTAGCAACTTCTGTAATTACTGCTGGCATAGGTGCTTTACCTAACTTAACGGTAACTTGAGTACCTTGCTGTAAATCACTGTCCGTCAATTTTGCAGGCGGTGTATTGTTTGGTCTGTTATTTTTCGGTTTAGTTCCGCGCTTACTATCAGCATGGTCCGAATTTGCAGATTTTTCACCTTTTGGACGGTTAAATTGACGTTTATCTTTTCGCTTAGGCTGTTGGGCTAGCTTTGCTTTGCGCTTTTCAGCGGCTTTCGCTTTACTTTCTTCCAACTGCTGCTGAGCATGATCAGCGTGTTCTTTTTCAATTGCATCGCCTTCAACGCCGTCTAAATCTACACGATGTGCACCTTCTTTGATGCTATGAAGATAGCGCCAACTATTGGTGTAATGACGAAGCGTAGAGCGAAGAAGTGTTTTACTAACACGTTCCTCTTCTTCTAAACGAGTGGCAAGATCTTGAAAAATACCGATCTTAAGTGGGCGGGCCTCGCCTTCAATGCTAAAACATTTCGGAAAGGTCTCTGCAAGGAAAGCTATTACTTCCTTACTGTTGTTAAACTTCTCTGGTGATTCCATTAACTTTCTAAATTATTCAGGAGATTTCATCGTTACTTGCATCATCCCAAGTTGCCAGCGTGTGGTCAACCCAATCAAGCAATTCGTCGTCATCTATTTCTAATAAATGCTTATCTTGTTGCCAAGATTCCCATGCGTAGTGCAAAATTTGCTCTAAACGCTGTGTTTCAATATCTTCTTCCGCATTGTCATATATTCCGTGAAGAATGAAATTTAAACGTTCAGATGCCTCATCTGGGTCATCATGAAAGTCTTCCATATCTTCAAAGGTGGATAAAACAACGTGAATATCAACACTGGACTTCATAATTATTTCTGCGAATCCATAAGAATTTGAGCAATCTCAATTAGCCCTTTTTCGTCTTCTTCGGTAAAGCGTTCAAAAACAGGACTGTCGATGTCCAATACGCCAATAAGGGTATCGTTTAATACCAGAGGAACAACTATCTCAGAGTTTGATGCAGCGTCACAAGCGATATGACCTTCGAATTGATGCACATCTGCTATACGCTGTACCGTTCTTGTACTTGCACTCGTACCACAAACACCTTTTCCAAGAGGAATGCGAATACATGCAGGTTGCCCCTGGAATGGCCCCAGTACTAACTGGTCTTCTTTATACAAATAAAAACCTGCCCAATTCACCTCTTCGAGGCTATTGAAAAGCAGCGCACTTATATTTGCCATATTAGCGATAAGATCGTGCTCGCCAGATACCAAACTCTTAGCTTGGCTAATTAACTGACCATACTGTTGTTCTTTCAATCGTATTTCCTGCTATTGAACAATGTTAAAAGACACATTAACCCGCGCTTCTACACGCTCTTGCCCTGGTAGCGACATTGACATGTCTTTGGCAAAAGCCTCTGCGCGCATTACTGGAATCGGCATATTGCCACCAGATTCTGAGATTGCAACAACTTCGCCTACTTCTATACCCAATTCTTTCGCTAATAACTGTGCACGTTGCTTTGCGTCTTTCACAGCAGCAATAAGCGCTTTCTGATACGCATCGCCTTCACCTATAGAAATGAAATTAAACTGTTGGATACGATCGACACCTCTTTTAAGCACACCATCAAGTACTTTGTCGTAAGTATCGAGGTCAGTCGAAGTTACAGTGATATCACGAGAAAGCGTAAAGCCTTCTTGCACACGCCCTTGGGGGGTATTGATGTAGCGAGGCTGCAGACGTACCTGCATACTTTGAATATGCTTTTCTTCTATGCCTTCACTAAGTAAAAATTTAACAATGGAACGTAAATCTGAGTCGAGCTGGTTATTCAGCTTTCCTACGGTATTTCCTTCTTCCTCAACAACCAACGTCACCGAGTAAGCATTGGGCGTTACTTCTACCGCCCCTACACCCTGCACATTAATTACGGCGTCCTGTGCAGCTTGTACTGAAAATATTGATGTTGATAAAACAACTACCGTTGAAGCTATCATTACTTTTGCAAAAACACTTTTTGCCAACACACTAGACTTTCCACGGGTGAACAATTTCATAGAGATTCCTTTATTTAGTGACAACACTGATACGTTGTAGCAAGGATAAGTGTTTAATACTGAATAGTTTATGAATGTAAACCATGAACAAAATACTAGCATCGAACGGTGAGAAAAGAAGATAGAGGTTCGCTGAACTGCGGTTTTTATACGGCAAGGATGAAGTGCGGTAAAGCTTATATGGGGATTAAGGTAATGAAGGATTTTAAACAGATTCACTCAAGGGCGATTGCCCTTGAGTGCACGGGTTTTCCGATAATGGAATAAGATTAGGTGGCAATATTTGTGCTGTTTACTTAAGTACGGTACGCAATGCAGCAATACAGTGATCAATATTTCGTGGCTTACACGCATAGCCCATAAGTCCAATTCGCCACACTTTACCCGCGTGCTCACCTAAGCCTGCGCCAATTTCTAAATTGAATTCTTCAAGTAATTGCTTGCGAACGGCACCATCGTCAACCCCCTCTGGGATTTTGACCACGTTAAGCTGTGGTAAACGATAAGCACTATCTACTGTCAGCTCTAAACCAAGATCGCTTAAACCCTGTGCAAGGGATTGATGGCCTGAAGCATGACGTTGCCATGCATTTTCCAACCCTTCTTCTTTTAAGATTAGAAGTGCCTCATACATAGCGTACATGCTGTTCACTGGTGCTGTATGGTGGTAAGCACGTTTGGCGCCTTGACCCCAATAACCGACAATTAGGTTCATGTCCAAAAACCAGCTTTGAACTTTTGTTTTACGATTTTGGATTACCTGCACCGCTTTTTCGCTAAATGAAACCGGCGAGATTCCTGGTACGCAACTCAAACATTTCTGAGAACCAGAATAAATTGCGTCAATGCCCCACCCATCTACATCTAGTTCGATGCCGCCTAGTGAAGTAACCGCATCAACAATACTTAAACAGTTGTATTTTTGTGCTAGTTCACAAAGTGCTTTTGCGTCATTTCGAACACCCGTTGATGTTTCCGCATGTACAAAAGCAAGCACTTTTACATCAGGGTTAGCTTTAAGTGCATCTTCAACGGCGTTAAGATCCGTTTGTTCTCCCCATGTATTGTTAATGGTGATCGCCTCACCACCACAGCGCTCAACGTTTTCAACCATACGATTGCCGAACACGCCATTTATACAAACTAATACTTTATCGCCTGGCTCGACTAAGTTGACGAAACACGCCTCCATGCCAGCTGAACCCGGGGCTGAGATTGGCATAGTCAGTGCGTTTTCGGTTTTAAATGCGTATTGCAGAAGCTGTTTGGTCTGATCCATTAATTCAATGAACAATGGGTCGAGATGCCCCAGCGTAGGTCTTGCCATCGCATTCAAAATTCGAGGGTTAACATCGGATGGTCCCGGTCCCATCAAGGTACGTTCAGGGGGAATAAAAGTAGAAAATGAGTGCATAATCCATCCTCGTATTAATGTAAGGGCCTGTTTTTATGGTCAGTATCATGCTTATTTAGCATGTAGAATCTCGACATACTACAAGGATAACGGAAAGGAACAACCATCTGTACTGAACATAATCAATATGAATGAAAGCATCTAGATTAATGTAACCCGTCTATAACCTAGCGTTTAATTGTAGGTGTATAAATTGTGATCAACATGTGGATATTATCTGGACAGTTTTAGCAGTAAAAATTATCACATCCGACCAGTATTTAGTTCATTGATAACTAACGTAATAGTTCTACAATTTAACTATCGTTTAGAGTGTAAGATAAAATTCACACAGAAATTGTTTATAAAATAAACAAATGTATTCTATAATCATTGTCCGTTTAAAAGATTTTATTTAAACTCTCCCTGTAAAAGTTAGCGCACGGCTCAGCAATGAGCCATTCCCCTAGGCCCGGAACGTATGTTCTGGGCATTTTTTATGGGGAAACAAGATTTTAAGTTCACACTTCTACGTTCAATGTTAACTATCTATTGGAAGCAATGTAGATTTATAGGTCTTCCCATTTTCTACGTAATGGTCAGCCGACGCCTGAAGTTTCGGTTCAACGCTCTCATCCATTGTTCTGATGACTTTACCCGGTGCTCCTACAACTAGGCTGTAATCTGGAACTTCCATGTTTTCAGTGATCAATGCATTGGCGCCAATAATGCAATACTTGCCAATTTTTGCACCATTTAGAACAACAGCGTTAATGCCAATCAAAGAGTAGTCACCTATTTCACAGCCATGCAGCATAACTTTGTGCCCTACTGTTACCCCTTTACCCAACACTAAAGGAATGCCAGCGTCAGTGTGTAATACGCTGCCGTCTTGAATATTTGAGTTTTCACCTATGGTGATTTTATCCATATCGCCACGTATAACCGCATTAAACCAAACACTTGAACCCGCTTTGAGTTCAGTGTTACCGATAACGTGGGCGCCGGGTGCTATAAAAACGCTGTCGTGAACCTGTGGCGATGTTGAACCTAACTTGTAGCGCATAACTGTCTCCCTATTCGTCTACTTTTCTCATTAATCCTTCTTGCATGGTTGACGCGACAAGTTCACCACTTTGGTTAAATATTTGTCCGCGTACTAACCCTCTAGAGCCTCCGCTAAATGGGCTCTCCATTGCATACAACAACCACTCATTCATATTAATTGGGCGGTGAAACCACATGGCGTGATCGATAGTGGCTATACGAAGCGATTTATCAGTTACTGCCACGCCGTGTGGCTGCAATGAGGTGCTAAGAAAATGATAATCTGACGCGTAAGCAAGCGCAGCTTGATGCACAGAAAGCTGCGCATTCATGGTATCTCTTGCTTTTAACCAAATGTAACGGGTTGGCTCGCGCTTGGCTGACTGATATGAATTAGCTGCATCCACAGTACGGATATCTACCGGTTTATGATAACTCAGCGCTTCTTGCATTGGGCGAGCAATTTTATTGAAGTTAGCTTCATAGAATTCAATATCAGATTGTACATCTTCCGGTGCAGGTACATCAGGCATCGTTGGGTTTTGATGTTCCATTCCGTCTTGAGGTACTTGAAATGACGCTGTCATGTAAAAGATATTTCTGCCATCTTGAATAGCTTTAACACGGCGCGCAGAAAAGCTGCGTCCATCTCGTACAATCTCTACATCATAGACCACAGGCTTTTTTGCATCGCCGGGAAGTAAAAAATACGTGTGGAATGAATGAGCCACTCTACCGGCTTCCACGGTTTCGTATGCTGCTGCTAACGCTTGTCCCAGAACTTGCCCACCAAATAAGGCACGGAAGCCTAAATCCCAGCTTTGACCTCGATAAATGCCAGCTTCCACTGTTTCGAGTTCAAAAAGTGATGATAGTTTAATCTCAGACATGTTGTACTTTCTCTTCAATTACTGCTTTTGGGTTTCGCGGATAATACTTCTCAGGCAATTTTGCTTTGTGCTCGAAAAAGCGCGTATCTTTATAGGGTAACTTCATAAACCCTGAAATGCCTAGCCCTTTTATTTTGGGAATTTGCTCGACAAGTTGTGCTAGCAACGCTTTGAATCGTTCTTCAAGGCTATGGTCGAGCAGCGTGTAGTAGTTGTGTATCTTCAAATGGGTAGGTAGCGCTTCAAAAATGATGCAGCCCGTATGGTGAATGGTATTTAGCTGAACAATAGTGTCTATAATATCTTGCGGCAGCTTCAACAACTCGTCTGGATCATCTCCATCTTCAAAATATGAGTGAGTTCGGCTTTCATCTTTTTGTGCAGAAACCCTTGATAATTCGTAAGGAATAAACATGCCGCTGGCAGGTTTAAAGTCTTCATCTTCACTTTCGCGTTCAATGTGAAGCGTGTTTTTGGCGTTGAACATACAGCATTTGAACACGGCGGGCTTATGAATAGCTCTTGCTAAGTTAATGACATTATTTACTGCTAAATCAAACGCAGTTTTCAACGATTCATCATACAGGTTCAGGCTTGAATCGACATATATACCTTCGGGCTCCCAGCGCACAGCCATCCCGCCAACCACGGGGTAACGGCCCAGTCTACTGATTGCGGAAACAAAAGCTTTTTCGGTATCGCCCATTCCCTGTAAGTAGTTTTTGTAATAACGGTCGAATTGAGCGTCGTCTATATAGCGAAGTTCCTCTACGTCTTTCTCATCTAATGAGTCGGACAATCTGGCCTGTTGGCGTAGGTAAGATTTTCGAGAGCTGTAAACAACGGTTTCAATATCAGCACGGTTTTGAGAGTGGGCCAGCCACGTAGGTATTAGAGGAGTGTATTGCACTGGCTTGTCTTGTGTAAAAACCATATTCTTTAAAACGTGGAGATGATTAAACAGGTAATCTCCGCCCTGCCTTCTCTTTACTGGATCTTCACTAAGCATATACTCCAAAATATTCGCGAGCATTTTGGGTAGTCCAAGGGATGACGGCGTAATAACTTTACTACCATAACGGCACGACTGTCCTGAAGCCAAAGCATACAGGGTGCTCGCCAGGCCTTGTTCATCAAAGCGTGGGCTGGAAAGTGCGCCATTAAGTTGCTCTTCTCCAATAAAATAAACATCACCAAGCCGGGCGTTGGTTTGATGCAGTTCACCCGACATTAAGTCCATGACATTGTTACCCACATATTGCCCGCTAATGTCAGTCTGTGCGAACACTGAAGAGCCCCAATCAATCAAGCCTACAGTTTCATTTTCAGTATCCCAAACCAGATTCGAGGGCTTGATGTCTCCGTGAACGATGGGTTTAATCTCGCCATTCTCACTGTATTGCCGAAAGCTTGATAAAAGTTCGCCTACTTGTACTGCGATTTTGACGATAATACGGGGCGATAGTGGGCCTGTTTTCAAGCTGACTTTTTCTAGGTCTTCGCCAGGCGCTCGCCCCATGACTAAGATGGATTGTTTACGTATTTGTTGATATTCAATAAATCGTGGCACAAACTCGTGATTAACATGAGAAAGCATAAATGCTTCCTCTTCTAATCTATCCTGCACGTGCTGCGGTAGTGTTATACGCGAGAACTTAAATACCCGTGATTCACCGCTTGGTGCATTCCCTGCAAACGCAAAACCAAAGGCCCCTTTCCCTAAAAGTTCGATGTCGCTGTAACCCAATCCTTCTAACTGTGAAATGCAAAGGTTTACCCAGTCTTTTAGTTTTTTCGCATCCGCATGGGATAGCAAATATATCGACTGCTCATCAGGTATATAGAAATGTTTTAGGCCTTTGAGTTGCGACATATTTTTAACTTCACACTTTTAGTGACTTTTTGAAACAGATTAACCAGCAGCGATACGCTTACCATTGTTAAACTGCACAGCAATCAATTATCTTCGTTTATCCAGGTAACATGCGCTGTAGCGTGATAACCCGTTTCGTCGGCACCTAACATACCAACAACGCTTTCTAACGCGCTCTCTAAATTAGCATCTAATTGCCAAGGCGGGTTTAACACGAATACGCCAGAACCATACATTCCAGCATCTGGGGTATTTTCTGCTACATGTATTTCTGCTTTAAAACAGGGTTTACCTAATGCTGCAAGCTTCTCGCACATAGCTTCACTTGCACCACTTTTGGCGCCAGCCCTCTCTGACAATAGTGGATACCACACTACGATTTGTGCCTGCTGCCAGCGTTTAAATACCTGTTCCACACCCTTAACAAGGTCGCTATATTCATTCACGCGCTCATAAGGAGGGTCGATTAAAATAGCACCGCGATTGGGTTTAGGTGGCGTAAGTGCGCGAAGACCTTCATATCCGTCTCGCTTATGTACGTGGCTATTACGGGTGCGTAAACGGGACACGTTGTTGTCTAGTTTATCGAATTCCGCAGGATGAAGTTCCATTAGGTGTAAGTTATCACCATCCCTTTTCGCTTTTGCGCTTATTGCAGGCGAGCCCGGATATTGCTGCTGCGCTAAAAATGGTTCGCACAACGATAGATAGTCGGCCAACAAATTTGGCAAGTCCTGAACGCCTTTATCATCTAAAAGCAAACGAGCAATACCCGTTTCATACTCTTTATTTTTTGATGACATGGCATCGGTTAGATCGTACGCGCCCGCGCCTGCGTGGGTGTCGAAAAGCGTAAAAGGTTTATCTTTTTTCTTTAATGCGTTGATAACGCCAATCCAACAAAGATGTTTGATGACATCAGCGTGGTTGCCCGCATGAAAGGCATGTTGATAACTAAGCACAAAACCTCAGTAAAATTTTCGTTTGTTTATAGTGCTCTATAATAACGTCAACGCGCTTTGAGGTATACAAAACAAAAAGGGCCAGTAGTTTTGCTACTGGCCCTTTTAAAATATTGCTACTGCAAATCAAATTGCTTTGAATGATATCACTTAAGGTGCATCAACATTTTTTCTGGCTGAGTTAGGTAACTCATCCATAGATTATTGAATCGCACCATTGTCGCACCATCAATAATACGGTGGTCACCAGACCAATTAACCGCCATGATATTTTGCGCGCTAACATTCCCTTCGTCGTCAAAGCGTGGAAGTTTCTGCGTTTTACCAAGAGCAACAATAGCAGCTTCTGGCTTATTGATTACTGGCGTTGCGGTAATACCGCCTATCGCACCGATATTAGAGATACTAATCGTACCGCCTTTAAGGTGCTCGCCAGCCACGCGCCCTGCTCTGGCTTGTTCGATAATTTCCTGCATTTGAACAGCAATCTCTAAAAGAGAAAGGTCTTGTACGCGCTTAATATTCGGTACAAGCAAACCAATTTTAGAGTCTACTGCAAAACCAATATTATGATCTGCGAAGTAGCTTATCTCAGTGGCGTCTTCGTTAAGCTGACTGTTAACTACAGGGAACTCATTAAGTGCCAATGACATTGCTTTAACGAAAAACGGCATAAAGCTGAGCTTTACGTTTTTCGCTTCAAATTCAGGTTTAAGCAGCTTACGTAGTGACATCAAGTTGTCCATTACTAACTCGTCACTTACTGTGAAGTGAGGGATAGTATAGACCGAAGCCGACATTTGTTTCGCCATAGCGGCCTGAATACCGCGTACTTTTTCTGTTCTAACGCTGCCTTTAACTACAGTGTTTACACTACTCGAATCGCCTTTTTGTGACGTAGATGAGCTTGAAGAAGACGGTGCACCTTGAGTAGAACTACCAACGCTAGGCTGTTGTAAATTCAGCACGTCAGACTTAAGAATTCGCCCCTTTTTACCCGAGCCTTTCACCGAAGAAAGGTCAATATTCTTTTCTCTCGCAACGCGCCTTACCGCGGGGCTTGCCAACACTTTACCTTCTATAGCAATCGGTGGCTCGTACTCGCCGTCGCTGAACTTTGACGGTGCTACTTGCGTTGATTGCGGGCTTACACCGGTTGTTTGCGTTTGCACTGAGCTTTGTGAAGCAACGTTTGATGAACCGGTGTGTGACGATGTTGAAGCGTCAGCTGTGCTGTTAGTCGCCGAGACTTCGCCGACAACTTCTAGTGCGAATAATGCGCTATGCACTTTTGCTATATCACCTTGCGCGTAATAAAGACGATGCACTGTGCCCGCGTTTTTAGCAGGTATTTCTACCACTGCTTTATCGGTCATCACTTCTACAACGGCTTGGTCTTCTTCTATTTCATCGCCTTCAGCTACATTCCATTTCACAATCTCACATTCAACTATACCCTCACCAATATCTGGTAGAATAAAGTCTTCAATGTGTTTGCCGTTTGAAGCGCTTGCAGAAGCACTGTCATTCGCTGTCGCTGTTTCAGCCGCATTATCTTTTACTTCCGCTTGCGCATCTTCTTGAGTATCTGAGTTAACGTCGGCATCATCCGGCGTCATAGAGAATAACGGTGCATGCACTTTAGCGATATCGCCTACCGCGTAATGCAGTTTATTAACCACACCCGCATGCATTGCAGGAATTTGTACTGTAGCCTTGTCGGTCATTACTTCCGCGACGGGCTGATCTTCTTCTATGTGTTCGCCTTCAGAGACTAACCACTCCAGAAGTTCACATTCAACAATACCTTCACCAATGTCCGGTAAGATAAATTCAATTGTCATTTCATCGTCCCCCGGCTTAGTAGTGAAGCGTACGTTTTATGGCTTCGTACGTCTTTGTTTCATCTGGCATATATTCTTTTTCATGTGCCAATGGATACGGCGTATCTAAGCCACACACTCTTGCAATAGGCGCTTCTAGGTATAAGAAACAACGCTCCTGAATGCTTGCTGCAATTTCACTCGCAAAGCCACCCGTTAGCGGCGCTTCGTGGTTTATCAATAGGCGACCTGTTTTCATAACAGATTGCATAACGGTTTCAACATCCCACGGTAATATGCTGCGCAAATCGATGATTTCGCATGACACACCATCTTCTAAGGCCATTTCTGCTGCTTTTTGCAGTATTTCTATCTGGGCACCCCATCCAAGTAAGGTAATATCGCTACCCTCTTGAACAATATCCGCTTTACCTAACGGTAACTCGTAATCTTCCTCTGGCACGTCCGATACTGAAGCGCGGTAAAGACGTTTAGGCTCCATAAACAATACGGGGTTTTTATCGCGAATTGACGCAAGCAACAAACCTTTCGCCTGATAAGGGTCACGAGGAATAACAATCTTTAATCCAGGGCAGTGAGCGAAGAATGCTTCTGGTGATTGACTGTGATAGTGGCCGCCGGCAATACCGCCGCCATAAGGTGTACGAATTGTTAGCGTACCAACGTCGAACTGACCGCCTGAACGATAGCGCCATTTAGCCGTCTCATTCACGATTTGGTCAAACGCAGGGAAAATGTAATCACCGAATTGAATTTCAGCAACAGGTATAGAGCCCTGTGATGCCAATCCGTTTGCGAAGCCGATAATGCCTTGTTCAGTAAGCGGCGTGTTAAAGCAACGTGCTTTGCCGAATTTTTCCTGAAGATGGCTGGTCGCACGGAATACGCCACCAAAATGGCCAACGTCTTCGCCAAAGACCATTACTTTTTCATCTTCGGTCATGGCTGTGATGAGTGCATTATTAATTGCTTGAAGTAGATTCATCTTAGCCATTATTTTACTCTCCCTGCTGTTTTAGGGTACATCTTCGGGTACTTTTTGATATGCGCTTTCAATTCATTAAGTTGTTCTTTTAGATGCCATGGTGGTGTGTCGTAAACATCTTCAACGATATCTTCAATGGCACATACGTCTGTTTTTTCACAACTCTTCATAGCTGCTAATACATCTTGTCTTGCTTTATCAACGCGCTTTTGGTTCTCAGCTTCGTCGAACCAGCCTTTGCTTTCTAACCATTTCGCCATACGAGCGATAGGGTCTTTTGCACGCCATTTATCTTCTTCTTCACGAGAGCGATAACCTGTTGGGTCGTCTGATGTAGAGTGTGCCGCTAAGCGATAAGTCATGGCTTCAATAAGCACAGGACATTTTTCTTCAATGGCAATACGACGCGCTTCTTTGGTAGCAGCATAAATAGCTAGCACATCGTTGCCGTCAACTCGGATGGTTTTAATACCGTAACCTAAGCCACGAGACGCAATGCCGTCACCCGCGAATTGCTCTTCTGCTGGTGTTGAAATGGCGTAGCCATTATTTCGGCAAAAGAAGATTACTGGGCAGTTTAGTACAGCGGCCATATTTAGCCCTGCGTGGAAGTCCCCTTCTGAGGCTGCACCTTCACCGAAGTAACAGATAGTAACCACATCTTTACCTGACATTTTTTGGCCATAGGCATATCCAGATGCTTGAGGGATCTGTGTGCCTAGTGGTGAAGATATCGTCATAAAGTTAAGTGGTTTATCACCATAATGGATAGGCATTTGACGTCCTTTGTTCGGGTCGTCTTTATTGCTAAACATTTGGTTCATGAATTGTTCTGTGGTGTATCCGCGGTACGCTAATGCGCCTTGCTCACGGTACTGAGACATGATCATGTCGTCGTCTGATAGTGCTGCAGCACTTGCAACTGAAGCCGCTTCTTCACCTGTGCTTGCCAAGTAAAAACTAATACGACCTTGACGCTGTGCACCCACCATACGTTCATCCAATACTCGAATGTAATGCATGGTATTAAATATTTTTAATGCTTCTTCCTTGCTGAGGTCAGGTTCAACTGCTTTTTCAATGAGTTCACCTTCGGCAGAAAGGATTTGCAGCATTGGGATATCAACAACCCCTTTAGTAATAATTTCGACCTTATTTGTTGTTTTTACTTCGGCCAAATGATTTCTGTCTTTCACGTTTGATCCCCTTAAATATGAGGGTTAATAGCGACTTATAGAGATTACATTATGCTAGTTGAGAAAATGCAGGAGTGTCCTACTTATTCGTGGGCGTTTTTTTCGATGGGTGAAATAGCCATACTCAATTAGTCTAATTGAAAAGGATATTCGTCCTAAAAACGTAAAGTTCATGTAAAAAATATGAAAATCGCGTAGGACATTCATTTCTCCGACACCCATTTAAATATGGTTACTTTTATTTTAGACGGCAACGCTTCTTGTATGTATTCACAAGAAATTGCAAATAAAAAAAGAAGTTAGGTAGGCAACGCATATTTGTCTGTAAATGTAACAAAATGTGTAAATTGTGTATTGCAGAAACACTCGTTACAAAAGGAATAAAAGTGTGCTAGTAATAGATAGTCACAGCGATAAGTTGCATTCAAAAAAAGGCGAATGACCTTTAAAGCAAACAAAAAAATCGTTGGGCTCCAGGGAACTATTCACACGAGAATAATTATGAAAAAAACAATCCTTAGTACAGTTGTTGCTACGGCGCTAGCAGGTTCTGCCTTCGGTGCATTAGCAATTTCAAATCAGATTTCTGGCCATAGCGTAGAACAGCGCAATGCCATTGAGGCGTCATTCGACAAAAAGAACATTCTTGCTAACTCGATTCAAGCCAACAATGATAGTGTACGTGTTATCGTTCAGCTAACCGATGTACCCATGGCGCAATTCAGCGCTGTTAACCCAAATGTAAGCAGCATGGCGGCTCACAAGGGTCAAAAAGTAAACTTTAAATCTAACGCAGCTAAGGAATATCAATCTTTCCTTGAAGCACAACAGAAGTCGGTTATTCAATCTATCAAGTCTTTCGACAAGTCATTCAAAGCTGACATGTCTTATACTGCGGCTTTCAACGGCTTTGCGGGTATCATCTCAAAAAGTGCACTTGATAAGCTATCTAGTCTTTCAACCGTAAAAGCTGTGTACCCTGATCTTATTCATCACGCCCAAATGGATGCGAGCTTGGACCTTATTGGTGCAGTGCAAACGTGGGAACAGCTTGGTGGTAAAGAAAATGCAGGCGCCGGTGTAAAAGTTGCGATTATTGATAGCGGTATTCGCCCAGAAAACCCGCTATTCAGTGGTGAAAACTTCACAGCGCCAGATGCTGAAACGCTTCCTACTGATGACTACTGTTCAGAAGTTCCTGATTTTTGTAACAACAAACTTATCGTAGCTCGTGCAGCCGATATCGTAGAAGGCTTCTCAGTTGTAGAAGAAGAATATGAAAGCCCACTAGGTTTTAACGGTCACGGTACTCACGTTGCCGGTACTGCTGTTGGTAACTACGGTGTAATGGCTGAGCGCGATGGTGCAGAAGCTGAAATCTCAGGTGTTGCGCCAGCAGCTTACCTAATGGTTTATAAAGGCCTTTATGCCACTCCAGCTAACCCAGCTTCTTCAAGCGGTGCGTCTTCAATGTTGCTTTCAATGCTTGAAGCTGCGCTTACAGACGGTGCTGATATCGTAAATAACTCTTGGGGCGGCGGCGCTGGCGGCAACCCGAACGGTTCTATTTATGAAGATGTACTTGAAGCAATGCACGATGCGGGTGTGGTTACAGTATTTGCAGCAGGTAACGATGGCCCAGGTGCTGGAACAATTGGCTGCCCAGGCTGTTCAGAAGACGTAATTACTGTTGCCAATACGACAACAGGTCGTTTGTTTGCTAACGAAGTAACGATTGAAGGCGATACGACAATTGGCTCTATCCCTGCTCTATACTCGGTAGGCAACCCTGCTATTGTATTTGACAGCCCAATTACAGCGCCTGTTGTTTATGCTGGTGAACTTGATCCTTCAAACGTTGAAGGCTGTGAGCCATTTGCTGCAAGTGCATTTGAAGGTGCTATCGCACTTATCAGCCGTGGCACATGTGGTTTCGTGACCAAAATTGAAAATGCTGAAGCGGCGGGCGCACAAGCGGTACTTATTCACAACGTTGATGGACGCGGTGAAGCACCAATCTTGATGGGCGGTCTAAGTGAAGCACAAACTATTCCTTCACTAATGCTACCTGCAACGCCAGGTCAAGCGCTAGCTAGCCTTGCAGAAGCAACAGATGAATCGCTAAATGTAACTATTGGTAGCGATATTGTTCGTGTTGTTTCAGACAGCCTTGCTGACATCATGAACGAAAGCAGCTCTCGTGGTCCTAATGGCGACCCGACGTTCCTTAAGCCTAACATTGCCGCTCCGGGTACTCGTATCTTCTCTGGTGAATCACCTGATGCACCTGGACATGAAGGCCAGAACTTCTCGTTTAAGAACGGTACTTCAATGGCATCGCCTCACGTAGCTGGTGCAGCTGCACTTCTTAAGCAAATGCATCCTGATTGGACTGCACAACAAATTAAGAGTGCGCTTGTTACTTCTTCAATTCGCGATATTTTGAAAGAAGACGCGTCTACTCCAGCAGACAACTTTGACATGGGTGCGGGTCGTTTAGATCTACCTCGTGCAACTACAGTTGAGCTTACGTATAGCGACTTAAGCTTGGTTGACGGTAACTGCTATTTGAACTGTGAAATGTCTATCACTGTAACAAATACTAGCGATGAAGAAGTTACTGTTGATGCTACAGCTATGTTTAACGACCCAGCTATCTCTGCGACAGTTACGCCTCAAATGGCAACGCTTCCAGCTGGTGCATCTGCTGAGATAATGGTTGCGGTAGACGTAACAACAGCATCTACAGGTTCATGGTCGTTCGGTGGTATTAACTGGGCTGATACTGACGACACAACTACTGACTACTTTATTCCAGTAGCGATCTACCCTATTAGCAGTGACGAACCATCATTGTTTGACAGTGATGTGAGCACTCAAGTTGCGGCTGAAGGTGAATTGGTAGTAACTGAAGCGTTTGCAACAAACACTGACGTTACAGGCATGATCAGCATCACAGGTGAAATCGACCATAAGTATGCAATCAATCCTTCTACAATTTCTGCTGTTAAGAATGGTAACCAAGAGCCAATCAGCTATGACGCAGAATCTGGTACGGTTTACTGGGAAGGCGCGCTAAATACGGCATCATTCTCAATGAATCCAGATACGTCTATCGGTGACATGCTAGAAGGCTTTGGTTTAGGTCGTTACCTTCCAATGTCAGCGATTGGTGTTACACCACTAGAGTGTTCTGGTTCTTGTGACGATGCATCAATTGAAGTTAGCCTACCACGCACTATTACCTATCTAGGTAGCGAATACACGACCATGCAGATTTCATCTAATGGTTTTGTATCTCTTGGTACTAGCTCAGGCAATATTACAACACCGTTTGCTGAAGTATTACCAAGCCTAAGCGAGCCTAACAACGTTGTAGCACCTTACTGGACAGATTTCGATCTAGCAGGTGGCGGCGCTGGAACAGGTAACGTTTATGCTGTTAGCCTAACTACAGGTCACTTTGTTGTTGAGTGGGAAAACGCGCAGATTTGGAACGAAGAAGGTACAAGCTTTAACTTCCAGCTATGGTTTGAGTATGAAACAGGTAACGTAAACTACGTTTACGGCCCAATGGACTCGCCTGTTTACGCCACTGTAGTTGGTGCTGAAAACGTTTCTGGTAGCGTAGGTACTACGTTCGCGTCACTTACATCTGCAGGCCTACAAGGTACGCTTCCAGTAGAAGGTGATGAATTTGTTCTTACTGCAAACGCAGGTGATGAAGTAACTATCAGCTACGCTGGTACGGTAATTCCATCAAGCGAATATATGGATGACATGTTGACAGTTAACGAAGATGCGTCGGTAACGGCTAACATTCTTGCTAACGAAATGGACAGCACTATCATCAATAAATTTACGATGGACTCTCTATCTGGTGAGTTCCGTACGTTCACGCCAATCACAATTGCAAAAGATGAACTAGACCCATCGACAGTTGTAGTAACTACTGAGCCTGCAAACGGTACAGTAACAGTGAATGACGATGGTACAGTAACCTACGCACCTAATACTGACTTCTTCGGTGAAGATTCATTCACATACACAGTGCGTGTAGAAGGCACAACTGATGAAAACGAAGAGCCAGTTGAAGGTGAAATTGTTGGTGAAGGTACAGTAACCGTCGCGGTTGCGGGTGTACAAGACGCGCCAGTAATCTCGATCTCTGCACCAACAAGTGTAGATGAGGGTGCATCTTACACTGTAACTGCAACAGCAACTGATGCTGACGGCGACGATGTAACCATTACCGTAAATGGTATGCAAACATCTTCAATTACTGGTACTGCGCCAAGTCATGAACAGGCGAAGCAAGTAACAGTAGAAGTAACTGCAACTGACGGCATTGACACTACAACAGAAACCGTGACAATTCGTGTTAACGATACATCAGGTGGTGGTTCAATGGGCTGGATTGCATTGCTACTAGCTCCAGCAGTTTACCTACGTAGACGCATGAAACGTTCATAACGTTTTGCTGAGTAAGAAAAAAGGCCGCTAATGCGGCCTTTTTTAATCGTCCTGAGAAAGTTGCTGTAGGTGCTGCGACATGCGCTTACTGGGTTGAACACCCAACTCTCTGAATTTCTCAATTTGCCTAACTAGGTTCCCTCGCCCACTGGTTAACTTATTCATCGCTTGCTCATAGCTTGCGTGAGCGGAATCCATCGATTTACCCACTTTTTCCATATCAGAAACAAAACCAACGAACTTATCATAAAGCTTGGCTGCTTGTTCTGCGATAAGCTGCGCGTTTTGATTTTGATACTCGTACTGCCATATATTATTTATTGTTCGAAGCGCGACTAACAAGTTGGTGGGGCTAACCAGCATAATGTTGTGATTAAGCGCCATTGTGACTAAGTCAGGCTCTTCTTCAACTGCTATCAAGAAAGCTGGCTCGATAGGAATGAACAGCAACACATAATCGAGTGTTTTTATGCCTTTTAATGTTTGGTAGTCTTTCGCACCTAAGCCTTTGATGTGCCCTTTTATTGAAGCCACGTGCTGACTCAAAAATTGTGCTTTTTCAGCTTCATCATCGCAGTTGTAATAACGTTCATAAGCAGCCAAACTCACTTTTGAATCTATAATCACATCTTTGTCATTCGGCAAGTGCACAACCACATCCGGTTGAAAACGCTTACCGTGTTCAGATGTTGCAGACATTTGTGTTTCAAATTCGTGACCTTCGCGCAAACCCGATTCTTTGAGGATACGTTCAAGCACTACTTCTCCCCAATTACCTTGTTTTTTATTGTCGCCTTTAAGCGCGTTTGTTAGTGCCGCTGCCTCTTCGGTTATTTTTTGATTCAACGCCTTTAAACTTAATATTTCAGTTTTAAGCGAAGCGCGCTCTTGCCCTTCGCGTATGTGCTGCTCTGAAATTTGACGCTTGAAGCCATCTAATTCATTTTTAAATGGGGCTAACACCGCTTCTATGTTGTGTTTTGTTTGTTGAGTATAGCGCTGCTGCTTTTCTTCAAATATGCGATTTGCTAAGTTCTCAAATTGGGTTTGCAAACGTTGCTCCGACGCATTCATCGATGCCAACTTATCTTCATGAGCGGCATGGAGTGCCTGTATTCTAGCTTGATGGGCTTCGTTTTGCGCTTGAAGCTTGGCGTTAGCAATGCGTTCGTTATTCAGTTCATTTTGTAACTGTTCACTTTGAAGGGTTATTTGCGCCAATTTAGCTGAAATTACCTGGCCACGGATAAACGAAAAAAGTGCAAAAGAACACAGACTGAAGAAAGTAATTAAAAAAGCAATGGGTTCGCTAGTGATTAGGTTGGTTAACATAGTGCAGGTTCATACTGTTATTTTGTACAGCACTATAAACAAAAACAGCTAAATATACCAATTCGTGTTTACGTTAAACGAGATTCGGGCGAAGCAGTAAGTAGATAAGTGGTGAAATTGATATGAAGTGCAAAAATAGAAACGGGCGCTTATGCGCCCGTTTCAATGCTTAATAAAAAGCCTTAATGTGTAGATTTCTTTGTTGTGCTCTACTTAGAAAGTGAGGCATCAAGCTCTTCAATTTTTGCTTTCCAAATGGCTGGGCCATTTTTATGTGCATTGGCACCCGTGCTATCTACAGCAACGGTTACCGGCATGTCTTCTACGTCAAACTCGTAAATTGCTTCCATACCTAAGTCTTCAAAAGCAACAACGCGAGATTTCTTAATTGCTTTTGATACAAGGTAAGCTGCACCACCAACTGCCATAAGGTAAACTGCTTTATGTTTAGCAATTGAGTCAACTGTGGCCGGCCCACGTTCTGCTTTACCAATCATGCCGATAAGGCCTGTTTTCTCAAGCATCATGTCGGTGAATTTATCCATACGCGTAGCCGTAGTTGGGCCAGCCGGTCCAACTACTTCGTCACCTACAGCATCAACCGGACCTACGTAGTAAATAAAACGATTAGTTAAGTCAACGCCCTCTGGTAAACCTTCGCCATTTTCCATCATGGTTTGAATGCGTTTGTGCGCAGCATCACGACCAGTAAGCATTTTTCCTGAAAGTAATACCGTTTCACCAACTTTCCACTCTTGGATATCTTTTTTGGTTACTTCATCAAGGTTAACGCGGCGCGTGTTTTCACCCACTTCCCACGTTACTTCAGGCCAATCTTCTAGTTTTGGAGGCGTTAGCTCCGCAGGACCCGAACCATCAAGATAGAAGTGCGCATGGCGGGTTGCTGCACAGTTAGGGATCATTGCAACTGGCTTTGACGCCGCATGAGTAGGTAGAGACTTAATTTTAACGTCAACAACCGTTGTTAAACCACCTAGACCTTGCGCGCCGATACCTAGCTTATTTACGCGATCAAAAATTTCTAAGCGCAGTTTTTCGTCAGTCGTTTGAGGGCCGCGTTCTATAAGCTCTTGAATATCGACCGGATCCATAAGGCTTTCTTTCGCAAGTACCGCTGCTTTTTCAGCAGTACCACCAATACCTATACCCAGCATTCCAGGCGGACACCAGCCCGCGCCCATAGTCGGCAATGTTTTCACAACCCAGTCAGCGATATCATCGCTTGGGTTAAGCATTACCATTTTCGATTTGTTTTCTGAACCTCCGCCTTTAGCCGCGATCATCACTTCAATCTTCTCGCCAGCTACCATATCAATGTGAACGACTGACGGCGTATTGTCTTTGGTGTTTTTACGCGCGCCGGCAGGGTCAGCAACAATAGAGGCACGAAGTGGGTTGTCTGGATTAAGATAAGCGCGGCGTGTACCTTCATCAACCATTTCTTGAACGGTCATGTCGGTTTTATCCCACGTAACACCCATACCAACTTTAACAAAACAAGTCACAATCCCCGTGTCTTGACACAAAGGACGCTTACCCTCTGCAGACATGCGTGAGTTGATAAGAATCTGTGCCATTGCGTCTTTTGCGGCTTGGCTCTTTTCTTTTTTATAGGCCTCTTCTACGGCTTTAACGTAATCAAGTGGGTGATAATAAGAAATAAATTGCAGGGCATCTTCAATGCTGTCAATGAAGTCTTGTTGACGGATAACGGTCATGACATCCTCTTTTTATTTGGCTTTCGTGGTCTTAGCTAGCTAAAAAAGCGTATACTAGCGCATCTAAAGACATCGCACCATGTAAAACCATGTGCTTAAGGTTAATTCCAGTTATTTTTAAAAACTATGTAGGATACATGGGCCTTCCAAACGCTCTGAAGCTATTAACGAAACATTGCTGTTTAATTTAACCATCTAATTTAGACGGTTAAAGATAAAACCTTGTTTTACGATTTTTGTTAGAACAAATAACTACGATAAAAAAGAAGTACAGAAAATACCTATGCCACACCCAGATACTATTCACGTTCATGTTTCCCGATTCACACCAGAGGCGTTAGTCAACGCTATACCATTAAACTGTGACGAAAATGAATCTGTCTTTAACTCGCTGTTTGAACACGTATCTGCCCTACCATATTCGATTTTACTGGATACATCGGGTTCGTCGAAAAGCGAAGGTCGTTTTAATATCATGGCCTTTTCCCCATCTGCGGTTATCGAAGCTAAAGGCGATTCAGTTGAACTTATAGATGTACAAACATCAACACGTCAAAAGCTTACATTACCTCCCTTCGAGGCAGTCCAAACGCATTTACATGCGCGCGTTTCAAACGTGAAACTGCATGGCAATTTTGATACCGAACACCTCCCTTTTATTGTAGGCGTAGCAGGGATGGCAGGTTACGACACTGGTCGTTTTTATGAAGTCATGCCAAATATTGCTAAAGATGATTATGACACGCCTGATTTCACAGTCGGCCTTTACCTTTGCTCACTTATTGAAGACACCCAAACGGGATATATTTACTATTGCTCTGCCGATAATCAGCCACTAGAACAACTTTTCTCTTCTTTCGATAACCAACAGTCATCATCTGCGTTTAAGCTGACATCTCGTTTCGAATCAAACTTATCAAAAGATGCCTATGAAGTCTGTTTAGATAAAATACACGCCTACTTACGCGCAGGAGATTGCTACCAAGTGAATATGGCGCAGCGCTTCAGTGCCGGATTTGAAGGCAACCTGTGGCATGCTTATCGCGAACTGCGCAGTCAAAATCAAGCCCCGTTTTCTGCCTACTACAATCTTCCTCAAGGTAGTATTGCTTCCATTTCGCCTGAAAGGTTTTTGCGTGTTAAAAATGGCGTTGTAGAAACAAAACCTATAAAAGGAACTCGCCCTCGTTTTAAAGACGAGGCTAAAGATTCTGAAAGCGCACAAAGCCTTCTTACGGCAGAAAAAGACCGTGCAGAAAACCTCATGATTGTTGATCTACTTCGCAACGATATCTCTAAGCATTGTAAGCCTCATTCAGTGAAGGTGCCGGCACTTTTTGCGCTTGAAAGCTATGAAGCCGTGCACCATTTAGTCAGTACAGTAACGGGGGAACTGAATGAGACATCTTCGCCCTTAGAGTTACTAGCATCGGCGTTCCCAGGCGGTTCTATAACGGGCGCACCTAAAATTCGTGCTATGGAAGTTATTGATGAACTTGAGCCGCATCGCAGAAATATTTACTGTGGAAGCGTATTTTATATGGGCTTTCGTGAAGATATGGATTCGAGTATTTGTATTAGAACAGTATTAGCCGAAAACCATCGATTACATTGCTGGGCCGGTGGTGGTATTGTGCTAGATTCGGTTGCAAGCGAAGAATATCAAGAGACTCTTGATAAGGTGTCTAAAATTCTTCCTGTACTTGAATCATTGAATCAGTAGCCGTGCATATGCATAAAGGCTAATTTAGAGTAAAGGATTCGGTTGTAGATAAATAGCGATGACAAAAAATGAATTTTTATCACAATTTCATCATTTAAGGCAGCCTCGCATAGAGCCAGACTTTCCGTTGAGGAAAACAGGGCGGCCCGCAGCTGTTCTTATTCCCCTGATAGATTATGGTAATTCGCTGCAACTATTGCTTACCGAACGTGCTCATCACCTAAAACATCATCCTGGTCAAATAAGCTTCCCAGGCGGTGCAGTTGACGATACTGACAATTCTTTTTTCGATGCTGCGCTTCGCGAAGCAAAAGAAGAAGTAGGTTTACCCCCTACTCATGTCGATGTTGTCGGCATGCTCCCCCGTTACCGCACCATTAGCGGGTACGAGATTGCCCCTGTTGTTGGTTTCGTGAACCCTGACTTTACGCCCGTCATTGACAAGAATGAGGTAGAAAGTGCTTTTGAAGTACCCCTTGCGCATGTCTTAGACAGAAAAAATCATTTGGTTCATACCACCCATCGCGACAAAAAAGCCTTTCCAATTTATTTTATCCCTTGGAGAAACCGCATGATTTGGGGGGCAACGGCAGCGATGTTACGAAATCTTTCCCATCATATTCATCCTTAAATATGGTGTTTGCCTTAACGCATTGTCCATTACTATAAATTAAACTTTACAGCGTATTAGCAAAACTAATCCCTTTATTAGCTTTTCTGTATTGTGGTTTTCACGTGGTGGATGCATGATCTTAATATTACTTTGTTTTAATTTTGAAAGTTTATGATCAGTGTATTTGATATGTTCAGCGTGGGCATAGGCCCGTCGAGTTCGCACACCGTTGGTCCAATGAAAGCAGGCGCCGAGTTTGTTTCTGAACTTGCAGAGGATACCGCGCTTTTCGAATCTATAGATAGTGTAAAAGTTGAACTGTTTGGTTCACTTGGCCAAACAGGTATTGGGCACGGCACTGGAAAAGCAGTTATCCTTGGCCTTTTAGGAGAGTTGCCAGATGTTGTCGATGTAGACAGTATCGAGTCGAAGCTTGAAGAAATACGCAACACTGAGAAGCTTTGCCTTAACGGTCAGAAATTGGTGCGTTTCCCCAACAAAAACGCCATTGTGTTTCATCGCCGTAAGACACTACCGAAACACGCTAATGCCCTAACCTTTTACGCTTATGCAAAAGATGAATTGGTTAGGCAACAAACTTACTACAGTATAGGTGGCGGCTTCATCATTAAAGATGAAGACTTTGACGCAACTAAAGCACATGCTGCCAGCCTTCAGGCTTCGGTTCCGTTTCCATTCAAAACCGCTGGTGACTTGCTTGCGTTGTGTAAAACTAACGGTTTAAGCATTAGTTCCCTTATGCTGCGTAATGAGTCGACTTTCAGGCCGAAACATGAAGTGAAGCAGGAATTACACAACATTTGGCTGGTAATGAAAGCGTGTATTCAACGCGGCATTGAAAGCGAAGGTATTCTGCCAGGAGGATTGAAGGTAGTCCGTCGTGCGCCCGGCTTGTACCGCCGTCTTCAAACCGAGCATACTAATGACCCTATGCAAACAATGGATTGGGTGAATTTGTTTGCCTTAGCGGTAAATGAAGAAAATGCAGCGGGCGGCCGTGTTGTAACCGCACCAACAAACGGCGCAGCAGGCATCATCCCTGCCGTGCTTCAGTACGTTGATAAATTTATTCGACCAGTTGATGAAGAAGTGGCCAGCCGATTCCTTCTTACCGCCGGCGCTATCGGTATTCTCTATAAAGAGAATGCGTCTATTTCAGGCGCTGAGGTAGGTTGCCAAGGAGAAGTTGGCGTAGCTTGTTCAATGGCTGCAGGCGCCCTTGCAGAAATTATGGGTGGTACAGCTGCATCGGTTGAGAATGCAGCTGAGATTGGAATGGAGCACAACTTGGGGCTTACATGTGACCCGGTTGGCGGGCTTGTTCAGGTGCCGTGCATTGAGCGCAATGCTATGGGTGCAATCAAAGCTATTAACGCATCTCGTTTAGCGCTACGCGGAACCGGAGAGCACAAAGTATCGCTAGATAAGGTTATAAAAACCATGCGCGATACGGGTAACGATATGAAGACTAAATATAAAGAAACAGCGAGAGGCGGGCTTGCGGTAAACATTATCGAGTGTTAGTTCTGACTGATAATTTACCACTGTGCAAACGATAAAAAGGGGCTGATAGCCCCTTTTTCACATGTATATTTGAATTACGTGTCGACGTTACTTAACCGGTAACGTTACACCCTTAAACATTTTCTCAACTTCTTCATTGTTTTTTAGCATCATGGCCTTTTCAACTTTGTCTTTCGTTAGGTGAGGCGCAAAACGCTCAATAAAGTCGTACATGTAGCTTCTTAAGAACGAACCTTTTCTAAAGCCAATCTTGGTCGTGCTGTAATCGAATAAGTGACTAGCATCTATTTTAACCAAATCATCGTCTAACTCTTCACTTACTGCCATCGACGCAATTACACCGATACCAACACCTAAGCGCACATAGGTTTTTATAACGTCTGCATCTGTTGCGGTGAACACGATTTTGGGCGTGAGCCCCGCTCTTTCAAACGCTTGGTCTAATTCAGAGCGACCAGTGAAACCGAAAACATAAGTAACCAACGGATACTTGGCGATATCTGAAATATCGATAGTGCCCTTTTTCGACAACGGATGGTCTTTGTTTACTATTACACTGCGATTCCAGTGATAACAAGGAAGCATGACTAAATCGTTGTACAAGTGAAGTGCTTCGGTGGCGATGGCAAAATCAGCTTCACCTTTAGCGGCAAGATCGCTAATTTGCGATGGCGTACCTTGGTGCATGTGCAATGAAACTTTAGGGTACTTGCTCATAAAACCCTGAATCACATCAGGTAACGCATAACGCGCTTGCGTATGGGTAGTAGCAATATTCAGTTTGCCTTGGTCAGGTAGTGTGTGCTCTCTGGCTACGGCTTTAATACTCTCTACTTTGGCTAGTATTTCACGAGCTATATTGATTACATCATTACCCGCGTCTGTTACGTGTGTTAAATGCTTGCCGCTACGGCCAAAAATTTGAACGCCTAGTTCATCTTCTAACATGCGAACTTGTTTGCTAATACCAGGTTGAGAGGTATACAAACTTTCTGCAGTTGCCGACACATTCAAATTATTATTGAGGACTTCTACGATATACCGTAGTTGCTGTAGCTTCATATTTTACACCGTTTAATGCGAGAGACTGACACTGTACTCCCTCCGTTATAACCAAAACCACCTGTTTTTACTAGTTGCTATTACGAAATTGGCATTATAAAGTTGAAAATAATTGATTTTTTACATTTTCGAGTGGTATTTATTCGCCTTTAGCCATTTTCTTCTACATTATGGTTAGGTGATTAAAAAGCACGGTGTTTGATAGACAATGAGTAGCAGTAAACAAGTTACATCCACGATTGATTTTTCATCGGTATTGGCAGCCGCGGTACACGACATGAAAAATTCACTCTTTCTCCTTATTCAGTCTATCGAAACATTAAGCGACTCCCTTTCACCCCAAGACGAAAAAGCCAGAGAGCAAGTCGCCAGTGTTCATTACGAAGCATCTAGACTTAACACTAACCTTGTACAAATACTGTCGTTGTACAGGGCAGAATTAGAAAGCCTTCCTATTACCGTCGATGAAAGTTTCATTAAAGACTTGGTCGAAGATGTTGTTGGCTCCAATGCCTTATACGTATCTCAAAAGAATATTGATATCAGTATCGAAATAGACGATGACTTAAGCTGGTACTTAGACAGCGAACTTATTTATTTACTGTTAAATGATGTGATCATCAATGCGATGCGTTACGGCACTTCAAAGATACTCGTCACTGCCGACGTTGACGAAAACGACTTCATGACCATTAAAATAGAAGATGACGGTCACGGCTACCCGCAAGCGATGTTGACCAAGAGCCACGAAGAACTGTGTGATTTTGAATTAAGCCAAGGCCGAACGGGACTGGGTTTGTTTTTTGCTAAGTTAATTGCAAATGCTCACTCGCAAGGCGATAAGGTAGGAACGATTGCCCTTTCTAATGGTGGAAGTTTTGGTGGAAGTGTATTTGAAGTAAAAATACCGTAAGATTGACCGATAACCTTAGGTAATACAAAAAGTAACGCTCGTACGTAGTAATACGTTATCGTTATAAAAAATAAAAAACAGACGGAAACACACGCATGTACGTGATTATTATTATATTAATTGTTGTTTTGCTAATCGCAGCTATCTTCATAAATGCAATGCAACAACATCGTCAAAAGCAAGAGGCTGAGCGCAGAACTGAGCTCGCTAAGCAGCGCACTATTGTTGACGAAACAGAGAACGTTATTTCCGCCTGTGTAAACATGCCAGTGTCTTCACGCATTATGGGCATACTTCATAACCGTATTCTCAACGCCTTGAAAGCAATGAACGATTTATCGAGTACGTCAGAACTTAAGCAGCGAATTTCGAGCAGTGAGCAAGCAACGGCTGCAGCCCTTTCGGATAATAGCGGCATCGTTAACGATTTCTCGTTACCCGACAATGACAAAATGATCATTCAGTATATTCAAGCTGTTAAAAAACTGCGCATTATCCTTCGCTCAGAGCACAGCAAGGGGCAAATCGACTCTAAAGTGTTCATGGATGAAGATAAGCAGCTTGAGCGTTTGCAGGTGAAAGTAAACGTTGAAACGCTAATTAAGCGAGGCCGCGCTGCTCTTCAAACAAACATGTTAGGTTCTGCTAGACAGTATTTCGAGAAGGCGAAAAATGCATTAGAGAATCAAAATCCGCAAGATGAATACTCTATGTCTAAACTGGCGACGCTTAACGAATGGCTACAAGAAATTCAAAGTAACCTTAAGAGCGTTAACGAAAAAGATCGCGCCAAGAAGCAAGAAGAAGAAAGAGACGAGCTAGACGAGTTGTTCGCACCGAAGAAGAAGTGGTAACAAATCCACTTCTTCCAGTATCTACAGAGCGCATTATTTCATTCGTAATGCGCTACGACCAAATCCCACATCGTTTGTGCCGGCAGCGATAACCCTTTTCGCGCATTTCTAATAAGCCCGATATTCTTAACCAGAGGCTTATCAAAAATTTCTTTTACCATTAACCCTAAACCTTCCATTTGCGCTCTACAAATGGCTGGCATGATAGATATGCCTAAACCATTTTGAATAAGCTTGCCGAGCGTAGAAAGCTGGCCGGTTTCCGCGATAATATTTAGCTCACCATACTGTTCAAGCTTGGATTGCGTCCAATAACGAACCGCCGACCCTCTATTCATCATAACCAATGGAAACTGTAAACAGTCTTCCCACCGCAACTTATCACCAAAGTTAGTTGATTGCGCTTTGTTAGTTACTACCACAAATTCATCAGCGAAAAGACTCTTGAACACCAAACCGTCTTTGCGCTCTGGTTCAAAAGAGAAACCAATTTCACTGCGTCCCGTTGTAACTTCATGAATTACTTGCTCCATCACCACGTCGACAATTCGTAAGTTTATATTTGGAATACGTTGATGAAAGACCGACAAAATCTCTGGTAAGTGAGACTCGGCGAATGAAGGCATAGCACAGATGGTAAGTTGCCCTTTTGCCATTGCAAATAAGTTTTGAATGTCAGAAAAAGTATTATCCCAGTCATACAAAAGGCGTACGGCATTTGGAAACAGTACCTCGCCTTCTGGCGTTAAGCTTACATTGCGTGTATTGCGCTTAAATAGCTTACCACCTAACTGTTCTTCCATTTTCTTTATGGCAGACGACAATGCCGGTTGCGTTAAGTGCAGGTTTACCGCAGCTTCGGCAAAGGTGGCCGATTTAGCTACCTCTACAAATGCTTTTATTTGACGATATGACACATCCATACACTTTTTGATCTAACCTTTAATTAATAAACAATATTTATTAATTGCAAGATTAATTCGATTTTACAAATCAAGCAACAATGTTGATACTTATTTTTAACAAACACATCGGAGATTAAGAATGGCAGGATTTAACAAGGTTGTATCCTCATACGAAGAAGCTATGTCTGGGCTTGTAGATGGCATGACAGTGATAGCAGGTGGTTTTGGCTTATGCGGTATACCAGAAGGACTGATAGCCCAAATCAAGAAAATGGGGGTCTCAGGCCTTACTGTAGTTTCTAATAACTGTGGTGTAGATGGATTTGGCTTGGGTCTTTTACTAGAAGACAAACAAATAGCAAAAATGGTGTCTTCTTATGTAGGTGAAAATGCCCTGTTTGAAAAACAACTGCTTAACGGTGAACTGGAAGTTGAGCTTACACCTCAAGGAACGCTGGCGGAAAAAATGCGCGCGGGTGGTGCTGGCATTCCTGCCTTCTACACTGCCACAGGTTATGGCACGCCAGTTGGTGAAGGTAAAGAAGTCAAAGAATTCAACGGTCGCCCTTATATTCTAGAACATGCTATTACTGGCGATTTTGCCATTGTAAAAGCATGGAAAGCAGATACGTACGGAAACTGTATTTATCGTCATACAGCACAAAACTTTAATCCTATGGCGGCTACTGCAGGTAAAATCACTGTGGTAGAGGCGGAAGAAATTGTAGAGCCTGGTGAATTGAACCCTAGCGAGATCCATACCCCGGGCATTTATGTGAACCGTGTCATTCAAGGTTCATTTGAAAAACGTATTGAACGTCGTGTAGTTAGCAAGGAGTCAGTGTAATGCTTAGTAGAGAACAAATCGCAATGCGCGTCGCTCAGGAATTTAAAGATGGCGATTACGTTAATTTAGGCATTGGTATCCCTACCCTTGCAGCTAACTATGTACCAGATGACATCAGCGTGATGCTGCAATCAGAAAACGGTCTTTTGGGGATGGGACGCTACCCGACTGAAAGTGAAATTGACGCTGATATGATAAACGCTGGTAAAGAAACGGTAACGGCTATCACGGGAGCGTCTATTTTTAGTAGCGCTGAGAGCTTCGCCATGATCCGCGGCGGCCACGTTGATTTTACTGTACTTGGCGCATTTGAGGTTGATGTATCGGGCAATATTGCGTCTTGGATGATACCAGGCAAACTAGTTAAAGGCATGGGCGGTGCTATGGACTTAGTTGCTGGCGCGAAGAACATAATTGTTACCATGACCCATACCGACAAACACGGTAACCCAAAACTACTTAGCGAATGTACCTTACCGTTAACCGGTGTGAACTGTATTACGCGCATTATTACCGACTTAGCAGTGCTGAGTGTTGAAGACGGCGCATTTGTGCTTCAAGAACGCGCCCCGGGCGTCAGCGTTGACGAAATTAAAGAGAAAACGGGCGGAAAGCTTGTTGTTCCTGAAAATGTACCTGAAATGCAGTTTTAAATTCTGCGTTTAATTGTGCATCGTAAGGTCGCGCTTGTCACTTAGCATTTATGCTTTTGTGGTAAGCGCACCATTGAGTTAACTCACATTTTTGCTTTAACTTTATATTCTTCGTTGAGTAACGATTGTTACACGTGCCCGCCTTCAGTATTCAAACTTATAAGCCTTTCCAATAAACCTTTAAATGCACCGTGCATTAAGGGATAATGCGCTCGAATGTCATTTTAAAAAGGCTATACCTTCTTGCTAGTTACTGATTTACCTGTTCACCACAAAATTATTTCAAAGCTCGAAACGAAAAACATTTCGACGCTAACCGAAATTCAAGAACGCACTATGCTGCCTGCTATTCAGGGCAAAGATATTATTGCGTCATCAAAAACGGGGTCAGGTAAAACCTTCGCCTTTTTAGTGCCAGCTATAAACAGGCTAATGTCGCAAAAAGCCCTTAGCCGTCAAGACCCACGCGCACTTATTCTTGCGCCAACTCGTGAGCTTGCCAAACAAGTTTTCATTGAAGCTAAATCAATGTGTACGGGTTTAAACCTTACTTGCTCGCTAATTGTGGGTGGTGAAAACTATAACGACCAAGTTAAAGCCCTTCGCCGTAACCCTCACATTATCGTTGGTACCGCTGGTCGTGTAGCCGACCATCTATTAGACAAAAGTGTGTATTTAAACGGTTTAGAACTGCTTATCTTTGATGAAGCCGACCGAATGTTAGATTTAGGCTTCTCTGCTCAGCTTAAAATGATTAACGACTATGCTGATCACAGAAAGCGTCAAACTATGTTGTTTTCTGCCACGCTCGATAATATTGAGCTTAAGCATATGACGACACAGTTAACTAAAGGCGCAGTTCGTGTAGCTGTAGGAGATTCAACCGCAGAGCATGGCGATATCGAACAGAAGTGCTTCTTCGCAGATAATGTTGATAACAAAGATCAAATTTTACAATTTGAGCTAGCCAATCGTACCTATAACCAAGCTATCGTATTTACTGCTACCCGTGAAGATACCGATAGAATTGCAGCCCTGCTTAACGAAAAGAACCTAGAAGCTATTGCTCTTCGTGGTGATATGCTACAAAGCCAACGCGCAGCAGTCATGAGTGCGTTTGCTCGTGGACAGCACAGTATTCTGGTTACTACCGACCTCGCCTCTCGTGGACTAGATTTATCAAAAGTAGGTTTGGTAGTTAACTTTGACCTTCCTAAGAACGCGGATGAATACATTCACCGTATCGGCCGTACAGGCCGTGCTGGGCAAAAAGGCGAAGCATTCTCGCTAATTGGCCCTCGTGACTGGAACAGTTTCGAAGGGCTCAAGAATCACCTTCAATATGCGTTAGAGTGTTCACCGCATGACGAATTCTCGGCGTCTTTTAAAGGTTTTACGCCGAAGAAAAAAGTATCGAAACAATCAAATGCGAAAAATGGTAAAAAGCGCGTAGCGAAGCCAGCAAAACCTGGCACTAAAAAGCGTGTCGATACCATGTCTGGAGAAGATATTGGTATGGTTCCTGTAAAGCGCAAGCCAAGAAACACTCTCTCCGACGACGACGAATAGACTTCTAAATTGTAGTTAGAACTATCACCACCGCTAGTCACAATTCACTGTTGAATAGCGGTGTGTAGCCTTTCACTTTGTTTTTAATCACATTTACTTACAGCACTTTGATAGTACACCTCGCCATCATATGCTTTACTACGCATATAGCAACAAGTCGATTGTGCAGACTACTCACTTCAACTGTTTGTAACAAAGCGTGTAAGCGTCACACACTCCCCCCTTTAAAATGGATTTTAACCACATGAAATTTATAAAGTTCGTATCGTTAGCCTTGTTTATAGTAATAGTCGTTGTGGCACTCTCCTATGAAAAAATAATAGCACGCGTATTGTTGCCCCAGTACATAGAGTGGGCACATGAAACAGATATGAAAGGCTTAAAAACAGGTCAAACGTTGAATGAAGAAGAATTGGCGCTAGCAGCGGAAATAGGCATAAAACAGCCTAAGAAAGTAAGAATTGTTTATGTAGATGAAGTGCCATATCCCTACGAAAACTTCGCTCTTAAAGTGTTTGGCGAAGCCGTTGGACTTGTTGGTGAAGGAATAATAAATAACGCACAAGTTTTCGGCTATTCGATTTATGTTCGTAAAGATTTCGAGCTTAATAGACCTAAGCTAGCCCACGAATTAGTGCATGTGTTACAAATTGAACGAGCCAGTTTAGATGAAGTAGTCACCCAACACTTCTTCGACATGGCTGAATACGGCTACGATAAAGCACCGCTAGAAGTAGAAGCGTCTAAAGCCAATACAGTATACAGCGCTGATTGGTAATCCATATTCACTATAGTTTGTTTTTTGGAGCGCCGGCACTTATTGTTTAGAGTAGCGTTAGTGTTAGCGGTCCGTTTTAGACAAGAAACGGATGTTCTGACCTTTTACTTGAAAAGCGAAACGGTGAGTACAGGCGCCCGGATTCAGGGGAAAGATCAACTCTGGATTGAAACAGCAGAATTAATCATATACTGTTGTGGACGAGACGCCATTGAGTCTCAAAATTGGACATAATTTCAATCACAAGGATTAATCGTGAAAACATACCTGACACTACTTTGTTTACCCCCTCAAGCTAACGCGCAAACTGAAACCATACCATTCGCGCAGCCTTAGAATACGGCGAACTAATTCAGAAAGATATTTTCGTTAAACATAAACGTAATACCTATCTTTTCGAAGAAGACATTATCGTCGAAAAATTATTTAAGTCAGTTTGAAACTGGCGTAATTCCCCGCTCTGTAATTATTTCAGAAGATCAATACTGCTGAGCCTTTGGGGTTGTTCCTTTTAATATTTTGCCTGACTTTTCAGGCACACAGAAAATCAAATTCTTTAATCGATTTAAACTGGAAAAATCTAATTATGAAAAGAAACTTTTTAATTATGATAGTTATACTTCTTACCGCAGCTTGTAAGGGTAATTCAGATAACAACGACGAACAAAGATCTATTACTGTTTTACCGTTCCAATCACCTTGTTTCACTATGGAACAGACACTTTGCCTAGTAACGAAAACAGGTGCATCTGATCAGACTAATATGATCGCAAACGAAATCATTGGTTTTGAGCATTTATGGGGCTACACCTATGATATTACTGTCATTGTCAAAGACATAACTCCTCCTTCAGCCGATGGTTCTAATAAATCATTCACTCTCAAATCAGTAGATAATAAGTCAGAAGATGAAGTAGGTACGATATATGAGATAACCAATGTCGAATTATTGGACAGAACGATTACGAAAGAAGACAGTGTCTACTTTTTTATTGGGAAAGAATTCAGTTGTGAGAATTTGGATTTATGCGAAAGCCTGTTAGGAATGAATAACTCTGGAGGAATCGTTGACATTCAATTTGAGTACATTGGAGATGGTGAAATATCGTTAAAAAGTTGGATGTAAAGCCAGATAATATTACGCTATAAGTTCATTGAAACAGGTATTTTTGAGTTGTGCCTGTTTATAGGCGAACCTCGGTTCGCTTATAAATAAATCACTATTGGCGCTGTACAGCTTTACTCAGCCCACGTATACACATACGTTCGCAAAACTGGTGAGTGAAAGATAAGACGAATCGATATTTGTGCTTGGCCACTTTACTTACAATACCCACGTTCAAGGCTATCTTAAAGTCGATCAATCTCGCCTTAAATACGAGTCACCAAACTCAAGACATAAAAAAACGAGTGCTTAAAAGCACTCGTTTCGCTTGGTTCTTCTGCGGGGCCTAGGCCTTCACGCCTATCAAAGCGTACCGAAAAGCCTTAGTCGACGATAAGTGTTACTAAGTCTAAACTTAGTACTCCCACCATCCTTCTTGCCACCATTCCAAAAACTCTTCAAAGTCGATGTAACCATCGTCGTTACTGTCGATAAGCTTAAAGCCTTCTTGTACGTGGCTAGCTTTCGTTTTTGGTGAAATAACGGTTAGAAGCTCGATGAACTCCGGCAAATCGATTTGGCCGTTGCCATCACGATCGAAAAAGCTGAAGTCCTTTCTAATTTCTTCAATTTTAGATTCTGAAAGTTGAGTGCTCACTCGCATTCCTTATTTCAACTGCAATAAGCACGAGTGTAACGCCCTTCTTTCTAGCTGTCTACGCCTGATTTTCTTTTGCTTTAAGTGCGCGTAAACGTTGAGCTTCTGCTTTTTCCTGACGCTTTTGTTCCATGGTTAAACGCGCTTCAGTACCTACGTGCTCCTGTTGACGCTCTTTTGCCAGTTGAACCTGTTTTTCACGTTCTCTAAAGCGAGCAATTTGGTCGTCGGTATGAGTACCAAAGCAGTGTGGGCAGCTTACACCTGGCTCATACTTATCGCTTTGTTTGTCTTCTTCAGTAATAGGAAGTCTGCACGCGTAGCACTGCTCGTAGTGGCTTTTCTCTAAGTCATGGTTAACTGCAACGCGATTATCAAATACAAAGCAATCGCCTTCCCACAATGACTCTTCTTTCGGTACATCTTCAAGATACTGTAGAATGCCACCTTCTAGATGATAAACCTCTTCAAACCCCTGCTCTTTTAAATAAGCCGTCGACTTTTCACAGCGAATTCCACCTGTGCAGAACATAGCCACTTTTTTGTTTTTTGATGGGTCGAGTTCTTTTGCTACGTATTCAGGAAATTCGCGAAACGTTTCGGTTTTAGGGTCTATAGCGTTCTTGAACGTACCGATTTCAATTTCATAACCGTTTCGTGTGTCAATTACCGTAACATCTGGGTCGCTTATAAGTGCATTCCAGTCTTTAGGCTTAACGTAAGTGCCAACGGTTTTGCGCGGGTCGATACCCTCAACGCCCATGGTCACGATTTCTTTCTTAAGTTTTACCTTGGTGCGGTAGAACGGCTGTTCATCGTGAAGTGACTCTTTGTAAGAAATGGGATTGATGCGTTCGTCGCTATTCAGATAAGCGAGCAATGCGTCGATACCTTCACGGGTACCAGAAACTGTACCGTTGATGCCTTCGTGGGCAAGAAGAAGTGTACCTTTGATGCCATTGGCTTCCATTGTTTCTAGAAGCGGTTGGCGGATTTCTTTGAAGTTTTCAAGCGCAACAAACTTATACATTGCGCATACAATATATTTAGACATATTTTAACCTTTGCTGATTGGAGCGTAAGACCAGTGCAAAAATGCGGCGCGCAATATAACAAAAAGGAAGGATAAAAACTAGGGCGGATAGATATGGTTTAGTATTCTAAAGCCTGAGCGGGTTTGGCATGCAGCCAAGAATTTGAAGAACTACTAAGCAATATTCTCAAATGATGGAAAGTTTGGCGGGTTCCCTTGTTGTAGGTGGCTCTCTTTATCTTGTGAAGAAAGGATATCGTATAGCAGCGTATTGTCTTCCTTCACAGTGTTGGCGTATTGCTTTTTCAATCGCTTTTGTGTTGCCAAACTACAGTTTTCAACGATATCGTCTGGCAAACGTTTAGCATCATCAGTTTGAGCCAATGGCGCAGGCTTCATACTCAAATATAGCCTAGCCGACGTATAATCTTGGGAAACAAGTGTGGAAAATACACGCATAGCCTCCCACTCACTTTCATTAGCAGCTAAAGCTGGCCGCCGATAATGGTTAAGCGCTGCCAGTTGAGCTTCAATACTGTCTTTTTTGTCTAACTCGGAACTTGCTGCCTCAATTTCAAAGGGCTCTGCAACGCTATGTTGCTGCATAGCAAGATACAAAGAGAATAACGCCCCTTGAGCTGACGCACGAGCAAGCACACCACTTCTCTCCCAGTAAATACTGGGGTCTATTGGAGTGTGTTCGTTCGCATTAACGCTATCAGGTGACATTCATCATTATTTCTACATTTGTATACTTATGTTTTCGGCAAGATAATGTTTTTCTTAAGCTTATTTTCTAAAGTTAGATATACTCTTATTTAGTATTATCGCGCTTATTCATGGATTCGAAATGCAATTTAGCAACAAACAAGTACTGATTGTTGAAGACCAACGCCCTTTCCTTCTTCTTTTAAAGGGCCTGATGCATTCGATGGGCGCTACCGATGTTGTGACCAAGTCCTCTGCCGAACAAGCAGTATCACTGTGTAAAAAGCACAAATTTGATATTGTTATCTGTGATCTGCATTTGGGGGCTGACAATAAAAACGGCTATGAGCTCATTGAGGAATTGCGTACTCGAAGGCTTATTAACCCTACGTCGGTGTTTATACTTATAAGTGCTGATAGTGCTCGGCCTGTAGTCTTGGGGAGTATTGAGCGTCGTCCCGATGATTTTCTTATTAAGCCGTTTTCACAGGTACAGCTGAAATCTCGCATTGTTCGCGCTTGGCAAAAGCGACAGTTTCTGCAGCAAGCGTTTAGTTTAATTGAACAGGGCGAATGCAACAGCGCAATCGATCATATTGAAGCTTTGTTAGACGCGCCATCTCATTACAAAGGCCATTGTGAACAACTGTTAGTAGAGTTGTACTGGCGTATTGATCAGCCAGAAAAAGCTTTAGATGTATTACGCGACTATATAGATGGCAAACCTGTGCTTTGGGCGCAAATAGCCATTGGGAAAACGTACCTGCAACTAAAGGAATATGAGAAAGCCATAGCTACGGCAAAGAGAACGTTAAAACGCAACCGATTCAATGCTGACGCCCATGATATTCTAGCCCAAGCCTATCAAGCGTTAGCAACGGGCGATAAAGCATTAGAGTCGATAAAAGAAGCAATTAAGCTTTCTCCCTACTCTTTACCGCGGCACTATAAGGCGTGTGAGATTGGCAGAAAAAACGAAGATCTCGTACTTGCAGCCAGTTCTAGCCAAGCAATTTGGGACTTATCAAAGCGTACTGTTCATAAAACCAGTTTACACTGGTGCGGTATTATCCGTAGCCTTTTAGATGTGGCTGAGTTCGCAGATGACAAGCGCCAACGTAATAAGTATCAGCAAGAAGCATTGCTTACGTTGCAACGTGGCAAATTCGACGAACATCTTCAAAAAATGGATCGCGATTTTGACGTAGATATCTTTGGGACTATTGTAAATGCGCGAATAAGCGCAATTGATGGAAAGCTAATCGACGCTAAACGACATTTAACAACCTCCCAGTCGCTTTTAGACGACAAGTACACCGAAGTCCCTACCGCCTTTATACCTGATAGTATAAATGTGATGTACAAATTAGGTGAATTCGATGACGCATTGCAATTAAAGGCGCTTTTAGTGTCTCGACAAGACGAACTCGATCAAAACAGTTTAAACATGTTAGATGCACAAGCCCTCAACGCACAGAAAAACCTAGCAAGCTATCAGCAGTTTAACCGTGAAGGTATTCAACACTATCAGCAGCAAGACTATGAACGGGCGAAAGCCTCATTTTCACTTGCTCAAGGCTTTGCACCTGTCAACACTGGCGTAGCGCTAAACTTGCTTCAGTGCTTGCTTCAAATTGCAATTAAAGAAGATAAAGCAGAAATGAAGCTAATTAATGAATGTAAGCGGTTGTTTAAATTGATTGACGATATGTCACTTAAGGCACCGTACAAAGAAAAATACACCAACCTTAGAGATGAACTTTCTAAATATATTGGCTTTTGAATTGGAAGACTGGTGAATTATGAGATTGTTAGTTTTTTTACTGATGGCAATTTTAACCAGCGAGATTAGCGCCGATGAACTGGCGCTAAGTCAGAACGAGTCTTTTGTACTAGCCGATGCAGGTATTCACAGAATGACATTTGAAGAGCTAAACAGTGGTGAAATATTTGTTATTCGCGGATTAAAAGTGCCTAGCTCACAGCAATTCGAGGGTAGTCAAACTAACGAGAAACACCTCCCAAAACTCGTCAAAGTTAAAACTGGCAAATACTATCTAAAATCGATAACTCCAGCATTTTCGAACATTGGGGTGAGGCGTTTTAAAAAACCCGAATGCGATGGCTGCTTTTTCTTGCTTCAACCAGGCGCGGTTTCTTATTTGGGTAGGTGGAATGTTGATTTAGAATACAAATCAAGGAATAAGGTAGAGTGGCATATACAGAGGCAGTATTCCCACGAGAACCTTAAAATATTAAAACAAAAAAACAGTAAATTGACCGAACTTCCCCTTTTCGTTGCTAACGAAGAAGGCAAAGTTCTTAAAATCGACTGGAAAGAGTTATAACTTAATACCTTATTTAGTACTGAGTTGTAGCGGCTCATATCTAATCTGACACTTTGATGTAAAGGTCTCGACTTGCCCTGACAGTCGGCATTAGATAAAAAGCAGACCTTCAACGCCGCATTAAGCGGAATAGCCACCATTTATTTATCCGTCTTGAATGCCTTGTTATATCTAATCATCCAAAATTACTGGGCCTAAATCGTATATTCTAATAATATTACCTGTAACATCTCTTTCATGCTTAATACCTACAAGGACGTTCCGTTCTGAAGCGCTCAAATTGGACTTTGCTAGACGCAATACAATATCTATTTTTGAAAGTAAATTTTCATTTTCATACTTCAGCTCAAGGATTTTTCCATCTTTGCATTCAAACTTTAGTTGATTGCCAACTTTGTCAATAAGCTTAAATAATTCATAGTCATAACCTTGACCCGTTGGAAGAAATTCTTTACTTTTCTCTTCAAGGTATCCAGATTTATCAACTTTACCATTTAGAGCAGCTAAAATTTCTTTTGTTTCGATAACATGTTCAAATAGAGAATTAAGCTTGGATATTATATTGTCGATAAATAATGAAATTTGATCGTTTGAAGGAGTCATGCCATTTAGGTGGTGAGCTAGTATAGAGACAGCTAAGAATTTACTACCAACGCCTTTACTTCCCCAAAAGTACTCACCTTGATTGATATATAGATCTCTCCTCATTTCCAGTAGGTGCTTATGATGACTTTTGTTATCTTTGCATAACACTACTCTCACATCATCTATTATCCTTAGTTGATATGTGAAATTCGGAATCTGTTGATTATGTTGAGTAGGAGTTATAACAATTCTAAATAGTTTATTTATATATGCTTTGTTTCTTTCTGCTTTTGTCTTTAATATTCCATTTTTTATTTCGTTTACAATATGCGTTTTTTTCAAACTTCGATATTTTGAAAAAATTCTTTCTTTTGTAAGACTAAAAAGAAAATATTCACCTCTTTCACGAAAGGAATCAACAATATCTTGAGAGTTGAAAAAGTAAGTTACATCTTCTCCCTCAGCATCTTCTGTATGAAGCAAACAGAAAAAATCGCTTCTTGGCTCATCGTTGTCAAGCACACGCGGATTCAACCCCGAAGTGCACCACTCGCTAAATTAAGCTGCTCTTCGTAATGTGTTGAACACGACCGATGGCTGTTTAAACCCAAGGCATTTCCTTGGTCTCGCATTTAGTGCTCGCTCAACAG